>Ga0307288_10000152_pt1 | contig 25060 bp, 26 predicted proteins | sample ER_DNA_142_FD_194469 | JGI IMG/M metagenome (GOLD analysis project Ga0307288, IMG submission 194469) | Bulk soil microbial communities from the East River watershed near Crested Butte, Colorado, United States - ER_DNA_142 | ecosystem: Environmental > Terrestrial > Soil > Floodplain | place... | reverse complement strand
ATCTCCGCCGATTTCGTCGAGCGAGGTCCGCAAGCGGATCCACGAGGGCAAGCCGGTCGACGATCTCGTGCCGTCCGACGTGGCTCGTCTAATCGAGGAACGTGGCCTCTACCGAAACGGCGGCTAGACTGAGGGAACTGAGCAAAGGACCTGATCAGCCCCTGACGCCCCTCGAACAAGCCCGCCGCATAGCCGGCCTCGCCCAGGAGAAGCTGGCGGAGGACGTCGTCATTCTCGATATGCGGCCCGTCTGCAGCTACACCGACTTCTTCGTCATCGCAACGGGACGCAACGCCCGCCAGACGAAGGCGATCTGGGACGAGGTGCACGAGCGCCTCAAGCACGACGAGCGCGTCCTCCCGCAGCACGTCGAGGGGGTCAACGAAGGGAGCTGGATCGTCGGAGACTTTCTCGACACGGTCCTGCACGTCTTCACGCCTGAGGCGCGGGACTACTACCGGCTCGAGGAGCTTTGGGGCGACGTGCCCTCAGTGTCCGTCGAGACCGCGTCCGCTACGGCGTAAGCGTTTCAGGGTCAGGCACCGGGACGTGTCCGGGTGCCTGACCCTACAGCGGTTCGCCGCTAAACTTTGCTCGCAACTTTGGGGCCATAGCTCAGTTGGGAGAGCGCGTGCATGGCATGCACGAGGTCGCCGGTTCGAGCCCGGCTGGCTCCATTCTTCGCCGCGAAGTCGCGGTTAGGCGGCCTCGCTCAAACGAACGCGGCGCTTCAGCCTTCCAAGGACACCGCGCCGCTCCCAGCGCGCGGGATGAACGGCTTCCCGAAGGCGGTCGTCCTCTGCGGCCGCGACGATGCTCCGGTTCAGAGCCAGTTGCTCGGTGACGGTAGCGTCGGCCGGTTCCCGGCGATCTGAGATCTGGGTTGCGGGCTGGGTCATTTCGGACTCTCCTTCTGCTCTCCGAGCGCGGAATTGCGCTCATGGCGAGCATCCAAACGGGTCGCCCTAAGACCGGCCTGAAAGGCCGGTGAGAATCACTTAAGAGCGGCGCCGACCGGCGACGAGACGCCGGAACGACTTGCCGAAGCCATCGCAAATCCGGGCAACAGAATCGAGAAGACGGACCCGTGCTCCTTGCGGGCGACGCTCGAGCGTCCTCCGTGCGCTTTGACGATCGTGTCGACGATCGCGAGCCCGAGCCCCACGCCCCCGGCGGCCCGTGTCCGAGCAGCGTCGGCGCGCGCGAAGCGTTCGAAGATTCGGGCGTGCGCCTCGTCGGGCACACCGGCCCCGTCGTCGCTGACCTCGATTGCCACCTTCGTCCCCGTCGCGCGGCTCGAAAGCTCGATCCGGTCGCCGGGCTCGGTGTACTTGACCGCGTTCTCGAGTAACGCGTCAAGAGCGATCCGCAGCTGCTCGGGGTCGGCGCGCAGAATTCCCGGCGCCAAGGACCCCAATCGCCAAGCCCGCGGGGCTACCTCCGACCAGCGGACGAAGACATCCTCCAGGAAGCGGTCGAGCTCGACCTCCTCGAGCCTCAGAAAGTCGGGCTGGTCGGCGCGAGCCAGCAGCAGCAGCCTGTCGAGGATCCGCTCCATGCGTCCGAGCTCGTCGAGAGCGACCCCGACCTCCGGTGCATCCCCGTTCGTCCGCTCGAGCACCTCGAGATGGCCACGCGCGATCGTCACGGGCGTACGGAGCTCGTGCGAAGCGTCGTGCAGGAACCGCTCCTGCCGCTCGAGCAAAGACTCCAGCTGGGCGGAGTGCTGCTCGGCGATTCCGAGTGCGTCCTGACGCCGCCGGGCATGCCAGACCATCGCCAGGAACATCATCGACATCAGCGGCACCTCGAAGAGCTCACCCCATTCCTGGGTTCCTCGCTGGGCGTCGATCAGGATCAGGATCCCGGTCGAGACGATCACGAAGCCGAGCGTCAGCGCCGTCGAGCTCGGCTTCCAGACGCGGAAGCCGTAGACGAGCGTCAGGCTGACCCAGATGAAGTGGAACGGAATCGTCTCCCACCGCTCCCAACGGATCATCGCCAGCAGGTTCGCGACTGCGAAGGCGAACCACGCGAGCTCGACCGACCTACGCCTCAGCAAGGCGATACCCGGCGTGGCGGACGGTCTCGATCGGTGACCCGGGGCCGAGCTTTTTTCGCAGGCGCCGCACGCAGACGTCCACGACGTTCGAGTGTGGGTCGAAGTGGTACCCCCAGACCTCCGAGAGCAGGCGCTCTCGGCTGACGACCTCGCCGGCGCACTCGAGCAGACGGTGCAGAACCTTGAACTCCCGGTCGGAGAGATCGACGACGCGCTCGCCGAGCTGCGCCTGGCGGCGGGCCAGATCGAGTACCAGCGCGCCGGCCTGGAGCACGTGACCGTTCGCCTGCTCGGTGGGCCGCCGCAAGTGCACTTTCACCCGCGCGAGCAACTCGTCGAAGGCGAAGGGCTTCGTCAGGTAATCGCTGGCGCCCAGGCCGAAGCCCTGAAGTTTTGTCGCCAGGTCGGCCCGTGCAGAGACGATCACCACCGGCACATCGGGTTGCTTCTCGTCGAGCGTGCGCAGCACGCTGAGGCCGTCGAGGCGCGGCAGCAGCAGGTCGAGGATGACGAGGTCGAACCGAGTCGTCTCGGCAAGCCGCAGCCCTTCCCGGCCATCTCGCGCGCCCAGAACGAAGAAGCCTTCCGCTTCGAGCCCACGCGAGAGAAAGCTCAGGATCCTCGGCTCATCTTCGATCACCAGAATCCGCACCTGCTGCCTCCCCTCAGCAGACGCGACCATAACGTTCCTGACGCGCAAATGACCCGGAAATGACAATTCCGTCATTCGCATGGCGCTTACCCGGGGCGACTTCGTAGGTTCCGACGCACATGGCCGAGCCCGGCGGTCGCGACCACACGTCCGAACCTGGCGCCATCACGGCGGACGCACCCGCGCCGCTGACCGAGCGCTCCCAGGCGGGAACCCCTTCCCCGTTTTCAGACGCCGCCGCCAAGCACTGGCTCCTCTCGTCGATCGTCTGGCTGACGGTCGTCGACCTGTTCGGGCTCGTGCTCGCGACCGAGTTCGTGACGCCGGAGGCATTCAGCCACTACTCGTGGCTCTCTTTCAGCCGCGTCCGGCCCTCGCACGTCAACGGCGTGATCCTCGCGTGGCTGACGATGATGTACTTCGGCGCGCTCTTCTACATGCTTCCGCGTCTGGTCGGGACGCGCGGCATGTGGAGCGAGCGCCTCGGCGTGATCACCGCCTGGGCCTGGAACCTGCTGTTCCTGCTCGGGATCATCGCCCTGCTCACGGGACACAGTCAGGGCCGCGAGTACGGCGAGTTGATCTGGCCGCTCGACATTGCGCTGCTCGTGATCTGGTCGGCGAACATCGTCAACATCCTGGCGACGGTCGCGATCCGGACGATCCGGCCGATCTACGTCTCCGTCTGGTTCTTCATCGCCAGCCCGCTCTGGCTCGCCGTCGACTATGCGATCGGCAACGTCATCTGGCGCCCCGGCCACATCTGGGGCGCACCCTCGGGCGCGCTCGGAAACAGCCTTTCCGACGCCATGCTCAACTGGTGGTACGCGCACAACCTCTTCGGCCTCTGGCTGACGCCGATGCTCCTGGCGCTGACCTACTACATCGTCCCACGCGTCACGAACACGCCCCTCTACAGCTACACCCTTTCCCTCATCAGCTTCTGGGGCATGGCGTTCTTCTACACCGGCGTCGGCGACCACCACATCCTGCAGTCGCCGACGCCGGCGTGGCTGAAGACGATCGCCGAGGTCTCCTCGTGGATGCTGCTCGTCCCCGTTTTCGCCTTCACGATCAACATCCTCGGGACGATGAAGGGCAACTGGGACAGGTTCTTCACGAACCTGCCCTTACGGTTCACGATGACCGCCTTCTTTTTCTATTTCCTGGTCAACATCCAGGGAGCGTTCGAGGCGATTCAGCCCTTCAACAAGCTGACGCACTTCACGAACTTCGTCGTCGCGCACGCCCATCTGGCGCTGCTCGGAGCCTTCACGATCCTCGGGATGGGGGTGATCGACTACATCGTCGCCCAGATCTACCGAAAGCCGCTCTACAGCCGCTCCCTGAGCGAGTGGCAGTACTGGCTCGTGACTGTCGGCTTCACCGGTTTCTTCAGCGTGCTGACGCTGGCCGGGTTCCAACAGGGCTTCAGCTGGCAGGACGGGATCCCCGAGGTGAACGTCCTGCCGCAGCTGCACGCGTACTACATCGCGCGCGGGATCTTCGGGGCGATGATCATCATCTCCGGGATCGTCCAGATCGTCAACATCGGGCTGACGATCTTTACCAACACGGCTGAGCGCCGGCGCCTGGAGACCTTGAAGGTCGCCGAGGCGATCGCGCCGCCGCCGGTGGTCGGCTGATGGGCGAGCGCGAGCGCGAGGAACACCCCGCTGACCTCGAGCCAGGCACGCCCGGGGTCCCCCGCGGCTGGGTCCGGCACCCGCGCGAGCGGATGCTGATCACGCCGCTGGTGGCTGGAGTGGGCGGCCTGCTCGCGTTCTTCACCGTCGTCGCGATCGTCGTCTGGCTTCCGATCCACACCTTCGACCCGGCGCCGTCGAGCGACTGGGCGCCGCTCTCGTCTTCTGCGCTCGCCGGCCGCAACCTCTTCGCTTCGAATGGCTGCTACGTCTGCCACTCTGGCTACTCGCGGCCGCAAGACGTGCGCGAGGCCCTCTATTTCCTCTATCCGAAGGTCTCCGCACCGGGCGACTTCTGGGGCTCCGATCAGTCGCCGAACCTGCTCGGCACGGAGCGGACCGGCCCCGACCTCTCGCAGGAATCGGGCTGGCATCCGGACGACTGGCAGTCCGCTCACTTCTACGACCCGCGCTACATGGACCCGAAGTCGCTGATGCCGGACATGAAGGCCCTCTTCGACAACAAGCAGGTCGACCAGCTGATCGCGTTCGTCGAGCAGCGGAGCGGCAAGTCCGGCCTGCTCCGCTACGCCGGCCAGCTCTACTCGAAACACGTCGTGCTCGTGAACCAGGGCTTCCCGGCCCCCTACACGGGCTTCCAGGGCGCGCACAAGCCGCCGCTCGAGTCGAACGACAAGATCCTGGCCCCGCCTAAGAACCAGCTTGAGGAGGCGCCAAACCTCTCCCAGATCGACCGCGGTTACTGGCTGGCCGGTGACCCGCTGCCGGTGACCGAGCAGAACCTGCTTCGTGGCAAGGAGGTCTTCCTCGAGCGCTGCGTCGGCTGTCACGGGCTGAACGGCGACGGCAAGGGCCCCGGCGCGCGATTCCTCTCGCCGACGCCCGCGGACTTCACCGACAAGGACGACGCCTGCTGCGGTGGCGATACCGGGCCAGGCGATTTCTACTACCGAATCCTCCGAGGCTGGCCCGGCACCGCGATGGAGAACTTCGGCGAGCGGCTTAGCGTCGACGACATCTGGCGTGTCGTCCTCTTCATCAAGACGATCCCGAACGGGACCCTGAAGCCGAACCGCAATCCCGAGCCAAGGGACTACATCGTCTGGCAGCCGTCGGAGGAGCTGCTCGCCTGGACAAAGACCCACCAGACCCTGCCGGCGAACATCAACTTCGAGAAGAAGGCGGTCAAAGACCCATTCCTGCAGGAGGCAATGCGGGTGTTTCCCGGCCTGAACCAGCAGGATCACCTGCTTCTGAACGACGGCAAGACGCCGCTGTCGCTGCAAGACGCGGCGCACGGGATCAAGGCGCTCTACGAGGACATGCTCAACCGGGCCTGGAGCGACGCGAAGGGCCGGGGAGAGAAGCTGCCGTCCGAAGCGCAGAAGATAATTCCGCCGACTGTGCCGGGGCAGCAGTGATCGCCCGCGTCTGCGTCTTCCTGTTCGTCTGGCTCGGGGCCCTCGCACTCCCTGCCGTCGCGCTCGCCCACGATCAGCCGGAGACCAAGCAGTCGCGCTGGATCATGGCCGACTGGATGATGGACACCTTCTTCATCTTCTCGGGTCTGGCTTTGATCGCCTTCCTCGCAGCGTGGAAGGCCGGACATTTCCAGGAGCTCGACCAGCTTGGCGGGATTCCGCTGCTCGTCGAGGAGGAGGACTACTACACGCCCGAATGGGCCTATGACGAGGAGGAGTGGTCCGATGGGAATGCCTAGCGGCGACTCGCCGGCGACGGCGCGCCACTACTACGAGTATCTCCAGGCCCATCAGCAGTCGATGCAGGATCCGGCCACCTGGCACGTCCGCTGGATCGACCTCGCCTGGCTCTGGGGTTTCGTCGCCGTCCTGAGCCTGATCGTGCTGCTCTGGGTCTGGCAGTATCGCTCGACGCGTCAGAAGGCGGGCCTCTATCCCGTCGACCAGTTCGGCGGTTACACGTCGGAGCTCGCCGGCCCCGCGACGTTCTTCTTCCTGCTCCTGACCGCAATCGTCACCGCCTTCGCGGTCGTGTTGATCGTCGGCCATCTGATCTGGGGGCAGAAGTTCTGATGGTCGCCGTCGAGCCCCAGATTCCGTCCGCACTCCCGTACGTCGCCTGGTCGTCCCTTACGATCGCCGCGATCCCGGCCGATGACTGGCCACTCGTCTTCGGCTCGATGCAGGCGCTCAAGGGCCATGTCCAGGAGTACCCCGGCTGCCAGAAGCTCGAGGCATTCGTCCATGCCGAGGCCGAAGGAGTGGTGCGGGTGCACTGCTACACGACCTGGGACACGCCCGAGCAACTCGAGGCTTTTCTGGAACGCGGCTACACCTTCGAGCGGATGCTCGTCGACGTGGCCGGGAGCGCGGCCCAGCCAACCCTCGTCATGGAGAAGATTTTCTGATGGCCGCCGAGGAACCAGGGCGGAGGCAACGGCCTGCGCGCCCGCTCGTCGGGTATCGGGACGTCGGCGAGGACGTCCGCCATTCGCGTGGCACGAGGGTCCGCGCGTGGGTGATCCTCGCGCTGATGATGCTCTTCTACTTCGCGTGGACGCTGACCGTCTTCTTCCTGGAGCCCGGCCTCCGCTAGGGGCTCGGCCGTGTACGTCAAGCACCTCACGTCGCTCCAGTTCCTGACGTACGTCGCGTTCTTCGCGGTCGTGATCGCCGCGATGTTCAAGTTCGTGCCCGGGAAGGCGCCGCCGATCCGCGAAGAGCCGTATCCGGAGGACGAATTGGGGGCCCACGACCGCAAGACGGCCAAGTACTTCGTCGCCGGCGGCTTCTTCCTCGTCCTCGGCTCCCTGCACATGGTCCTCAAGAGCCTGCCCTGGACGGCCGACTACCTCGCCCGCACCGGGTACGCGGGCCACCTCGTACGCGACCTCTCGAACACGCACGTGATGATCGTCGGCGGCGGCACCTTGCTTTCCACGGGCCTCTGCTGGCTCGTGCTGCCGAGGATCGTCGGCCGTCCGCTGTCGAGCGAAGGCCTCGCCCAATGCGCGTTCTGGTTCACGGTCGTCGGCCTCTTCGTCTTCTACGTGTCGCTGATCGGCAACGGGATCGCGATCGGTCGGCTCGTCGAGCACGGCTGGGACTACCAGTTGGCCAAGGAGCACATGGGCAAGTGGTACAAGGTGCCGACCGGGATCGGGGCCGGCGTCATGGGCCTCGGCTACTGGTGCTTCGCGGCGAACGTCGTCCTGACGGTCTTCCAGTCGCGGCTGGTCAAGGTTCCCAAGCCGCACTGGCATCTCTGGAAGTTCTTCGTCACCGGCGCCGCGGCGCTGACCGTTGGAACGGTGCAGGGCGTGATCCAGGTGCAGCCTGCGAACGCGGACTGGCTCTACAAGGCGGGGCACGCCGGCGAGTGGATCGATCCGATCAGCCACGCCCACATCAACCTTGTCACCGGACTGACGATGCTGGTCGCCGGCTCGCTCTTCGCCTTGATCCGCGGCCTCGGCGGGGTGGAACCATCGCGGCGGCTCGTCGACCGCTGCTTCTACTCCCTTCTCGTCGGCTCGCTGCTCTTCTACGGGGTGACGCTCTACCTCGGCCTCCACGAGGGCCGGCTGGTCGTCCACCGGGGTCTGACCCCGGAGCAGGCGGAGGAGGCAACCTCCCTCCACCCGTTCCTGATTATGGGCGCAGGGATCGCCATGTTCGCCGCCTTCTGGCTCTTGCTCGTTGTCATCGTTCGCTCGGTCTGGCACTCGTCCTCAGCACTTCGAATCTTTGTCCTGGCAGGGTGCGCGGCGCTCGCGGTCGGGACCCTGCAGGGACCGGTGCAGGCCTTCCCGGCAGTGAACGAGATGCTCGACCGCGGCGGCGAGGCAGGCGACGTGATCGTCAACCTCCACGCGCAGCTGAACATGCTCGGCGGCCTGATGGTGCTCTTGATCGGGCTCGTCTTCGCAGCCCTCCAAAGCGCAGGCGCCAAGCTGCCGCTGCGCCGGGCGCGTTTCGTCGTCGCGGCGGTCGGCGGTGGCGTCGGCGCCTACTACCTCTCAGGCGTCGCCTTCTCTGCCGTCGAGGCGCACCGCGTTGCAGCCGGCGCCTCGTACGCCGCCGCCGTCAGCGGGCTCGAACCGTGGCAGGCGTTCGCCGCGGTGCCCGCCGCGCTGGCGGTGCTCGCCGGGTTCTGGTCCTACGCCCGGGTGGCGGCGTCGATGACCGCACGGCAGCGCGATGAGGGTCGGCGGGCGCTCGCGGCGCTTCCGAGCCTGTACACGGGGACCATCCCAAAGCGAGTACGCCGGCGTAGCCCCGCCGCGCTGGCCGGCTACGAGCTGCCACTTGGGCTGATGGGCTTCCCGGGTGTCGGCTGGCTGTTCGCCGGCTTCCCGTTTACGGCCTCCATTCTCCTGATGGCCGGCCCCGCGCTTGCGTGGGCGATCATCCCGGTGGCGTTCTCGCCTTACGGCCAGGGGCCCCTGCGGCCGGAAGGCTGGAAGGTCGAGCTCGTCTGGCTGCCGTTCTCCGCTGCGCTCTCGAGCCTGCTTCTCTACCGCGCCCACGCCCGTCGGCGACGGTTGCTCGACGGTCCTCCGCCGGGTGGTCGCCCGCAGCGGACGCGCGCCGAGATCCGGGCGCGCCACCGGACGCGGATCGGCGTCGCCGTCGGGGCGATCGGCCTACTCCTGGTCTCGCTGCCATTCGTCCCCGCGATCGCAGGGGTGGGCGGCAGCTCGGTGCGCTACAGCTACCAGCGGTTCACCAGCGAGATCACCGGCCAATTCCTCCAGACCCGCAGCGGGCATGTGGCCCTGTTTGCCTGGAGCGACCCGCAGGAGACGTACCCGAATGACGCGCTCAGGGTGCGGGCGGAAGACGTTCGCAGCTTCACGATTCGCGCCGCGGCGGTGGACGCCCCCGCGGCTTACCGGCTCTACGACCTCGACCGCGGCGGCAGCGTTCCGTTCACCGTCCGCTCGCGGAACCCGACGCAGCTGACGCTCGTACCGAGCCACCGGCTCCCTCCCGGCCGTTACGAGCTCGTGGCGGCCAAGGAGGGCATGTTCGGCGGGCGCGTGTACGACTACCTGCAGGTCGTGCGGCCGGGCACACCGGTGACCGCGATCGCGGCGACGTCGGCCCGAACTACGCGGCCGGTCGCGAACGCACTGCTGCCGCTCGGTGCGGCACTGGTCGCCCTGCTCTTCTCCGTGCTCCTCGCGGTGTCGTTCGCACGTAGGCCCGCCGGGCAGAAGGCGCTCTGGGGGCTCGGCTTCGCCTGCTTCGGCGTCGCCGCGGCCTGCGAGGCGGCGGCGCAGCGGGCCGGTTGGTCGGAGGGATTGTTCAAGGCGTACTACGTGACGGGCGGGCTGCTCACCGTCGCCCTGCTTGGAGCCGGATCGGCCTGGCTCCTGCTGAAGCCGCGCGGGCGCGACCTGCTGCTCGGCGGCCTCGCCGTGGCGGCCGTGGCGGCTGTGCTCGCGATCGCGCTCGCGCCGGTCGACCACCAGGCGCTTGGGTCGGCCTCGGGGTTGCGTCCGCCCTCCAACTCGGTCCTGCTCGGGCACGCGTTCCTGTGGGCGATCGCGCTCAACTCGTTCGGCACGATCTTCCTCGTCGGCGGCTCGCTGCTCGCCATCCTGCGGCGCCAGCGAATCCAGACGAATGTGTGGATCGGTGCCGGCGCGCTAGTCGTCGCGCTTTCGACCGGGCTCTCGCGCGCGGGGACCTACTCGTTCGTATACGCCGGCGAACTGGTCGGAATCAGCATGATGTTCTTCGGCTTCCGCTTCGCGGCCGCGCCGCCGCCGAAGGCGGCTCAGGACCGCGCCTATTTGATTCCGGCCGGCTCCGCGACCCAGTCCCGGGTCACGTAGAGCCAGAAAGCGAGCCCGGCGTACTGTTTGTAGCGCCGGAAGCGGCGCTCGATCGTCTGGTCGCCGGCCTTGCGGCCGTTCAGCTTGGCGTACTTCGGGCGCGACCAGGAGTCGAGGATCAGCCGCGAGTAGCGGCCGAGCAGCATCATCATCTGCGCTGACGCGTAGGGGCCGACTCCCGGCAGCGCCAGCAGCCGTGTGGCGACCTCGTCGTCCGAGAGCTCGGGGTCGAGCAGCGAGTCGAGCTCGAGCCGCCCCTCGGCCTCGTCGGCAGCGAGCGTCCGGAAATACGGCCCGCGGTATCCCGAGCGGACGACCTCCTTGTAGAACCCCTCGTCGACCCCGGCCATGGCCGTGGGAGTCGGGAAGGCGTGGCGCCCCCCGGGAGCGGGCTTGCCGAGATTCCTGACGAGCGCCTCGACCATGCGCCGGGTTGCAGACCAGGCGCAGTTCGTCGTGCAGATCGTCTTGACAACGTCCTCGAAGACGGTCGGGCTCCGCACCATCCGGCCGGCGCCCTCGGCGGCCCAGGAGAGGTCCGGATCCGCCTTGACGAGCTCGTAGAACTCGGACAAATCCTCGTCGAGCCCCAGGACGTGGCGGCCGCGGGCAACGAGCTCGTCGGCGAGCCGTTTCGAGGGCGCGGGGCCGATCACGCGCAGGCGGGCGTGGCCTCGGCGCCCGGGCGCGATCTCGATCGTACGGGCGGAGCGCCCGTCTGCCAGCAGCGTCACCTCGAGAATGCCCGCCTCCTCGTCGAGGCGCATCGGCGGCAGCTCGACGAATCCATGGGAGAGCAGCGTTCGCCTCAGGTCGACGGGTTCTCCACCCGCGCCCACGAGCGGAAGCTGGACGCTCCACGTGGTCACAGCCGGCCGTTCGACCTAGTCCAACTTGCCGGCCTCATACTGCGGCAATCCATCCTCTGGCAGATCTTCCCAGGATGCGCGCGAGCCGACGAACGTATGGAATTGAGGGCGGATCTGCGGGTCGTCGTCGAGGGAGCCGAACCGAACAGAGACCTCCTCGCCGTCAGGCCAGCTGCCGCCGAAGAGGCTCGAGCCGCAGACACTGCAGAAGACCTTGACGGCGGTCCCAGGCTCGGGCTTGTAGACCCGCAGCAGTTCCTCTCCGGCGAGGAGCCGAAACTGCTCCCGCGGGACCCGGCCCTGCGTCAAGCCGAACGTCCCCGAATGCTTGCGGCAGAGCGAGCAATGGCAGTGGCTTGCACGGCGAAACGGAAGGGCTATCTCGAACCTGACACCCCCACAAAGGCAGCTTCCACGGACCGAACCCGCCACGACACCAAGCTACACTTCGCGGGGTGATGTGGGAGCTCATCTTCATGATGCTGATCCTGAAGATCCCGATCGTCTACCTCTGCCTCGTCGTCTACTGGGCCATCCGCGCCGAGCCGAAGCCGCCCGAGCCGGCGCTCCTGCCGGTCGCGCCTGAGGCTCCTCTGGACGCGCCGAGCGCCTGGGTCGCACGCCGGCGGCCGCCCCGCAGGCCCGGACGCGGAGGGCCGCACACACCGCCCCGTGGCCGGGTCAGGCACGCGAGAGCGGCCCGTTGAGCACGCCCGCGCAGACCCACGACAGCCCCGCCGATGCCGTCGCGGGGCTGCTGGCGAGCATTGCCATCTTCGGCAGTTGTATCTCGCTCGCCTACCGGCCGGTCCGGATCACGCCGTTCGCCATCCTGATCGCGCTGATCGCCGCGGGGATGAGTGAGAGGCACCAGCGGCTCGCAGCCTGGGCGGTGGGCATCTCCGGCGTCTGCTTCATCGTCGGCACCGCGATCGCGCTGGCAACGAACAACCCGATTTTCTAACCCCTCCCGACCACGGTGGGAGGAGCACGCCCCGCTATAACAAAAGGTGCGCTCTATGCCTGATGTCGACGCTGTCAACTCCGGCTACGCCCGGGTCCTGCTCGAGGAGTACCTCGAGAATCCCGAGGCGGTCCCGTCGGAGTGGCGCGCGTTGTTCGAGAGCGGGGACGGCGATCTGATCCAGGCGCTTCCGGGCCTGGCACGCCTGCTCGAGACCCTCAAGGAGACGAACGGCCACACTGCGCCTCCGGCCCAGGCGACTCAGCCCGAGCCGGTCGGCGCTCCCCCCGACGACGTCCTGCTCGGCGGGGTCGCCGCGGCGATGTCGCTCATCAAGGCGCTACGGATGCATGGGCATCTGGCAGCCCGGCTCGACCCGCTCGGAAGTGAGCCGGTGGGCGATCCGGCGCTCGAGCCGGAGCGGTTGCAGCCGAAGCTGACGCCCGAGCTCCAGGCGCGGATCCCGGCGAACGTCCTGCGTGTGCATGCTCCCGGCGAGACACTCGCCGACGTGCTGCCGAAGCTCCAGGAGACGTACTCCGGCACGAGCGCCTACGAGATCGAGCACATCTCCGACCACGAGCAGCGGATCTGGCTGCGCGAGGCGATCGAGTCAGGCCGTTATCACCGCGAGCTCGGCGCCGACGAGAAAAAGCGCCTGCTCGTGCGGCTGTCAGAGGTCGAGGGGCTCGAGCGCTACCTTCGGCGCGTCTTCCTCGGCCAGAAGCAGTTCTCGGTCGAAGGGCTCGACACGATGATCCCGATGCTCGACGAGGCGATCGACCTCGCCGCCGAGGGCGGCGCGCACGAGGTCGTGATCGGGATGGCTCACCGCGGCCGCCTGAACGTGCTCGCGCACGTGATCGGTCGGCCCTACGAGACGATCCTGCGCGAGTTCGAGGGCGAGCGGACGATCGAGGCCGTGAGTGCCGATCCCGAGGGCGGCACCGGTGACGTCAAGTACCACCTCGGCGCCGAAGGGATTCGCTCGACCCCCTCCGGCGACCTGACGGTGACGCTGGCCGCGAACCCCAGCCACCTCGAGGCCGTCGACCCGGTCGTCGAGGGCCGCACACGCGCCGAGCAAACTGATCGCTCGACGCGCGAGGGACGCCACGATCCGAAGGTCGCGCTGCCGGTCTTGATCCACGGCGACGCCGCCTTCCCTGCTCAGGGAATCGTCGCCGAGACGCTCAACCTCGCCGAGCTCGAGGGCTACTCGACCGGCGGGACGCTGCATGTGATCGCGAACAACCAGATCGGCTTCACGACCGATCCGGTCGACGGGCGCTCGACGCGGTACTCGAGCGACCTCGCCAAAGGCTTCGACTTCCCGATCATCCACGTCAACGCCGACGACGCCGAGGCCTGCGTCGCCGCGGTGCGCCTTGGGATGGCCTACCGGCGCCGATTCCAGAACGACGTCGTCATCGATCTCGTCGGCTACCGCAGGCACGGCCACAACGAGCAGGACGAGGCCGCCTACACGCAGCCGTTGATGGCAGCGCGGATTGCCCAGCAGCCGACCGTTCGAGATCAATACTCCGAGCAGCTCGTCGCGGAAGGCGTTCTCTCCGAGGCCGACGTGGAGGAACTCGCGCGCACAGTCGAGACGAAGCTGAAGGAAGCCCACCAGCGCTTGAAGGAGTCCTTTGCCCAGGCGACAGTCGCGTCTGAGGGGCAAATCCCGAGGAGCACCGGCGCAGAGGTGGTCACGGCAGTTGCCGCCGACCGCCTGCGGCAACTCGACCAGGCGCTGGTGAGCGTGCCCGAGGGCTTCACCATCCATCCGAAGCTGAAGAAGCAGCTCGACCGGCGCGCGCAGGCGCTCGAGCAGGGCGGGATCGACTGGGGCCAGGGCGAGTCGCTCGCGTTCGCGAGCCTGCTCGTGGAAGGCATTCCGGTCCGTCTGACCGGGCAGGACACTGAGCGTGGCACGTTTTCGCACCGCCACGACGTCCTCCACGACGTCGAGACGGGGGAGACCTTCACGCCGATCCAGCACCTCGAGGAGGCGCAGGCCTCCTTCGAGCTCTACAACTCGCCTCTGTCCGAGGCCGCGGCGATGGGCTTCGAGTACGGCTACTCGGTGGCGGCGCCGGAAGCGCTCGTGCTGTGGGAAGCGCAGTTCGGCGACTTCGTCAACAACGCGCAGGGGATCATCGACCAGTTCATCGTCGCCGGCCTCTCGAAGTGGGGCCAGACCTCGCGGCTGACGCTGCTGCTTCCGCACGGTTACGAGGGCAACGGGCCCGAACACTCGAGCGCGCGGCTCGAGCGGTTCCTGCAGCTCGCCGCCCAGGAGAACATCCGGATCGCCAACCCCACGACCGCTGCCCAGTACTTCCATCTTGTCCGGCGGCAGGCGCTCGACCCCGCGGCCCGGCCGCTCGTCGTGATGACGCCGAAAGGGCTCCTGCGGCTAAAGCAGGCCTCGTCGACGCTCGACGACCTCGCCGAAGGGGCGTTCCAGCCCGTTCTCGACGACGCAGTGGCTGACAAGGAGCAGGTGCGGAGGCTCGTTCTCTGCTCGGGCAAGGTCTACTACGACCTCGCCGGCCACGAGCTACGCGAGAGCGCGACTCACGTGGCGATCGCGCGGATCGAGCAGCTGTATCCCTTCCCGGTCGAGGAAAAGGCCGCGCTCGTCGCGTCCTACCCGCACCTCGCCGAGGTCGTCTGGGCACAAGAAGAGCCGCAGAACATGGGACCGTGGCGGGCGATTCGGCACCGCCTGGAGGAGAACCTGCCCGAGGGCGTGGGCCTCCGGTACGTCGGCCGCTCCTGGCGGGCGAGCCCCAGCGAGGGCTACCCGACCGCCCACCTGCGTGAGCAGGATCGGATCATTCGCGAGGCGCTGTCGTAAGGTTTGGCGAATAAAGTCTGTGCCGCCGGCGCACGCTGCTCGCCCGCTGGCACCGTCCTCAGTCGCGCCCATATCTATTGATATGGCGCTCCCTGCGTCCTCCCCAGCGAACGACCAACGCACGCCGACGACGAGCGTTATTCCGCCAAACCCTCCTAGCGGGGCGGCCGCTTGCGGCGATATTCCATCGCGCGCCTGGCGACAACCGGCCCGTGCTTGCGTGCCTGTCGCATGAGCATCCTTCGCTGCTTCGGCGGGATCCGGCGCCAGATGTCCCAGGCCGTCAGCGCGAGCCCGACTGCTCCGGTACGGCGCGTCAGCAAGCGCAGCATCGCGGCATCCTAGCTTGCATTCGGCGTCGCCCCGATCGCCACATAGTTGATTCGTCAGTCGCGCGCGTTACAATGCGCCGTCGTTCGGGGGAACGGCCCCAAATCGCCCGGAGGAGGACTATGGCTGTAGACACAACTTCGCTTTTCTCACAAGTCATCCAGGATCACCTCGATCTCAAGGAGCGCAACTCGGAGCTGGACGGAGATCTCCCGCTCGATCGCTACAAGAACGAGGATCCCTTCGACAATCACCCACTGTTCAAGACCGAGGAGCAGGCCCGCATCGAGGACACGATGGACGGCACGGAGCCGGCCATCCCGGCGGAGTCGACTATCGCCCTCAAGTGGCCAGGTGAAGACGACGCGGAGGAGCCTGAAGCCGTGGAAGCCCACGACGGCCTCTGGACTCGCTCGCGCGACTTCGACTGGGGCGATTAACCCGGTCACCGCGGAAAATCTTCCGATTTTCCGCGAATTCGGCTTGTACCCGCGCTTCGGTCGGGAGAAGCTGGTTTGGGCTGCCTCGACAGGGGTAGCCGGACGCGACATGTCCTCGACGCAAGGAGACTGACTGATGCCGCTATTCGCGCTCGCAGGAGCGATCGGAGCCGCAATCGCGTACTTCTTCGACCCCGACAACGGACGCAAGCGCCGCACCGTCGCGGTCGACAAAGCAGGCAAGTACTTCCGCCAGGCCGGCCGCCAGGCGCAGGGCGCCGCCGCTCAGGCCCAGGGCCTGAAGGCGAAAGCGACCCATCTGAAAGAGCAGGAGAAGGACCAGCCCGATGACGTCACGCTGGCACGGAAGGTCGAGAGCGAGATCTTCCGGGGCTCCGACGTGCCGAAGGGGCAGGTCAACGTGAACGTCGAAGACGGCGTCGTCTACCTGCGTGGCGAGCTCGACAAACTCGATCTGATCGAGGATCTCGCCGCTCAGGCGCGCAAGGTGCAGGGCGTGCTCGCCGTCGAGAACCTCTTGCACGTTCCGGGCCAGGAAGCGCCGGCGAAGCCCGAGTAAGGCGACCGACCAGGGGCCCGCTGAGGAGGCCGTGCGGGCTTTGCCCGCGCGGCCGGCTCTCCCCACTGCACCCCTAGCGTCAGACCGGGCTTCTAGAGTCCGGCCGGTGGAGAGGAAAACCGAGGCCGTCGCCGAGCGCTGCCTGCGCTGCGGTGTCGTGATGGAGTGGCGGCATCAGACCTGGCAGTGCGCGCGCTGCGGCTTCAAGCTCGGCTGCTGCGAGGGCGAGGACTGCGCCCCGGCCTGAGGCCGGACTTCGCAATGCGAGGATCGCCACAACCGGCACGTCGTTGTGCCGTGCCTCCGGGCGTGCTGATAATCGGCGCTCAGTAGTGGCTATTCAGCAACAGGCTGCGGCCGGCACCGGCGCGGCGGCGGGCGGGGACGCTCCGGATGTCCGGCTCGTCGGCGTCCGCAAGGCCTACGGCGACGTTGTCGCCGTGGACGGTGTCGACCTCGAGATCGCGAGCGGGGAGTTCTTCACGCTGCTCGGCCCCTCCGGGTCAGGGAAGACGACGACCCTGCGGCTGATCGCCGGCTTCGAGCGGCCGGACGCGGGTCGGATCGAGCTCGGGGGGAAAGACGTCACCGGCGTGCCGCCCTACACACGGGACGTCAACACGGTGTTCCAGGATTACGCGCTCTTTCCGCACATGACCGTCGCGGAGAATGTCGCCTACGGCCTGCGGGTCAAGGGCGTGCCGCGCCGCGAGCGCCGGCTTCAGGTCGAGGAGATCCTCAAGGTCGTCCAGCTTCCCGGCCTCGGCGATCGGAAGCCGGTCCAGCTTTCCGGCGGCCAGCGCCAGCGCGTGGCGCTTGCCCGCGCGCTCGTCAACCACCCGCAGGTGCTGTTGCTCGACGAGCCCCTCGGTGCGCTCGACCTGAAGCTTCGCCAGGAGATGCAGATCGAGCTGAAGCGACTCCAGCAGGCCGTCCGCGAGGTCGGGATCACCTTCGTCTACGTCACGCACGACCAGGAAGAGGCGCTGACGATGAGCGACCGGCTCGCGGTCTTCAACAACGGCCGGATCGAGCAGATCGGGACGCCGGCGGCCGTCTACGAGCGGCCGGAGAACGCGTTCGTCGCCGGCTTCGTCGGGGCCTCGAACGTGATTCGGCGGGGCGGCCGCACGTTCACTGTTCGCCCCGAGAAGATCCGCATGACCGAGAACGGTGGCGCTCGCCGCGATGACGAGAATGCGGCCACAGGACGTATTCGCGACGTCGTCTATGCCGGCATGTTCACCCGCTACATCGTCGACCTCGACGACGGCGGCGAGCTGGTCGTCGTCCGCCAGAACCTCGAGACGTCCTCGACGGAGGTCCTCGACGCCCGCGGGCGTCGAGTCCTCCTGCAATGGAGCCCAGAGCACGCGATCGAGACGAAACCCGAAACAGGAGGAGAGGCATGAGCAGAGTTACGAAGCGCTATACGGGCTGGGCGGCTTGCGCCCTGCTGACCGCAGCGCTCACGATCGCCGCAGCAGGTTGTGGCGGTGGCGGCGGCAGTAAATCGTCCGAGACGACCAAGTCCAACCTGCCGTCGTCGATCGGTACCGGCGAGGGCGCGCTGAACCTGATCGAGTGGCCGTACTACTCGGACCCGGCGTTCGCGAAGAAGTTCGAGCAGCAGAGCGGCTGCAAGATCCACCGCAAGGACGCAGGCTCGTCGAACCAGATGGTCTCGCTGATGCGCGCGGGTGGCGGCGGTGGCGGCGGCCAGTGGGATCTCGTCTCGGCCTCCGGTGACGCGAGCCTTCGCCTGATCAGGGGCGGCGACGTCAAAGAGGTGAACGTCGACCTGATTCCGAGCTGGAAGGAATTCATTCCCATCTTCAAGTCGCCGGCGCACAACACCGTCGACGGCAAGCACTACGGCGTCTCGCTCCAGTGGGGCCCGAACGTGCTGCTCTACAACACGACCAAGGTGAAGCCGGGCGTGACGGAGTGGGGAGCGCTCTACGACGCGAAGTACAAGGGCCAGATCACGGTCCCGAACAACCCGATCCAGATCGCGGACGCGGCGTTCTACCTGATGCACTCGCAGCCGGACCTCGGGATCAAGGATCCGTACGAGCTGAACAAGAAGCAGTTCGACGCGACGATCGCCCTGCTGAAGCAGCAGCGGAAGCTCGTCAAGCTCTACTGGAACTACGACACGGACGGGCGCTCCGCCTTCGCGAACGGCGACGTCTCGCTCGGAGCGATCTGGCCGGTCGACACTCTTGCCCTGCAGGCGAAGAAGGTGCCGGTCAAGGAGGTCATCCCCGCCGACGGCGCGACCGGCTGGGCCGACACCTGGATGCTCGCCAAGAAGGCGCCGCATCCGAACTGCGCCTACCTCTGGATGAAGTATGTGACGACGCCGAAGCCGCAGGCGCAGCAGGCGCTGATCTTCGGTGAGACGCCGGTGAACCCGAAGGCGTGTCCGTTCATGGACGACATCCAGGCCGGCTCGTGCGCGAAGTACCACCTGAACGAGCCGCTCGACTACTACGACACGATCAAGTTCTGGAAGACGCCGATCGCCGACTGCGGCAACGGCAAGAACGACTGCATGGACTACAACGCCTGGCAGACGGCGTGGACCCAGGTCACGGGGTAGATGGCTGAACTGGCTGAGGCGGGCGCCTTGCGGGGCGCCCGCCTTCGTCTCTCGGCACTGCTCTGGCGGCACCCCAGGGTGAAGCTGGCGCTGCTCCTGGCAGCGCCCGTTCTCGCCTTTGCCGTCGTGTATCTCGGCGCGCTCGTTTCGCTGTTCATCTCGGCGTTCTGGCAGGTCGACGCCTTCACGGCCAAGGTGATCCACACCTGGACGCTCGACAACTTTCGCACGCTCTGGGACGACCACACGTACTGGCGCATCACCGGCCGGACGATCGGGATTGCGGCCGCCGTCACGGTCACCGACGTCGTGCTCGCCTTTCCGCTGGCGTACTTCATGGCTCGGCTGGCCTCGCGACGTACGCGGGCGGCGCTCTTCGTGCTGGTCCTGCTGCCGCTGTGGTCGAGCTACCTGGTCCGGATCTATGCGTGGCGGACGATCCTGGCCAAGAACGGGGCTCTCAACTGGGCACTCAACGGCATCGGCCTACCTGACGCCAACCTCGCCTACACGAACTGGGCGATGTGGATCGTCTTCTCGTACGTGTGGCTGCCCTTCATGATCCTGCCGGTCTATGCAGCGCTCGAGCGGATCCCGGACAACTACCTCGAAGCCTCGCAGGATCTCGGCGCCAAGGGATCCCGGACACTGCGGTCGGTCATTCTCCCGCTCGCCCTGCCGGGCATCGTCGCCGGCTCCATCTTTACCTTCTCGCTGACGCTCGGCGACTTCATCACGCCGGCGCTCGTCGGCGGCGCGGGCTCGAGCTTCATCGGCAACGTGGTCGAGGAGCAAGTGGGGCAGCCGAACATCCCGTTTGCCGCGGCATTCGCGACCGTGCCGGTGGTCGTGATGGGGATCTACCTGGTGATCGCACGCCGGCTCGGCGCGTTCGAGGCGCTTTGATGGAGTCGCGCGCCTCACGAACGGGCCTGGGAATCGCCACGGTGCTCGTGATCGCCTTCCTCTGGCTGCCGCTGCTGCTGATCATGGCGTACGCCTTCAATGGGTCGACGATCCAGAGCTGGCCGATCTCGAACCTTACGCTGCATTGGTTTCACGAGGCCTGGAACGACGAGGAGGCGCGGAGCTCGCTGTGGCTCTCCCTCAAGGTCGGGGCGATCGCCACCGCCATCGCGGTCGTGCTCGGTACGGCCGCAGCAGCAGCGATCTACCGCTTTCGCTTCTTCGGGCGGGAGGCCGTGTCGTTCCTGCTCCTGCTCCCGCTCGCCCTGCCTGGGATCATCACCGGCATGGCACTCAACTCGGCCTACAACTTCGCCGGCGTTCCGTTCTCGATCCTGACAATCGTCATCGGCCACGCCACCTTCTGCGTGGTCGTCGTCTACAACAATGTGCTCGCGCGGATGCGGCGGAGCTCGCCGTCGCTCGTCGAAGCCTCGATGGATCTCGGCGCCGACGGCTGGCAGACGTTTCGCTGGGTGATCTGGCCGGTCCTCTCTACCGCGCTGATTGCGGGCGGTCTGCTCGCCTTTGCGCTCTCCTTTGACGAGGTGATCGTCACGTTCTTCACGGCCGGAGCGCAGACGACTCTGCCGATCTACATCCTCAACCACATTCAGCGCGGGCAAGACCTGCCGGTCGTGAACGCGATCGTGTTCGTCGTGATCATCGTGACGGTGATCCCGGTCACGATCGCCCAGCGGCTCACCGGCGATGCCGGCGTGCTCCGGCGGGGCACGTCTGCTTCGAAGGTGTAGTTTTGAAACGCGTAAGCAAAGGAGGGCAGCGATGAGCGTCACGGTCTCGAGCTACAAGAACGTCGTCGGCGGCGAGTGGGTGGATTCCGCCTCCGGCGAGACGATGGAAGTCTTGAACCCGGCGACCGGCGAGGCGATCGCCGAGGTTCCTCGCGGCACGAAGGAGGACGCCGATCGCGCCGTCGAGGCGGCCAAGCAGGCGCTGCCCGAGTGGCTGGAGACGACGCCGGGCGAGCGCTCGGAGGCCTTGCTGAAGCTTGCAGATCTACTCGACGAGCATGGCGAGGAGCTGGCCGAGCTCGAGTCGCAGAACGTCGGCAAGCCGCTGCCGGCGGCGCGCGACGAGATGCCCGTCTCGTCCGACAACATCCGCTTCTTCGCCGGCGCCGCGCGCCTGCTCGAGGGAAAGTCCGCCGGGGAGTACATGCGGGGCTACACGTCGATGCTCCGCCGCGAGCCACTCGGAGTCGTGGGCGGGATCACGCCGTGGAACTACCCGCTGATGATGGCGGTCTGGAAGTTCGCGCCGGCGCTCGCCGCCGGCAACGCGCAGGTGCTGAAGCCAGCTGAGCAGACACCGCTGACGACGGTGCGCTTCTTCCAACTCGCCGCTGAGGCGGAGATCCTGCCGGCCGGCGTCATCAACGTCATCACGGGAGACGGCGTCCCCGTCGGTGAGGCGATCGTCAAGCATCCCGACGTCCGCCTCGTCTCGCTGACCGGCGACGTCGAGACCGGGAAGATCATCGCCCGAACCGCGGCCGACACGCTCAAGCGCGTCCACCTTGAGCTCGGCGGCAAGGCACCGGTGATCGTCTTCGACGATGCTGACCCCGCCGCAGTCGCGGAAGGGATCAAGGTCGCCGGCTACTGGAACTCCGGCCAGGACTGCACCGCCGCCTCGCGTGTCGTCGCCGGGCCGAAGATCTACGACAAGCTGCTCGAGGAGCTTGTTCCCGCGGTCGAGTCGATCGCGGTCGGCGACCCGGCCGAGAAGGAAGAGCTCGACATGGGGCCGGTGATCTCGAAGGACCAGCAGGAGCGGGTCTTCGGCTTCCTCGAGCGCGCGAAGGGGGCGAAGGTGCTGACCGGAGGCGACTCGAACGGCTCACGCGGCTTCTTCGTCCAGCCGACCGTCGTCACCGACGTCGGCCAGGAGGACGAGATCGTCCAGCGCGAGGTCTTCGGCCCGGTCGTCACGGTTCAGCGCTTCGCCGACGACGACCAGGCGATCGCCTGGGCCAATGACGTCAACTACGGCCTTGCCGCGTCGGTCTGGACGCGGGATATCGGCCGGGCGCTGAATGCCGCCAGGAAGCTCCAGTTCGGCACGGTCTGGATCAACGACCACATTCCGCTTGTCAGCGAGATGCCGCACGGCGGCTACAAGCAGTCAGGCTACGGCAAGGACCTGAGCGCCTACTCGCTCGAGGACTACACGAACATCAAGCACGTGATGGCGAAGATCGACTGATCCTCGCTCACCCGTGCTTGAGGTCGGCAAGGATCTCGTTCGCGGCTGCGACGCCGGTCGAGGCGCCGCCCTCCATGTAGCCCTGGAAGTCCTGTGAGCAGTGCTCGCCGGCGAAGTGGATGTTGCCCTGACGGAGGCCCTCCCAGCCGCTGAAGCCGGCGTACTGCCCGACCTTCCAGTACGAGTACGAGCAGTTCAGGTTCGGGTCGAGCATCGGCGTCGACAGCGTCGCTCTCCCATTCCATTTCTTCGAGATCCCCGGGAAGACCGGCTCGAGCTGCTTCAGGAACCGCTGGGCGAAAGTGTTCACCTGCGAGTTCGAGGCGTTGAGGTACGGCGAGCCCGCGGCGAGCGCCCCGGCGACGTCGCCGCCGGTGTAATCGACCAGGATGCCGCTCGCGCCGGCCTGGGCGCGCGTGACGTCCCAGGTGTTCTGGTAGCCGGTGTCGGAATAGGTCGACCCGTTCGAGAGACCCCAGGGCCCGTTCGTGTTCCAGAGGCGGCTGTCGAACTGAAGCTGGAGCTTGGAGTTGCGGCCCGCGCCCTGCTGCGTGATGGCCGTCTTCTTCAGCGGCTCGAAGTTCGCCTTTCGGTAGTCGAGGGTCCGGAGAACGGCGAACGGCAAGGCGAGGACGACATGGTCGGCGGTGACGCTCTGGGATCCGGCAGGGGTGTCGAAGTCGATCGTGCTCGTGCCGTCGGCGTTTCGCCGGATCGAGGTCATCCTCCACGCCATCTTCACCGTGCCGGGCTTGAGCGCGTCGCGAATCGCCATCGGCAGGAGCGCGTTGCCGCCGACGATGTGGTACCGCTCGTTCGAGGCGCCGAAGATCATGTAGTTGCCCGGCACTGACTTGTAGCCGAGCAGGTAGACGAGGTTGAGCGCCGACTGGTCGGTCGTCTCTGCGCCGTACTCGATGTTGTAGGCGACGTCCAGCACCTGGCCGAAGGGGGATCTGTGGCCGCCCGGCACGCGCGACTCGATCCAGTCGTAGACGCTCATCCGGTCGAGCGCCACGCCTGCGTCGGTGTGGATCCAGTACGTCGTCGGATAGCTCGCGGCGGACACGTCGCGCTGCAGCGCCTGGTGGATCGGCTGGAAGTCCTTGTCGGCTTGCTCCTTCGCGTAGTAGGAGCTGTCGAAGTAGTACGTGTCTTCCGAGCCGTTCGGCTCGGCGCCGGTCAAGTTGACCGTCTGCAGTCGAAATCGCTGCGCCAGGCCGAGCACGGTCTTGTGACCGCTGTCGATCAGCTCCCCGCAGAGCTCGGCACCCTGGCCGTTCGCCCAGTAGCCAGGGAACTCGGTCCAGTCCGAATGCATGCGGCCGCCGACGCGGGTGGGATGGGCCTCGTAGACGTTCGAGGTCACTCCCTTGTCCTGCAGCGTGAGCGCCACTGTCAGGCCGGCGATGCCACCGCCCACGATCGCGATCCGCGGGCCCCCGGCGCCCTGCGCCGAGCGAGCGAAGGCTGCCGGACCTGCGATCGCGACCGCAGCGCCCGCAGCGCCGGAGCGCTTGAGAAACTCGCCCCGCGAGAACGGTTGTTCCGCCTCCCGCTCGCGTAGCTCTGCGGGTGAGATCCCGAGTCGCTCAGCCTGCTGGTGCTCACGTGCCAGGTGCTGCAACGCGCTCAGTAGTGGTGTCCGCGCCATGCTCGCCTCCCGATCGATGAGCCCGAAAGATCCAACATCGAGCCTCAAATCTCAAGTAGTGAGTCGGCTCTCGATTGACGCAATGCGAGGCGATGAGCAACAATCCCCTCGCATTGCGGGGCACTGACAATCGGGGCGCGGTCGGGCCGGCACGGGGGCTCGACGGAGTCGATCAGAGCATCATCGAGGCGCTGCAGAAGAACGGGCGCGAGTCGTTCCGTCGCATCGCAGCCGAGATCGGGGTCTCCGAGGCGACCGTGCGCGCCCGCTACGGGCGGCTCTGCGACGACAACATCCTTCAGGTCACCGGCGTCACCAACCCGCTGGGCCTGGGTTTCGACGCGATGGCGATGGTCGGCATCCGCACGGCCGGCGCGCCCGAGCCCGTCGCGGACGAGATCTCGAAGTGGGACGAGGCCGGCTACGTCGTCGTCACGGCGGGGCAGTACGACATCCTCGTGGAGCTCGTCTGCGCCGACCGGCGCGAGCTGCTCGACCTGACGAACCGGCTGCGGTCGCTCGACGGCATCGTCTCAACCGAGAGCTTCCTCTACCTGGCGCTCTGGAAGCAGCTCTACGATTGGGGCGCCAGGGTGTCGGACGGCCGGATCGCCACGGCGGTCGCACGTTGATGGCAGTGGAGCAACGGGTCCAGGAATCGCTCGAGCGGGCCGCCGAGCCAACCGGAACACCCGACGTCCGGCTCGACCGGGTGACGAAGCAGTTCGAGGACGTCGTCGCCGTCGACGACCTCTCGCTCGAGATCCCGCGGAGCAGCTTCTTCGCCTTGCTCGGCCCGTCGGGGTGCGGTAAGACCACGACGCTGAGGATGATCGGCGGCTTCGAAGAGCCGACCGCTGGCGCGATCTACCTCGGCGAGCGCGAGGTGAGCGGCACGCCCGCGTACAAGCGCGACGTCAACACCGTCTTCCAGAGCTACGCGCTCTTCCCGCATCTCTCGATCTTCGAGAACGTGGCCTTCGGTCTCCGCCGCAAAGGCAACCGCGGCCGTGAGCTCAAGGGCAAGGTCGAGGAGATGCTCGACCTGGTGCAGTTGAGCGGGTACGGCAAGCGGAAGCCGCGGCAGCTTTCCGGCGGCCAGCAGCAGCGGATCGCGCTCGCGCGCGCGCTCGTCAACAGCCCCAGGGTCCTGCTGCTGGACGAGCCCCTCGGCGCACTCGACCTGAAGCTACGCAAAGAGATGCAGCTCTTCATCAAAGGCCTGCAGCACGACGTCGGCATCACCTTCGTCCACGTCACGCACGACCAGGAGGAGGCGATGACGATGGCCGACCAGATCGCCGTCATGAACAAGGGGCGGATCGAGCAGCTCGGCTCGCCGGACGAGCTCT
>Ga0307288_10000151_pt1 | contig 25089 bp, 23 predicted proteins | sample ER_DNA_142_FD_194469 | JGI IMG/M metagenome (GOLD analysis project Ga0307288, IMG submission 194469) | Bulk soil microbial communities from the East River watershed near Crested Butte, Colorado, United States - ER_DNA_142 | ecosystem: Environmental > Terrestrial > Soil > Floodplain | place... | reverse complement strand
TAACAAGCCAGGCCGCGATTGGCATCCGCTGCGCCAAGTCAGTTGGAACAGAATCAGCGCACACGCCAAAGCGCCTGTACGACTACAGACAGACCAAGGCTACCAAGTCTTCGACCGCTTGGCCGATTTCGCCGTTCACGACCACGTAGTCGAACTCCGCCTGAGCTGCCATCTCAGCCCGAGCCGTCTCCAGCCGCCGCTCCCGTTGGGCTGCCGACTCAGTGCCGCGCCCGACCAGCCGGCGTACCAGCTCCTCCCACGATGGTGGCGCAAGGAAGACGAACCGAGCGTCAGGACAGTTGGCCCGAACCTGCCGGGCACCCTGCAGATCGATCTCCAACAAGGCGGGACGTCCTTCGGCGACCGCTTGCAGGACGGGTGCGCGTGGAGTGCCGTAGCGGTGCACACCGTGCACAATCGCCCACTCCAGCAGCGCATCTTCGGCGATCAGCGCATCGAACTCATCAACAGACACGAAGTGGTAGTGCACACCGTCGATCTCACCCGGCCGTGGCGGGCGGGTGGTGACCGAAATCGAGACGAAGATCTCTGGATGTTCCTGCGAGAGGCGCTTGACGAGAGTTCCCTTGCCCACCGCGGTCGGACCCGAGACCACGGTGAGACGCGTCGGGGTCACGAGTCTCGAGGCGGCGTGGATCGGTCGGAGAACTCGGCGATCAGGGCCGCAGTCTGGTGCTTGCCCAACCCCCGTAACCGGCGGTTGGCGGCGATATCGAGCCGTTCCATCACCTTGCTGGCACGCACCGTGCCCACTCGAGGCAGCGCCTTCAGGACATCGATGACCTTGGCATGCGCGATGACGTCGTCATCCTCGGCACGGTCCAGCACCTGGGCAAGGCTCTGCTCGCCGGAGCGGAGTGCCTGCTTCATCTCGGCGCGGCGTCGTCGGGCCTCGGTCGCGGCATGCCGCGCTTGCTGGCGCTGCTCGTCGCTCAAGGGGGGAATCGTCACAGCTCGCGTCCTCATCTGGCGGCCAGGCAGTGGGATCCGCCGATCCGCGGCGAATCAGTCGGAGATTTGAGAACTTACCTCAACCCGATGGCTGCTTTCATCTCACCCAGCACCCGTGTCGCTGCAGCCTGCAGGCCAGCTGGGGTTGGTCCGGCCGACATGACCTCGCGACTGGTCGACGGCAGCACGAATTGGGTCGCATCCTTGAAGACTGCAGCGAGATCTGCGGCAGTACCGCCTTGTGCGCCGATGCCGGGAGCAAGGATCGACCCGGCTAGGGACGTGAAGTCGGTTCCGGTCTCTCCGATGGTCGCGCCGACTACGACTCCGACCGGCCCGAAGACGGCCCCCGGCTTGCGACGAGCGGCGTTGCGGCTGGCAGCCTCATCAATGACGATCTGGCCCACCGTGCGCCCGTCGGTCGTACGGGCGTGCTGAATCTGGGGACCTTCAGGATTGCTGGTCAAGGCGAGCACGTAGACGCCGCGCCCCCCACGATCCGCCAGCTCAATGGCGCCGTCCAGTGAGCCGAAGCCGAGATACGGGCTCAGCGTGATTGCATCAGCGGCCAGCGGCGAGCCATCGCTGAGATAGGCCGCCGCGTACGCGTCCATAGTTGAGCCGATGTCACCGCGTTTCACATCGAGCAGCGAAAGGGCTCCGGACGCATTGATGTCAGCCAAGGTGCGTTCCAGGACTGCGATCCCCGCCGCGCCGTACGCCTCGAAGAACGCCGACTGCGGCTTGAAGACCGGCACGATGCCGCCCAGCGCCTCGATCATGCCGCGAGCACAGCGTTCCAGGCCCTGCGCGTTCGCGGCAAGGCCCCACGAGGCAAGCAGGCTGAGGTGCGGATCCACACCGACGCAGAGCGGACCTCGTTCGGTCAGCAAGGTCGCCAGCCGTTCACCGTAGGAGCTGATCAGGTGCTCCTTTCCACCGTGCTCGGTGTTCAATTGCTCGCTCCGCTCGCTGCGGATCGCGCTCGGAACCCGCCTACTTCGTCGTCGCTCGCAGACGAAAAGCGTGTCCGCTCGCTCCTCCTCAGCACGGCGGTGCGCGATCCGGCGCCGTCATTCGGTTCAGATCATCGATCAGCGCAGGACCGCCGTAGACGTGACCGGTGTAGATCTGCAGCAAGCTCGCCCCTGCATCCAGCATCGCCTGGCCATCATCGCGGCTCATGATGCCGCCGACGCCAATGATCGGCAACGTGGTGCGCTCAGCCAGAAACCGCACCACCTCGCGGGCGCGTCTGGTGAGCGGCGCTCCCGAGAGACCACCAGCCTCGCCGGCCAGAGGCTGGTGGGCTGCGATGCCGTCGCGGCCCAAGGTCGTATTGGTCGCGATAAGACCCTCTGCACCGGCCTCGGTACACACCCCGACGACCTCTTCCAGTGCTGCCTCGGTCAGGTCGGGCGCCACCTTGACGAAGATCGGCACCGGCGGGCCGCCGTCGGCGAGCCGCCACGCCTCGTTCACCAGCGTCGAGATCAGCTCAGCCAGGGTCCTGGGATCTTGCAGGGACCGCAAGCCCGGGGTGTTGGGGCTGGAGACGTTGATGGCGAGATAGTCCGCGTATCGGGCAACCGTACGGAGTGAAGTGAGGTAGTCCTGGGCCGCCTCTGCCAGCGGCACTGTCTTGGTCTTGCCGATGGAGATGCCGATCGGAATGCCGACGGCGAGGTTGCCCCGGCTGACGCCGGCGCCTGCCAGCCGGTCGGCCAGGGCTGATGCGCCGAGGTTGTTGAAACCCATCCGGTTGATGATCGCGCGGCTCTCGGGCAGTCGGAACAGCCGCGGCCTGTCATTGCCTGGCTGCGCCTGCGCGGTGACCGTGCCCAGTTCGATGTAGCCGAAGCCGAGGGACGCCCAGGTCTTGATGCCAACCCCGTCCTTGTCCATCCCAGCAGCGAGCCCGACGATGCCTGGAAATTGGATGCCGGCGACAGTGGCCGGCGCACGGTGTCTGGCACACAGAGCGGCAAGAGCCGCGAGTGCCGGCCTGCTCCGCCCGATCCGAGCAACTGCGGCCAGGGTTTGCTCGTGAACACGCTCCGCGTCCCCGCCGTACGCCCGGAACAGTAGCGGCCTCAGGACCCTGCGGTAACCCAGATCGATGATCACGCCGCGGGCAGCTCAGGAGGCATCGATGCTGCTCCAGGACTGCAGGGACCGGACGCCTACATTGCCGGCAATGATCGCTTCGATGCCTTGTACTGCGGCAGCGAGGCCCTGCACTGTGGTGACACAAGGGATGTTGCGCAGCACCGCCGCAGTGCGAATCTCGTACCCATCGAACCGTGGGCGTCCGTGCGGACTCAGCCCATGGGGGGTATTGAAGATCATGTCCACCTGGCCGTCCAAGATCGCCTGCACAATGGTCTTCTCCCCGTCCGGCCCGACGCCCTGGCTGAACTTCCGGACCGTGGTCACCACCACGCCATGGCGGCGCAGCATCGACGCTGTCCCTTCAGTTGCCAGGATCTCGAAACCAAGATCAGCGAGGCGTTTCACGGGGAAGATCACGAATCGCTTGTCGCGGTTGGCTACGGAGATGAAGACGGTGCCTTTGGTAGGTAGCGGCCCAAAACCGGCAACCTGACTCTTGGCAAAGGCGGTGCCAAAACTGAGATCGACGCCCATGACCTCGCCGGTCGATTTCATCTCCGGACCGAGGACTGTGTCGACCGAAATCCCTTCAACAGTGCGGAAGCGGTTGAAGGGCATCACCGCCTCCTTGACCGCAATCGGTGCCGATGAGTTCTCGGTGCAGCCGTCGCCGGTTGCTCGCAGCAGCCCTTCGGCCCGCAGCTGCTGCACGGTCGTACCCAGCATGATCCGGGCGGCCGCCTTGGCGAGCGGGATCCCTGTGGCCTTGGAGACGAAGGGCACCGTACGCGAGGCGCGCGGGTTGGCCTCCAGGACGAACAGGGTGTCGCCGGCCATCGCAAACTGGATGTTGATCAAGCCGCACACCCCGACGCCCTGCGCGATCGCCTCGGTCGAGGAACGAATTCGGTCCACAACCTCGGCACCGAGAGTGATCGGCGGGAGTGCGCAGGCCGAGTCACCGGAGTGGATGCCTGCCTCCTCGATGTGCTCCATGACGCCGCCGAGGTAGAGATCGGTGCCGTCGTAGAGCGCGTCGACATCGATCTCGACCGCATCATCGAGGAAGTGGTCGACCAGCACGGGGTGGGCTGGTGAGACTTCGGTGGCGCGTTCGATGTACGCCGACAGCGTCGACTCGTCGTAGACGATTTCCATGCCGCGGCCGCCGAGCACGTAGGACGGCCGCACAAGCACGGGGTAGCCGATCTCGTCGGCGATGCTCTTCGCCTCCGCAAACGAGCGAGCCAGTCCGTGCTTGGGAGCAGGCAGGTTGGCCTCGGCCAGGACCTGACCAAAGGCCCCGCGCTCCTCCGCGAGATGGATAGCTTCGGGACTGGTGCCCACAATCGGAACGCCCGCATCCTTGAGGGCCTGAGCGAGTCGGAGCGGGGTCTGTCCGCCGAGCTGGACGATGACTCCCGCTACCGGTCCGGCTGCCTGCTCGGCGTGCACGACCTCCAGTACGTCTTCGAGCGTCAGTGGCTCGAAGTACAGCCGGTCGGCCGTGTCGTAGTCGGTTGAGACGGTCTCGGGGTTGCAGTTGACCATGATCGTCTCGTAGCCGGCTGAGGACAGCGACATCGCCGCGTGCACGCAGGAGTAGTCGAACTCGATGCCCTGGCCAATGCGGTTCGGGCCGCTGCCCAAGATCAACACCGCAGGCTTCTGGCGCGGGGCGACCTCGGTCTCCAGGTCGTAGCAGCTGTAGTGGTACGGAGTCCTGGCGGCGAACTCCGCGGCACAGGTATCGACGGTCTTGTAGACCGGACGGACGCCGAGCGCCCACCGCACGCCGCGTACCACGTCCTCACTCAGGTGCCGCAGACCGGCGATCTGGACGTCTGAGAAGCCGTGCCGTTTGGCCGTACGCAGCAGGTCCACGTCGAGCTCCGGCGCCGACTTGATCATGGTGGCGATCTCCAGCAGCAACACAAGCTGGTCGACGAACCAGGGATCGATCTTGGTCGCCTGGTGCACCTGCTCCGGGGTGGCGCCGGCGCGGAGCGCTTGCATGACGACGTTGAGCCGGCCGTCGTGCGGCCGGGCTGCCCTGGCCAGCAGCTCCTCGATCGACTCGGTGATCTCATCAGCGAAGCGGAACGGCGCCTGGGCATCCTCGAGGCTGCGCAGCGCCTTGCCCAGCGCCTCGGTGAAGTTCCGGCCGATGGCCATCGCCTCGCCGACGCTCTTCATGTGCGTGGTCAGGGTGGAGTCGGCCGAGGGGAACTTTTCGAATGCGAATCTCGGGACCTTGACCACGACGTAGTCCAGGGTCGGCTCGAAGCTGGCCGGTGTCTGCTGAGTTATGTCATTCGGGATCTCGTCGAGGGTGTAGCCAATGGCGACCTTCGCGGCGATCTTGGCAATGGGAAAGCCTGTCGCCTTCGAGGCCAAGGCCGACGACCGCGATACCCGCGGGTTCATCTCGATCACGATCATGCGCCCATCGGCTGGGTTGATCGCGAACTGGATGTTGCAGCCGCCGGTATCCACCCCAACCGCACGGATGATGCCGATCGCGACATCGCGCATCCGCTGGTATTCGCGGTCGGTGAGGGTCATTGCCGGGGCCACGGTGATCGAATCGCCGGTATGCACTCCCATCGGGTCCAGATTCTCGATGGAGCAGACGATCACCACGTTGTCGGCCTTGTCGCGCATGACCTCGAGCTCGTATTCTTTCCAGCCCAAGATCGACTCCTCGATCAGCACTTCGCTGGTGGGGCTGGCAGACAGCCCGGCACCGGCCATCCGGCGAAGATCAGCTTCGTCGTAGGCGAGGCCCGAGCCCATTCCACCCATGGTGAAGCTGGGCCGGACCACCAGCGGGTAACCAAGATCATCCGCTGCGCCCAGCACATCCTCGATGGAGTGACAGATCCGGCTACCCGCCACCTCGGCGGGACCGCCCGCAATACCAGTGAGTGCCTCGACGATCGCCTTGAACTGCTGACGGTTCTCGCCGCGCTGAATGGCCTCGATGGACGCACCGATGAGCTCCACGCCGTAGCGCTCGAGGACGCCGTTCTCATGAAGGGCGACTGCGGTGTTGAGTGCAGTTTGACCACCGAGGGTCGCCAAGAGGGCGTCTGGCTGCTCCTTGGCGATGACCATCTCGACGAACTCCGGCGTGATGGGCTCGACGTAGGTCGCGTCCGCGAATTCGGGATCGGTCATGATCGTCGCCGGGTTGGAGTTGACCAAGATCACCCGGAAGCCCTCGTCCCGCAGCACGCGGCAGGCCTGTGTACCGGAATAGTCGAACTCGCAGGCCTGCCCGATCACGATGGGACCAGAGCCGATGACGAGAATTGACTCGATATCAGTACGTCTCGGCATTACACACCCCCTTCGGGGGTGGAGAGGCGTGGAGAACGCTGCGCGTTCACGTCTTCTCTGTTCCGACCAAGCAGGCCCTCCTGCGTCGGGCGCTTGGTCGGCGAATCCTCCTGCGTCGGATTTGGCCCTTCGGGAGTGTGGGTCGCCATGAGTGCGACGAACCTGTCGAAGAGATAGCTGGCGTCATGGGGGCCGGCGGCTGCTTCTGGGTGGTACTGCACCGAAAACGCCAGCAGTCTGCCGTCCGAATCGGTGAGCTGCAAACCCTCCACGACGTCGTCGTTGAGGCAGATGTGGCTGACCTCAGCGGTGCCGTACGGCGTCTGGTGCAGTTCCCCAGGGGCGGCGGCCACGGCAAACCCGTGGTTATGCGCAGTGACCTCGACCTTGCGAGTGGTGAGATCCATCACTGGCTGGTTGATGCCGCGATGTCCGTAGCCCAGCTTGAAGGTGCCGAAGCCAAGCGCCCGACCGAAGAGTTGATTGCCGAAGCAGATGCCGAAGTAGGGGATACGGGCCGCCAGTACGGACCTGAGAACGGCAACCTGCGGATCGGCCGCTTCCGGGTCGCCGGGGCCGTTGGAGAAGAACACCCCGTCGGGACGCAGCGCTTCCAGCTCGCTCCACGAGATCGTGGACGGCACCACGTGAACCTCGAGACCGCGCTCGGCCATCCGAGCCGGAGTCATGGATTTGATGCCAAGGTCAACCGCCACTACACGGAATCGCGGTTCACCGTCTGGCCTGACGACGTACGGCTCGGTGGTGCTCACCTCATCGGCAAGATGAGCGCCCACCATCGACGGCTGGGCGTGGACACGTGCCAATAGCGCGGCAGCACTGGTCTCCACGCTCGAGACGCCCACCCGCATCGCCCCCCGCTCGCGGATGTGGCGCGTCAGGGCGCGGGTATCGACGTCACGCATCCCGACGATGCCCTGGGCCTGAAGCTCCGAATCGAGGCTCCGGCGGGAACGCCAGCTGGAAGGAACCCGAGCGGCGTCGCGGACCACGTAGCCAGCGACCCAAATTCGGTCTGACTCGCTGTCCTCGTCATTCCATCCGGTATTGCCAATGTGCGGGGCTGTCGCGATTACCACCTGGCGGTGGTAGCTGGGATCAGTCAGGGTCTCCTGATAACCAGACATGCCCGTCGCGAAGACTGCTTCACCAAAGGTCTCACCAATGGCGCCAAAGGCCCGTCCGTGGAAGGTGCGGCCGTCCTCAAGCACCAGGAGCGCTGGCGGAGGAGACTCAACCACCGAGGTTTCCGGGGGCGCTATCGGTTGCAAACATGACCGCCCTTTCGTTCCTCGGAGGACCGGACGTGGGGTTGGTAGGCCGCAACAGAGGTTACCAACGAATCCAGCATCAGCCGGACAAACGAGACGACGACCATGCGAGACCGACGCCAGGCAACGCGCTGTAAGGAGACGGCTGACCGGCTGCCGGTCAAGCCTGCGACACCCGTCGCATCAGGTATCTGCGCTCGACCGGGTTCGTGACGAGATCCAGAGCTCGTCGATACGCCAGCTTCGCCTCGGCGGTACGCCCGCTCCGGCGGAGAAGGTCAGCCCTGGCTGCGTGGTAGAGGTGATACCGGTCCAAGTCGTCGGCGAGCTGTTCCATGAGCGCGAGTCCCGCATCGGGTCCGTCGGCCATTGCGACCGCGACCGCTCGGTTCAGCTCGATCACAGGCGACGGCCACATCGCCGTCAGGCCGCGGTAGAGGGTCGCGATCTGTGGCCAGTCGGTGTCCTCGGGTCGTGGTGCCCGCGCGTGCAGCGCTGCGATCGCCGCCTGCACCTGGTAAGGGCCAGGCCGCCGGATCTCCACCGCGGTGTCGATCATGGCGAGCCCTTCGTCGATCATGTCCTGGTCCCAACGAGCGCGATCCTGGTCCTCCAGCAGCACCAGATCGCCGTGTTCGTCCACCCGAGCTTGGCGTCGGGAGTGCTGCAGCAGCATCAGCGCAAGCAAGCCCATGGTCTCGGGCTCGGCTGGCATGAGCCGATCCACGACGCGTACCAGCCAAATCGCCTCATCGCAGAGCTCAACGCGCAGCAACTCGCCCTCGGTCGAGGTGTAGCCCTCGTTGAACACCAGATACAGGACAGCCAGCACGCCGCTCAGCCGCTCGGGCAGGAGCTCCTGCGGCGGCACTCGGTACGGGATTCCGGCATCGCGGATCTTGCGCTTCGCCCGCACCAAGCGCTGCTGCACCGTCGGCTCGGTCAGCAAGAACGCGCGAGCGATCTCACGCGATGAGAGACCCCCGACTGTGCGGAGCGTCAGCGCGACCCGCGCCTCCATCGGTAGGGCGGGATGACAACAGGTGAAGATCAGTCGGAGGCGCTCGTCGGGAAATTGCTGCACGTCGTCTCCCAACCTTTCGAGCGCGCGCAACTCTTCAGCTTCTCCCGCCTTGGCAACTCCGACGCGTTCGCGTCGGAGGCGATCGATCGCCTTGTTGCGAGCCGTGAGGACGATCCACGCTGCGGGGTTGTTGGGCACTCCCCGGCCCGGCCACGTGCGCAGCGCCTGCACGAATGCGTCTTGGACTGCCTCTTCGGCCAAGTCGAAGCTGCCGGTCGCTCGGATCAGGGCGGCGACCGCCCGTCCCGCCTCACGGCGGAACAGGAGGTCGATGTCCCCATGTGTGCCTGCCGTGGTCTCAGCCCTGCGGTTGGGGCGGGAACTCCTGAATCGGACGCAGCTCGATCGTGCCGTACCTCGCTCCCGGACAACGGCTTCCCGCTTCGATCGCCTCGTCGACATTGGCGACATCAAGCACGTAATAGCCGCCAAGCTGCTCCTTCGTCTCCGCGAAGGGCCCGTCAGTCACGATGGGCTTGCCGTCGGCTGCACGGACCGACGTTGCAGTGGAAGTTGGCTGCAGTGCGTCGCCGGCTACGAACCAGCCCTTCTCGGTGAGCCAGTCGCCGTAGTCGTACCAGGGCTTTATCTGCTCAGCTTGTTGGTCGGTCGGGGGATCCGCCATCGCCGCCGCAGCTGCCTCGTCGTTGTAGATCAGCAGCAGGTACTTCATGCGCACTCCTTTGCTCCGGGCGGTCCTGTCCGCCCTCTCACCTTAGTGACGAACGCGCGAGCCATTCCTCGACCGATTGCCGCACGACGGCGGAAGTCTGCTGCGCACAACTCACGACCTGATAAAGGACTGGATCGCCGCGGCAGTTTGATCTGACCCCTCACCCAGCCACAGCAGGTGAGTAGGTGTGTGAACCTCGACAAGGGTCGAGTCGGGCAGCGTCGCGGCGAGGTACTCCGCATGATCGAAGCTCACCGCGCCATCATTCCGGGTGGCCACGATCAAGGTCGGTTGCGCGACGTCACTACTGATATCAGTCGGAGCCCGAAGGTCGACCAGAAAACCGCGACCGGACTGGCAGCACAACAAGAACTCGATGACCTCCCCGACGTCAGCCCCCCAACCGGCGTATCGCCACTTCCCCGTCGAGGGTGGTGAGGTTCTCAAGAATGCCGGCCAGATACTTCCCGGCGTCCTTGCGCAGTAAGTAGTGCAACGTGCCCCACGTCGCGCGTCGGACTCCCGGTGCGAATGCTGCGTATGCGAGCCGGCGCCCCCGCGGATCAGGCCATGGGCAGAAGCTCGTCGGGCACATCAAGATCACCCGCTGCACCAGCTCCGGATAGAACGCGGCCAGGGCCATCGCCGTTCGGGCGCCCAGGGAAATCCCAATGACGGTCAGGTTTCCAAGACCCAGCAGGCGACACAGTCCTGCCAGGCGAACAGCAAATTCGGGCGCCGATGGTCCGGCGCCAACGGCCGTTCGGCCGTATCCCGGGCGGGACGTGACGAGTACCGTGCAGCCGGCCTCAAGAAAGGTTTCTTCGCCGAACCGGCAACGCGCGGACATGTGCCCGCCGTGCAAGATCAACGCTGTGGCATCCCCGCGGCGCTCAAGCCGGTACTCGATCGCATGACCGTCGATAGTGATCACATTCGAGTTGGGCGCGTCGCTCACAGACCAGATTCTGCTTGCACCCAGCTAAGCTGGTCCGCTGGGAGGCGGCGGATATCATGCATAGCCCATTTGCCGAACGCGGAAGTGGCCCTCGGGTTAGCGGATTGGACGCAGTGCCCGGGCCGCGCGGGTCGCGCTGGCTGGGCATGGCTGGGCACCTGCAGCGCGATCAGCTCGGCACGTACGAGCGGGTGGTGGCCGAGTACGGCGATGTCGTACGCCTCGTCGTGGGACCGCCGGGACTGCGCCGCGAGCTCTATCTCGTGACTCACCCGGACGGCGTCGAACAAGTGCTGGCCGGCGACCCGGACGGCTACACCAAGAACACGCCCTACTACGACGAGATCGCCGCGTACCTTGGCAACGGCCTGCTCACCAGCCGCGGGCTACGTTGGCGGCAGCAGCGCCGGACGGTCGCGCCGCTGTTTTCGCATCGGCACATCAACGGTTACGTCGACGTCATGGCCGACGAGGCCGCGCGACTGGCAGATCGATTCAGCGTGGCCGCCGTAGGCGGCGGGTCCGTCGACGTCAGCGCCGCGATGATCGATTTCACGCTGCGGACCGTCGGCCGAGTGCTGTTCGGCGCCGATGTCAACGACGCCGTACCGGTGATCCGTGCGACGTTCCCAGTGCTGAACGAGCATGTGCGCCGCCGCGGCATCACCCCGCTGCGGCTCCCCCGGCGGTGGCCGACGCCGGCGCAGGTCCGAGCAGCTAAGGCCCAGCGGGCGCTGTACCGCACGGTCGACGACATCATCGAGCGGCGGTCCCGGACGTCGACGTCTGGTCCAGACCTGATCTCTCGGCTGCTCGCCGCTCGCGACCCGGAGACCGGCGCGCCGATGAGCGATCAGGAGATACGCGACCAAGTCTTGATCTTCTTGCTGGCCGGGCACGAGACGACGTCGACGGCGCTGACATTCACGATGCACCTCCTTGGTCGCCATCCCGACGTGCAAGCCGCCGTGCACCGCGAGATCGCCGATGTGCTCGGCGGCCGAGCGCCACACGCTGCCGACATTGCCCGGCTCACCCTCACCGAGATGGCCGTAAAGGAGGCGATGCGGCTTTATCCACCGGCGTACGGGCTCGGCAGGCTTGCCGAGCATGAGGTAACCATCTCGGGCTACCGCGTGCCGGCCGGGTCCATCATCCTGCTCAGCCCGTGGGCTACCCACCGGCGTCCGGACCTCTGGCCTGAACCAGAACGGTTTGATCCCGCGCGCTTCGAACCAGCTGCCGAGCAGGCCCGCCCGCGATACGCCTACTTCCCGTTCGCGGGCGGTCTCCGCGGCTGCATTGGGGGCCACTTCGCCATGACCGAGGCTGTCATCTCAATCGCCACGCTGCTCGCACGGTTTTCGGTTGCGTCCGAGTCGTCCGACATCCCCCTGCACACCAACATCACGCTACGACCCGCCGGGCCTGTACGGTGCCGGCTCGATCTCCGGCAGCCCGCTCCGGCGTCGCGGTAGCCGCCATGTTCGACCCGTCCTCGACTGATTTCACGGTCCGCCCGATAGGACGCGTAGAGAGTCCCCTCACTTCGACGGCGGACGCTCCGCGCCAGGGAGATGAAGGGGCGCCCGATGCGTACGTGATTGTGAATCCTGATGTTCAGGCAGGCTTGAACGGCCTTGCAGTCGGGGACCAGATCATGGTGTTGACCTGGTTGCATGAGGCCGACCGCACTGTCTTGAGGGTGCATCCGCGCGGAGACTTGAGTCGGCCTGAGGCGGGTGTCTTCAGCACAAGGGCATCCAGCCGGCCCAATCCGATTGGCCTGCATCGCGTAAGCGTTCTCGGCCTGGATGGCGTACGCGTCCACGTCAGCGGCCTGGAAGCGATCGACGGGACTCCCGTCGTGGACATCAAGCCCGTGCTGTCCAGCATCGAGGAGCGCTAGCCGTCGAACACTGCCCCCTCAGCCAACATTGGACGCCACTACGGCGCTCAGTACCCCGTTCACGAACGACGGCGAGTCGTCGGTCGACAGCTCGGAGACGAGCCGGACCGCTTCGGAGATGGCGACTGCATCAGGTACCTCGCCGTAGCCGATTTCGAAAACAGCGATCCGTAGCGCGTTGCGATCGACCCGAGGCATTCGTGGCAGAGTCCAGCCAGGGGCCAGGCAGGCGCTGATCCGGGCATCGATCTCGCTGGCGTGAGCGGCTACGCCGCGTACTAGCTTCGCTGTGTACTCGCGAACCGGCGGATCAGCAGCAGCCGCCCGCTCTTCCAGAGTCGCGACAGGGTCTGCTCCGCGAAGCTCAGCCTCGAACAAGATGTCCAGCGCGCGCTTGCGCGCCTTGCTGCGCGACGAGCTCTGAGCCGCCATCAGCTGCCGACGCGGCTGAGATACTCGCCCGATCGGGTGTCGACCTTGACCTTCTCGCCGGTGGTCAGGAACAGCGGAACCTGGATCTGCAAACCTGTCTCGACCGTAGCCGGCTTGGTGCCGCCGGTGCTGCGGTCACCTTGCAGGCCGGGCTCGGTGTAGGTGACCACCAGCTCGACCGACGCGGGGAGTTCAAGGTAGAGCGGGGTGCCGTCGTGGATTGCGACCGTTGCCACCTGTCCCTCGAGCAGGTAATTCCTTGCGTCCCCGACGGTCTCGTCAGCAAGGGTCATCTGGTCGTAGGTGCTGGTGTCCATGAACACGAAACCGGACCCGTCGTGGTAGAGGTATTGCATATCCCGCCGGTCGACGTTTGCCGTGTCCACCTTGGTGTCAGCGTTGAAGGTCTTGTCGACGACCTTGCCGGATAGCACATGCTTCAGCTTGGTGCGTACCACGGTGTTGCCTTTGCCCGGCTTGTGGTGCTGGAACCACACCACGGACCAGAGCTGCCCGTCCAGGTCCAAGACCATGCCGTTCTTCAGATCGTTTGTCGACGCCACCATGCTTACCCTTCTAGTTGCCGCCCGCTGATCGGCAGCGGCCCAGTCTAGACCCTGGGTGCAGATGGTCAGACGACGCTGAAACCGGGGCTCAGAGTGGCCCGGCCAGTGAGCGCGAGCAGCAGCTCGACGCCACGGCCACGCAGCACCACCGCCGTAGCGGCCACCCTGGCTACTTCGCTCAGCAACTGGTCGCTGAACTCTGGCGGTTCGATGTCTGGTACGGCAGCGGCGATGTCCAGGCTGTGCACGACCAGCTCAAAGGTGCGCGTCGAAAGGTAGTTCTCGAGGCGCATACCACCTGCCGCTGTTTGGATGAGCGGATTGCCAGCAGTGTCCACTTGTGCCAGCACGCGTTTTCGGAGCGCGTCCACGAACTCGGTGGGATTCCCACCGAGAGCTTGACCCGCCTGACGGCCGCGGTCAGCTACGGCCGCATTGTCGATATTGGCGATCGCAACGTAGTACGCCGCGGCGGTGGGCACTTCCTCGATATCGGCAGGCTGACCCAGGTATGTCTCGACTGTTATCAGCGAGCGCGAGGTATGCCCGACCAGTGAACGCAGATCCCACTCCCCCAGTCCAGGGCCGTCCCACGGGCCTGCTGGGATGCGCCGGACCAGGTCGGTGAAAGTCCGGGCCGCCTCCGCGAACGTTTGGCGGACGTTGAGCTCTCCCCAGGCTTCGATCATGCTCGACATCCTCGCCCTTTATTGCCCTGCTCGCGCATCGCGCTTGGGAATCCGCGCGCGATTCCGACGCTCGCAGCGCCTACGCCGCGACGGCGGCGTACGCGGCGCGCAGCAGGTCATGGTCCGGTGCCGCGAGGATCTCAGCGCTGGCCAGGCCATTCAAGATCACAAACCGCAGTGTCGCGCCGCGGGTTTTCTTGTCGAGGGCCATGGTGTGCAGCAGGTCGTCGAACGCGTCGGCCGGGTAGCTTGTCGGCAACCCCACGCTCGACAGCACCATCCGATGGCGCTCAGCCGTTTCCTGGTCGAGCCGGCCCGTGAGGCGGGCCAGCTCAGCAGCGAAGATCATGCCCACGCTGACGGCGTCACCATGGCGCCAGCCGAAGCCTTCTCGCCGCTCGATCGCGTGAGCCAGACTGTGGCCATAGTTGAGTAGCTCCCGGCCCACCGCAGGTCCCGTCGATGTCGTCTCCCGAAGATCGGCAGAGACAACTCGTGCCTTGACCGAGACCGCGCGCTCCACCAGATCGCGGAGCATCGGCGAATCGGGGCGTACTGCTGAAATCGGATCGGATTCGATCATGGTCAAGATCTCGGGGTCTGCGATGAACCCGCACTTGATCACCTCCGCCAGACCGGCAACGAGGTGTGGAGTCGGCAATGTTGCCAGCAGATCAAGATCACAGACCACACCGGCCGGCTCGTAGAAGCAGCCGACGAGGTTCTTGCCTTCCGCGGTGTTGATGCCAGTCTTGCCGCCCACAGCGGCATCAACCATGCCCAGCAGGCTGGTCGGAACCATGACCACTCGTACCCCGCGCAGCCAGGTAGCGGCCACGAACCCAGCAAGATCGGTGGTGGCACCGCCGCCGAGGCCGACCACGCCGTCGGAGCGGGTGAAACCAGCGTTCCCGAGAATCGACCAGCAACGTTCGGCGACCGCGACACTTTTCGCCGCCTCGGCATCGGGCACATCAATTCGCACCAGGTCCAGGCCCGCTTCCGCTAGCAGGTGCGACAGCAGCTCTGCCGTCTTGATCATCGTCGGCGGATGCAGCAGCGCGACCCGTTGCACGCCCGCACCGAGCAGGCCGGGCACCTCGGCCAGCAGTCCGTAGCCCACGAGCACCTGGTAGGGCCGCTCCGCCTCCACAGCGATCCAGGACGGCTCAGCGATAGGCAACATGCGTGTTCATGATCATCTCCACGACCTCGGCCGGGGTCGTGTCATCGGTGTCGACCACCTCGGTTGCTAGCTCGGAGTAGAGCGCGGCTCGCTCGTTGAGCAGCTTGAGCAGTCGGCCGCGGACGTTGCCGAGGAGCAACGGGCGAGCGGTGTCCAGACCTATCCGCTTCACCGACTGCGTCAGGCCGACCCTCAGCCAGACCACTCGATGACCACGCAGTGCTGCCCGGGTGGCGGCAGACAACACCGCACCGCCACCGAGCGACAAGACGCCGGGCAGCGCCACGAGTTCCGCCGCTATCTGTTCCTCCAGGGCCCGGAATACCGCCTCTCCGTCATCAGTGAAGATCTCGGCGATTGATTTTCCGGCTCGCTCGACGATGACGGTGTCGGCGTCGCGGAACGTCACGCCCAGGCGTTCGGCGAGCAGGGCTCCGACCGTGCTCTTGCCAGACCCCGGGGCACCGATCAACACAATGGGCCCTTCGACGAGCTGGGGATGCAGGTCTGATGCGGGCTGGGTGCTCATGGCTGGGGCCGGACCTGGAGTCCGCGATCGGCCAGTTGCTTGAGGTAACTCTCGTAGTTGCGCCTGGTTTCGCCCACCGAGTCACCGCCGAACTTCTCCAGTGCTGCGTTGCCGAGCACCAGGGCGACCATCGCCTCGGCGACGACACCCGCCGCCGGTACGGCACAAACGTCTGAGCGCTGGTGATGCGCGACCGCAGCCTCGCCGGTCGCGACGTCGACGGTACGCAGGGCGCGCGGCACTGTCGAAATCGGCTTCATCGCCGCACGGACCCGCAACACCTCACCGGTGCTCATGCCGCCCTCGGTGCCGCCTGACCGGTGCGACGCCCGGGCGACGCCCTGCTCACCCGGCACGATCTCGTCGTGGGCCGCGCTGCCTCGGCTGCGAGCCAGCTCGAATCCGTCGCCCACCTCGACACCCTTGATCGCATGGATGCCCATCAACGCACCCGCAAGCTGCGCGTCCAGGCGGCGATCCCAGTGAACGTGGGAGCCCAGCCCGGGCGGCAGACCCCAGACAACGACCTCGACAACACCGCCGAGCGTGTCGCCGTCACTCTGGGCCTGCTCCACCTCAGCGACCATCGCGGCGCTCGCGTTCCGGTCGAAACAGCGAACCGGGTCATCATCGATGGCGGCGAGGTCGGCTGCCGTCGGGATGACTCCGGCCGGGGCCCTTGCGGTACCGAGCTCAACGACATGGCTCAACAGACTGACGCCGAGCGCCTGCTGCAGGAAGGCGGACGCCACCCGTCCCAGCGCTACTCGGGCCGCCGTCTCTCGGGCGCTAGCACGTTCCAAAACCGGCCGGGACTCCTCGAAGTCGTACTTCTGCATTCCCACCAGGTCAGCGTGGCCAGGACGGGGTCGGGTCAGGGGCGCGTTGCGGGCCTGACCCTCGAGCTCCGACGGTGGCACCGGGTCGGCCGCCATCACCGACTGCCACTTCGGCCACTCACTGTTGGCCACCTGAATGGCGATCGGGCCGCCTTGCGTCTCACCATGGCGGATACCGCCCAGGATCGTGACCGCGTCCGCCTCGAACTTCATCCGCGCGCCACGTCCGAACCCCAGCCGCCGGCGTGCTAGGGCATCGGCAATGTCGCTCGTGGTGATGAGCACGTGCGCCGGCAGCCCTTCCAGGATTGCCACCAGCGCCGGACCGTGCGACTCGCCAGCCGTGAGCCATCTGAGCATGATCAGAAGTCTGGCACGCGTCGTCGCCCGGCCGACTCTGATTCCACCGCCGAGTTGTCGGCGGCGAGGGCGGCGTAGAGGACGTCAGCTGCAACGGAACGGCAGGTCATCAGCTCGATTTGCAGCAACGCCTGGCCAACCAGCAGATCGAGGCCGCTGACGACCGCGCAGCCTGCTCGCTTGGCGGCCGCGGCAAGGACAGTTGGCCACGGATCGTAGATGATGTCGACGATCAGCGGGGCGCTGTCCGCCACAGCCTGTGCGATGCTATCGGCGGCTCCGGAGACGACCGTCGAAACGACAACGTCAGCATTCGGAAGCTGCCCTGACCACGGCCTGATGTCCAGCCTGACACCCAACTCGTCACCTAGCCTTCGAAGCGCCTCGGCTCGGGCCGGCGTACGCGCCACGACGGTCACCAGCTGCGCGCCGAGCTGGATGGCGGCGAGCAGCGCCGCTCGGGCGGTTGCTCCCGTGCCCAGAATGGTCACCCGTGGCAGTGGCGCCGCGGCCACCTGACCGACTGCCCAGACCAAGCCGCCCACGTCGGTGTTGTAGACCCAACGTTCGCCACCTTCCAGGATGAGCGTGTTACCTGCCTCGGCTAGCTTCGCCAGCTCATCCACCTGACCGAGCTTCAGAACGGCAACCTTGAGCGGCATGGTCAGGCTAAGGCCGCGCCACGAGGCGTCCAGGCCCGAGACGAATGGGGCGAGCCGCTGCTCATCAACCTCAACGCGGTCGTAAGTCCAGCTCAGGCCGAGATCGGTGTAGGCGGCGCGGTGCAGAGCGGGCGAAAGCGAATGTTCGATGGGCGAGCCGAGAACCGCACAATGCCGAACTTCACCCAGCGAGCTGAGGTCAGCTGTCACAGCGGCCGGGGTGGGACTGGCACCAGGATTGGAACTCCTGCCGGATCTTCTCGAAGTCCGCCTGGTTGTCGGCGAACTTTGTCTCACCGGTGTCGAAGTTCACCGTGACGAAATAGAGCCACTTGCCCTTGTCGGGGTTCGCCGCAGCCTCGAGTGCGGCCTTGCCGGGGCCGGAGATGGGCCCAGGCGGCAATCCCTTGTAGCGATAGGTGTTGTACTTCGACTTGCTCTTGCGGTCTTCCTTCGTCGTTGTGTTCGTCTTGAGCTTCTCGGCATAGATCACCGTCGAGTCGAGCCTGAGCTTCATGCCCTTGTCGAGCCGGTTGTAGAGAACCCGCGCCACCCTCGGCCGGTACTCCTCCCGATTCACCTCGCGTTCGATGATGCTGGCCACGATGAGTACCTCATATGGTGACCGCTTGAGCTTCTTCGCTGCAGCCTCAAACTCGATCTCGCGTGTCACTGACTTGTACTGAGAGACCATTTGTTTCAGCGTCGAGGTCGCCGTCGAGTCCGCCGTCAGCTCATAGGTTTCGGGAAAGAGGAAACCTTCCGGTCGCTTCTTGGCGTACTTGGGCAGTTTGAGCGCCTTTGGCTTGTCCAAGGCTCGTTCGTACGCCGACTTCTTGATCTTGGTGCCCTTCACCAAGGCGTCCACCTGGGACGTGAGCCGGAGTCCTTCTGGAATGGTGAACTGCAGACGAATCTTCGAGCTGCCCGGATTGATCAACAGCCGAAGTGCGTCAATGGCCGTCATTTGGGTCTTCATGAGATACCTGCCGGCCTGAACGCTGGTCGCCCGCTCCTCAGTGCGGACCGCTCTGTCCCAGGCCTTTCTGGACTTGATCACGTCTTTTTCGACGAGGATCCCGCCGATCACATCCAGCGAGGCGCCTTCGGGAACGTCAACAGTGATCTTGGTGTTGCCCGGCCCCGGATAGTCAGGAATCTCACCAAATGTGGACAAAAAGGTGCTGGCCTTGTCCCAGACGAAGTAGCCGCCGAGGAGGAGCACCGTGGCGGCAACAAACACTGCGAGGCAACCCTTGGCGGTGCGCGCGATCTCTTTCGCCTGACTCGGCGGGAACTCCGGGTCGAGCATCGATGACACGCTGGCTGATCTCCCTCAGGTCTGCAGAGGCCTCTCCTGCCCTGAGCCGCCAGGCAGGTCCGGCCCGTTAGTGACCGGGCCGCCAGGAGCTGATACTAGCTCCCCTGGTGGCTACCGAGAGACCCCTAGCTGGCGGTAGGTCGTGTCAAGCCGTTGTGTGGGCGCGCGTGGTTGGCCGTGTGGTCGGAGGGCGGATTGGATTTGTGAGGTCCTGCCGCTGAGGGGTTTGGGGGTGCCGGGCGCCCACGCTGACGGTATTCGACCTCGTGATCATGATCATGGGTCAGCTGGCGTCGTTCGGGCTGCCGTAGTGGCGAAGAGCCGGCCGCCAAGCTAGAAGCGGCGTGATCCTTGCGGGTCCGCCATAGTCAAATCGGCGTGTATTCCGGCCCTTCGTGCCGTCCAGCCTCTCACCGGCAGGCCTAGGTTGTGAAGGGCCAGATCGGGCTCCTTTCTGAGGCCTCGTTTCGGGGGCTTCCTCGTCGCCGGATTGTGCGCCGCTGCTCGTCACGGTCAACCTCGTTCGTCCTCGCTGCGCTGCGGGCGCCTCCAAGTTGACCGCTCCTGCGCGCGACGGAGCTAGCCGCGATCGAGGAATCCCTTGGTGTGGTCAGGCCCAACGGCTCGGGTCGTAGCCGGTCTGGTCCCGGACCAGGGCGTAGGCGATTTTGTTGGCGCGGTGCGCCATCGCGCAGCCGATCACCCCGCCCTTCTTGCCGCGGGCCCGAAGCTGCTGTCCGTAGCGGCGGGCTGCCGGGTCGGCATGCCACAATCCGAGCCCGAGGTCGATTAGCGCCCGCCGCAAAGCCACGCTGCCTTCCCGGCTGATGGTCCCGTCCCGACGCTTCCCGGCCGACTCGTATTGCGCTGGGGACAATCCGGAGGCGCGGTAGAGCTGCCGGGCTCTCGGCCATCGCTGCGGGTCACCGACCGCGGCGCCGTAGTTACTGGCCCGGACCACCCCCCACCCGGGCACGGTGGTCAACGGCGCGAACGGTGTGTCCGGCAACAGCCTGGCGATCTGGGCTTCCGCGGCGGCGATCTGGGCGTCAAGGTCGGCCAGCAGCACAAGATCATCGGCCAGCACCTGGCGGGCCACCACAGCCTCCGGGGTCGGCAGCGCGTTGCGGGCCGCCGCTACCAGCCGCTCCGCCGCCGAGTGCCGTACCCGCACCCCACGGTTCGCGGCGAACCGCACAAACCGCGTCACTCCCAGCGCCGCCAGCCGGTGCGTGTCGGCGAACTCGACGGCCACCAGCCGACCGACCTGGGTGCCTAACACATCAGGCAGCGCTAGCGTCAACCCGGGAAAGCAGCGGTCCAACTGAGCCAGCAGCTGGTTCTTCGTCGCTGTCCGCGTCTGCACCCGACGGCTGCGGTGCATCGCCCAGCCGGTGAGCTCGGTGAGCGTCGCCGCCCGAACCGTGACCGGCACCCCGTGGCCGGCCAACACCAATTCGGTAATCGCCTCCAAATCGATCACATCGGTCTTCACCCGACGCCGACCCTGAACCCGACGCTGCTCAGCCACCCGAGCCGGACTCAGCTCCAACACCTCCCAGCCCGCCGGCCACACCCCAGCCGCCAGCAGCGGACGGTGATAATGCCCAGCTGCCTCAATCCCGACCTTCACCGCAACACCCGGCAGCACCGCGCATACCTGCTCCACCACGGCAGTGACAGCCGGCGCTGTCATCGCGAAATCGACCGGGCCGAACAACCGGCGCCGCTCTGCGTCGGTGACCGATAACGCTGCCGTGTTCTTCCCCACATCAACCGCGACCACCGTCGCAGCCATGACAGGTGCACCCTTGATAGACATAACCCACCTCCGGAGGGCGTCAGGAGGACAGCGCATCAACGCCAGATCCTCGAAGGAACCAGATGGATCCCTTCTGACACCTCCGGAGATGTTTGGGAAGAGGACTAACTCAGGTCATATCAGTCAAACGATCAAGGTCGGCGTGCCCTCGACTCACGTCCGGTTATCATGCCGGGTGTCATGCGTTGACACGCCTTCACTAATGGCTTAGTTCGATGAGTAATCGATCGAGCGTGGTCTTCCCGACCTCCTACTTTTCATGGTCGTCACCGGACTGCGAATCGGCGAAGGGCTCGCGGTCCAGTGGGGCGACGTCGGCTTGGATAAGGGCACGGTAGAGGTATGTGGGAGGGTCCTGCGGCTGCGCGCTGGCGGGCTCGTTATCAAGCCGCCCCCAAGTGCGCGACTGGACGGCGCATCCTCGAGTTGCCGTCCTGGGCGGTGATCATGCTGCGGCGGCGTGAGGCCGAGGACGTAGGCGAGGATGAGCTTGCCCGCTTCCCCGCACCGGTCGCCAGTGGTATACGCGACCCGTCCAACACGCTCAAGATGATGCGCCAAGCCTTCAATCGCGCCGGCTTCGATGGGGTGGCCAGCCGCTACTTCCGTAAGACCGTCGCCACCTTGATGGATGAGGCGGGCCTGTCCGCACGTTCGGCTGCCGACCAGCTCGGGCACGCGAAACCCCCGCTGCCCGCCGACATCTAGATGGGGCGCAAGGAGTGCGCGACCGGGGCGGCCGAGGTCTTCGAAGGCTCTTTTATCCCTGATTTGCTCGGCTCTTGGTCCGCTGCCGCTCGGACCGCTCGGGACTGTTTCTTGCGCTGCGCTTGCTAGCGCTGGTCGGCGCGCTGCTCCAGCCAGGCCTCGACCGCTTCCCGGCGGTATCGCACGTGCCGGCCCACCCGATAGCCGACTGGACCATCACCCCTGTACCGCCAGCGATACAAGGTGTGAACCGGGATGCCTAACATTTCCGAGACATCTGTGAGTGACATTAGCTTGTCACCGGCCTGCAGCGTCATGATCATCTTCTTTCTTGAGTGGTGTTTGGGAGGCACAACGGTGCCATCGAATCACCGTGGCTGCCCGAGCGCAGGAGGCCGCACGACGCGGTGATCGTCTCGGCAGTCTCGGCGTCCGTTGCTTGTCGATCCATCTGCGCTTCACCCCACTGCATTTGTTGCTCGCTCAGCAGACAGCGCGTCCGTATTGCACTCGCCCGGAGACCGGGGATGCGCTGCTGGTCAGAACCTGTCCGTCAACGGACCTAAGTCACGAAGCGGCAGCTGGCGGTCGTTAACACCTGAATGACCAACCTTGGAAAGGTCGCGATCAGGCAAGGCCGCATCCGCCCGAGAGAACGCTGCGGGTGGTCTTGGCCAGCGATGGCCGTGCTTCGCGGGGCGAGTGTTGCGTTTGGAACGTGTAGCGGGTCGCTTGTGTCTGCCACTGAGTGCGTTGGTTGGCCGCCAAGAAGTTGCCGCTCTGTGTCGCTGAAAGCGTGGTTACTTCGAGTGGCGCGCTGCACCCCTGGGGCGGCTGCTGCCCTTGGATCTCTCGACAGTCGGCGTTGCAGCGTGACTGGTGGTTTGGCCACGAACTCGCATGACCAGCTTGGAAGACGAAACCGAAGAGACTCTGACCAGGTGGTTTCCTCATCTGCAAAGGAAAAGCCTGACCATGGCTAGCCAAGAGTGACCGCCATTGTGCGCAGTATTGGGCACGAATTGGGCACGCGTCGCCCTGAGTGGAAGTTCTCCAGAACTAACTAGCCTTATCCAAGGACCTTCGGTCCAAGAGCCCCGTGATCGATGACTCCGACGCCCGTGATCGACGACTCCGACGATCCAGGAAGGGATGGCATTGCGTCCAGAGCGACAGGCCGGGCGGTCTCCCTGGCGAATCTTGATTGCCGTTGTCGTGGTGGGGGTGCTGGGTTCTCTCGCTGCTGTCGGCGTGGTCTATGCGCGTCGGCCCCACGACCGGGGCGCTACGCCGCTGTATATCGGCGCCCAGCCCGCGCGGGACCCGGGATCGGTGATCATTGGCGCGGCCGGTGACATCGCTTGCCCGCCTGGCCGAAGGACCAACAGACCCAACGCCTGCGGCATGGAAGGCACTGCGAAGGTGCTTGAAGCGATCCGGCCTGACGCAGTGCTCACCCTTGGCGACCACCAGTACCCGAACGGTTCGCTGGCCGACTTCGAGGCATCCTACGCAGACACCTGGGGTGCCTACCGCGATATCACCTTCCCGGTGCCGGGAAACCACGAATATGAAACACCCGGCGCTCGGGGATACTTCGCTTACTTCGGCAACCGCGCCGGTGAGCCCGATAAGGGCTACTACAGCTACGATCTCGGCGCCTGGCACCTGATCGCGCTGAACTCAGAATGTCACCAGATTGGCGGTTGCGCCGACTCGGATCCGCAAGCCCGCTGGCTCCGGCAGGATCTAGAGGCTCACCCACGTAAGTGTGTGCTCGCCTACTGGCACCTGCCTCGCTTCAGCTCAGGACCGCACGGCAACGACCACGAACTAGATGCACTGTGGCGGATCCTTGCTGGGGCGCGCGCCGATGTCGTCCTTGCCGGGCACGACCACGACTACGAGAGGTTCACGCCATTGAATGCCGACGGAGAGGCCGACCCGGAAGGGGTGATGCAGTTCGTCGCAGGAACAGGTGGCGCGAGCCATTACAAATTCCGCAACCCCAAGGCGACGAGCAAAGTCAGGATTACCGGGCGCCACGGTGTGCTGCGCCTGCAGCTGACCGAGCAGGCGTACGCGTGGAAGTTCACGGCGGCTCCGAGAGGTGAGGTCCTCGACAGCGGGAACGGCCAGTGCCATTGAGCGGGCTCTGCAGCTCAGGAATACACGGACCGCCTAGCTCGAGGTAGGTGTGTTGTAGGAGGCTCACCTGCCCACCAAGCGTCGCATATCAGCGATTCGTAGCCCGCGCTCAAGCGCCCGAACACCACCACGCGCACGCACTACGGTCGACGTGGCAGCCCTTGCCGACGAGATCCGGCACCTACTACACGCACCAAAGCCGACCGCATGACGGTCACGAATCAAATTCCGAGCAATCTTCCGCGACACCGTTGACGGTAACGATCCCACACGCCCGCGATCTGTCAACCCAACTCGCCAGCAGCCCGATCCAGCGCCATCTCCCTCTCCACCAGCAAACAACAAAGACCGATTCACACACTGGAGTGACTGCAAGCCGACCCTCCTGCGGACACGGACGTACGGCAGGGAGTGGGCGACCCGCCTGGCTGCGTCAGTTGGGAACGCTCAACGGGACATCGTGGAGAGCCGGGCTCACCGCCGACTAGCGTGTCGCTGTGATGGGTCCGTCCACCGGTGCCGTGGCCGCGCCGGCGAGGGCCAAGTCGCTTTCGGCAGCCCTCGCCACAACCGACAGTGGTCCAGTCCGCACACTTCCCCGCAAGTCGATGGGCGGTGTTCACCCACCGAGCGAGCACCGCTTCATCGAGTCAGCGCAGTTCGTCTGTGGATGTCGCGAAGTGGGCCAGCGTGCCGCCAAGCGCCCGCAGGTAGTGGTTGAGCACGGTCCGGTTGACGTTGTCGATGGTGTCACAAGCCACGTCGTAGCAGCGGTCATAGACTTGGCCGGCCTGTCCGCCCCAGGCCTCGGCCTGCTTGGCCGTCTTCTCCTCCTCGTCGCCGTTCTCCGCGCCGCCGACCGGGATGCCCGCCTCGATGAACGGCGATTCGTCGTCCCCGACGAACTCGATGAACTCCGGGCTGATCACGCCAGTCTTGGCCAGCTGGTCGGCGAGCACCGACGCGATCGTGGCCGAACCCGGGGGTCCTGCTTCCTCCGGGTCATTGCCTTTGCCACCCTGGACGAAGTAGCCGCCGTTCGGGGAGGCCACCATGTCCACATTCAGATACAGCTTGATCTTCTTGCGGTCGTCGGCGGACAGGCCCTCCACGTAGCCGGTCGAGCCCACGGCGCCGCTCTCCTCGTCGCCGAAGAACGCGAACCGCACCATGCTCTGCACCGACGGGGTGGCGCCGAGCCGGGTGGCGATCTCCAGCAGGCTCGCCACGCCGGAGCCGTTGTCGACAATGCCCGGGCCGTCCTCGACCGAGTCAAGGTGAGCGCCGATCATCACGACGTGGCCGGGGTCTCCGGTGCGGGTCTGCGCGATGACGTTGCGCTGGCGCCCGCCGGTGCCTTCGGACGCATCAAAGGTCGGAGTGCTGGCCTTGAACCCGGCGTCGGCCAGCACGTCGACCACGTACTCGACGCTCGCGTCGTAGCCGGGGCTCCCGCCGGCCCGGTTGCCGCCGTGCTCGTCCGCG
>Ga0307288_10000148_pt1 | contig 25212 bp, 23 predicted proteins | sample ER_DNA_142_FD_194469 | JGI IMG/M metagenome (GOLD analysis project Ga0307288, IMG submission 194469) | Bulk soil microbial communities from the East River watershed near Crested Butte, Colorado, United States - ER_DNA_142 | ecosystem: Environmental > Terrestrial > Soil > Floodplain | place... | reverse complement strand
TAGGCACCTTGCAATACGGCAGCGAGGTCATGAACGTCACCGGAGATCGACTAGTTGATCATGGTCTGGCAACGATTGGCTACGACGATGAAGGCGTCGGACAGCAGCGCTTCGACGTGATCGCGGACGGGATTCTGGTGGGATATCAGCTGAACCGTCAGATGGCCGCTGAGAAGGGATTGGGTCGCTCCAACGGTTGCGCGTTCGCAGATTCGCCTGGCCACATCCCGATGCAACGGATGCCCAACGTCTCACTGCAGGCAGCGCCGGATGGCCCGAGCACCGAGCAACTGATTTCCGGTGTCGACAAAGGCATCTACATCGTCGGCGACAAGTCGTGGTCGATCGACATGCAGCGCTACAACTTCCAGTTCACTGGGCAACGGTTCTTCAAGATCGACAAGGGCAGGCTCGCCGGCCAGCTGAAGGATGTCGCGTACCAAGCCACCACCACGGATTTCTGGCGGTCAATGGAGGCCGTTGGAAATCCAGACAGCTACGTCCTGGGCGGCGCGTTTAACTGCGGCAAGGGACAGCCTGGCCAGATTGCGCCGGTGTCACATGGCTGCCCGTCCGCGCTGTTCCGCAGCGTCAACGTGCTGAACACCCAGGCCGAAGGAGGCAGCCAGTGAGCATCGCGCCGCAGGATCTCGTAGAAGCAGCCCTGAGCGTCGCGACTCTGCCCTGTGTCAGCTCGGTGCGTGAACGTACCGAGGCCAATCTGCGCTGGGCCAACAACGGCTTGATCACCAACGGCGAGATGCGCAGCAGGACGCTCACCGTGACCGCGACCGCTGAGGTCGAGGGTGGGACAGCGGCCGGCACCGTCAGCCAAGAGATTGCCGACGTCGCTGAGGTAGCCGCCGTCGTGGCGGCGGCCGAAGGGCTGGCACGTACCGGACGGCCGGCCGAGGATGCCGCGCCGATGGTGCAGAACTATGCCCACAACGACGTGTGGACAGACCCACCGGAGACGACGAGCATCGAGGTGCTCGACGATCTCGCCAAGGGACTCGGCGACGCGTTCGAGCGGGCGGAAGCCGCGCGGCATCTGCTGTACGGCTTCGCCGAGCATGCTGTTGAGACCACCTACCTGGGCAGCAGCACCGGCTTGCGGCGACGCGGCGTACAGCCGACCGGCCGGCTTGAGCTCAATGCGAAGACGGCTGATCGTGAAGCATCGGCCTGGCTGGGACGGACCACCCGGGACTTCCTTGACGTCGATGTCGTCGAGGCCGTTGACGAACTCAGCACCCGACTGGGTTGGGCTTCGACCAAGATCGACCTGCCGCCGGGACGCTACGAAACGCTGCTACCGCCGGGGGCCATCGCCGACTTGATGATCTACGCGTACTGGACGGCCAATGCGCGCGACGCGGAAGAAGGTCGCAACGTCTATGCCGCCGGAGACGGTGCGACCAAGATCGGGCAGCGGATCGCGGAACTCCCGATCACGCTTCGGTCGGATCCGCTGTATCCGGGCCTGGAAACGGTGCCGTTCGTCGACTTCACCTCCTCTCTCGATGACACGTCGTGGGCTTTCGACGGCGGTCTGCCGATCAAGGAGACCACATGGATTGATCGTGGCGTGCTGCACGAACTCATCCGCAATCGCGGGCATGCCATGCGAACCGGCACCGAGCCGACCCCACCACCAGACAACTTGATCATGGACGGTGGCGGCACAGCCAGCCTCTCGGAGATGATCGCAAGCACCAAGCGCGGGCTCCTGCTGACCTGTCTGTGGTATATCCGCGAGGTCGATCCGGAGCGACTGCTACTGACGGGACTGACCCGCGATGGGGTCTATCTGGTCGAAGACGGTGCGGTGGTCGGCGCGGTCAACAACTTCCGCTTCAACGAGTCGCCCATTGAACTCCTGGGCCGGATCAGCGAGATCGGGGTGGCCGAGCTGACCCTGTGCCGAGAGTGGAACGACTACTTCAACCGCACGATCATGCCGACCATCAGGGTGCCCGACTTCAACATGTCGACCGTCAGTCAGGCCTCTTGATTTAGTGCGAGCAACGCACATGCACGTGCGTTGCTGACGCGGGTTACGGGAGGTCAGCGCCGGTCAGGTCGTCGCCCTCGTCGGCGTCCACCTCGGGGGCGTAGCTGACAACGCCGCGCCTCATCGAGCGCACCAGCAGGCGAGCGGTGTCACGAAGCTCACCCGGGCCGGCGGCGTCAGCGATCTGTCCGGCGAAATCGGCAACCTGGCGGATCCAGCGGACGAAGTCTCCAGCAGTGAAGTCGCTATCGTGCAACACCATGGGGAGTGACCGGCCGGCCGCCCAGCCGTACGCCGCCTCGCTGAAGCCGATATCCGGTTCGGGCCCCCGCTCCAGCCGGGCGTCCCGCTCCACCAGCGACACCTCGTGCCAGATCCGGCGTACCTCGATCATCGCGGCGTTGCTGCGCGCGTCCGGCATCCGCGGATGGCGCCCTACCTCATCGCTGCGCCGCGCTTCGAAAACCAGCGATGCCAAGATTGCCGCCAGCTGCGGATGGGTCAGGCCAGCAAAGACCCCGGCACGGATGCATTCGGCTGTCACCAGATCCAGTTCCGCGTAGATCCGGGCGAGCATCCTGCCGTGCTCGCTGACGTTCCGCCCACCATCCCCGGTGAGATAGCCGAGCGACTCCAGCACCAAGCAGATCTTGTCGAAGTGTTTGGCGATGGTATTGCTACGAGACTCCATCCGGGCGTGCAGGCGGGCGCTCTCCCGCTCCAGCCGCAACGCCCGCTCGGCCCACCGGGCGTGCGCCTCCCGCTCCGGGCAGTTATGGCACGGATGGTGCCGGACGGCGGTTCGACGTTGCTCAATCTGTGACTGGATTTCCGGGTCCCCAACTGGCTGGCGACGCCGCTTGGCATCAAGATCGACGTCGTTGAGCCGGGCGCGTAGCGCGGCGGCCAGGTTACGCCGAGACGAGGCATCCTTCGGGTTGAAGTGCTTGCCGATCTTCATTCGGCCGGCGACCAGAGGTGCTGCGGGAAAGTCGGTGACCGACAGCCGCCGGACGTGTCGCTCCTCGGTCAGCACCAGGGGCCGCGGCGATTGATGATCATGACGAACGCCAGGATCGATGATCACTGCCCAGCCTTGGTTTTTGCCGCTCGGCACCTGGATGATGTCACCCGGCTTCAAGATCGACAGCGTGTGCAAGGCCTCGACGCGGCGATCCGAGCGACGTTCCCGGGCTGACGACGCCTCGAGCTCGGCGATCTCCGCCCGCAGCCGCGCGTACTCTCTGAAGTCACCGAGCTCGCACTCTGCCGCCGCCCAATACGCCTCGATGTCCTCCTCGTTCTTGGCCAGGGTGCGCGCCACCCCGACCACCGAACGATCGGACTGGAACTGCGCGAAGGACTGCTCGAGCAGGGTACGCGCCCGCTCCCGCCCGACGCTGGCCACCAAATTGACGGCCATGTTGTAGGTCGGAGCAAAGGAGGACCGCAGCGGATAGGTTCGCCGCGACGCGAGGCCACCGACAGCGCGAGGATCCAGGCCCGGCTGCCAGAGCACGACCGCGTGACCTTCCACATCAATACCCCGCCGTCCCGCGCGGCCGGTCAGCTGCGTGTACTCACCCGGCGTGACATCTGCATGGGTTTCGCCGTCGAACTTCACCAGCTTCTCCAGCACCACGGACCGAGCCGGCATGTTGATGCCCAACGCCAACGTCTCAGTCGCGAAGACGACCTTGATCAGCCCGCGGACGAAGGCCTCTTCAACGCACTCCTTGAAGGTGGGCAACATGCCCGCGTGATGCGCGGCTACTCCCCGGCTCAGGCCCTCAGCGAAGACGTCGTAGTCAAGCGCACGCAGATCGCCGTCGAACAGTCCGACAACGTGCCGCTCCAGGATCGCCGCAACCTCCTGCTGCTCCACCTTGGTGGTAAGCCGGACCCCGGACTCGAGCAGTTGCCGCACGGCAGCATCGCACCCAACCCGGGAGAAGATGAACACGATTGCCGGCAGCAGTGCCTCGTCGTCCAACAGCTCGACCAGCTCCGGCCGGCTCGGCGCACGAAGCGAACGAGGCCCAGAACCTGAGCCGGCATAGCGCGATCGGTGAGCGGCACCGCCATAAGCTCCGCTGCCGTAGCTCACCGTCCGCCTGCCCCGGCCCGTCCGGCCACGCGGGCGCCGCGCATCGTCTCGGACCAGCCTGGACTCCTCATGCGCAATCTTGATCAACATCGGGTTGACGTCTGGTTTTCCTGCGCCTGGCAGCTCACGCGCTGTGGGAGCCAGCTCAGCGAAGAGGTCGTAGAGCCGATGACGGACTAAGACGTGCTGGTACAGCGGTACCGGCCGCCGCTCGGAGACCACCACGGCCATCTCGCCGCGCACCTCGGACAACCACTCGCCAAACTCCTCTGCGTTGCTCACTGTTGCCGAGAGCGCGACGAGCTGGATGGCATCAGCCAGACCGATGATCACCTCTTCCCACACCGCACCCCGAAAACGGTCGGCCAGGTAGTGCACCTCATCCAGCACGACGTAGCCGAGGTTGGTCAGCGTGGCCGACCTCGCATAGATCATGTTGCGCAACACCTCGGTCGTCATCACCACAATGGGCGCCTCGGAATTGACCGATGTGTCCCCGGTAAGCAGTCCGACGTTGCTGGTGCCATGCCGGCGCACCAGGTCGGCGTACTTCTGGTTCGACAAGGCCTTGATCGGTGTCGTGTAGAAGCACTTGCGGCCGGTGCGTAGCGCGAGAAAGACCGCAAACTCGCCAACGATGGTCTTTCCCGCACCAGTAGGGGCCGCGACAAGCACACCCGAGCCTGCTTCTAGCTGGCCGCACGCTTCGCGCTGATAGTCGTCCAAAGCAAACGGGTAGCCGTCGGCAAAGGCCGCGAGCAGCGGTGAGCTCTGCCTGTGCCGGAACCGCGCGTACGCCTCCGCCGGACTGAGCGCCTCGGCCGGGCTGAGCGCCTCAGCCGGCCCGAGTGCCTCGGCTGGGTTGAGCGCCTCGGCACTGGGCGTATCGACGTTGGACGATTCAGAGCTAGGTGTCTCGGGATCGATCGAGGGGTCGGCCATGATGCGCCCAAATTACCCAGGAACGAAGACAGGCAGCGCGCGTGGCACCGAGCAGACCTGTAACGGCGCCGCACCGAGCATCTCGCCGTCACCAAACCCAACCAGCCCCGGACCTTCGACCGTTGCCTCGCGAACCCGAAGCTGCTCAACACAGGCGTCTCTAACGAAGCTTCCCGAGTACATCTCCGGAAACAACCTTAGTAGTTTCAGGCGTCCGACAGGATGAATGATCGTGACGTCGAGCAGACCGTCATAGGGGTCGGCCTGAGGACAGATCAGCATGCCACCGCCGTAAGAGCTGGTGTTGCCGATGGCCACCAACATGGCCGGCAGCTTCCGGATCTTACCGTCCAGAGTGAGCCGGTAATGCAGCGGAGAGAACACCCGCAGCTCGGCCATCACGGCAAGTGCGTACCGCGTCGATCCGCGCGGCCAGGGCATCTGGTTGGCCCGACGATTCACCAATGCGTCGAAACCGGTGGCAAGCACCGCCGCGACATAGGTCTCGGCCACTCGAGCAAGATCGATTGAGCGGCTGCGGCCTGCCGCGATGATCTCCGCCGCAGCCACAGCGTCTTTGGGCGGAAGGCCGATGCCGCGGCACAGGTCGTTGCCGGTCCCGGCGGGAATCAGGCCCAGCGTGGTACGGCTGCGTCCTTCCGCGTGCGCCGCGGCCAAGGTGTTGACACCGAGATGCATCATGCCGTCGCCGCCCATGACGGCGAGCACATCGACGCCATCGGCAATCGCCTGATGGGCCATCGACTTCGCTTCGGCGAAGTCACGACTCAGCAAGATCTCCAAGTTGGCGCCACCATCGCGTAAGGAGCCGGCGACATCCGGGAGGATTTCCAGCGCGCGGCCCTTTCCGGCCGAGGGATTGACCAGCAGCCTGATCTGGCGAGTCACCGGGGCGGCTCGAGCTCGTCGTTCTCGCCTTCGGAGAGCTCACGAAGCGCCTTGTCGTCGGCAACACTTCCCCGGACCAACCAGTCGTCACCGGCAAGCGCAACAGCACGCTCCTTGCGGCGGTCGAGAATGTGCGCGATCACCTCTGCGGCGAGAAAGAGCACCGTCATGGGCAGCGCCAACGCAAGCATGGAAAACGGATCCGTCGACGGCGTGGCTACGGCGCCGAACACGAAGGTGCCGAAGATCACCAGACTGCGATACTTCGCAAGTTGCTTGGCCTTGATCACTCCGACGATGTTCAACATCAACACCACCAGAGGAATCAAGAAGGCGATACCGAAGACCAGCATGAGCCGCAGCAGGAAAGACAGATAGGCGTTGATGTCTTGCAGGTTGCTCACGCCGGACTGAGTGAAGCTCAGCAGCACCGTAATGGCTTTAGGCAAAACGATGTAGCCGACGAGCACGCCTCCGACGAACATCGGAGTGGCGGCGCCAATGAAGATCAACGCCCACTTCTTTTCCTTCGCCAGCAGGCCGGGGACGATGAATGCCCACAGCTGGTAGAGCCAAAAAGGTGCGGTAATCAGAAGCCCGGCCAGTGCGGAGACCTTCAAGGCCAAGGTCAGCGGGGAGGTCAGGTTGATGTTCACCAGAAGCGTGGTGGCATCTGGGTTCTTGGCCTTCAGAGCATCAATGGCCTGAAAGTATGGCCGCTGCAGGATGTCCATCAGGTCGTAGCGAAAGAACCAGGCAACGACCATGCCTACGATGATCGCGAGCGCCGACACGATCAGCCGGTACCGCAGTTCGCGCAGATGCTCGAAAAGAGTCATCGTGCCATCGGGTGGTACAGGCGGCGGCTTGAGCCACTTCAAGCTGAAATGGATAGGCCGGCCCTTGATCGTCAAAGACACGGCGGCCTAGGCAGAGGCCTCAGGCGTCGCCGCGTCGGTCAGTGCCAGAGGGGTCCTGGTTGGCACGTGGCGGCTGCTGAAAGCTGGCGCCGTTCGGGGGTTGCGACGGGATGTTGGCCTGGGGCGGTTGCTGGTACTCGCTCGGAGCCGGCACATTCGAGCTCGGTGCCGGGTTGGGTGGCTGCGGCTGGCTCTCCTCAGACCGAAGACCCTTGGTCTCTTCCTTGAACTCCCTGAGCGCACGCCCGGTGCTCTTGCCCAAGCCGGCGAGCCGCGCCCCGCCGAACAACAGCAGCACGACCGCCAAAATGATCAACAGCTCGGGGACGCCAAGGCCCAATACCAGCGGAGTCATCATTCCTCTTTTCCTGCACATTGTTGAGCCGGGGGGACGACCCCCTGCACCCCCCGAAGTGAGCGGTGCTTCGGTGTCATCCTACGTCGCGGATGCCTGATCAATTTTGTGAAGAGATGGTGCGATCACTGTGCCAATCGGGCTGGAAAGTCCGTTCTGGAATATTGATCTGACCGACCAGTTCCGCCAGCTCATCAGCCCGCACGCCGAGCATCTCGAGTTCGCTGAAGAGATCGCTCGCCTTGTGCGCGAGCCACACCGCGTAACAGATGAGCATGATGGCGCCCGCCAGCCCGATGCTCCCGAACACGATGACCCAGATCACTTCTGAACGATATCTCCCTCCGTACGCATCACGCGCTAACTGGGCTTGACGTAACCTCGCGCGGCCCAGACCCGAGCTTGAATAGTGAACGGCCCAGAACCTAGCGTGGCCAGGCAGCCAGCCCGTACGGCGGCCTGACGATCGATGTCGATCGAGGTGAGGTAGGCACCTGCAGGGCCGACGCCGAGAGTGAACGGCTCCCACCACTCCACGAAGCTGTCGTGCTCGACGCGAACGGGAATCGCTTCCTCCAGGACTCCTGTCAGGCCCGCCTCGCTCAACAGCTCGGTGAGGTGGCCCTGGTGTCCGCCAGCCAACCGGGACTCATCGGGCGCCGTCGGCTCGAGCTTTTGGACCGCATCCCAGAACGGCGCGAGTGGGGATTGTTTGCCCGCGTGATCCCAGACGCATGCGGCAACCGTTCCGCGGTCGCGAGTAACACGCGCCATCTCGGCCAATCCCCGTACGGGGTGCTCCATGAAGTGGACGACCAGCTGGGCGAGCGCAGCATCGAACTCGCTGTCGCTGAACGGCAGCCGCTCCGCAGCAGCGACCTGCACCTCTACGCCTGGATGCCGCTCTGCAGCAGCGGCGACAAATTGCTCGGCCGGATCAACCGCAGCGACCAATGACGTTCCGAGGCGTTTGACGAGTTCGGTCGTCAGCGCACCCGGGCCGCAGCCGACGTCGAGTACGCGTTGGCCAGCTGAGAGGTGGGCAAAGTCGACAAAGGAGGGCGCAAGATGGACCGAATATCGGCCCATGAAGCGGTCGTAGGCATCGGCTGTTGCAGCAAAGCGCACCACGAGACACTCCTCAGTCGTTGGCTAACGGGCGCCAGCAGGAGAGCCCAGGAGCACGGCGTATTGATCGAGGGCTTCGCGCGCTGCTTCGGCAGCCGAGTCCCCGGCGCCCTCCGGCGCGAGAACGCGCGCTCCGCCCTGCAGCCGCAACAGCAGGCCACGTAACCACGCTGGATCTGTCACGTGTAGCGAAACGATAAGGCCACCGCCGGGCCGAACAGAGACTGACTCGGTCGGGTAGTACTCCGCCACCCATGCCGCCCACGGCTGCAACTCGAGGGTAACCAGCGGCGCGTCCTTGAGGGCCTCCCACCAGCCGGTCGACAAATCCTTGAGCTTGACATCGTGTGCAGCGACATCGACCGAGGTCACCTCGACAGCGGCGATCCGATCAAGGCGGAAGGTACGGAGCGCATTGGCGGAGTAACACCACGCCTCGAGGTAGCCGTACCCCTCCAAGACGAAGACTCGCAAAGGATCGACCATGCGTCGGGTGGTCTCCGCCCGCGAGGCGACATCGTAGGTGAGGTCCAATCGCTTCCCGCGCTGCAGCCCGTCATTGACGCGGGCCTGGATGTCGTCACGTGCGGCGGTGATTGCAACGGAGGCCTGGTCGACCGCCGGCACGTTTCCGGCGACGGCCTCGAGCTTCTTCATCGCGCGGTCGACGGCGTCCCGCTTACCGGGTCCGGCAATTTCACGCAGCGTACGCAGCGCCAGCACGAGTGCCAGCGCCTCGTCAGTCGAGAGCCGCAACGGCCGCGTGAGGTAATCGGCGTTGCTGAGGTGGATCACACCCTCGCCGTCCACAGCGTCCATGTCGATCTCGATCAAGTCGCCGGGAGTAAGCCCCGGCATGCCGCACATCCAGAGCACGCTCAGATCTTCGCGCAGGGTCTTGAGGCTGATTCCGAACGCCGCGGCGACATCGGTCATGGCGACGCCGTCGTGTTCGCGGAGGTAGGGCACCAGGCTGAGCAGCCGTCGCACCTGGGCTCGAGAGGTCACGCTGCACTCACCGATTCGGCGACGGCCGTCAGTCCGCGGACCACGAAATCGCGCAGCTCGGCTGGCTCCAGAACGACGACGTCGGCTGCATGTTGGGTGATCTCCTCCGCAGCTGAGTGAAGATCACCGAAGGCCACCGCGTACACGACAAAGCCTGCTGGAAGCTTGACATCAGTAGCCGCCGGCTCGCCGCGTCGAGCCAAGGCGGGCGCTTTGCCGGCGCGGATGGCCAGCAGCACGGTCTCAGTCGGCTCCCGAGGCACCAAGGCGCGAGCCAACGTACGCAGGTCAAGGTCAGCTGGTACCTGGTACGAGCCGGCTCGCGAGAGCCTCCTGGGCAACGTGGTCATCCGGGACAGCTTGAACATCCTCGTCGCCGCGCGGTCGACGTCGCGGCCGATCACATACCAACGACCCTTGTACGAGGTGAGGCCCCACGGCTCGAGAGTGCGCGGGCTGCCGTCGCGGTAGGTGAAGCTGACTCGCGCGCGGTCCAGCACTGCGTTCCACAAGGCGTCGAATCCGGGCTCGGAGGCCTGCACCGACGGCTCCAGGGAGGCAAGTTGCGATGTGTCCGGCTCTACCCCGGCCGCACGCAGCTTGCTGAGTGCGCTTCTGGTGGATTCGGCCACGCTCGCGTGCTGCCAGACCCGCGCTGCTACACCTACTACCGCGGCTTCCTCCGCGTCGAGATCGATCGCCGGCAGGGCGAATTCGGAGGACAAGATCCGGTAGCCAGGTTCGTCGTCGAAGAGGGGGTCGAAGCTGCCGACCTCGATGGGCACCCCAAGCGAGCGGAGTTCATCCTTGTCGCGCTCGAAGGTGCGCTCGAATGCAGCGTCGCTGAGATGGTGGTAGCCCTCGACCGCCTCCCGGATCCGGCTCTTGGGAAGATAACGGCCTGACACCAGTAAGCAGATGGTGAGGTTGAGAATTCTCTCGGTCTTGCGGGGTGCCATGGCGTGCGATCACTTTCTCACCGGAGCATCGATGAGCACGGTACCAGCAGATGTTTGATATCCCGGCGAGCTCAGCGAGCGCGGCGGCAGATGATCGCGCGCACCCCACCGAAAGAATCGGTGCGGGCCGTTACGCACCGAGCCCTACCGGCGACTTACACCTGGGAAACCTCCGTACGGCGCTCCTTGCGTGGCTGTTTGCGCGATCGACGAGCAGGCGATTCCTGCTTCGGATCGAGGATCTTGACTCGGGCCGAGTGCGGCCAGGTATCGCCGAGCAGCAGCTCTCCGACCTGACAGCACTGGGGATCACCTTCGACGGTGAACCGGTCGTGCAGTCGCGACGCCTCGCCGCGTACGAGGAGGCGCTGCGGAGCCTGGCCGATGTGACCTACGAGTGCTTCTGCAGCCGGCGGGAGATCGCCCAGGCCGCATCCGCACCACACGGGGCCGTGCCGCGCTATCCCGGGACCTGCCAAAATCTGACCGAGGCTGATCGCAGGAGTCGGCGGCTAACGCGGCAGCCGGCGCTCCGGCTGCGAGCCGACGGAGCGTGGCAGACCATCCACGACGTCTTGCATGGGGAGATCACGGCCGAGGTAGATGACGTCGTGCTGCGGCGTAATGACGGTGTTCCGGCATACAACCTGGCGGTGGTCGTTGACGATGTCTTCTCGGGCATCGACCAGGTGGTGCGTGGCGAGGACCTGCTGCCCGCAGCAGCCACCCAGGCTTATCTCACCAAACTCCTCGGCCACCATCTCCCGACCTACGCGCACGTGCCGCTAGCGGTCAACGTCGAAGGCCGACGACTGGCGAAACGCGACGGCGCCGTGACCTTGCCCGAGCTGGCTGCCTACGGCATGACACCGGACGCCGTGCTGAGGGTGATTGCGCAGTCACTCGAGCTGACAGGGCCGGGCGAGCCGGTCTCCCTCGACGGCATGCTCAACCGCTTCGATCCTGGTCGGCTGCCCCGCGAGCCATGGGTGGTCGTTCCCTCCGGCGGTCTAAGGTCAGGCATGTGATCATTTGGGCCGATGGGACCGTTACGGGCCTGCGTGGCCAGTGGAGAGGAGCCGTGGAGCTGACTGTCGCGCGGCGTGACACCGGTGCTGTCCCCTTCGAGGTGCCGGCTCTCGCCTACACCGATCTCATGGCGGTGCCAGCCGTCGGCGACCGGGTGCTGCTGAACGTCGCCGCGCTGGAACGCGGACTTGGCACTGGCGGGTACGCCCTGGTCATCGCCGTGCTGGACGCGGAGGGCCGGGTCACTGCACAGCCGCCGCAGCCCAGCGGGCACCTGGTCAAGGCGCGTTATCTGCCGCTGCAGGCGATGGTTGCTGGAGCCGATGAGCAGGGCTCGGCGTTTCACGACCTGTTAGCCGACGCCGACTCCATCGACGCGATGCCGGTCGTGGTCGCCGACCTGCACTCAGCACTGGCACCGATCCTGCTCGCGATCGAGTACGACCGTCCCGGCACCCGAGTCGTCTATGTGATGAGTGATCAAGGCGCCTTACCGCTGGCCTTCTCGCGATCGGTCGCTGATCTGCGGGCGGGTGGACTGCTCGCGGGGACGGTGACCGTCGGTCAGGCGTTCGGCGGTGACCTGGAGGCAGTGACTTTGCATTCGGGCCTTCTTGCAGCCCGACTCGCGCTGGACGCGGACGTTGTCGTGGTGACCCAGGGCCCAGGGAACCTCGGTACCGGAACCCGCTGGGGATTCTCCGGTGTGAATGCGGGAGAGGCCATCAACGCAGCCGCCACTTTGGACGGCCGTCCCGTCGCCACTTTGCGAATCTCCGGAGCTGACGCGCGCGAGCGACATCGTGGGGTCTCGCATCACAGCCTGACCGCTTACGGGCGAGTGGCGATGTATCCGGCCGATGTCGCCGTGCCGGATCTGAGTGGTGACCCGTCGCCGGCGATGGCTGAGCTAGCCCAGGCGGTTGCTGCCGACGTAGCGCAGTTGTCGCGGCACCACCTGGTGATGGTCGAGCTGACCGGCCTGAGGACGGTTCTTGCTGCGTCGCCCATCCGGCTTTCCAGCATGGGCCGCAGCCTCGACGACGATCCCGGCTACTTTCTCGCTGCCGCCGCCGCGGGCCGGCACGCCGCCACCTTGCTCGATACCCCTACTGACTCTGCGCAAAGAGCAGATCGACCAAGATCACCAGGGTCTCGCCCGCCTTGAGCGACGGTGTCGCGTTGCCATCCGGATAGCCATCGGCCGGCGGAATGACGAGCAACACTCGACTGCCGACCGTCTGGCCTTGAAGCCCTTTCACCATTCCGGGAAGCAAGCCGGAGAGCTCGGCGCTGGCGGGCTTGCCGCCGTACGACTCCTCCAGCACCTTGCCATCACTCCATCGCACCCAGACGTAATTGAACGTGATGACGTCGTTGGCGCCGACCTTCTTGCCCTTGCCCTTGATCAGCGGCTGCGCCTCGAGCGCCGTCGGCGGTGTGGACTCCGGAATGGTGATCACGGGTTTGCCACCCTTGTCGGCAACGGTCGGAAGCCCCGCCTTGGGCTGCACCTTGGTGCCTTCAGGCCCGGAAAGCTGCACGTCAACGAGATCGACGACAAAGATCAAGCTGTCACCGACCTGGATTCCGGCCTGCGGGCTGCCGCCCGCCGCGTCATAGCCGTCCTTGCCGGGCATCGCGATCAGCACGCGGCTACCCTGGCGCTGGCCTACCAGGCCCTTGCTGAAGCCGGGCACCACCTGCGCCAGGCTGAACGCGATCGGCTGTCCTCGCGTGAATGACTCATCGAACTTCTTGCCAGTTCGCCCATTGACTCCGTAGTAGTTGACCTCGACGCTCTGGCCTTCGCCGATCACTGGGCCTTTACCAGGCTCAAGGACCTTGGTTCGGGTCTTGTCGATCGCCCAGGGTGAATCGACCTTGACCTTCGGCTCCTTCCCGTAACTGCCCGTCACGCTGACCTTGTCGAAGTTGTTCGATGCCTTGATCGACTTAGGCTTCGGCGTCTTTGAGGCCGAGGCCGAAGGCGTGGCCGACGGCGCGGAGGGCGAGGCAGCAGGTGTGGAGGGCGAGGCAGAAGCAGGTGTCTCCGCCGGCTTGTCCTTGGCGCATCCGAACAGCAACAGAACTGAGGAGGCGAGTCCAAGAGCGACCGCGACCCTGAACGGAGAAGATGGCACCGGAGAACCCTACAGGCTTACGCCATGTGTCAGATGTGCGTACAAGTGCCGAGCACACTAGCCGCGCATCGAGGCGATGAGCCGCTCCACCCGATCATCGGTGGCGACGAACGGATCCTTGCAGAGCACCGTACGCTGCGCCTGGTCGTTGAGCTTCAGATGGACCCAGTCGACCGTGTAGTCGTGCCGGCCCTCCTGCGCCGCGCGAATGAAGTCGCCGCGAAGCTTCGCCCTGGTCGTCTGCGGCGGCACCGCCTTAGCCCGAAAAATTGCCGGGTCGGTGGTGACCCGCGCGGCCAGGCCGCGCTGCTCAAGCAGGGAGAACACCCCTCGCGATCGCCGGATGTCGTGATACGCCAGATCCAGCTGCGCGATCCGAGGGTCAGCGAAGCTGAGCTTGTGCTTGAACGCATACCGATCGAGCAGCTTGAGCTTGATGGCCCAGTCGATCTCAGTGTCGATCAAGGCGAGCTTGTCCTCAGCGACGGCCCGGAGCGTCCGCTCCCAGAGATCCAGCACGCGATCGACGACCCGGGTACCGAGGCTCTCGCGGCGGACGAATTCTGACACCTTCTCGTAGTACTCGGTCTGCAGCTCCAACGCCGAGATCCGTCGGCCGTTCGAGAGTGCGACCTTTACTTGCCCGGACCGATCTCGGCTCATGTCCCGGATAGCCCGGATGGGGTTCTCCAAGGTGTAGTCCCGCATCGGGACGCCGGCTTCGATCAGCCTCAGCACCAGCTCCGCACTGCCGACCTTCAGCAGGGTGGTCGTCTCGCTCATGTTCGAGTCGCCGACAATGACGTGCAAACGTCGATAGCGCTCGGGATCGGCGTGCGGCTCGTCGCGGGTATTGATGATCGGCCGGCTCCGGGTGGTCGCCGACGACACGCTTTCCCAGATGTGCTCGGCGCGCTGGCTGACGCTGTACTCCGCCCCTCGGGCCGTGTGCAGCACCTTGCCGGCGCCGCAAATGAGCTGCCGCGAGACGAGGAACGGCACTAACACGTCAGTGATCTTGGAGAAGTCCCCGATCCGGGAGATCAGGTAGTTCTCGTGGCAGCCATAGGAGTTGCCGTGGCTATCGGTGTTGTTCTTGAACAGGTAGATGTCGCCGGTAATGCCCTCGCTCGCCAGTCGGTGCTCGGCGTCGACGATCAGGTCCTCCAGGATGCGCTCCCCGGCCCGGTCGTGGTTGATGAGCTGGACGAGATCGTCACACTCGGCAGTCGCGTACTCCGGATGCGACCCCACATCGAGGTAGATCCGGGATCCGTTGCGGAGGAAGACGTTACTGCTACGCCCCCAGGTCACGACCCGGCGGAACAAGTAGCGCGCAACTTCGTCAGGAGTGAGTCGTCGCGTGCCGCCAGAGGTGCACGCGACGCCGTACTCCGTCTCAAGTCCGAAGATTCTGCGGTCCACTGCCCTCCTTTGCGTACCCCCGGCCAGTCCTTCCGCCCGTTCAGCCGCCGGTGAGGTCCAGTAACCCGCCAAGCTCTTCGCGGGTCAACTCCCGGTACTCCCCGAGCTTCAGGTTTCCGAGCCGGACCGGTCCGATTCCGATCCGCGATAGACGCCGGACCGGATGGCCAACTGCCTCCATCGTACGGCGCACGATGCGATTCCGACCCTCTTGCAATGTGATCTTGATAAGGGTACGCTCCGCGGCGCTGGACACGATCTTGACTGATGTGGGACGTACCGGCCCATCCTCGAGGGTGATGCCGTGTCGCAATCGCTGCAAGGTTGCCGCGTTCACCAATCCGGTTACTTCGGCGATATATGTTTTCGGCACCTGATACGAGGGATGGGCCAGCTTGTTGGCCAACTCGCCGTCGTTGGTCAAGATCAGCAAACCCTCACTGTCGGCGTCCAGCCTGCCGACGTGAAACAGCCGCTCGTTCTTGACCAGCCGGCTGCCGCCTTTCGCGATCACGTCGGCGACCGTGCGACGGCCCTCGGGATCATCCATCGTGACAACGACGCCGCGGGGTTTGTTCATTGCGAGATAGAGATGCCGCCGCGGCGGCGGGATACGTGCGCCGTCGACTCGAATCACGTCACGTTCTGGATCAACCCGGCGTCCTTGCTCCACCACGACTTCGGAATTCACCTCGACGCGACCCTCGCTGATCAGCGCTTCGCAAGCGCGACGAGACGCGATGCCGGCCTGGGCGAGGACCTTCTGCAGGCGCACGCCTTGAGCAGCCTCGCTCACTGAGGTGGCTCGTGGACCGGTTCAGGGTGCCGCGCCGCAGCTTCCGCCAGCTGGCCAAGCTCAGCCTCCAGTTCCTCCACCTCAGGCAACTGCGGAGCTAGCGGCGGCAGATCATCCAGCGATTGCAGACCCATCCGTTCCAGGAAGTAGCTGGTGGTGGCGAACAACAGAGCACCAGACTCGGGATCGTGACCGGCCTCCTCGATCAAGCCGCGGGCCAGCAGCGTTCTCATCACGCCATCCACATTCACACCCCGAACCGCCGACACCCGGCCACGAGAGATCGGCTGGGTGTAGGCGACCACCGCCAGCGTTTCCAGGGCCGCCTGCGACAGCTTCGACTGCTGACCCTCGGTGACGTACCGAGTGATCAGGTCCGCATGCTCCTCGCGCGTGTAGTACCGCCAGCCACCAGCGACCTGCCGCAGCTCGAAGCCACGGCCCGTCTCTTCGTAGAAGGCCACCAGTTCCGCCAAGTTCTCGGAGACGACCGACTCGGGCACCCCAACGGCTTGCGCCAGCTCAAACTCAGTTACCGGCTCGGCCGCGAGCAGCAATAGTGCTTCCAGCGCCCCTGCCACATTCGCCGAGTTGTCAGACTCCGCTTGACCTATCACCGAACCGGATTCTGACAAGTCGGGGTAGTCGTCGCTCATCGATCCATCTCGCGTGTGTCGTTGGTTTCGTCGAATTCATCGGAGATCATCCAGTCTTCGGCATCCCCGCCGGTCCAGCGAACCGTCAGCTCGCCGAGCGGAGTCAACTGTTGGAACGCCACAGCGCCGTCGCGGAACAACTCGAGCAACGCCAAGAACCGAGCCACCGTGGTCAGCATGGTGGACGAGTCGCTGGTCAGCGCCCGAAATGTCATGGTGCCCTGCTGGCGTAACCGGTCGACGACAACCGTTGCCTGCTCACGAACGCTGACCGCCGGCGCATGCATGTGGGCCAGCGACAACACGCTCGCCTGCTTCGGTGTCATCGCTTTCGTTGCGAGCGTCGCAAAACGGGCCGGACTGATCGAGATCGTCACCTCAGGCAACAGCCGGGCGAAGCGCGGCTCGATCCCGACGTCACGGGGATATCGCCGGCCTTGCGCCTCTAGCGTTCCAGCGATGTAGCTGGCCACACGCTGAAACGCGCGGTATTGCAAGAGCCGCGCGAACAACAAATCTCGTGCCTCCAGCAACGCCAGATCCTCCGGATCTTCGACCTCGCCGGAGGGTATAAGGCGCGCGGCCTTGAGATCCAACAGTGTCGCGGCCACCACCACGAATTGACTCGTCTGATCCAGATCCCAGGCGCTACCCGCCGCCTTGATGTGGGCAATGAACTCATCGGTCACTTGAGAAAGCGCGACCTCGGTGATATCCAGCTTGTGCCGCGAGATCAGTTGCAGCAGCAGGTCAAAGGGGCCGTCGAAGTTGTCCAGATGGAGGTGGAAAGCACCATCGGACGGCCGCGCAACGTCTGGAAACCTTGCGTCCGGCTCTGATCGCGCCGACATCGTCAGTGTCACGAGGCCGACAGCCGCCGGACCAGCTCCGAATCTTCTCCGCGTGCCTCAAGATCAGCGAGCATGGCGGCAATCGCCTCACGTACGATGCGGCCCCGGTCCACCGCCATACTGTGCCGAGCCCGTAGGTTGAGCCGTGCCTGCTCCAGGGCTAGCAACTCCTCGGCGCTGACGTAGACAGTGATCTTCTCGTCATGGCGAACCCGGCCCGAACTCCGACGGCCGGCCGACCGATCAGCCGCAGCAACCAATGACGGCAGCTCCTCGCTCCCGGCGCCGTTGCCCGGCGGCAGGAGTTCCGAGGCAGCCGCCAGACCTACCGAACTCGACATCGATCGAGCACCTCGCGAGCCAAACTGCGGTACGACTCTGCTCCCGGTGATGTCGGGGCATAAGTGGTGATCGGCTCCCCCGCCACGGTTGTCTCCGGAAACTTCACGGTGCGGCGAATCACGCTGTGGAAGACCTGATCACCGAACGCCTGAACGACTCTCTCCAGTACCTCACGGCAGTGCAGCGTACGGGGGTCGTACATCGTGCCCAAGATGCCCAAGATCTCCAGCCGCTGATTGAGCCGATCTTGCACCTTGGCAATGGTGTCGGTCAGTAATGCGATGCCCCGTAAGGCGAAGAACTCACACTCCAGCGGCATGATCACCCGATCCGCCGCCGTCAGTGCGTTGATCGTCAACAGACCCAGCGACGGCGCGCAATCGATGAGGATGACGTCGTAGCGGCTGCGCACCGCCTCCAGCAGCCGAAGCAGCGTCTGCTCCCGTGCGACCTCCGAAACCAACTGAATCTCGGCCGCCGACAGGTCGATGTTGCTGGGCAGGATGTCCAGCCCGGGCACGTTGGTGTGGCCGATCACCTCATCGATCGAGGTATCCCGCCCCATCAGCAGGTTGTAAATGCTTGCAGGCAGAGTGTGCGGATTCACCCCCAGACCGACTGAGAGCGAACCCTGCGGATCGAAGTCCACCAGCAGCACATGTCGGCCCAGCTCGGCGAGTGCGGCGCCGAGATTGATCGTCGTCGTGGTTTTGCCAACGCCGCCCTTTTGGTTGCACATCGCGATGATCAGCGCCGGCCCGTGCTCACTCAACGGCGGCGGTGTCGGTAAGTCGGGCCAGGGCCGACCGGTCGGACCGATCACCGGCTCGCGTTCAACCGGCTGGGCAACCCCATTAGCTGAAGGGCTGGCATCGGGTGGAGCGGATACGACAAAATCCTGGTCGTTGGTGTGCTCCTCATCTGCCCGAAGCAGCGACTCGAGATCGCGTGCGTCGAGATAATGCTCATCGGTGAGGTCGGCCACAACACTGTGCGAGGACGCGGTGATATTCGTTGCACGGACGTCGGGCGGGGCCCCGCCACCTTCGTCGAGTTCCTGCACTCCTGCCTCCTCCTTGTGCCTCCTCCTTGCCGGACGGCGCGGCATCACGGCGGGTGCGTTCCGCCGCAGCTTAATGCCACCACGCGGCGATTTGTCGACACGACACCATTAATGCGCCCGAGGATGTGAGGTGAGAAAGACCTCTCGCAGGTGGTCGATGGTTACCAAGGTGTAGATCTGCGTCGTGGTGACCGAGGCGTGGCCCAGTAACTCCTGCACGACGCGGATATCGGCACCGCCGTCTAGCAGATGGGTTGCGTAGGAGTGCCGCAGGGTGTGTGGTGACACCTCGGCTGTGATGCCGGCCTTCTCCGCTACCGACCGCAGGACTGCCCAGGCGCTTTGCCTCGAGAGCCGGCCACCGCGGGTGTTGACAAACAGCGCCGGAGTTCCTCGCCCATAGGCCGTCAGGCCCGGTCGACCCCGTATCAGGTAGGCATCCAGCGCCGCCCGCGCATACGAGCCGACCGGCACGATGCGTTCCTTGTTGCCCTTGCCGAGCACGCGCAATCCTGGTGGCCGCTCACCATCGGGCGTCCGCAACAGCCGATGCACGTCATCCACGTCGAGCGCCACGGCCTCGGAGATTCTCAGGCCGGTGCCGTAAAGCAGCTCGAGCAGCGCGGCGTCTCGAAGACCGAGGTCCGTGTCGACGGTCGGAACCTCGAGCATGGCCTGCACCTGCTCCAGGCTCAACGCCTTCGGTAGCCGGCGAGGTGGCTTCGGTGGCCGGATGCTCCGCGCCGGATCTTCCTCGGTCAGCCCCTCGGCGGCGGCGAAGCGGTGCAGGCTACGCACCGCAATGACGGCGCGAGCGACACTCGCATTCGCCAACGGTGGCTCAACCCAAGCATCACCGTCGGGCGTTGCGATCCCCTCCCGCAACCGTGCCGCGTAGCCGCCGATCATGGTGCTGCTCACCTTGGACGACTCGGTGACGCCCAGCTCGGCCAGATAGTCGGCGTAACGGTGCAGGTCACGGCGGTACGCCGTGACTGTGTGCGGAGACATGCCGCGCTCGACGGTCAGGTGGTCGAGATAGGTACGGATCAGCCCCACCATGGTGGAGGCATCAGCCGAGGACGTCGGCCAGCTCCCGGTGCGCCAGCCCGTGCGCCTGAGCGACGGGGCCGTTAGTGATCATGCCGTCGTAGGTGTTCAATCCCAACGCCAGCGCCGGATCAGCCGTGAGTGCGGCTCGCCAGCCGTGGTCGGCCAGGCTGAGCGCGTACGGCAACGTGACGTTCGTCAGCGCGTAGGTCGAAGTGTTCGGCACCGCACCCGGCATATTGGCCACGCAATAGAACACCGAGTCGTGCACTCGGAACGTCGGCTCAGCATGAGTGGTCGGCCGGCTGTCCTCGAAGCAACCGCCCTGGTCGATCGCAATGTCGACCAGAACGCTGCCGACGCGCATCCGGGAGACCTGTTCGTTGCTGATCAAGGTCGGCGCCTTGGCGCCTGGCACGAGCACCGCACCGATCACCAGGTCCGCGTCCAGCACCGCGCGCTCGACCTCGTAGGCGTTGGAGGCGACGGTCTGCAGGTGTCCTTGGTAGATCCGGTCTGCCTCTCGCAGCTTGTCGATATTGCGATCCAGGAGTAACACCTCGGCTTGCATGCCGAGCGCGATTGCCGCGGCGTTCATTCCCGATACGCCCGCACCGATCACCACAACCTTGGCGGCGTACACGCCTGAGACGCCACCCATCAGGGTGCCGCGACCGCCGTCCTGCCGCATCAGGTGGTAGGCCCCGACCTGCGGCGCAAGACGCCCCGCAACCTCGCTCATCGGCGCCAGCAGCGGCAAGGCTCCGTTGCTCAGCTGTACCGTCTCGTAGGCGATGCCGGTGACTTTCCGCTCCAGCAACGCCCTGGTACAGTCCCGGCTGGCTGCCAGATGAAGGTAGGTGAAAAGCACTTGACCGGGCTGCATGCAGTCGTACTCGATCGCAATCGGCTCTTTGACCTTCAAGACGAGCTCCGCGTCCTGCCAGACGTCATCGCGGCTGGAAACGATCTTGGCTCCAGCATCGGCGAACTCGTCGTCGGTGATCGATGAGCCCATCCCCGCCCCGGCCTGGACGAGTACGTCGTGGCCGTGCCTGGTGAGCTCGTTGACTCCGGCTGGTGTGATGGCGACCCGATATTCGTGGTTCTTGACCTCAGTGGGCACGCCGACTCTCATGGATCCTCCTGACCGAACCTGGGCGTCCTCCCGACCGAACCAGGGCGCTCACCTTGATCATGCCACGCAGCAATACGGTTTCAGCTGGATAGGTGGTTGGGCGCGGATTGCCATCCCGATTAGGCTCAACAGCGATCAAAGCGAGCAATCGATACGGGAACCAATGTGACGAGTACGCGACAGCCTTCCCGCGACTGGGTGCAGGCCTACGCTGAACTCTCCACCCGTGAGGGCGACCTGTCCCCCGGGGACCTGGAGCGCTATTCGATCGCGGCACATCTGCTTGGCAAGGACGAGCAGGCCTATCGACTTCTCGATCGCGCCCACACCGGCTACCTCGACCAGGGCGCTCCCGAGAAGGCAGCGCGGGCCGTTTTCTGGCTGATCTTCCACCTCCGGAATGCCCATCAGACAGCCCGGGCAGCGGGTTGGGTCGGTCGGTTACTCCGCATCCTCGACGACTGCGACCGAGGAGGTCAGCAGTCCTATCTGCCGCTTCTTCTCGATGGCGTTCCGCTGATGCAGGCCGGCTCAGTGAGCCAGGCACTGCCGATGCTCGAACAGGCCGCTGCTGGAGCCCGCGCTGCTGGAGATGACGACGTGCTCGTCCTTGCCGGCCTGGCCAGCGGACGCTGTCTGGCAGTGCAAGGACGGACAGCGGAGGCGCTCACCACGCTGGATGAGGTCATGGTCTATGTGGTGGCCGATCGAGTAGCTCCGCAAGTGGTGGGCCTGGCCTACTGCATCGTGATCTCCGTCTGCATGGAACGGTTCGACATTCAACGTGCCGCCGAATGGACCCAGGCGTTGACGGGTTGGTGCGACGCTCAATCGGGGCTGATGCCCTACCGCGGCGAGTGCCAGGTGCATCGGGCCGAGATCTTCCAGCTGCACGGCTCGTGGACCGAAGCCATTGAGGAGGCTGTTCAGGTCAGCGAACGTGTCCCGACCGCGGGCTACATTGCGGGCGGCGCGCATTACCGGCTTGCCGAGCTACATCGACTGCGCGGTCAGCTCGACCTGGCCGAGCGCGAGTACGCCGTGGCCACAGCCTGCGGACGTGAGGTGCAGCCCGGGTTGGCGCTGCTCCGGGTGGCGCAGGGAAACACGACCACAGCGATCGCTGGGTTAGATCGTGCGCTGGCCGAGAGCCGCGACCCGGCCAGACAATCCTTGCTGCTGGCTGCCAAGATCGAGATCCTGCTGGCTGCCGGGATCATCGACGGGACGTCCGTGGCGTTGGCCCAGCTGGAAGACAACGCGGCCGCAATCCAGACCCCCTACCTGGCAGCGCTTGCCGCTCATGCAGGTGGGCGCATTCGGCTTGCCGAGGGCAATCCGCAGGCCGCCCTGCCGCTTCTTCGCCAGGCGTGGACGCTGTGGCAGCAGGTCGACGCGCCGTACGAGGCTGCGCGTACCCGGGTTGTGGTCAGTGCGGCATGTCGGGCGCTCGGCGACGACGACGCCGCGAGGATGGAGCTCGACGCTGCTCGGATGATCTTCGAACAACTGGGTGCCCAATCTGATCTTGCTGCGCTGGCTCCTAGTGACGGCGCTGCGCCCGGGCATCCGTTGACTGCTCGGGAGTGTGAGGTGCTCGCTCTCGTGGCGCAGGGGCACACCAACCGAGGGATTGCCACGGTCTTGTTCCTCAGCGAAAAGACGGTCGCCAGGCATCTCAGCAATATCTTCACCAAGATCGACGTCAGCAGCCGCGCGGCGGCCACGGCGTACGCCTATGAGCATGGACTGGTGTGACACGTAGCTGACGCCCGGGATCACGGATCCTGATGCAGCGGATGCGTATTTCTACCCATGCCCTCTTGTACAAGATGCACAATCTGCTCGATGCTGCGGGCCGGGCGCGCTTCTACGGTCAGATCATGACCACACAGCGCATCCATCTTGTTGAACCTTCGACCAATGCCGACGGCATCGGATCGATTCCCACAGTGATCATCGGCGGCGGCCAGGCCGGCCTCGCGATGGGTTACTACCTGCGAGAAGCCGGCGAACAGTTCGTCATCCTTGATGCCGAACGGCGTATCGGCGACGTCTGGCGCCATCGCTGGGATTCGTTGAAGCTCTTCTCCTTCCCCAAGTACTCCAGCCTGCCGGGATGGCCGATGCAGCTCAGCAGCTTCCCCACCCACAACGAAATGGCGGACTACCTCGAGGCTTACGCGCAGCGTTTCGACCTTCCGGTGCGCAGTGGCGTACGCGCTACCCGAGTGTCGCGCAGCGGTAGCGGGTTCCGCGTGGAGACCTCGCATGGCGTGCTGCAATGCGATCGTGTGGTCATCGCTACAGGTGGCTACAACCGGCCGGTTGTGCCGCCCTTCGCCGCCGAGCTTGCGCCTGGAATTCGGCAGTTGCACTCCTCGGCGTATCAAAATCCCCGCCAGCTGGAGGGAACCGTGCTTGTCGTGGGCGCCGGAAATTCGGGTGCCGAGATCGCCCTGGAGGCCGTCAGGTCCGGCCACCAGACATGGCTCGCAGGACGTCATCCCGGCCAGGTGCCATTCCGCATCGAGACCCGCAGGGCGAAGCTGCTGGTGCCGATCGTGATGTTCGCCTTCCGGCGGGTCTTGAACCTCGATACGCCGCTGGGACGCAAGGTCGCGCGCCAAGCGATCGAGCACGGTACTCCGCTCGTCCGCACCAAGCAGAGCGACCTCGAAGCTGCCGGTGTGCAACGAATCGGCCGTATCGCAGCAATACGCGACGGTCTGCCGATCACCGAGGATGATCAGGTTCTGGAGCCACAAACGGTGGTCTGGTGCACCGGGTACCGGCCGGATTACAGCTGGATAGAGCTGCCGGTGGCGGATGAGGACGGCCACCCGATCACCGAGCGCGGCGTCTCGCCTGAAGCCGGTCTGTACTTCATTGGTGTCGAGTTCCAGTACGCAGCCGCGTCGTCAACAATCCAGGGCTTGGATCAGGATGCCCGCTACCTGATGCGTGCCATGGCGAAGCAGCGCGCTGTCCGGGCAGTGTCGGTGGAGGAGCCTGCCGCAGCCTGAGGACGCGACTCACTGACGACCCAGCTTTCCCCTGACGCCCCACCAAGTTGATGACGCCCCACTTATTGGTGGGGCGTGGAGACGGAAGGTGACGCGTCAGCGAGCCTTACGTGATGAGGTCGCGCGCAGACCAGTCAGCATCGGCAGGGCGGAGACTCTTGTAACCGTCCCGCTCACGAGCTGTCCAAGCAGCGAGTACGCCGGAGACAACGGTCGGGTTGTGCAGACGGCCGCCGAGGACTGCCTCGACCAGATCGTCCAAGGACGCCCACACGGTATCCATGTGAGCCTCTTCGCCCTCCCGGGTGAAACCGTCCGGATGATCAACATCGGTCAGGTCGCGGGCGAGATAGATGCGTAGTGATTCGCCGAGGATTCCTGGCGTGGTGAACAGATCGACCAGCACGGCCCAGCGCCGCGCCGCGAGTCCCACCTCTTCGGCGAGTTCCCGCTCAATGGCCTGCAGGTAGTCCTCCCCTCCGACATCGAGCAGTCCGGCGGGCGGCTCGATGAGCCGGTGTCGTACGGGGTGCCGATACTGCCGGACCAAGGCCACCCGATCATGATCATCGAGGGCGATCACCCCGACAGCGCCTGGATGCTTGAGGTATTCCCGAGCGATCAGCTGCCCGTCGGGCGTCCGTACCTGATCTTGCACGTAACTGGTGATCTTGCCCCGAGCGAGCAAGATCGATGAGACCACCGGCCAGGCGAGCGGCACATCAACCAGCTCGTCCGGACCGAGAATGATCATCGACGGTTGCTGTCGACCGGCAAACGGGTCGCCAGCTTGCGATCAAGCGCAGCCTCGATGAGACCAATGAAAAGCGGATGCGGCCTGGTCGGCCGGGATTTGAGCTCGGGATGAGATTGGGTGGCGACGAAGTAGGGATGAAGATCAGTTGGCAACTCGATGAACTCGACCAGCTTGGAGTCCGGCGACATGCCGCTGATCACCAGACCAGCATCCTCCAGCCGTTCCCGATAGGTGTTGTTCACCTCATAGCGATGCCGATGCCGCTCTGCGACCTGGGATTGCCCGTAGCGCTTGGCGACGATAGAGCCGGGCAGCAATTCGGCTGGATAGGAACCCAGCCGCATGGATCCGCCGAGATCACCATTGCCCTCGACGATCGCGACCTGCTCGGCCATCGTGGCGATCACCGGATGCGGCGTGTCCGGGCAAAATTCGCTGCTATCCGCACCATCCAATCCAGCGAGATGCCGGGCCACCTCGATGACCATGCACTGCAGGCCGAGGCAGAGGCCCAAGATCGGGATCTGATTCTCGCGGGCGTAGCGGATCGCGCCAACCTTGCCCTCCACACCTCGGATGCCGAAACCGCCCGG
>Ga0307288_10000144_pt1 | contig 25382 bp, 21 predicted proteins | sample ER_DNA_142_FD_194469 | JGI IMG/M metagenome (GOLD analysis project Ga0307288, IMG submission 194469) | Bulk soil microbial communities from the East River watershed near Crested Butte, Colorado, United States - ER_DNA_142 | ecosystem: Environmental > Terrestrial > Soil > Floodplain | place... | reverse complement strand
CGCGGGTCACGAAGCCGAGAATCTCATCGCCCGGCACCGGCGTACAGCACTTCGCCAACTTGACCAGCAAGTCACTCGCGCCAATGACACGGATGCCGCAGTCGATCGCTCCGCTGCTGCGCCGCCGGCGACCGGTGACGACCCGATCCTCACTGATCTCCTCGGCGACCGTTTCGTCGCCACCCTCGACGGCGATCAGTCGATTCACTACCGATTGGGCGCCGACGGTTCCTTCGCCGACCGCGGCGTAGAGCGCGGAGACATCGGCCAGCTTGAAGAAGCCGGCGACGGCGGTGAGGTGCTCGAGCGTGAGGAGCCGCTGCAGCGGCAAGCCGCCCTTGCGCAGCTGTCGCGCCAACAACTCCTTCCCGGTCTCGATCGACTCTTCGCGACGTTCCTTGGTGAAGTGGTGCCGGATCTTGTTACGCGCTCGCGGGCTGCGAACGAAATTCATCCAGTCCCGACTGGGTCCCGCGTTCTCGGACTTGGAGGTGAAGATCTCCACCACGTCGCCGTTCGCGAGAACTGATTCGAGTGGCACCAGTCGACCGTTCACCCGCGCACCGATGGTCTTGTTACCCACCTCGGTATGGATGGCGTACGCGAAGTCGATCGGTGTAGAACCCTGGGGCAGGGAGATGACGTCCCCTCGAGGCGTAAACGCGTAGACCTCGTTGGTGTTGATCTCGAACCGCAGCGAGTCCAAGAACTCCCCAGGATCGGCTGTCTCCCGCTGCCAATCCAGCAGCTGCCTGACCCAGATCAGCTCGCCCGCATCGTCCGCACCCTTGACCGGGAGGCCCGTACCCGCACCCTTGCCTTCCTTGTACTTCCAGTGGGCTGCGACACCGTACTCCGCACGTCGGTGCATGTCATCGGTTCTGATCTGCAGCTCGACCGGCTTTCCTTCCGGCCCCAGAACAGTGGTGTGCAGGGACTGATACATATTGAACTTCGGCATGGCGATGTAGTCCTTGAACCGGCCAGGGAGCGGGTTCCAGCGGACATGTAGGACGCCGAGTGCCGCATAGCAGTCGCGGCTGTTCTCGACCAGGATCCGCAGACCAACCAGATCGTAGATCTCTTGGAAGTCTCGGCCGCGAACCACCATCTTCTGATAAATGGAGTAGTAATGCTTCGGACGTCCGGTGACGGTTGCTTTGATCTTGGCAGCACGCAGGTCGCCCTGCACCTGGTCGATGACCCGCGAGAGGTATTTCTCCCGGCTCGGGGCAGCCTCGGCGACCAGCCGGACGACCTCGTCGTAAACCTTGGGGAACAACGTGCCAAAGGAGAGGTCCTCGAGCTCCCACTTGATCGTGTTCATGCCGAGCCGATGAGCGAGCGGCGCAAAGATCTCCAGGGTCTCAGAGGCAATACGAGATTGCTTGTCCGGCCGGAGATAGTGCAACGTCCGCATGTTGTGCAGTCGATCGGCAAGCTTGATCACCAGCACCCGGATGTCCCGACTCATCGCCACGACCATCTTGCGGATCGTTTCGGACTTGGCGGACTCCCCGTACTTGACCTTGTCCAGCTTGGTGCAGCCGTCGACGAGCAGTGCAATCTCTTCGCCGAACTCGTGAGTCAGCTGGGTGAGCGTGTAGTTCGTGTCCTCAACGGTGTCGTGCAGTAGGGACGCGCAGAGCGTTGCCTCGGTCATGCCGAGCTCGGCGAGGATGGTTGTTACCGCGAGCGGATGGGTGATGAAGGCATCCCCGCTCTTCCGCGTCTGGCCAGCGTGCAGTCGCTCGGCGGTGCGGTATGCCCGCTCGATCAGCCCCAAGTCAGCCTTCGCGTGATTGGCGCGGATGATGCGAAACAGCGGATCGAGTGCGGGTGTTTGAGGCCGGCTTGAGCCAAAACGCGCGATGCGCTGCCGCATCTTGACTCGCTGCTGCTCGGCGCCCGCACCGATACGGTTTGGCAGGCTTGGGTGCGGCTCGCTGGCAACATCGTCGGTCTCGGACTCGGGAATGATCAGGGCTCGGCGCGGTTCATGGGCAACGTGGCCTCGCGGCCGAGCCTCCTGGGCAGACGACCATATCGCTGCCCCGTGATCACTCACAGCGGTTCCTCCTCAGCAGAATGCCCATTCTAGACAACGAGTTGCTTCCGCCGACAGAACTCTCGGCTTAGATGAGCCAACACCGCTATTTTTTTCGGTACCGCGTAGTTACTGCCGTAGGGAGTGCCGCGGAGCCCGATTAACTCTCACTCTGAGATTCTAGTGTCTTGGAAAAGACACTAGCTCGGCTGTGCCGCTCGATTCCGCCGACCTGCATTGAGGGCTTGCTGTTCAATCTCTTCGGCCGCCTGACGCACCACGACGACCTGGTCACCGGCTTCGAGCCTTGCAACCGTAGGGTCGTAGAACCGCCGCAGCGTCTTGTTGCGTACCACGGCTATGACGCGTTCTCCGTTGACTTCGCTCGGCGAGCGACCGATCTCGTCCTTGGTGACCTGCCGCTCCCCCACTTCGAGGCCTTCATTGCTGGACAGCAGGTCGTCGATGATCGCGCCAAGATTGGGACTGACCGCCGACAAGCCGAGGAGCCTGCCGACCGCTTCGGATGAGGTGACAACGGCATTCGCGCCAGATTGCCGCAGCAGCGAGGCGTTATCGTCCTCGCGCACCGCCACCACGACATTCGCGCTTGGGTTCAGCTGACGCACTGTGAGCATGACGAGGATGGCAGAGTCGTCGCGGTCAACGGTGATGAGCACCTCACGCGCCTTCATGATCTCGGCCCGGCGCAGAATGTCACGCCGAGTCGCGTCACCTTCGATCGCGGCATACCCACGCAGGTTCGCATCAGTGATGGCCGATGGTCGGCTGTCGATGACAACGACCTGGTTGGGATTGGTGCCGTTGTTCTTGAGCGTCTCAACTGCACTTCTGCCCTTGGTGCCAAAACCCACGACGACGATGTGATTGCGCATCCGTTTCCTCCAACGTGCGTCTTTGAACATGCGACGGCCGTGGTGCGCGAGTACCTCAAGAGTCGTTCCGACCAACAACACCAGGAACGCCACTCGCAACGGCGTGACCACAATTGCACTCAAGACTCTGGCATGCGGCGCAACGGGGGTGATGTCCCCGTAGCCCGTTGTCGTGATGGTCACCGTCGCGTAGTAGATCGCGTCGATCAGACCGACGCTACCGTCGTAAGTGTCGCGGTATGAGGCCCGATCGAACCACACCAGCAACACGACGATCGACAACAGCAGCAGCGCCAGCAGGCCGCGACGGAGCAGCTCCTGGGCTGGCGATGAGCTACGAGCCGGCAGGCTGACCAGCGCCTCGTCTCTTGCGGACCTACTCGACCCGTCCCGGCGGCGGGCCGGCTCGGTGAGGCTCATGTGCCTACTTCTTCCGCTGGCTGCGCGGTTTGTTCTGTGGCTGGGGGCGCTTCGCTGCCCCATCGCGGTGTGATCGCGTCTCAGGCTTGAAGGTCACCTCGACCGGCCGCACCCGTTTCGATCCGTTCCCTACCGCCGCGTTGGCATCTTCGAGTTCAGCGTTGCTCGGCTCGGCGTCCTGATCTGGATCGGTGTGAGCGATCTCGGACGCGGCCTGAGATGTCGACCTGACGGCAGGTGCGGGATCTCTGGTCGCTGCAGCCGTCGCGGCGACCCGTTCTTTCTGGCTCTCCTTGGCCCGACGCGCCTGTACCCGCGCTGCCAGCTTCTTCATGTCGGGTTCCCGCTCCTTCATCTGAGCGAGCAGCGGCGTTGCGATGAAGATCGAGGAGTACGCCCCGGAGACCATGCCGACGAACAGCGCGAGTGCAAGGTCCTTCAGCGGACCCTCACCCAAGATGAATGCGCCCGTGAAGAGCAGCGCCGCCACCGGTAAGACACCGATCACGGTGGTATTGATGGAGCGGACCAGCACCTGATTGACAGCGAGATTGGCAGCCTCGGAATAGGTGCGCGCGGTACTGGCGCGGATATCGCGAACGTTCTCGCGAACTTTGTCGAACACCACGACGGTGTCGTAGAGGGAATAGCCGAGGATGGTCAGCACACCGATCAAGGTCGCCGGCGTCACGGTGAAGCCAACTAGAGCGTAGATACCGATCGTCAAGATCAAATCGTGGACCAGCGCCAGCAGAGCAGCCGCCGACATCTTGGCGTCCCGGAAGTAGATTCCGATGACCAGTGCGACCAGGGCCATGAAGACTGCGAGCGCGATAAGCGCGCGCTCGGTGATCTGGCCACCCCACGATGCACCAATCAGGTTGTACGCCACCTGGTCTGGTGGGATGCCGACCTCGTTGGCGATTGCGGTCCGGACCTTGGGCACTTCTTCGGTCGGGTCGAGGGTGCGGGTCTGCACTCGGACTTGGTTATTGCCGATCGTATTGACGGTCGATTCGTCAAGATCGGGAACGCCTGAGTTGCGGAGTGCGTCGCGCATCGAGTCGACGGTTTGCGCCGTGACCACCGTCGTCGCTTTGAAGTCTGCGCCACCTTTGAACTCGATGCCGAAGTCCAATCCCCGAATCCCCAAGGAGAGGATGGAGACCGCGATCATGATCGCCGACACGAGGTACCAGCGACGACGGTGCCCGATAAAGTCGTAGGAGACCTCGCCGGCATAGAGACGATGCCCAATCTCGCCGAACTTCGACATTTAGGCCCCCTCTCCGGTGGCCGCTGCAGGACGTGCGACGCCCGATCGGCGGGTACGCGAGCCCGGCAATGCCGGAACGCCGAGGTGTCGCGGATCGAGTCCGGATAGTGGGTGGCCACCGCCGAAGAACTTGGTCCTGGCCAACAAGGTCATCAGCGGTTTGGTGAAGAGGAAGACCACCAGCACATCGATCAGCGTGGTGAGTCCCAGGGTGAAGGCGAACCCTCGTACCGCCCCGATCGCGAGCACGAACAGCACTAGGGCTGAGAGCATAGAGACGGTGTCCGCGATCAAGATCGTTTGCCGGGCCCGGCGCCAACCTGTCTCTACGGCGGTGCGCAGGCTGCGACCTTCACGCACCTCATCGCGAATGCGTTCGAAGAAGATCACGAAGCTGTCTGCGGTGATACCGATGGCCACGATGGCGCCGGCGATGCCTGGCAGGTTGAGGGCGAACCCAACGGAGCTGCCGAGCAGCACCATACAGGCGTAGGTGATGATCGCGCCGATGGCGAGCGAGGCAACCACGACGATGCCAAGACCGCGGTAGTACAGAAAGCAATAGCCCACCACCAGCGCGAGGCCGATGAGTCCAGCGATGATGCCAGCTCGCAGCTGCTCGCCGCCGAGTGTGGCAGAGACGTTGTTGACTTCGGACACGTCGAAGGCGAGGGGCAGTGCGCCGTACTTCAAGACGTTGGCTAACTCGGTCGCGGTCTTCTGGGTGAAGTTTCCAGAGATCTCGGCCCTGCCGCCGGGGATGGCCTCGTTGACCGATGGTGCGGAGATCGAGACTCCGTCCAACACGATGGCGAAGCGGTTCTGTGGCTCACTCTGCTGCGAAATCTGCCGCGTTGCCTTCTCAAAGGCAGCCGACCCTGACGGATTGAACTCCAGGTTCACGACCCAGTTGACATTGTTCTGCGGAATGCCGGCGACGGCACTGGTCAGCTGATTGCCCTCAATGAGCGTCGGCCCGAGCAGGTATTTCTCGGTCTTTTCCTGGTTGCATGCGAAGAGACCCTGGTCGGCGACCTCGGTCACCTTGGTCTCGCAGGTGAATTCTGCGAATGCGGCCTGGCAGGCTTCGGTTGGCTGCCAGTCCAACGCCTTGTCCGGCGGGCTTCCTTTGCCGTCGGCCGGCACGCACGCCTTGTCCAGTGGCAGCGGAGGCGCGGTTGGCAGCGCTGGCATCGGCGCGTTATTGCCTGTCTTGGGAGCGGAGGCGGCTGGGGACGGAGCCTTGGCTGTCTCGGAGCTGCCGGCACTGGCTTCACCACTGGGCTTGGCGGTTGCTCCCTGACTTGGCTCGGCCGTTGTGCTTGGGGTCGGTTCCGGCGGCTGTATTTGTTCCGCGGCGTACACCGCTCGGAACCGTAGCACCGCGGTCTGGCCGACCAGCCTGACCAGCTCGTCCTGCTGGACGTTGGGAACTGTCACGATGATCTGGTTGTCGCCTGATGTGGTGACTTCGGATTCTCCAACGCCAAGACTGTCCACCCGGCTTTGAATGATGGTCTTGGCAAGCTGCAGACTGTTCGGATCCACGGCCCCCGTGCCGGTGGTGTTCTTGGCGGTCAAGGTAATGGTGGTGCCGCCCCGGAGGTCCAGGCCAAGCTTCGGGGCCCACGTTCCGCTGACCGCCATCAGGGTGATCAGTCCGGCGACCAGCACGCCCAAGATGATCAGGGTGCGGCCCGGGTGACCAGTCGTCGTTGCCACTGGCGTGTCGTTTCCTAGTGTTTCTTAGCTATCAAGGCTCACTCAGCGGTCGAAGGCTTCGAGTCGCGAGTCGATGCCGATTTCGGCTCGACGACAGACTCCGGAGCGGTTGCCGGCGTGGGCTCCTCGACCGGACGCTCCATGACGGGATGCTCCGCCCGGAGCGGCTCCTCCGGCACGGCATTCTCCGTGATCGGGACGTCTGCGACGTTGGCCTCACTGTGTTCGTCGAGCGCCTCTGGCTCGTCGACTCCCTCTAGCTCGTCGAAGCCCTCTTGCTCGTCAGGACTGTCTTCGTCGGCCTCGGTGACAATCTTGCTGATCGCCTGCTTCAAAACTGTGAGCTCGGAGCCAGGCGAAGTCTCCAGGACGACCTGCTTGGCTCCGACAGAGACGACCGTGCCAAATAGACCACTGGCGAGCATCACACGGTCCCCGGGGCTGAGGGCGTTCATGGTCTGTTGTATTGCCTGCTGACGCTTGCGCTGCGGCCGCAAAATCAAGAAGTAGAAGACTAGCGCCAACAAGGCGATGAAGATCAGAGTCGTGTATTGCTGCATTGCTCCGGCATCCGATTGTGGGGGTGCTGCACGTTTTGCGCAGTACTAATGAGATTGTTACGCACCGACCGCCGTACTCTACCCAGTCTGCGTCGAAAAGCCGCATCTATGGCCTGTGTGAACCCTGTACGCAGCTCAGTCCGCAAGGTTGGGGCCGAAGAGGTCCGGTGAGCGCTCGTAGCCAGAGGGCGTAGTGGCTGGCGGAGCCAGTCCAAGGTGCCGCCAGGCGGCAGTGGTCGCAACTCTGCCGCGTTGGGTGCGCATCAAGAAGCCCTGCCTAACTAGAAACGGCTCGGCAACCTCCTCAACGGTTTCCCGCTCCTCTCCCACCGAGATAGCCAGTGTGGACAGACCGACCGGGCCACCCCCGAATCTGCGGCATATCGCATCGAGTACGGCGCGATCCAGCCGATCCAGACCCAACTCGTCAACCTCATACAGTTCCAACGCGTCCTTGGCGAGCCCTCGAGTTACCCGGCCGTCTGCCCGCACTTGGGCGTAGTCGCGGACCCGGCGGAGCAGTCGGTTGGCGATTCGAGGCGTGCCGCGGGAGCGGCCGGCGATCTCGGCCGCACCGGCCTCGTCCAGCGGGACCCCTAGTAGTTCCGCGGAGCGGCGCAGGATGTGTTCCAGTGCGGTCGCGTCGTAGAAATCCAGCTGTGCGGTGAATCCAAAACGATCACGCAGCGGACCCGGAAGCAAACCAGCACGGGTGGTGGCGCCAACCAGCGTGAAGCGTGGGATCTCCAGCGGAATGGCGGTTGCACCAGGGCCTTTGCCGACAATGACATCGACTCGGAAGTCCTCCATCGCCAGATACAGCATCTCCTCCGCCGGGCGAGACATTCGGTGAATTTCGTCGAGGAAGAACACCTCACCCTCGACGAGCCCGGACAAGATGGCCGCGAGGTCACCTGCGTGCTGAATGGCCGGACCGCTAGAGATCCGTAGCGGGGCATTCATCTCGCTGGCGATGATCATCGCCAGCGTCGTCTTGCCCAGCCCAGGAGGCCCCGAGAGCAGGACATGGTCTGGCACTCCGCCACGGTGCCGGGCCGCCTCGAGGACCAGGCCAAGTTGATCACTGACTCGCTGCTGACCCTCGAACTCGCCGAGAGTGGCGGGGCGGAGCATGGATTCGGCGGCACGCTCGCCGGGGTCGGCGTAGGGACGTACGAGTGCGGCGAGGTCCTCATCGCTGACATGACTCACGATCGTGATCTACTTCCGTGCCAAAGTCTGCAACGCGGCTCGCATCAAGACTGCGACGTTGACCTGCGGGTCGTCGCGCGTCAGATGCGCGACGTCGTCGCACGCAGCGTCAGCATCCTTGGCTGACCAGCCCAAGCCCTGTAGTCCTTGTGACACCTGCCCGCGCCAGGCTTCCGGCGCCGGCCCAGCAGCCGCTACGGGTTCGTCGGCCAGGCCAACTGTGTTGACCTTGTCTTTCAGCTCGATGACCATGCGTTGGGCACCCTTGCGGCCGATGCCCGGCACCTTGCACAGCTGCAGCAGGTTCTCGGTGGCAATTGCTCTACGAAGCTCATCGGGGCTGAGAACTGCGAGCGCAGCCTGTGCCAGTTTGGGTCCCACGCCCGTCGCGGTGAGCAGAAGTTCGAAGAACTCGCGCTCATCGGCGGAGGCAAATCCATACAGCGTGAGCGAGTCTTCGCGTACGACGAGTGAAGTCGCCAATGTGGCTCGCTGTCCGAGGCGGAGACCTGCCACCGTGTTGGGACTGCAGACCGCCTGAACGCCGAAGCCACCGACTTCGATCACAGCCGACGTGGGACCGACCTGGGCGACCACCCCGGTGAGTTGGGCGATCATTCCTGCCTCCGGCGGCGTGGCTGGGCGGACTTGCCGAAGGTACTGCGCTGCCGCTCGGCGTGATTGCCAGCAGCCTCCACGGCCGCATTGAGCCGCGCTGTTGTGCTGCCGCGCCAAACGTGACAAATAGCAAGTGCCAGGGCATCCGCAGCGTCCGCCGGCTGGGGCACCTCCTCGAGCTTGAGAATCTTGGTCACCATGGCCGCGACCTGCTCCTTCGAAGCGCGGCCCGAGCCCGTAATAGCGGCCTTGACCTCGCTGGGAGTGTGCATGCTGACTGGTATCCCGTGCCGCGCGGAAGCAAGCATCGCAACACCGGCGGCCTGCGCTGTCCCCATCACCGTCTGCACATTGTGTTGGGCGAAAACCCGCTCGATAGCTACCGCCGTTGGCCGGTAGCGCGTGATCCAGCTGTCGACCGCCTCGTCAATGGCCAGGAGACGACGGGCGGTGTCGAGATCTGAGGGCGTGCGGACGACGTCGACTGCGACCACAAGGGGCTGCCGACCAGGCACGCCATCGACCACGCCGAGACCGCACCGGGTCAGGCCCGGGTCGATTCCCAGCACCCGCATGCGTTCCCCCAGCTGCCGCGTGACCGGATCGCCCACGCGATCCCCCTTGCCCCTCAAATAAACGAACAGATGTTCGGCAGCGTAGGTGGCGCTTGTGACGTTCGCGGCCGCGACACGCTGTCCGCTCGCAACCATCCTCGCAGCCACGCCGAGACCACGTGGAGCTAGGCCAGTACGGCTGCCACGCAAACTGCGACATCGTGGCGGCTTTCCGGTCAGCCGATGCGCACTAGCCGATGCTGGCGAGCACCTCATCCGAGGCGTCGAAGTTGGCGTACACGTTCTGGACGTCGTCGGAGTCCTCCAGTGCGTCAATGATCTTCATCAGCTTCTCGGCCGTCGGCGCGTCGACCTCCTGGGTGTACTGCGGAACGAAGGAAACCTCGGCCGACTCGTAGTCCAAGCCGGCCTCCTGGACTGCAGTGCGTACCGGCACGGTGTTGCTCGGTTCAGCGATGATCTCGAAGCTGTCACCAAGATCGTTGATCTCTTCCGGGTCGGCGTCCAGAGTGGCCTCAAGAAGATCATCTTCAGTGACGCTGCGGCCGTCTTGCTGCTTGGCGACGATCACCACGCCTTTGCGATTGAACATTCGGGCAGTCGAGCCGGCGTCGGCCATGGTGCCGCCGTTTCGGGTGACGGCAACACGGACGTCGGAGGCAGATCGGTTTCGGTTGTCGGTCAGGCACTCAATGAGAAAGGCCACGCCGGCCGGCCCGTACGCCTCGTACATCAGGGTTTCGTAATCGGCTCCACCGCCTTCGGCTCCGGAGCCACGCTTGACGGCGCGGTCAATGTTGTCGTTGGGGACCGAGCTCTTCTTCGCCTTCTGGATGGCGTCGTACAGGGTGGGGTTGCCGGCCGGGTCACCGCCCCCGACGCGGGCCGCAACCTCGATGTTCTTGATCAGCTTGGCGAACAGCTTCCCGCGCCGGGCATCGACCACAGCCTTCTTGTGCTTGGTGGTGGCCCACTTCGAGTGACCGGACATATGCGAGATCCTATGCTGATATCACCGCCGCCAGATCTGCAGCTCGGGCGGCTTGCCACCCTTCACTGGCGGGTCACTTTGCAGCCAGATGCGTCGCCAGCTGGCAGCCGGCGGCTCAGCCATCTCCACCGTGCCACGCTGGGTCTGCCACCAGGAGGTGGCATCCTCTGCCAGGAGCTGCTTGACCGCCGCCACGATCGTGGGAGCGAATTCCTGCGGCGTCTCACCTGGCCGGGGAAGGATCGGCGGGCCATACCGGATGCCCACCCGTGGGCGTCCGGCGAGCGGCCAGTAACTCCCCCGCGGCATCGCGGCGTACGTGCCCAGGATCCCCACGGGGATGACCGGAACCTGACTCTGCACCGCGAGCTGCGCAGCATTCATCTGGAACGCGCGCATGAATCCATCACGGGATCGGGTGCCTTCAGGAAAGACGACCACACTCCAGCCTCTGGCGAGCAAGCCGGCGGCAGTGCCGGTAGGCGCGCCCTTTCGCTCGATCGGAAATGTGTTGAATGCGATCGCTGACGCACTCGATCGCAGCCAACTCTCGAAGAAGTAGTCCCCGACGATGCCGACAGCAGTTCGCCGCCGGCGTTTGCTGGGCAAGGTGGAGAGCAAGACAGCCGTGTCGAGATGCGAAGCATGATTAGCCACCAGCACGGCCGGTCCGGTGAGATGGCGTAGTTCGTCGAGTCCGTATACCTCTACCGAGAGCTCGTTGCGCATCACACTCTTGACACCGACCACCTGGACAAACTCGCGCAGCCCACGAACCGGTGCCGTACGCGCCCACCCGGCTCGTCTCACCGCCGAGGAGTTCCTCATCGAATGTCGACCAGGACTTGCGGCGGGGAATGTAGATAGCTGATCGACGGCGTACGGCCAACACTCGAGGCCACGATCTCCAGGGCATCCGCAAGAGTGGATGCAGCACGGAAGCCCATTCGGGCAGCGCTCTCCCGGTCGCCGCCCACCCAGACGATGTCGCTGCAGTGTTCCTGAGCCGCTGCGATCTGATACCAGAGGTACAGCGGATGTACGCCGTGGAAGGCCTGGCTGGTGCGGTAGAGGTGGACATACCACGAGTCGTTGGCGAACTGCTCCTCGTTGTCCACCGAGATCCGCTTCGGATCCGTGGTGACGCTCAAGACATCGGCAAAGAAGTCGACGTAGGACGGATGGTGCAGCGGCGAGAACTGCGCGTCAAGGGGGTGATAGATGATCAATGCACCGCCCGGCCGTACGAACGGGGTGCCTGTGTGGGAGCCGAACGTGTGCGCCAATCCGCTCCAGGCAGCCAGGATCGGGTTTGCGACCGAGTCGACGCTGTACGGCGTCTGTGCGCTGACGCCGAGTACACCGACATCCGCGGGCCCCGTCACCTCGACGAGCTGCTGAGCGGTCGTCCGAGCCTGGCTCGCATGTGCGACTGCCTTCGGCGCTCCGGCGGTCACCAGCGTCGCGTGATAGTCACCCTCGACCCGATCCATCAGCCGGCGGCGGGCACGTTTCGGAGTCCAGTCCAGGCCCCGGCGTACCGCCGACCACGTTGCCCGGTCCCTGAGGTTCCAGTCCCACTCACGCTCGCCCAGGAATCCCAGCGGCTGCGCAAAGGTGTTGTTGTCCAGCACCGCGTCGATCTGGAACACCGGTACCGCTGAGGAGACGAGGTCGGCGATCTCGACGGCGGTCGCCTCGTCCCCATGGGCTTGCATCCCCGAGAGCTGCCCGACGGTCGCGGTCGAGCCCAGTCCCGCCGCGATCGCCGCTGCGCCGCCGCGGCTGGGCGCATCGACCAGATGAACGAAGATCAACAAATCCGACTCGGCGACCCGGGCGTTGAGTGCGATTTCGCCCGCAGCAGTGCTGCCGATGCTGGTCAGACGGTCGGCATCCTCGGCATCGTGGTTGGTCAGCAGGCCATCGGCGTAGAAGGAGCGAAAGACGCGCTCGCCAACGATGTGTTGCAGCTCGTCGGCCGTCATCCGACGGTTCAGGCCGTTTGCACTCACAAGGGCGACATCGTCAACCCCGCACGTAGCAGCGCGGGCCAAAACGGCCTCGATCACCTTGCCGCGGATATCAGGTCGCTGCATCTTCGGCGTCGGTGTGCCGATGTCATCGAAGGCGATGGTCAACTTCATCGATGGTTGCAGCCTGGCCAGCAGCGGTGCTGATTCGATTGGCGCGTCGAGAGCGGCGTTAATGGCCTCGGTGAGGTCCGGAACTCGCGGTAGCGACTCGACGGGATAGATCACGCGGGTGCCGAGCGGGAACTTCTCGAGGCGGAAGCGATCTCCATCGGGCACCAGCAGCGGTGGAGTGCGATCGTCGACCTCCAAGACGAAACCGGGTCGGGCCATCTCAGCAATCTCCTTAGCTCGGTAGCGCCCAGCGCGGCGTGATCGGCTTGATCTTCCACTCCACGACGGACCACTGATTGCGGCTTGCAGCCCGCATCAGCGGAATGTCCGGGCTGACCGCAACGGCGTTGCCCACGGTCTCCAGCATTGGCAGGTCCGAGTGGGAGTCGGCGTACGCGAAGCTGCGGTCCAGGTCGATCTCATGCTGGGCTGCATAGCGTTTCAGCCAGGCTGCCCGAGACTCCCCCACGACGGGCGGGCCGGTCAGGAAGCCGGTGCAGCGCCCCTCTTCGTCGACTCCAAGATCAGCAGCGATGACGACATCGAACAGCGGCTGAATCGGCCGAGTCAGCGGCCGAACCACACCGGTGATCAGAATCGTGGTGTGTCCCGCTGCGCGATGCTCACGGATTCTGCGCACGGCCTCCGGCGACAGCCTGCTCAAGATGTGCGGAGCGATCGAGTGGTCGACAAAACGCTCCAGAGCGGCCAGATCAGCCCCCCGGTAGCGGCGGTAGACCGCGCGTAAAAAGGTCCCGCGGTCTCGTTGCTCGGCGCGCAGGTAGGAGGGAAGTCGCCGCATCACCTGACCGATCTCGGCGAGCTGCTGAGTACGTGACAACTCCGGCAATCGTGCCCAGAGGTACTGCTCGATCACATTGGTCGACATGATCGTGCCGTCGAGGTCGAAGATCGCCAGCGCCGCATCGCCTGCGGTGTCTTTGTACAGCTCCTTCATGGTGGTCGGCCGGCTGCCGCGCTTACGCCGGATAGCGTCCATCCGACGAATCGGCGCTGTGATCGATGGGCAGTGCACATCTTGGATGTAGGTCTGCCAGTCAAAGACAGAGGTATCGAAGGCGAACGCCGCTTGATCATCGGGATGGAGCGCCTGGGTAAGCGCGAGTGTGTTGTCGTCTACGAAGTGCAGCTCCGACTGCGCATACTCCTTGTACAACGAGTGATAGCGCCGCAGGAAGTCCAGCCGTACGCCGGTGCGATCCAGATCCTTGGCGATCTTGCGTGTTCGGTCCGATCGCGGCGCCTGGGCGAGCACTCGCTCCGCAAGCTTGTGGGCACGTTCCGAGGTGGACAGCAGCCGCTCGATGGAGGATGCGCCGGGGAACTGCCACTGCGGCAACCGCGCCGCGCCCCGAGGACCTCCCTCGAAGGGGTGCTCCACGAAGTAGGCGCGAATGTTGCTGTACATGTCCTTGAAGGTCAGCGGGTTCCGCGCGCCGGAGTTGACGTGGTAATACTCCGGATTCCCGATCTCAGGTTGGGTTGCGCATACGGCGAGGATCGCGTTCACCACATGATCACAAGGCACGATGTCGACGACCGCTTCCGGCGTTGCCGGAAACTCCGGAAGCTCGCCACGCCCGTACGCCAAGATCAACGGCTCGGCCATCTTGAAGCCTTCGATCCAGCCGGGATAGGGATGCAGCCACGACGACTCAACAATGGCCGGCCTCACGATCGAGACGTGGATGTCTCGGCCGACATCCGTCACGACCCGCTCCCCGAGCGCCTTGGTGAAGGTGTAGACGTCGGTCCAACCGAGCGAGCGGGCTCGCTCGGTGCCGGCCTTGACGAGCTCGGCCTGCACCCAGTCGAGGCGGCGGCGCTCAGTGTCGGCGGCGGTGGTCAAGAATCCGGCCTGGCGGTGCTCGCGCTCGGCCTCTTTGCGCAGTTTCGCGAGCCGCGCTGACGTACGCGACTCCGCCTCGATCAATGCGCGCATCGCAATGCCGGCAGCCGCTTCCGCGTCGTAGTCGATGTTGTGGACGTGGGGTGCCTCGAGAATGGCGCCGCGCCTGCGGCCTGCCGTGTACGCCGTGGAGATGTGCACGTAGTGGGGCACTGTGCGAGGGTCGCCGTTCTCGTCGCTGACGGCCTGCAGCATGCGATCCATCAGCGCTTTGGTACCGATCACGTTGGTCGTCAACGCCTGGTCGATCGGCGGGTCGAAGGAGACATCGCCCGCGCAATGCACCACGATGTCCAGATCGGCAGGCAGCTCCGGCACGTTGGGCAGATCGCCCTCGATAACCTCAATCCGGCTGTCGAGCAGCTCGGCTGCTCCACCCGCAGCGTCTCGAAGGTCGGTGAAGATCGGCTTCTTGATCGCCGAAATCATCCGGTCTCGGGCAGTGGCCGAGCCCTTGCGGCGTACCAGCACTGCTGGCGTGGTGTCTGGAAGCTCGGTGAGGATCTTCCAGAGCAGTTGCTCGCCGATGAAGCCGGTTACGCCGGTCATCACGATCTTCTTGCCGGCCAGCAGGTCGCGCAGCCGGCCATCAAGCTGTTGGATACCGGACTGATTGGTATCGAGGGCCGCCACGGTCATGCGTATTTGCTCTCTGTGGTGCTGCTGAGCTGCGCGGCAAGGAGCGCTTCTTCGATCGTGAAGCGTCCGACGTAGAGCGCGGTGCCAATGATCGCACCTTCCACCCCGCTTCCGACCATGTCCCGCAAGGCGATGATGTCTTCCAGAGTGGAGATTCCCCCGCTAGCGATGACCGGTTTGTCCGTTTCTTCGCAGATGCTCCGTAGCAGCTCCAGGTTCGGCCCACGAAGCATGCCGTCTGAGGACACATCGGTCACAACGAAACGCTCACAGCCGGCGCGGTCCAGCCGACGCAGCGTCTCGTACACATCGCCGCCCTCCCGAGTCCAGCCTCGAGCGGCGAGCTTGCTGCCCCTCACGTCGAGGCCGATAGCAATCCGCTCGCCATAGCGGTCGATGATCTCTTCGCACCATTCAGATCGCTCCAACGCGGCCGTACCGACGTTGACTCGGGTACATCCGGTCGCGAGCGCCCGCTCCAGGGACTCGTCATCGCGAATGCCGCCGGACAGTTCCACGTTCAACCGTAGATGTGAGGTGAGTTCTGCCACGATCTCGGCATTGCTGCCCCGGCCGAACGCGGCGTCGAGGTCGACCAGATGGATCCACTCCGCTCCAGAATCCTGCCAGCGTTGGGCTGCCGCCCGCGGATCTCCGAATCGCTGTTCCGAGCCGGCGCGGCCCTGAACCAGTTGCACCGCTTGTCCGCCGGCGATATCGACTGCTGGCAGCAGGACGAGCCGGTCGGCACGAGACGCCGCTTGTGAGGGACTCGCCGATTGCACCAGATGACCCTATCTCCGATGCTGTACTACCCAGTGCACTCTGGCCGCCATCCCGCCGGATTCGCCTCCTTCGTCGCTCGCGAACATAACCGAGGCTTCACACCCGAGCCGCAAGCTCCTGCACTCGGCGAAGCGGGCTGCCGGCCATAGTGCGTTAGGCCGGACGCTTGGACTTCGGCAGCTTCGCCACGATCAGCCGGTACGAGGTGTCGATCAAATCCCGCATCTCATCGGGTGGAATGGTCCCGTCGAGGGTGAAGGTGTTCCAGCCGTGCTGGCCGATGTAGGCCGTCTTGGACGCCGCTCCGCGATAGCGATCCAGCAGCAGATCGGCAGCTTCGCGGTCGCCACACTTCAAACCAATCGCGCTACCGTCGCCCAGGAACGCGAAGATCTTGTCTCCAACCTTGGCGACCACATCACCTTCCCACGGCTCGTCTTGCCACGCACCCGGCTTGCCGAGGCAGTAGCCGAGCCACTCTGTCTGGCTCACCATGGCGTCAGCCCCTCCTCTGATGCTGTTCCTTCTCCGCACAGCGGCACGCGATTACCGACGCTCGCAGCATGTCACAGGGTTGAGACCCAGTTGCGGATCAGCCGGCCGCCAGCGTTCCCGGACTTCTCCGGATGAAACTGAGTCGACCACAGGGTGCCGTCCTCGACCGCCGCGACGAACCGATCACCGCCGTGTTCGGCCCAGGTGATTTGCCGTTGCGGAGCCGCGGGTAGGTCGCGTACGCCGTAGCTGTGCACGAAATAGAAGCTTTCAGCTTCGACGCCCGTAAACAGCCGGCTGCCGTCGGCGGTCTCGACGGTGTTCCAGCCCATGTGCGGCAACCGCTCGGCATGCAGCCGCTCCACAAGCCCCGGCCATATGTTGCAGCCCGCAGCGCGTACGCCGTGCTCGATGCCGGCCTCGAACAGCACTTGATGGCCCACACAGATGGCCAACGTCGGCCGACCGGCCGCCAGCCGCGCGGCGACGATTTGAGGTCCGCCAACGGCGACCAAGCCCGCCATGCAGGCAGCGAAAGCCCCGACGCCGGGCAATACCAGACCGTCGGCAGCAGCCGCCAGATCCGCATCGGTGGTCACCGTCACATCTGCTCCGGCTTGGGCGACGGCCCGCTCCGCTGAGCGAATGTTGCCCGAGCCGTAGTCGAGGACGACAACTGTCCTCACAGGGCTCCTTTGGTACTCGGTACGCCGACCACCCGCGGGTCGATCTCCACCGCGTCGCGGAGGGCGCGGGCGAGCGCCTTGAACTGGCATTCGACGATGTGGTGTGGATCGCGGCCGGAGATCAGCGTCAGATGCAGGCAGATCTGCGCGTGAAAGGCCAGCGTCTCCATGACATGCCGGGTAAGTGAGCCGGCATAGGGAATGCTGGCCGGTGCACCGGAGACTCCCAGCGAGCCACCGATCAGCACATACTCCTGTCCGGCCGGCTCCCCCGTATGCACACAGTAGGGCCGTCCGGACACATCGATCACCGCTTGGGCCAGCGCCTCATCAAGGGGTATTAGCGCATCTCCGAATCGTCGGATGCCTTGCTTGTCGCCCAATGCGGTATGGAGTGCCTGACCGAGCACGATCGCGGTGTCCTCGACAGTGTGGTGGGCGTCAATGTGCCAGTCGCCGGAGCTTTCCACGTCGAGGTCTATCAGGGAATGCCGAGCGAAGGCCGTGAGCATGTGATCGAAGAACCCGACCCCGGTCGAGATCTGGGAACGACCTGTCCCATCCAGGTTGAGACTTATCCGGATTTTCGACTCCGAGGTTTGACGTTCGAGGCTGGCGGTGCGCGCCGCGCTCATGGAATCTCCTTGTGTGATTGGGCTCTCAGGGCGGCGGTGAGCGCATCCTTGAAGGCCTGCATCTCCGCCGGCGTGCCGGCTGACACCCGCAACCAGCCGTCAGGTCCGGTCTCTCGAATCAACACTCCGCGATCAAGCAAGGCCCGCCACACCGCGTGCCGGTCGGCGAATCGCCCGAACAGGACGAAATTGGCGTCCGACTCGGCAACCTCGAGCCCCCGAGCGGCGAGCCATTCCGCCAGGTCGTCTCGAGCTTGCCGTAGCTGATCCACCTTGGCCAGCATCTCGGGCGCGTGCGCCAAGGCGACCCGAGCCGCCGCCTGGGTGAGCGCGGAGAGGTGATAGGGCAGTCGAACGATCCGCAGCGCCTCGATGAACGCGGGCGCCGCGGCAAGATAGCCCAGTCGGCCGGCGGCGAAAGCGAAAGCCTTCGACATGGTGCGGCTGACCGCAAGCCGGGGATAGTCGGGCAGCAACATGAGTGCACTTGGCGTGCCAACCCGGGCGAACTCGTAGTAGGCCTCATCGACAACCACCACTCCGAGCGAGGCATCGCAGATCGCTCTTATGGTCTCCAGGTCAACGGCGGTGCCGGTGGGGTTGTTCGGGCTGGCTATCAAGATCACGTCCGGCCGGGTCTGCAGCACAACGGCTGCGGCCTCGTCCGGATCAATGGTGAAGTCATCCCGCCTGGGAGCGGTATGCCAATCGCTGTGGGTGTCTCGGGCGTACTCGGGATACATCGAGTACGTCGGGGCGAAAGAGAGCACCCGACGACCTGGCCCCGCGAACGCCATCAGCACCTGCAACATGACCTCGTTGCTGCCGTTCGCAGCCCAGATCTGCTCGGCCGTCAAACCGTGCCCGAGGTACCGCGCAAGATCAGCGCGCAGGCCGAGTGCATCGCGTTCGGGGTATCGGTTCAAGGAGCGGCCGGCCTCAGCAACCGCTGCGGCGATGTCGCTGATCACCTGCTCGCTTGGTGGATAGGGATTTTCGTTGACGTTGAGACAGACAGGCACATCGAGCTGGGGCGCTCCGTAGGGTTGCTCGCCAATCAGCTCGGGGCGCAGCGGGAGATCCTCGAGCGCCGGACTCGCGGTAGCTCCCCCATCAATCGAGGAAACAGGCATCATTGGTTGCGCGTCGTCGGGAAGAACCTGCGAGCGATGGCGGCGCCGTGCGCCGGCAAATCTTCGGCGTCGGCAAATACCTCCACCTTTCGGGCGACGTCTGCGAACGCGGCCCTGGTATAGCTCACGACCTGCACCATCTTGAGAAAGCTCCGGACGTTCAGCCCTGAGGAGTGGCACGCGCAGCGGCCAGTGGGCAGGATGTGGGTGCTGCCTGCGCAGTAGTCCCCCAGGGAAACCGGCGACCATGGCCCGACGAAGATCGCTCCCGCATTGACGATCTTGGATGCGACCCGCTCTGGGTCTGCAGTCTGCACCTCCAGGTGCTCTGCCGCATAGCCGTTCGCCACGTCGACGCCCTGTTCGAGATCATCCACCATCACGATGGCAGACTGCCGACCCGCCAGGGACTGCACGATTCGCTCGACATGCTTGGTCGACGGCACCTGCGCCGACAGCTCGGCTTGGGTTCCCTCGGCCAGCTCATCAGAATCAGTGATCAACACCGCTGCTGCGAGTGGGTCGTGCTCGGCTTGGGAGATCAGGTCGGCGGCCACATGGACTGGATCCGCGGTTGCGTCTGCGAGCACCGCGATCTCGGTCGGCCCGGCTTCGGAGTCAATGCTGACGCGGCCCTTGAGCAGCCGCTTCGCTGCCACGACGTAGATGTTTCCTGGCCCGGTGATCAAGTCGACCTGACGGCATAGGCCGGGAACCCCGTACCCAAACATTGCGATGGCCTGCGCTCCGCCAACCGCATACACCTCATCGACACCCAGGATGTGGCAGAGGGCGAGGATGTTGGGATGCGGCAGGCCGCCGTACTCGATCTGCGGCGGTGACGCGAGCGCGATGGAACCGACGCCCGCGACCTTTGCCGGCACGACGTTCATGATCACGCTCGAGGCCAGCGGCGCCAACCCGCCCGGGACGTACAGACCGACTCGGCTCACCGGAATCATCCGGCGCCGTATCACCGCACCTGGCGCGACACTGACCTCGCCACCGGTGTCACCGAGCTCGGTCTCGCACACTCTTCTGCGCCGCTCGATCGCGGTGCCGAAGGCCTTTCGAAGATCGGGATGAAGCCGTGCTGCGGCATTCTCCAGAGCCGTCGTCGGCACCCGGAAGTTGGTCGGAAGCACTCGATCAAAACGCAGGGAGTAATCAGCGAGTGCGGCGATACCGCGCCGCGCGACGTCTTCGCAAATTGGCCGAACGCTCTCCGTCGCTGCGGCTACGTCGAATTCGGCTCGGGGCACTATGGCGGCGTAATCTAGCCGCTCGCCGGCCGCCCGCCGGCCGCGAAGGTTGATCACCCGAAGCACGGAGAGATTCTACGGCCCAGGTGTCGTGCACCGATTCCGATAATCACCAGCCAGTCGGCACCGCGTGAGGAGGTTTATGGCAGAGCCGCCCGCCGACCGCGGCGTGATCTTAAGAGCCGCAATTGGCATCGGTCTTTATGCCATGGCTTTCGGTGCCTCCTTCGGTGCCATCTCGATAGGTTCTGGACTGGCCGTGGCCCAAACCATGGTGCTGAGCTTGGTGATGTTCACCGGCGCGTCCCAGTTCGCTTTTGTCGGCGTCTTGGCATCGGGTGGTTCACCCTTCGCCGCGGTATCCGCCGGTCTGCTCCTCGGGGTGCGCAACGCATTCTATGGAGTGCCGATTTCGGAGATCTTGCACCCTCGCGGACTTGCCAGAGTGTGGACGGCGCACTTTGTCATCGACGAGTCAACCGCGATGGCCGTCGCTCAAGCGACGCCGCGGGCGCGACGCTATGCATTCTGGGCGACTGGGCTGATCTTGTTCACGCTGTGGCAACTGGGCAGCCTGACCGGGGCGCTGATCGGCCAAGCAATAGACCCATCTGCAGTTGGACTTGATGCTGCTGCGCCCGCCGTTTTCCTGGCTCTGCTGTGGCCGATGCTGCGGCGTCGCGAGGCGCGCTGGGTTGCTTTAGGGGGCGCAGCCGTGGCGTTGGCGCTGGTTCCCTTCACACCGCCGGGCGTCCCCGTCGTTGCAGCGGCAGGGGTGGCGTTGGTCGCTGGCCTGCTTCCCAACCGCGAAGGCAGCCGGGAAGGCACGGAGCTCAGTGAGGACGGGCAGGTCACATGACACCGCTCTGGTGGGCGATCGTCGTTGCAGCTGTCGGCTGCTACCTGTTAAAGCTCGCGGGGGTATCGCTGCCCGAATCGATTCTGAATCACCCCAAGGTGCAACGAGTCGCTCAGTTCCTGCCCATTGCGATGCTGTCTGCCTTGGTGGCGGTTGAGCTCTTCGACCATGGCGGCCGCTATGCGCTCGATTGGCGCACCCTCGCCGGCGTCACAGCCGGGGTCATCGCCTTGCTGTTGCGGCGCGGCTTTCTGGTGGTATTCCTGGTAGCCATCGGCGTGACCGCGCTATTGCGGCTGCTCACCTGACCGTCCCCGCCGCCGAAACAGGGGCCGTGGCTCCTCGTCGTCGCGCCCGAGGGAAGAACCCAGCAGCACGGGAATGATGGCGAAGAACGGCCAGGTCAACAGGGACGCGCGGGCGCGCAGCGTTAGCGGAATGGCGACGAGCTCGCCTGGCTGAGCTGCCGCCAGACGCGCAGAAAAGTCACCAGGACCAAGCCGGTAGCCGACGAACCAACAGGTAAGCGCCGCGGCAGTCGCGCAGACCAGCACCACGAGCACCAATGACCAGCCAAGAGTTCGGAGCCAGCGCCAAGCCGCGACTCCGATCAAGAGCCCTACCACTAGACCGATGGCGCAAAACCATGCGTCGGCGGCGATGAATTCAGACAGACCGCGCTCCGTCGTCGTCGCTCCGCCGGTGCTGTTCAGCTCGTACGCCGGAGGTTTCACCACCAGCCACCAGACCACTCCGGCGGCAGCTCCTAAGCCCAGCGAGGCGGCGGCGAAGCCCCCCAACCGACCGGCCAGCCGCCGGGTACCTCGGGTCGAGGTTGACGCCGACTCGGTCACGACGCCAGACACGATGGCCCTAGGAGCGCTTTGAGGTCGGCCATCAGCGGAGGCGAAGGTGTCACGCGTAGTCGCTCGTCAAGTTTCATCACCGTTGTCTTCTCCGCTGATCGCAGTCGGAGCCGCACCTCCGTAAGACCAGGATGTGAGGCCAGTACGTCACGGAGCTGTTGCACGACTTGCGGGGTGCAACGTGCTGCAGGGAGAGAGATGATGACTGGGCCGCTTGGTGCTTCGCTGATGTCGGGGAGACTGAGCTCGGAGGCGTTCAAGGAGACGACGTCGTCCTCGACCTTCACCTTGCCCTTGATCTTGACCACGGTGTCGGTGGCCAACACGGTCGAGGTCATCTCATAAGCGCGTGGGAAGAGCAGGACCTCGATAGAGGCTTCCAAATCCTCGACCGTGATCACCGCCCAGATATCTCCCCGCCGTGTGGTCTTCCTTGTGATGTTGGTGATCATGCCCGCGATGGTCACCATCGTGTCCCGCGGACCATCATCGGCGAGCAGCTCGCCGATGCCGATGTCACGCTCGGCGGCCAGCACGTGCTCCAGCCCCTGCAGGGGATGATCACTGACATACAGACCCAACATCTCGCGCTCGAAGGCGAGCTTGGTTCTCTTATCCCAGTCAGGAATATCGGGAACATTGCCAGTCAGCACCGGATCGGTCTCGGCCAGCTCACCGAACAGGTCATCCTGGCCATTCGCCTCATTGCGCTTGAGGTCGAGGACCGCGTCCACCGCGGACTCGTACATGCTCATCAGCCCGCGGCGGGAATGCCCCATCGACTCGAATGCGCCTGCCTTGATCAACGACTCAATGACGCGCTTGTTGCACACCACGAGGGGGACCTGATCAAGGAAGCCGTGGAAGTTCACCGCCTTGCCATGAGCCTCGCGAGCGGCGACGATGCCCTCCACCACGTTGTGCCCGACATTGCGGACCGCCGTCAGGCCGAAGCGAATGTCGGCACCGACCGGGGTGAAGTTGGCTGCCGATTCGTTCACGTCTGGCTGCAACACCTGGATCCCCATCCGGCGACACTCGTTGAGATAGATGGCCATCTTGTCCTTGTCGTCGGCCACGGAGGTAAGCAGCGCTGCCATGAATTCGGCCGGGAAGTTGGCCTTCAGGTACGCGGTCCAGTACGAGACCATCCCGTACGCGGCGGTGTGGGCCTTGTTGAACGCATAGTCGGAGAACGGGACCAATGTGTCCCAAAGCGCCTTGGTCGCTGCGGGGGAGTAACCGTTCGCGCGCATGCCGTCGGAGAACGGCACGAACTCCGCGTCGAGGATCTCCTTCTTCTTCTTGCCCATCGCCCGGCGCATGTTGTCCGCCTGGCTCAAGGTGAACCCGGCCACCTTCTGGGCGATCGCCATCACCTGCTCCTGATAGACGATCAGCCCGTGAGTCGTGTCCAAAATCTCCGCAAGCGGCTCGGCCAGCTCGGGGTGGATCGGCGTGATCTCCTGACGGCCGTTCTTGCGCAACGCGTAGTTCGTGTGACTGTCCGCGCCCATCGGGCCCGGCCGATACAACGCCAAGACCGCTGAGATGTCCTCGAAGTTGTCGGGGCGCATCAGTCGTAGCAGGGCACGCATCGGCCCGCCATCGAGCTGAAAGACGCCTAGCGTGTCACCTCGGCCGAGCAATGCGTAGCTCGGCGCGTCGTCCAGCGGCAGGTCTTCCAGCACCAGCTGGAATCCGCGGTTCAGCGAGATGTTGGCCAGTGCATCGTCCAGCACGGTGAGGTTGCGCAGGCCGAGAAAGTCCATCTTGATCAGGCCGAGCGCTTCACAGCTCGGGTAGTCGAACTGGGTGATGATCGCGCCGTCTTGTTCCCGGCGCATGATCGGAATGATGTCGATCAAGGGGTCGCTCGACATGATCACTCCGGCGGCATGCACACCCCACTGTCGCTTCAGGCCTTCCAGATCCTTCGCCGTGTCAACGACGGTCTTGACGTCCGGATCTATGTCGTAAAGGGCCCGAAACTCGCCACCCTCGCCGTAGCGAGGATGTTGAGGATCAAAGAGTTTGGCCAGCGGGACGTCCTTGCCCATGACCGGCGTCGGCATCGCTTTGGTGATCTTCTCGCCGACGCCGAACGGGTACCCCAGCACCCGGGACGCATCTTTCACCGCCTGCTTGGCCTTGATCGTCCCGTACGTCACGATCTGGCTGACTCGGCCGTCGCCGTACTTCTCGGTCACATAGCGGATCACCTCGCTGCGCCGACGCTCATCGAAGTCAATGTCGAAGTCGGGCATCGAGACGCGGTCCGGGTTGAGGAATCGTTCGAAGATCAGTCCGTGCACCAGCGGGTCAAGATCAGTAATCCGCATCGCGTACGCGGCGATCGAGCCGGGACCAGAGCCGCGGCCTGGGCCGACTCGAATACCGTGCTCCTTGGCCCAGTTGATGAAGTCCGCGACCACCAGGAAGTAGCCCGCGAAGCCCATCGAGATGATCACACTGGTCTCGAAGTCGGCCTGTTTGCGCACCTCGTCGGAAATCCCGCTCGGATAGCGGCGGCGCAGGCCGGCCTCGACCTCGTGGACGAACCAGGAGTCCTCGGTCTCCCCGTCGGGACACGGAAAGCGCGGCATGTACGTGCCGTTGCCTTCGCTGAACGACACATTGCACCGCTCGGCAATCATGAGCGTGTTGTCACACGCCTCCGGAAGCTCGGCAAACAACGCACGCATCTCCGCCGGGGACTTCAGGCAGTAGCTATCTCCCTCGAGCTTGAACCTATTTCCGTCGGCCATGGTGGAGCCGGTTTGCACGCAGAGCAGCACCTCGTGTGCCGCGGCGTCGGATTGCTGGGCGTAATGCAGGTCGTTGGTCGCAACCAGCGGCAGCTTCAGATCCTTGGCAATCTTGAGCAGGTCGGCTCGTACCCGGCTCTCGATGGTCAGCCCGTGATCCATCAGCTCAACGAAGTAGTTGCCGGCGCCGAACAGATCGCGAAACTCCGCCGCACTGGCAATCGCATCCTGATAGCGACCGAGCCGAAGGTAGGTCTGCACCTCACCGGACGGACAGCCCGTGGTAGCGATCAACCCAGTGGCGTACCGGGCAAGCAGCTCGCGATCCATCCGCGGCTTGTAGAAGTACCCCTCCAACGATGCCAACGAGCTGAGCCGAAAGAGGTTGTGCATGCCGGAGGTGTTCTCGGCCCACAGCGTCAGATGGGTGAATGCTCCGCCTCCGGAGACATCATCGCTGCCGCCCTCTCCCCACAGCACCCGACGTCGTTCGGAGCGGTGCGTCTTCGGGGTGAGATAGGCCTCGATACCGATGATCGGCTTGACGGAGGAAGCTCGGCCCGCTTTGTAGAACTCGTACGCGCCGAAGGTGTTGCCGTGGTCAGTAACCGCGATGGCTGGCATGCCCAACCGCTCGCAACCGGAGAAAAGGTCAGCGATTCGTGCCGCACCGTCGAGCATCGAATACTCCGAGTGCACATGCAGGTGGACGAAAGAACCGTCCCCAGGCTGGATGCTCCCCGGCATATCCGCACCAACCTCCAAAAGTCTTCTTGCTGCACACGGGGAAGGTCAGCAAGCGCCTACATTAGTCGCCCGATCCCTCTACCAGTTTGCGCCGCGCCTCTGACAGGTCGAT
>Ga0307288_10000141_pt1 | contig 25659 bp, 21 predicted proteins | sample ER_DNA_142_FD_194469 | JGI IMG/M metagenome (GOLD analysis project Ga0307288, IMG submission 194469) | Bulk soil microbial communities from the East River watershed near Crested Butte, Colorado, United States - ER_DNA_142 | ecosystem: Environmental > Terrestrial > Soil > Floodplain | place... | reverse complement strand
CTCGGCGGGTATCCGATTGCGCAAGACGCTGCTTCGTCCGCCGATGGCGACGACGTACCGGGACCTCGGGCCGCAGGCGCACCACCCGACTGGCTCGCCCGCCACTGAAGCCAGGATCCCCATCGGCACCGGACTCGCCGCGGCCATGGCCTCGAAGCGCTGCCGGTTGCCGCCATTCAGCCAGCCAACGGCGAATTGGCTGCGGCTTTCGCAGAACGCCATGCACCAGCAGCGGCGAGTGTTTCTTTGACTCTCGAACAGTCTCGCAAGATCCAGTAGGTCATCCGGCCCTACAGGCCGAGTGTCCACATCTGCGCCCACCAACCGGACGTTACCCCCGATCGTCGTACTGCGACCGGTGTGGATGCCGCCATCCCTGGCATGGATGTGACATGCGCATTGGCACTCACCTTTCATGATCTCCATTGGGCCGTGCTTCTTGCTGCCGACGAGCGGGTAACCTGACCGGAAAGGCCATTTCACTAGGAAATATGGTGACAGCCTCGACGGATCAACATGAGTCAGCGGACGCCCTTCGCACATTCCTGGGCGCATATGGCTATGCGCATATGGCGAGGCGTGGAATACCAATGACGTCGACGCGATCGGAAACGCGTATGCCACGCCTTGCTTCGTTGTGAAGGCCGGGCAAGTGCTGCGTCACAACGACGATGTGGCGAAACGGCGATACTTCGCTGAGCTGCTCGCATCCAACAACCAGGAGGGCCCACATACCTGGAGCATCGGCGACTTGAAACTGCAACGGCTGGGCTTTGACGCCACTCTCGTCACGGTTCGCTGGATCGCGCGGCGGCCCGATCAATCACTTCTATGGGACTTCCTCGATTCCTATCTGCTGGCGCTCGAAGACGGTCAGTGGCGGATTTTGGGGTGACGTCGTGCACACCTAACACCGACGCATGGCCTAGCCTGGGCGATCGCGTCGGCGGTGGGCCAAGATGGTCCGATGCAGCATGCAGCGCGACCGAAGTTTGCGCTCTGGGAGGTCGGCGCGGCGGCGGTCGGGCTCGTCGTGTTGTTGTTGATCATGGTCAACCGGTACGGGCCACATCGTGACGAGCTTTACTTCGTATCAGCTGGCCAGCGGCTCGCCTGGGGTTATCCGGATCAGCCATTGTTTACGCCCCTGCTCGCTCGGCTAGCTACCGAGCTGGCGCCACATAACCTCCTCATACTCAGACTGCCAAGCCTCATCGCGATGGTTGTGCTTGTCGCCTGCGCCGCCGCCTTTGCGCGCTTGCTCTGCGGCGGCCGGGCCGCGCAGCTGCTAACTGCCAGCACTGTGGCCGCCTCGGTAATCACTATGACGTTGGGTCATCGGCTCAGCACCGCCACCTTCGACACGCTGGCGTGGACCGCCGTACTCCTAGTCGTTGGGCATGCGCTACGCGACGATCGACCCCAGCTCTGGCTCCTCGCAGGTCTGCTGGCCGGGATCGGCCTGAACAACAAGACCGCTGTTGCCGTCCTGCTTTTCGCGACACTTCTTGGCGTATTGCTGGTGCGGGGCACTCGCTGGCAGCTGCGTACGGCGTACCCGTGGCTCGGCGGCCTGATCGCGCTGCTGTTGTGGCTTCCCAATCTGGTTTGGCAATTCAGGAACGGCTGGCCGGTGCTGGCTCTTGGCGCGGATATCGCCGACGAGTACGGGGGCCTCACAGGTCGATTGGCTCTGTTGGGTCAGGCGCTTGCCATGTTCTCTCCGTTGATCGCCGTCGTCTGGGTGTACGGGCTAGTCCAGCTGTTTCGCGATCCGGCCTGGACGAAACTACGCCCGATCGGCATCGCCTTTGTGGTCTCGACTGCGGTTTTTCTCATCGCGGCAGGGAAGGGCTACTACCTGGCGGGGGCAATCGTCCCGCTGGTAGCTGCCGGCTGTACGGCGTTGGCCGCTCGCTGGTCTGCGCGCCGGCTCATCGCCGCTGGCGTCGTGCTTGCCCTATCGGCCGCCATCGCCTGGCCAGCCTTTGTGCCGGTGCTGCCCGCTCGCACGTACGCGGCATCTTTCTATCCGGCCCTCGACACTGATCAATTGGAGACGATCGGTTGGCCGGAGTACGTCAGCTCCGTACGCGCCACGCTCGACTCGTTGCCGGCGGATCAGCGCGCGACCGCAGTGGTGTTCACTCGGAACTACGGCGAGGCGGGCGCTCTGGAGTGGTACGGCTTCCCGCGCCCGGTATTCAGCGGCCACAACGCCTTCGCTGCTTGGGGACCGCCACCTGAAGACGCCGTACCGGTGATTGTCATCGGCTTGGAAAACCCGGCCACGAGTTTCACCGATTGCCAGGTCGCGGCTGTGATCAACAACAATGCGGGCGCTGACAACGAGGAGCGGGGGCGCCAGATCTGGGTGTGCGCCGGCCCGCAAGGCGGCTGGAGTCAACAATGGCCTCGGCTCGCCCACCTTGACGCCTGACGGCTCGCACGCGATACCGATAACCTTCGGGCATGCCGACCGTACGTCTGCACGGGGGGCCGACCCTTAACTATCGGGAGTGGGGCCGGCCGGACGCCGCAGTGGTGTTGCTGTTGCACGGTCTGACCTCATCGAGCCTGGGCTGGCGGAACGTCGCGCCTGCGCTTGCCGACAGCTTTCGAGTGATCGCGCCAGACGCCCGCGGGCACGGCGACAGCGAATGGACCCGCGATTACTCCTTCGAGGCCATGCGTGACGACGTTGCGAGGTTCATGGAGCACGTCGGGATTCTCGCCGCCATCGTCATCGGTCACTCCATGGGTGCCGTTACGGCGTACCAGTTGGCAGCCACCCGGCCTGAGCTCATCCGATTACTGGTACTGGAGGAGATGCCGCCACCGGACCCGGCCAATCCGCCGAGACCGATCCCACGAACGCCTGAGCCAGGCGCCGACTACGACTGGCGGGCGCTGGTCGCGATGCATCGCTGGCGCAATGCTCCGCCACCCATCTGGTGGGACTATGCGTCCCAGATCCAAGCAAACACCTTGGTGCTCGGTGCCGCGAACAGCACACTTCCGCAAGACCGCCTCCAAGAGTTGAGCCGACGCATTCCCCACGGGCAGTTCGCCTCAATGAACTGCAACCATGACGGGCACGAAGCGCGACCAAGCGAGTTCCTGATGCATGTCGAACCCTTCATCTCCTGGTTCGCCAAATAGGGCCCCGGCCCTCAGACTTGTTCGCGTCTCAAAGTGCCATAGGCCTTTCTAACGCTGACAAGTCGGCGTTAGAGGGAGACGGCCCAGTCCCACCTATCCTTGGTGCCATGTCGGTCACCGCTGCAGCGCCACCTCGCAAGAAGCGAGACGGGCTGGCCCGAGCGTTACGGCGGAACGGCATTCCCCGGGACCCCGACCTCAACGAGCCACTCCCGAAGAGGCTGCTGAAGAACAAGCTGGCCTGGCTGACCGTGGTAATGATCTTGGTCTACCTGGCCGCGTTACTGCTGCTCTATCACCAGGTCGTGCCTGATCGTGAGGTGCCCGGCGGCACGCTGCCCGGATTGGGCACCGAGGCCATCCCTATCGCTGTCAAGTACGCCGCTGTCACCGCCCTCCCGCTTTCCTTGCTCTTCTTGTGGGCCGACCGATACCGACCGCAACGATTCTGGGTCTGGTTGATGACCTTCGGTTGGGGTGCCTGCGTTGCGACCTTTGTTTCCGCGCAAGTCAACACCTGGGCGGCGCAGCACCTCAGCATCATTGGCGACGGCGACCCTGCGACCGCGGCCCGAGCCGCCGTCTATGTCGCGCCATTCGTTGAAGAGGCATCGAAGGCCACCATCCTGTTTTGGCTGGCGATCTTGATGCGCTATCAGTGGGTCAGCCGGCTCAGCGGAATTGTGCTTGCCGGCCTCTCGGGTGCGGCTTTTGCCTTCACCGAGAACATCCTTTACTACGGCCGCGTTTATCGGTACGCCGCCCGCACCTTCGGCCAGGTCCCGCCGCTGGAGGCATTGCAAAGCCTCTTCGTGATGCGCGGCCTGGTTACCTTCTTCGGCCACCCGCTGTTCACTGCCATGACCGGCATCGGCCTGGCAATCGCATTGCGCTCCAAGAGCAAGATCGTTCGGGTTGTCGCACCGCTCGCGGGATATTGCGTCGCAGTGTTTCTGCATATGGCCTTCAACACCACCGCAAGCCTGATGCAAGGCAGCAACGTGCTCTTCATCTACCTTGCCGTGGCGCTGCCGCTCGTCATCGGAATGATCATCTTCGTGGTTCGGCAGCTGTACCGAGAGGGACGACTGATCCGGGAGCGTCTCACCGACTACGTCAGACTGGGCTGGCTTCCCGAAACGGATCCGACGGCGATGTCTCGACTGCGGACCCGGCTCCGCGCGCTCTGGCACGCGCTCTTCGAAGGGCCCAACACATTCCTTGCGACGATTCGCATGCAACGTGCGATCACCGAACTGGCGTACCTGCGAGATGCCTTGACTCGTGGCCTTATCAACCAGACCGGCCACATCCGAGAGAGGGAACTCTTGGCCAAGATCCGGGCCATCCGAGCAGACGCCGTGGTCCTGCCTGAGGGCCGAGCTGCCTACCCATCTTTCCGGCGTCGCCATACACGTGCACTCGAAGCGTACGCACCGCCCAGCTATCCCGGCCCCGCTGGGCTAGGCGGCAACTATCCGGCCCCCACTGCGTTCCCGGCCCCGACCGGCCTGCCTCAGGGCGCGTCCGCTGCGGCGTCTGTGCCGTTGGGGCAGACTGCTACCCAATACTCGGAGGTCGACCCCAGCTGGAAACCGCCTGGAGAGTAGGGGAACGCAGATGACCGGCAGGCAGCTGACGCCGCTGGAATCTGCGCTAGCGGAGCTGCGGGCTGCGGTCGTGCCGGTGAACCTGCCGCTGCCGCTACCCGGAGCAGATGAGCAGCGCAAGGTCGCTGAAGAGATCATTCGCCAGCTCGACGACTACATCCTGCCCCGGCTGGCGACGATCGATGCGCCGCTGCTCGCGGTTGTCGGTGGCTCCACCGGTGCCGGTAAGTCGACGCTAGTGAACTCCCTGGTCGGCCGCCAGGTAAGCGCTCCCGGTGTGATTCGCCCCACGACGCGGGCGCCGGTCCTGGTGCATCACAGCAGCGACGCTCGCTGGTTCACCGACGATCGGATCCTCCCCGGACTCGCTCGCTCAACGGGAGCATCGAAGGATTCTCGGTCACTGCTCTTGGTGACTGAGGACTCGATACCGCTAGGCCTTGCGCTGCTGGATGCACCAGACATCGACTCGGTGGTCGTGGAAAACCGTCAGCTGGCTGCACAGCTGCTGGCAGCGGCCGACCTCTGGCTCTTCGTCACCTCGGCGGCACGGTACGCCGACGCGGTGCCCTGGGGCTTCTTGCGAGCGGCAGCGGAGCGAAGTGCCGCCGTCGCAGTCGTACTCGATCGGGTACCGCCGCGTGCCATGACGGAGGTACCGCCACACCTCGGCCAGCTGATGAGTGAACGAGGTCTTGGCGACTCGCCGCTGTTCGCCGTACCGGAGACAACCGTCGATTCTGAGGGTCTGTTGCCAGCTAGCGCGATACAGCCGATTCGAGGCTGGCTGGCGGCTCTGGCCGCTGATCAGGCCAGTCGCGCCAAGGTTGTGCACCAGACCCTTGACGGGGCAATCGGTGCCTTGGCGGCGAAGGCCCCAGCGCTTGCTGACTCAATTGATGAGCAGCTTGAGGTGATCGAACAGCTGCGCGCCGAGGTCGACCGCTCCTACTCCGAGGCGGTTCGTACGGTGGGAGTGCAGACTGCCGACGGAACGCTGCTGCGTGGTGAGGTGCTCGCGCGCTGGCACGAGTTCGTCGGCACCGGGGAATTCTTCCGCGCGCTTGAGCAGAAGGTGAGCTGGCTTCGGGACCGCCTGATGGCTGCCCTCCGCGGCGAGCCGGCCGGCGCTGGAAATCTGAAGGTCGCGGTCGAATCTGGCCTGGAGTCTTTGTTGCGCGAGGAGGCCGCGGCGGCGGCCGAGCGCGCGGAGGCCTCCTGGCGCGCCAACGCCGCCGGCCGGGCCTTGATCGAAAGAGCCGATATTGATCTGTCGCGGTCCTCAGAAGACTTTGATCGGCGGGCCACGCGGGCGATTCGCGACTGGCAGGGAGCGGTCCTCGACCTGGTTGCAGACGAGGGCATGACCAAGCGCTCCAGGGCCCGGTTCTACGCCCTCGGCATCAACGGGATCGGTGTGGCCTTGATGATCGTGGTCTTCGCCCACACCGGCGGGTTGGTCGGGGCCGAAATCGGCGTCGCCGGCGGTACCGCGGTGCTCGCCCAGCGAATCCTGGAGGCCGTCTTTGGTGATCAAGCCATCCGGCGACTGGCCCAGACCGCAAAAGATGATCTTGATGCTCGAGTTCAAGCGCTGCTGGCAGAAGAGCTGGTGCGGTACCACAAGATCTTGGACGGGCTTGCGGTCGACTCCGAACACTCAGAACGGCTACGTGCCGCGGCGTCGGCCGTGGAATCAGCCCGTGTGGGCGGTCTGCCTGCTACCGAGGCAGCTGAGGCGGCCTTGCCGCCCGGTGAGCGGCGACTGGCGATCGATGCGCCGACGGTAAGCCAGATTCCTACTGGGGAAGCCACTGAGGACAGCGAGATCGTTGACGGGGAGCTGGTCGACCAACCGCGAGAGGAGTTCCGATAGTGGCCGGCCGAAGTCTAGGGCTGCTCAACCGCAAGGACGTCAGCGCGCATCTTGTTGATCATCTTCGGGCCCTGGGCGAAGCGGTCGAGTTGTCTGATGGTCGAGTTGATTCCGATGCTCTGGTCGAGGCCAGACGTGTCGTTGATCAAGCTGACCGGCGGCTTGCCATCTCTGGAAGTGCCACCGTTGTCGCCCTTGCAGGTGCCACTGGCTCAGGCAAGTCCTCGATCTTCAATGCCTTGTCTGGCACCGCCCTGGCAACGGTCGGGGTACGCCGTCCCACCACGGCACATGCCATGGCGTGCAGTTGGGGCGATGAGTCGGCTGAGGATCTGCTGGACTGGCTGCAGATACCGCGGCGGCACGCTCTGGAGACCGATCCGGCGATGGATGCCGCACTCGACGGTCTCGTGCTGCTTGATCTTCCGGATCATGATTCCACCGAACTCGACCATCGGATGGAGGTCGATCGGCTGGTGCAGCTGGTCGATATGTTGATCTGGGTGGTCGATCCGCAAAAGTACGCCGACGCCGCCATTCATGATCGTTACCTGAAGCCGCTGTCTCAGCATGCCGACGTAATGATGATCATCTTGAACCAGGTTGACAAGCTCACCGTGAAACAGCGTGAACAGTGCCTGACCGATCTCCGGCGGTTGCTGAACTCAGAGGGTCTAGGCAAGGTGCCGGTCGTGGCCGTCTCCGCCGTGACGGGGGAGGGCATCGAGGCGCTCCGCGAGACGCTGGCCAAGCAGGTTGCCGAGAAGCAGGCTGCCGCTCGGCGGCTGGCCGCTGACGTCTCGGTCGCTGCCGCCAAGCTCAGCACTGCCTCTGGTACCACCAAGGTCACGCCACTCGCGCGATCGAGCATCGATCGGCTGACCACGCAGGTGGCGATCGCGGCAGGGGTGCCCGTGGTGACGGAGGCCGTCGGCAAAGCCTGGCGAATGCGCGGTGGCCTGGCCACTGGCTGGCCGGTACTGGCCTGGATCACCAAGTTCAAGCCTGATCCGCTGCGGCGGCTGCATCTGGATCGCCTCGGTGTTGGCCGTCGGCACCAGGAGATCGATCCCTCGGGGGTCGGACGTACCTCGCTGCCGGCAACCTCTGGGGTGCAAAAGGCTCGGGTGGACACAGCGGTCCGAACTCTTGCCGACGAGGCAGCCCAGGGGCTGACCCGAGGGTGGGCCGATGAGATCAAGCAGGCGGCCCGCTCTTCAGAGGATGCGCTGCCGGATCGGGTTGATCGGGCCATTGCGACGACGGATCTTGATCTTGCTCAGCATCGGCGGTGGTGGCAGCTGGTTCGGGTGTTGCAATGGCTGCTGGTGGCGACGGTGATCGTCGGCCTCGGTTGGCTTGGCTTGGCATTCTTGCTCGCCTATCTGCAACTGCCGCCGCTTCCCAAGGTGACTTGGTGGGGTCTGCCGGCTCCAACCGTGTTGGCTGTCGGCGGGGTACTGGCTGGCTTGTTGCTGGCCGGCCTGGCCAGGATCTTCGTCGAGATAGGCGCCCGACGGCGGACGGCGAAGGCACGGCAATCGCTCCGGGCCGCAATCGCGCGAGTGACCGGTGAATTGGTGATCGCTCCGGTGAAGGCCGAGCAGGATCGGTATGAGAAGGCGCGCCTCGCTCTGGAGCGTGCGCGGGGTTAGCTGGCGCGGGCTTCTCGTCCCTGAACTGCCACGCTCCTTATGACAAATTTCCGACCATTGCGGGATTTTCGGTACTTGAGCGCGAGTTCGACGCGTGAAACTCCGCATGTGTCGGAGTTTCGATTGGCTCGGTTCCTACCTTGACACCCGCTGTTTCCACAGACGGCAAAGCACCTCGGAGCGTCATCCACAGATTTCGAGCCGACCGGACGATTTGACGCGGCGCCCGCATCCTGATGGCGAAGACGCATTGTCAGGCAGCGAAAGGATGAGCCGATGGAGGCACAAGTACACATCACGGGCTACGCCGGAACTGAGGTCGAAAGCCGTGGCAACGGAACGGTGTCGGCGTTCAGGTTGGCGTGTACGCCGCGCATCAAGACCAAGAACGGTTGGAGCGACGGCAATACGACATGGCTTGAGGTGGCCTGCTTCCGTACGTTGGCCCAGCACGTAGCGCAGAGCGTGCGCAAAGGCGATCCCGTTCTGGTTGTTGGCAAGCTCCGTACCAACGTCTGGGAGAAAGACGGCCAAACCCATGAGCGGCTAGTGCTTGAGGCCGACATGGTCGGTCACGACCTGAATCGCGGCACATCAATATTTCAGCGTCCACCGCGACTCGCCACCACGGACTCACGAGAGACGCAGGATCCACCGGAGGACGACGTGGACGCGGCTGGAATGAGCCTGGAGGAGCGCACTGCTCAGGCCGCACAAGCCGCACAGGCCGCCTGAGGCAGTCCGCGCCGGTCTGCACGGCCGGTGTCAGGGCGGGCTGCGGGGACTCAGGTGGGTGGGCCCGATCCGCTTGGCGGATCTGCGCCCACAGGTGGCGCACCACGTCAGGCAGGCTCGACCTCCGGCCGACCTCGTCGAGCGAGGCCGCGATGGCCCTCGGGCCGCCGGTGGTGCGTCACCGCTCATTCAGTGGCTGGCACACTCGGATAGCGCGCCGCTGTCCTGGACGAATGAGCGAGCAGCCAGGTCTGCTAACAGGTGGAATTCCGGAGAACCGCTGGATGCGAGCGAGTGAGGAAGGCGGCGGCTTCCACAGCGCGATCCGTGCGACGCGAGCGTAGCGAGTAGAGCAATTAAGCTTGAGCGCCGCCAGGTGCCATCTAGGGTTGGCCACTGCAAGGTTTTCGCGTCCAAGTGAAGGTTGCCCACGTTCCAATGCCTGAGTTCATCTATGCGATGCACAACGTCCGCAAGGCCCTTGGTGACAAGGTCGTGCTCGATAACGTCACGCTCTCGTTCTATCCCGGCGCCAAGATCGGTGTGGTCGGGCCCAACGGCACGGGCAAGTCGACATTACTGAAGGTGATGGCAGGCATCGAGAAGCCCAACAACGGAGACGCCACGCTCGCTAAGGATGCGACCGTAGGCATCCTGCTCCAGGAACCGCCACTCACCGAAGGCAAGACGGTCCTCGAAAACGTCGAGGAAGGAGTCGCCCATGTCAAGGTGCTGCAGGCACGGATGGAGGAGCTCGGCGTTGCCATGGGCGAGCCGGACGCCGACTTCGACACGCTGATGGCCGAGATGGGTGAGGTGCAGACCGAACTCGACGCCCGTAACGCATGGGACATCGATTCCCAGCTCGAACAGGCAATGGATGCGCTGCGTTGTCCGCCGGCCGATGCCATGGTCGACGTTCTCTCAGGTGGGGAACGTCGTCGCGTCGCACTCTGCAAGTTGCTGCTGCAGCAACCGGACCTGCTGTTGCTCGATGAGCCCACAAACCACCTTGACGCCGAGTCGGTGCAGTGGCTGGAAACCCATCTCAAGTCCTACCCCGGGGCCGTACTGGCTGTGACGCACGACCGGTATTTTCTGGACAACGTGGCGCAGTGGATTCTCGAGCTAGACCGCGGCCGGACGCACCCGTACGAGGGCAATTACTCCACCTACCTCGATACCAAGAAGGCTCGGCTCCAGATCGAGGGTCGCCGAGATGCCAAGCGCGCAAAGATCCTGGAGCGCGAATTGGAGTGGGCACGGTCGAACCCGAAGGCGCGTCAAGCCAAGAACAGAGCGCGGCTGGCGCGCTACGAAGAGCTGCGGACGGAGGCTGAGCGCAGCCGCAAGCTCGACTTCGAGGAGATCAATATCCCGCCCGGCCCACGGCTTGGCAGCAATGTGCTGGAAGCGAAGGAGCTGGTTAAAGGCTACGGGGACAGGCTGCTGTTCGACGGGCTGAATTTCTCGTTGCCAAGGGCGGGGATAGTCGGTGTCGTCGGTCCGAACGGTGTCGGCAAGTCCACGCTCTTCCGAATGCTCGTTGGTGAGGAAGAGCCAGACTCCGGCGAGCTCGTGCTCGGCGACACGGTGCGGATCTCCTACGTCGATCAAGCCCGTTCCGGACTCGATCCGCGCAAGAACGTATGGGAGCTAGTATCCGACGGGCTTGATCACATCAAGGTGGGCAGCTTCGAGATGCCGTCGCGTGCCTACGTTGCCTCTTTTGGTTTCAAGGGGCCGGATCAGCAGAAACCGGCCGGCGTGCTCTCCGGGGGTGAACGGAACCGCCTCAATCTGGCGCTGACCTTGAAGATGGGCGGAAACCTGCTGCTCCTCGACGAACCCACTAATGATCTTGACGTCGAGACGCTGCAGTCGCTGGAAGATGCCCTTCTGGAATTCCCCGGCTGCGCCGTGGTGATCTCACACGACCGCTGGTTCCTCGATCGCATCGCGACCCACATCCTCGCCTGGGAAGGTGACAATGAGGATGAGGCCAAATGGTTCTGGTTCGAAGGCAACTTCGCCGACTACGAGGCCAACAAAATCGCTCGACTCGGCCTGGAGGCGGCCCGCCCGCACCGCGTCACTCACCGCCGCCTCACCCGCTGAACCGCCGACTTGTCAGCGTGGGCGGTTGCCATGGCGACCATCGACGCCGACAACTCGGTGGTCAGCGAGGAGCTCGGCGAGTGTGATCGCTTGGCGCCCGGCAAGCTGAGCGAGTTGAGTGCGGCACGAGAAGCCATCCGCCAACACAATGGCACCAGGATGGGCGGCAACAGCTGGTAACAGATCGTGCTCGGCCACCTTGACCGACACCTCGTAATGGCCCTTCTCGACGCCGAAGTTGCCGGCCAATCCGCAGCACCCGCCGACAGTAGTCACTGTCGCACCGGTCGCCGCCAGCAAGGTCGCATCGGCCTGCCAGCCGATCACAGAGGCGTGGTGGCAGTGCGGCTGAACAACCAGCTCGATGCCGCTGAGGTCGGGTGGCGACCAGTCTGGCGTACGACCTAGGAGCTCGGCCAGTGTGAGTACCCCTGCCGCGACCTGAGCGACCCGCGGATCCTCCGGCAAGAGCTCGGAGGCATCACTCCGCCACACCGCGAGGCAGGAGGGTTCCAGACCTACTACCGGTGTTCCTGCAGCGACGATTGGATGCAAGATCTCCAGTGCGGCCCGCAGCTGCCGTCGAGCACCGTCGAGCTGACCGGTGCTAATCCAGGTCAACCCACAGCAGGCTGGCCTTTTCAAGATCTGAGGCGCGTACCCGGCCGCGGCCAGCACCGCAGCGGTCGCTGCAACCGCCTCCCCGGGGAAGAAGTCGGAGAAAGAGTCCACCCACACAACGACCGGATTCCCGTTGGCTTCTGGAGCCGCAACCCGTCTCCGTGCCGCAACTGAGGCGAACCGGGGGAGCGTGCGGCGCTGATCAACACCTGCCGTCCAGCGGACCAACCTTCGCAGGCCAGGGGTGGCGGTGCTGAAGTTGATCAGATGGGACAACAACCGCGCCCTGGTAATCAACCGTCCCCAGCGCGGCAGCCATCCGAGCGCGTAATGAGTGCGCGGCCTGATCTTGCCGCGATAGGTGTGATCAAGAACTTGCGACTTGTAGGTGGCCATGTCGATCCCTGTCGGGCAGTCGCGGGCACATCCCTTGCACGACAGGCAAAGATCAAGCGCCTGGTGCACTTCAGGTGATCTCCAGCTCCGCTGAACCACCTCGCCATTGATCATCTCCTGCAGCACCCGGGCCCGCCCGCGGGTGGAGTCCTTCTCCTCACGCGTTGCCTGATAGGACGGGCACATCACCCCCAGCCCAGCCGTCGTGTCGGCTAGGCACTTGCCGACGCCGGAGCAGCGATGGACCGCTTCAGCGAACTCGTCGAACCGACCCACCAGAGTCGGCGCGCGGAGATCGGCGTTCACCGGACGAGGGTCGACCAGTACGCCGGGGTTTAGCAGGTTGTCGGGGTCGAAGGCGGCCTTCACCTGGCCGAAGAGCGCACGAGCATCCGCTGAGTACATCGTTGGCAGCAGACTCGACCGGGCCCGGCCGTCGCCGTGCTCACCCGACAACGAGCCGCCGTAGCGGGCGACCAGCTGCGCCGCCTCCTCGACAAAGGCCCGATATCGGGCAGCACCACCCTTGTCGGTCAGGGGGAAGTCAATGCGGACATGTATGCAACCGTCACCTAGGTGTCCGTAAGGCAGCCCGTCCAGTCCATGATCATCGAGCAGCCGATCGAAGTCCCGTAGGTAGCCGCCGAGGTGGTCAGCCGGCACCGCGGCGTCCTCCCAACCGGGATAGGCCGGTCGAGCCAGACTGATGCCCGCCAGGCCTGCACCGTCTTCCCGAATCTTCCATAGCGCCATGGCTTGGGCGGGATCGCCCACTACGAAGCCATCCAATGCGCCCGCCGCCGCCAACAAGGCGTCGGCGCGTACTCGCAGCTCGGCAACATCATCACCGACAAGTTCCACGAACATCCAACCGTCACCGCGCGGCAAGACTGGGACGGCCGCGTCCCCCCGGGTATGGCGTACCACGTCGACAATCCGCCGGTCTATGCCCTCGCATGCAGTCGGCTGGTGATCAACGATCAATGGCGCGGCATCAGCGGCATCGGCCATTGTGGGATAGCCGAGCGCGATCATGATCTTGTGCGGCGGGTCAGTTACAAGCCGTACCGTCGCACCGATGATCACCGCCAGGGTGCCCTCGCTGCCGGCCAGAAAGCGTGCCACGTTGAAGCGGTTCTCCGGCAACAGATGTTCCAGGCTGTAGCCCGACACCTGCCGGCCGAAGCGCCCGAACTCGGTGCGAATAATGCCGAGATGCGCTTGCACGATTGATTTCAAGGCGGCAAGGCCCGCGGAGTGATCATGGTTCGTACCGGGCGCGTCAAGCCTAATCTGCTCGCCCGAGCCTGTGATCACCTCCAGCCCGAGCACGTTATCGGAAGTCTTGCCATATCCCAGAGCGCGCGGTCCGCAGGCGTTGTTTCCGATCATGCCGCCGATCGTGCAGCGGTTATAGGTCGACGGATCCGGCCCGAAACGCAAACTGTGCGGGGCTGCTGCGATCTGCAAGCTCGACTGCACAACCCCCGGTTCGACGCGCGCCGTACACGCCTCCGGATCGATTTCAACGATCTCGTTCAAATACCGCGAGGTATCTAAGATCAATCCAGAGCCGACCGCATTCCCCGCGCAAGATGTCCCTGCGCCCCGCATGGTCACCGGTATTCCGACTGCCCGGGCCGCATCCAGCACTGCTGCCACCTCTTCGACGGCTCGCGGGCGTGCGACAGCCTGCGGTACGACACGGTAGAGGGACGCGTCGGATGTATAGAGCGCACGAGTGAGCGCGGTCGTGTCGAGGACATCTTCGACGCTGCGCCGACGGAGCTGCAGCGCAAGTTCGCTGACTTCAGGGGACAGGGCGACGGTCTTGGGCATGATCGCGTTGATCGTAGTGCCCACACCGGAACTAGCCCGCCGAGTAAACTTACCGGTGAGTAACTTGGAGTTTTCCAGTGGAGGCGTGATGCGGCGGACGATCTTTGACGAGGACCATGACGCGTTCCGGGAAAGCTGCCGGACCTTCGTCGATCGGACCCTGCGACCACATCACGAGAAACACATGGCCAACCACGAGTTTGGTCGAGAGGTATGGCTCGAGCTAGGCAAGCGGGGCTTCCTGGGGCTCAATGTGCCTGAGGAGTATGGCGGTGCTGGTGTGGACGATCTGCGGTTCTCACTGATCTTGGCAGAGGAGCTGTGCAAGCTGGCGTTCTCCTACCCGTCGTGTGTCGGAATCCATACCAACTGCATTGCGCCATATCTAGTCGACCTGTGTACCGAGGAACAGAAGGAGCGCTGGCTGCCAGGGTTTTGCAGCGGCGAGTTGATCACTGCGCTTGCCATGACTGAGGCTTCAGGTGGTTCTGATCTTGCCGCTTTGAAGACCCGAGCGGTACCCGACGGTGATGACTGGATCTTGAACGGTTCGAAGACCTTCATCACCAATGGCGCTAGCGCGGACTTCGCGCTGGTCGCGGCGCGAACGAGTCCGGAGAAGGGTGCGAAGGGCATCAGCTTGTTCGCGGTTGAGGCCGGCATGCCTGGCTTCGAACGCGGGCGCAAGCTGGACAAGGTCGGTCAGCCAGAGTCAGATATCTCCGAGCTGTTCTTCGGCGACGTCAGAGTTCCCGCTGCAAATGTGATCGGCGAGATCGACCGCGGCTTCGTTTACATGATGGAGCGGCTGGTGGCTGAGCGGATTGGTTCCGCGGTAAACAACATCGCTCACGCTCGGCAGATCCTCGACGAAACCCTGGCCTACGTGAAGGAACGCAAGGCGTTCGGCACTCCTATCGGCTCCTTCCAAGCCAACAAGTTCACACTCGCGGAGCTGCAGACGTTGGTAGAGGTCACCCAGGCTTTCGTCGACCAGTGCGTGATGGAGGCGGTACACGGCACGCTGACCGCGGTTGATGCGGCCAAGGCGAAGTGGTGGTCGGCGCAGGCGCAGAACGACATTGTCGACGCCTGTGTTCAGCTGTGGGGTGGCTACGGCTACATGAACGAGTACCACGTCGCCCGGGCGTGGGCCGATGCGCGACCCTCCAAGATCTGGGCGGGCTCCAACGAGATCATGAAAGAGCTCATCGGCCGCGATCTGGGATTGTGATTACGGTGTCACAGATCGACGTCGCTGGCCCGCAATCTGCCAGGCTCCGTCCCGGACCCGTTCAAGCGGTCATCGTGTCTGCCGCGCGTACGCCCATCGGGCGCGCTGGAAAGGGATCGCTCACACAGATGCGTCCCGATGATCTTGCAGCCGGAGTGATCAGCGCGGCACTTGCCAAGGTTCCGGCGCTGGACCCGCGCACCCTGGACGACATCTATGTCGGCTGCGCCGAGCCGCGTGATGAGCAGGGTGGCAATATGGCGCGCCGGATCGCTGTGCAGTTGGGACTAGATGATGTCTCGGCCGCAACGATTAATCGCTTCTGTGCGTCCAGTGTCCAGACAGCCCGGATTGCCTTTCATGCGATCAAGGCAGGCGAGGGCCACGCCTTTGTCTCGGCCGGAGTGGAGTGCGTTTCGCGGTATCGCGGCTTTGGCTCCGCGGGTGTTGATCCAGTCGACACGCACAATCCGATCTTTGCCGAGGCGGAGGAGCGGAGCCTCTCAACCGCCGCGAGCAACGACACATGGCATGATCCCCGCGAGGACGGACTGCTGCCTGATATCTACGTCGCGATGGGCCAGACGGCCGAGAATGTCGCAACCGTGCGCGGTATATCGCGTGCCGAGCAGGACGAATTCGGCGTACGCTCCCAAAACCTTGCCGAGAAGGCCATTGCGAACCAGATCTTCGACGCCGAGATCGCATCGGTCACACTTCCAGATGGCAGCGTAGTCAGCAGAGACGATGGGCCACGCCCAGGCACAACGATGGAAGCAGTCTCGGCATTAAAGCCGGCCTTTCGCCCGAACGGCACGGTCACAGCCGGCAACTGCTGTCCGTTGAACGATGGAGCCGCGGCCGTGGTGATCATGAGCGATCGGCGTGCCTCCGAGCTCGGCCTTAGCCCGCTCGCCCGAATTGTCGCAACAGGTGTGAGCGCCCTTAGCCCGGAGATCATGGGGCTCGGACCGGTCGAGGCCAGTCACCGGGCTTTGGCCAACGCCGGAATGACAATCGGTGACATGGATCTGGTGGAGATCAATGAGGCGTTCGCGGTCCAGGTGATCGCCTCCGCCCGGGACCTTGGCATTGATATGGAACGGCTCAACGTGCACGGTGGGGCGATTGCGCTCGGCCACCCGTTCGGATGCACCGGTGCGCGAATCATGACCACATTGCTTAATGCGATGCGGGTCCGAGACGTGCAATTCGGCCTTGAGACCATGTGCGTCGGCGGCGGCCAGGGCATGGCCATCGTCCTGGAGCGGCTCGCCTAACGGATGCGGCCGCGGCGGAGTGAGCCTGCCGAGCGGAGCCAATCAAACACCGGATCGCGCGCCGCTGTCCTGGACGAGCGAGCGAGTGGGCAGGTTTTGCGGAGAAGGGAGTTTCGCAGGATCACTGCCTGCGGGTGAGCGAGGAAGGCAGCGGCTACTTAGCGCGATCCGCGGCAGAGCGAGTCTGGCGAGCGGAGCCAATCAAACACAGCGCTACCCTTCCGATGTGACGGAGACAACATTGCTGGCAGCGCGGCCGGCTTCGGTGGGCGCACTGTTGTTGCGCCGGGTCGAGAAATCGCCCTCAAAGGAAGCATTCCGCTACCTCGAGGATGGCCGCTGGGTCTCGCTGAGCTGGTCGCAAATCAAGGACAAGACCTTCCAGCTGGCAGCCGGCCTGCTTGCCCTCGGGATTGAGCCCGAGGACCGCGTGGCCATCGCATCCGGTACGCGGATGGAGTGGATCCTTGCCGACCTTGCGATCATGTGTACCGCTGCCGCCACCACGACGATCTACCCGTCCACACAGCATGAGGATGTCAGCTTCATCCTCGCCGACTCCCAATCCAAGATCGTCTTTGCCGAGGATGATCTCCAGGTCGGCAAGGTCCTTGATCATCTCGACGAGTTGCCGCAGTTAGCCACGATCGTGCAGCTGGATGGCAAAGTCGATCATGCCAAGGTCATCGACTGGGCCGATCTTGAAAAGCTGGGCCAGGAATGTCTCGATGCCAACCCGGCTGCGGTCGATGACGTGATCGCAGCGATCGGACCGGAGGACCTGGCGACGCTGATCTACACCTCCGGTACCACGGGACGGCCTAAAGGCGTTTGCCTGGTGCAAGACTGCTGGACCTATGAAGGCGCTGCCGTGGAGGCGTTTGACATCATCAGTGCCGACGACCTGCAATACCTCTGGCTGCCGCTCAGCCATGTCTTCGGCAAGGCCCTGATCGCCATCCAGCTCTACATCGGTTTCACGACTGCAGTAGATGGCCGGATTGACAAGATCGTAGAAAACCTTGCAGAGGTCCAGCCGACTTTCATGTGCGGCGCGCCGCGGATCTTCGAGAAAGTGCGAGCCAGGGTGATCATGACTGGCTCGCACGGGGTCAAGGGCAAGATCTTCGACTGGGCTTTTGGGGTCGGCCGCAAGGTATCACAGCTGCGGTTGGCGGGACAGGAACCGTCGGGGCTCCTTGGCATCCAGCATGCACTCGCGGACCGGCTGGTCTTCAGCAAGATCAAAGCCAGAATGGGGAGCAAGATCAGGTTCTTCGTATCTGGCTCCGCCGCCCTGAGTCGGGAAGTGCAGGAATGGTTCCACGCTGCCGGGCTGCTCGTGCTGGAGGGTTACGGCCTTACTGAGACCTGCGTTCCTGCCTGTGTCAACAACCCGCGTGCCACCCGTTTCGGCACCGTTGGGCCGCCGGTGCCGGGGACGGAGGTCAAGATCGCCGACGATGGGGAGATTTTGATCAAGGGCCCGGGCGTGATGCGTGGCTACCATCACATGCCGGACGCAACCGCGGAGACGCTTAACGACGGCTGGTTTTCGACCGGCGACATCGGCGAGCTGGACGAGCAGGGTTATCTCCGCATCACCGACCGGAAGAAGGACCTCATCAAGACTTCTGGCGGCAAGTACATCGCGCCGCAGAAGGTTGAGGGGGCGCTGAAGGTTGCGTGTCCTTACATCAGCCAAGTCCTGGTTTACGGCGATGGCCGCAAGTACGCGTCAGCATTGTTCACCCTCGATCCCGAGGCGATCGAGGGCTGGGCCAAGGAGCAAGGACTGAGCTACACCTCGTTCGAAGAACTTGCTGGTTCTCAGGAGGTCCATGACCTGGCCGACGGATACGTGGCTCAGGCCAACCAGACACTCGAGCGCTGGGAAACGATCAAGAAGTTCGAGATCTTGCCCACAGAGTTCTCAGTCGACGCGGGTGAGGTTACGCCGAGCCTGAAGATCCGGCGCAAAACCGTGGAAAAGAAGTATGCCGACGTACTTAACAGCATGTACAACGGCGACTGATTCCGAGTTGTCAGAACGCAGTTGAGCTATAACCGATCTAGTTTCTGACAAGTCGGCTAGGACTTAGCGCCGCCACTGACGTAGATGACCTGGCCGGAGACATAGCCGGCGTCCTCACTGCACAAGAAGCTCGCCACGGCGGCGACATCCTCCGGTTGTCCGATACGACCTAGCGGAATGTCGCGTGCGATGGACGACTTCCATTCCTCAAAGTCCAAGCCTTGCCGCGCCGCGGTCGCCGCGGTCATCTCGGTCTCGACGAAGCCGGGCGCGATCGCGTTTGCCGTCACGCCGAACTTGCCGAGCTCCAGCGCGAGGGTTTTTGTGAAGCCGATGAGGCCGGCTTTGGCAGCGGCGTAGTTGGCCTGCCCGCGGTTGCCCAGTGCCGATGTCGAGGAAATATTGACGATGCGACCCCACTTGGCCTGTGTCATATGGGTCTGGGCTGCCCGGGTCATCAAGAAAGCACCGCGCAGGTGAACGTCCATGACCGAATCCCAATCTGCGGTGCTCATTCTGAAGATCAAGTTATCTCGGATGATGCCTGCGCTGTTGACCAGAACCGTCACCGGTCCTAGTTCAGCGGCAGTCTGCTGAACTGCGTTACCGGCGGCCGTTTCATCGGCGACATCCGCGCCAATGGGGATAGCCCGCCCGCCGTTTTCGATGATCTCCTTCGCGGTGCGTCGACTGCCCTGCTCATCAAGATCAACGACGCCGACGGACATGCCGTCGGCGGCAAGCCGATGAGCGATTGCGGCACCAATGCCGCGGCCCGCTCCGGTGACAATTGCGACTCTCATGGATGAAGACTGTACGTGATTCTTGGCTGGCGGCCTTTGCCTTCTGACAGGATCGACGACCGTGAGCCCGTATACCCACCGCTGTCCGATGCGCTGGGGCGACATGGACGCGCAGGGCCATCTCAACAATGCGGCGTACCTGGATTACCTTCAGGAAGCCAGGGTCGCGTTCCTACTTTCCGGGTCGCCAGTGCTGCATCATTTGCTCGATTCCGGCGTCCTGGTGGTCAGTCACCAAGTGGAATACCTCAAGCCCGTCGCCTTCAGTGACCGGCCTCTGACGACGAATCTCTGGGTGGATGCGATCGGCGGGAGCCGGTTCTCGATCGGGTACGAGGTGTATGACGGCGCCGATTTGGCGGCTCGGGCTCGGACTGGTGTGGTGCCATTTGAGCTAGCCAGCGGCTCATTGCGGCGCCTGACTGGTGACGAGCGGGAGTTGCTTGGCCGAGTCCTGGCCCCTGCCGAGCCGCTGCGTCCACTGCCGAGAGTGCCCGTTCCGTCCAATCATCATCGCTATCCGCTGACGGTGCGCTGGTCAGATGTCGACTCCTACGGCCACGTGAACAACGTGAAGTACTACGACTATCTCCAAGAAGCCAGGATCAGTCTGGTGACCGACACCGTGGGCTGGGAGCCGGAGGCGGTCTGGATGGTGGTCCGACAGGACCTGGAATACCTGAAGCCGATCGATTTCAGGATCGATCCGTACGAGGTACGCACCGCTGTCTCAGCAATCGGAAACCGCTCCTTCACCCTGAGCGCCGACATCAGCGATCCGACATCGAGCACGGTCTACGCGACGGCGCGGACAGTTGTTGTCGGCGTGTCGCCCTTGACCGCCGATCAGCGATCGGCGCTGGACACATGGAGCGGGGCGGGAGGCTGAAACTGGCGTTCCCGCGGGAACGTCCCGTACCAGGCTCGAGCGACTGATCTACAGCTTCAGGCCGGGCATCGTGCCCGGATGCTCGTCGAAGGTATTCACCATCGAGTACGCCGCCCGCTCCATGTAGGTCCACAACTCGTGCTCTTGCTGCGGTGTCAGCTCGATCGATTCGATTGCATCCCGCATGTGAGTGAGCCAGCGGTCCCGCATCGCCGGAGTCACCGCGAAGGGAGCGTGGCGCATGCGGAGCCGGGGATGCCCGCGCTGCTCGCTGTAGGTCGTCGGGCCGCCCCAGTACTGCTCGAGGAACATCCGCAACCGCTCTTCGGCCGAGGCCAGATCAGGTTCCGGGTAGAGCGCACGCAGTGGTGGGTCGGAGGCTACGCCCTCATAGAACCGCTTCACCAGCGCTACGAAGGTCTCATGGCCGCCGACGGCGTCATAAAAGGTGTGCAGAGGTGCTTGCTCGGACATCGGGACCCATTGTCCATCACCTTCGGCACAGGTTTCCCATGATTGACGTGTACTTCGGCATGGCGGTGTCGGGGTGGCGCGCCTGCGTCGAGGCTAGTGATCCGTCGGGTGCGGATTGCCCAGGTAAGGGAACTCGCTGAGTAGATCGGTATGCGGTTGCAGCCCAGTGGGAGGCATATTTCCCTTTGAAAGGAAAGCCAGCCGGTGATAGATGACATCATCGCTGAAGCTGCGGCCGTTGGGATACTGCGCGGGCTTCGACGGATCGAATGTCAACACGTCCGGCAGGAGACCTTCAGCGTCGATCGCAGCAATAGCCTCATCGGGCGTGTAATTGCCGATATGGCCCAGGTATTTCACGAAGGGATCGAGCCAGCGCTCCCGATCGTGAACTGGCTCGCCACCGTTGTACTCTTCCTTGCTTTCGTCCCTATTGAAGAAACTGCTCATTGACGGATGCCCGGCACGGTCGACATGGAGAAGTTGACCATCGCGCCGCACGCTGCATCGTCCCCAGACTCGGATACTGGGGTTCGGACCGAACTCGCTCGTCGGCAACTCCACGACCGTTGAGAACACGTTGGCCTGCGCATTCGAGTCGACACCGGTCCAGGGAGATTGGCCGCGGAGGCGAGGTGTCGTGAAGTTATTTCCGTCACTCATGTCAAAGATGTTGTTGATACCTGGAAAGTCGAAGAAAAAGGCATCGCTTCGGATGCCAGCAAAGAATTTGTAGTCGTCGGCCGTGACGAACTCAGGCGTGTCACCAAAGGAAACTGTCGCATTGTCGACTGCTTTGGTCCCCACAGCTTGCTCCGAGCGGGCTTCCTCGCCCCGCGCGATGAGCGCACTGAACGTTTGGCTTCCATTGCTCGGCGGCGCGAACAAGTACGAAATCGCTATGTCGGCCAGGTAGTCGCCGTCGGTATCAATGTTCACTCGATAGATAGCATCCGGATGGAGAGCATCCGCCTCCGGATTCGCATCGAGGATGAGCACGGTTCTCGACGGATCGGAGGGGGACTGAAAGGCGAAGAGGTCACAAAGGTCGAGTCTGAAGTCACCAAGTGGCGCGCCAAGGCTGAGCCCAGTGAAATGATTCGACATGTCTTCACGTCCCTTTCGTCCAGTAAAAGTGGATAGTCCAGCTCGGGGTGGAAAGCGCTTATACGTCGAGCGGACGGAGAACGGCCTGGCGGCTGAAATTCGCCCGCTCGACTCGTGTCGATGGAATTTCAACGCTAGTAGGCGTATGCAGGATGTCAAGGCCCGCGGTTGTCGAAGCAGAGGCGAGATCTCGCGCTGACCAAGGCGGCCGCCGCGTTTCCTTTCGTGCGCGCTGGTGTCGGCGGAGCGCAGACAGCGGCCTATTGGTGCAAGTTGACCCCGAAGAGTAGAAGGGCGGGACGCGCTACACTGGCGCCTCGCTGCCAGGTCCGAGGATTGGATCGAGCAACTGAAGCGCAATCTCGACGGCATTCAATAGAGGGGGAGTCAATGGCTACGAAATTGGAGGCGTTCGCCGCATTGCACGTGCCGGGCGATCCGGTGATCCTCTACAACATCTGGGACGTCGGCAGCGCCCATGCCGTCATCCGCGCCGGGGCCAAGGCGCTCGCCACCGGCAGCCATCCGGTTGCCGACGCTAACGGCTGGCCCGACGGGCACGGCGTGCCGATCGATTTCGCGTTGACAAACGCGAAGCGGATCGCAGACTCGACCGAGCTGCCGCTGACCGTCGATTTCGAAGGCGCCTATTCCGATGACCCGGACCAAGGCGCCGACAATGTCATCCGCCTGGCCGAGACAGGCGCGGTCGGCTGCAATTTCGAGGACCAGGTCATCGGCGGCGAGGGTCTGCACCCTCTTGCGTTGCAGGCGAAACGCATCCGGGCGATCCGCCACGCCGTCGGCGACCAGTTTTTCATCAATGCCCGCACCGATCTGTACCTCAAGGCGCAGACCCATGACTCGGCACTGGTCGATGAAGCGATCGAGCGCGGGAAGGCTTTCGCCGACGCCGGCGCCAGCGGATTCTTCGTCCCCCGCCTCGCCGATCCGCAGCAGGTTGAGCGGATCGTCAGGGAAGTGCCGCTGCCGCTCAACCTAATCGCTTTCCCTGGCGCGCCGCCAAAGACCGATTGGGCGAATGCCGGCGTCGCGCGAATCAGCCACGGGCCCCACCCTCACAGGGCGTTGATGGCGAAGTTCGAGGAGATGGCGAAAGCCGCGTTCGCTTGATCCGGAGTCAAACCGGAACCGCTGCTCAACACTGACCGGCCTTCGATCCTCCGACATCACAGGCATCAGACTGACCATGACGGGCGGTATTCGAGGCATAACTGCCAAGCAGTCCGAGGCGGCTGCGCAGGATGCCAAGAAGAACTGCCCGGTCTCCAAGGCGATCACCGGCACGACGATCACGGTTGAGGCAACGCTCGCGAGTTAGTCACCAACGAAGATCACGCCGGTTCAGGCTCGACCTCGGCCGGTGGCTCACCCGGGCCGCCCTGACTGTAGTTGCCGACTCGGACGATTTCTCCATTGCGGACGTACCACACCGTGCCGTCCTTGTCCCGCAGCTCCGTTACGCGTAGGCCGATGGCCTCGACGACCCCTGACGCCTTCTCCATGTCCACGTAGTCGCCGACCCCGAGCTGGTCCTCGACCAGCATGAAGACCCCTGACACCAGATCTTTCACAATGCTCTGCATCCCGAAGGCCAACGTCACGGCGACCACCGAGGTGCCGGCAACAAGCGTGGTGATGTTGAAGCCCATCTCGGCCAAGATCATCAGAAGAGCGACCAGAAAGATCACGAAGCTCACCGCGCTACTTGCCAAGGAGCCAAGCGATTCAATGCGTTGTTTGCGACGCTCAGCGGATACCGTCGTGGCATCGATCAGCTTCTGGGCCATCTGATTACGCGACGTCAGCGGCCGGTCGACTGCCCTCCGTACTGAACGGTTGATCATGCGATGGAGTACCCGCCGCAGCACGAACGCCGCGATGATCAAAAGCACGATGCGAATCGGCTTGAAGACCACCAGTGCTGCGAGGTTGTCTGGTAACCAGTCCGGCATGTGCCTCAGCCTAAGGTCTGTCTTCCCATCCCATACCGACTTATCAGGGTGTCAGCGGCCTATAGCATGCTTGCAGAGTGGAGGAGAGCCGACAGACCAAGATCAAACAGGCCAAGATCAAAACAGAGTGGGAGTGGCGGACTCTGCTTGCGGTGGCAATCACCGTTCTCGCCTGGGCTTCAGCCTTCGTAGTGATCCGGTACGCGGCGCACGACATTCGCCCGGGAGCTCTCAGCCTCGGGCGGCTACTCGTGGCCAGCGTCGCGCTTACTGCCATGATGATCGGCCGCAAATTGGTCCGGATGACTGGCCGAGAATGGGCTCTGACAGCTGTGGTAGGCGTCGCCTGGTTCGCTGCCTACAGCGTCGCCCTGAATGCCGGCGAGCAGCACGTGGACGCTGGTACCGCTGCCATGCTGATTCAGTTCGCGCCAATTCTGATTGGCGTGCTTGCGGGCATCCTCCTCGGCGAGGGCTTTCCACGCATGCTCGTGATCGGTGGTTTGGTGGCGTTCGCGGGAACTCTGATCATCGGGATCGCCACAAGCACGGGAAAAGCCGACCTCATAGGCGTGCTGCTGGTGCTGCTGAGCGCCACAACGTATTCCGTCGCCTTGGTGGCACAGAAAGTGGTGCTCCGGCGAGTATCGGCCTTACAAGTGACCTGGCTCGGCTGCCTGATTGGAACGGTTGCTTGTCTGCCTTTCGCCGGTCAATTGCTCCAGGACATGGCAGCCGCGCCGCCATTGCAAATCCTTGGAGTCGTCTACCTCGGCCTGGTGCCGAGTGCGCTGGCCTTCTCCACCTGGGCCTATGCGCTGAAACACACGACGGCGGGCAGGCTGGGTGTCACCACGTTTGCGGTGCCGCCAATCACGATCCTGCTCGGCTGGCTCTTTCTGGATGAGGTGCCGCCGCTGCTGGCGATTGTCGGTGGCGCACTGTCACTGGTTGGCGTGGCTATTGCCACCCGCCCAGTCAAGCCCAGAATTACTGTGCCTTCTGGTATGTGACGCGACCTGCCCAGATAGTGGTGACCACCGGATCAGGCAGTTCCCGGCCGTGCCAGGGATTGTTGCGCGACAGCGAGGCCGAGGCGTCACGGTCGACCACCGTGCGAGCGCTTGGGTCAACCAGAACCACGTTGGCTGGCTCACCTACGGCGAGAGGCTGGCCCTGACCCGAAAGCCGGGCGATGTGGGCAGGCATGATCGACATCCGGTTCGCTAGTTCGAACCAGCTCAGCCGACCAGGGTTGATCATGGTCTCGACAACTACGGCGAGCGCTGTCTCCAGTCCCAGCATGCCGAACGCCGCTTCGGCAAAGGCATGCTCCTTGTCGTGCCGTGCATGCGGCGCGTGATCGGTAGCAACCGCGTCAATGGTTCCGTCCGCCAGTCCTTCTCGAAGGGCCTCGACATGCTCATGCGGCCGGAGCGGAGGATTCACCTTGTACGTCGGGTCATAGCCGAGCACCTCACTCGTGGTAAGCGCGAGGTGATGGGGCGCGACTTCCGCCGTCACATTGATGCTGCGCTGCTTCGCCCAGCGAATGACATCGACGGTCTCAGCACAGGACACGTGACAGATGTGCAGCCGGGATCGCGTCAGTTCGGCGATCTGGACATCTCGCGCGACAATCCCGGCCTCGGCCGCGGGAGGCCAACCGGAAAGTCCTAACTTCCCCGAGATTTCACCCTCATGGCAGCACGCCCCCGACCCGGCAAGCTGCGGATCCTGTGCGTGCTGCGCGACAACCCCGTCGAAGGCCCGGACGTACTCCAACGCTCGGCGCATCAGGCGAGCGTCCGAGACGCAGTGGCCATCGTCGGAGAACACCCGTACGCCG
>Ga0307288_10000139_pt1 | contig 25745 bp, 29 predicted proteins | sample ER_DNA_142_FD_194469 | JGI IMG/M metagenome (GOLD analysis project Ga0307288, IMG submission 194469) | Bulk soil microbial communities from the East River watershed near Crested Butte, Colorado, United States - ER_DNA_142 | ecosystem: Environmental > Terrestrial > Soil > Floodplain | place... | reverse complement strand
CCCGAAGGCGACATGTCCGGATTGCTGGCCCAAGCGCAGGCAATGCAGGAGCAGCTACTCAACGCTCAGCAGGAGCTGGCTGAGATGCAGATCGAAGGCTCCGCTGGCGGCGACTTGGTGACTGCAACAGTTACCGGCTCAGGCGAGCTCGTGGGGCTGGTGATCAAGCCAGAAGCGGTCGATCCGAGCGACACCGAGACCTTGGCCGACCTGGTCGTGGCCGCCGTACGCGATGCCACCAACAAAGCTCAGGCGGTCGCTGCCAGCAAGCTCGGGCCGCTGGCTGGCGGGCTTGGCATGGGCGGCGGACTACCTTTCTGACAGGTTCGCCCATGTATGAGGGTCCGGTCCAGGATTTGATCGACGAGCTCGGACGACTGCCCGGGATCGGGCCGAAAAGCGCCCAGCGGCTGGCTTTCCACATCCTGGCCGCCGATCCAGATGACGTCATGCGGCTCGCCGCGATACTCAAAAAGGTCAAGGACACCGTCAAGTTCTGCGAAATCTGTTTCAACGTCTCCGAGGACACCCAATGCCGGATCTGCCGCGATCCGCGCCGCGACGAGACTGTCATCTGCGTCGTCGAGGAAGCCAAGGATGTCGTGGCGGTGGAGCGTACCCGGGAGTTCCGCGGCCGCTACCACGTGCTGGGCGGCGCGATCAGCCCAATTGATGGGATTGGGCCAGCTGATCTGAAGATTCGCGAGCTCTGCTTGCGGCTCGCGGACGGCACGGTGACTGAGGTGATCTTGGCCACCGATCCGAACCTCGAGGGGGAGGCGACGGCCACGTACCTCAGTCGCCTCCTGCTACCCATGGGCGTCAAGGTCAGCCGGCTCGCGAGCGGCCTACCTGTCGGTGGTGATCTTGAGTACGCCGACGAGGTAACTCTTGGTCGGGCGTTCGAGGGTCGCCGCTACGTCGACGCCTGATCAACGCTTGATCAACGCACTCCGCATTACTAACTCGATCTCCGCATCAGGTACATCTGATGCGCTGTCGCAGTAAGCGATGCGGAGTGGCCTACATCAGACAGCGACCAAGCTGTCCTCGGCATGGAAGACGCCGAGCCTCTCACATGCCTCGTTGAGGATGCGCTGCACGGCCAGTGTGTCGGTCAGCGGCATGATCATGCTCTCCGTGCGCCCTGCGCGTACGCACTCGGTTACCTCGATGAGCTCGTGTGAGTAACCGGTGCCAAGTGGGGGCCGGCTGATCATCTCCGGCTCCTGGCCCTTCCGGCACAAGATGATGCGATGCGGATGGTGGAACCTCGGCGGCACCTCGATCCAGCCCTTCGTGCCTTGAATCCGGGCCGCGCCGGGCGTGTGGTGCTTCAACGAGATCAGCAGCGTCGCGGCCCGGCCGTCCTCATACCCCAACAGCAGGCCTGCCTCGGCATCAACACCGGTAGGAGTCAGCGACCCAGTCACCTCGATGCGATCTGGTGTGCCGAGAAAATATTGAGCAAAGGACACCACATAAACACCTAGATCGAGCATCGCGCCGCCGCCCTGTGCCGGGTCGAACAGCCGGTCCGCAGGGTTGTACGGCCGGTCCACACCGAGATCAGCTTGGAGCTGCCGAACCTCTCCGATCGCTCCGTCCTCGATCAGCGCCCGAGCCGCCACGATTGCTGGCTGGAAGCGGGTCCACATTGCCTCCATCGCGAAGACCTGGTGACCCCGAGCGGCGGCAATGACCTCTTCTGCGCCGAGCACCGTGGCGGTGAAGGTCTTTTCCACCAGCACTGCCTTGCCGGCAGCGATGGCGGCAAGAGCGATCGTGTGATGCTGGGGGTGGGGTGTGGCGATGTAGAGCACATCGACCTCTGGATCGTTCATGATCTCGTGGTAGGAGCCGTACGCGCGTGCCAGGCCGTGCTCGGCGGCAAAGGCCTCCGCGCGCTCGCTAGAACGGCTCGCTACAGCTAGCGCCTCGGAGCCATCGAGGTATGGAAAATCCTTGATCACCAGGGATGCGATGCGCCCCGGTCCGACGATGCCCCATCGAATGATCTCGAAATCTGTCATCGGCGGCGCCCGTGCCGCTGCTGCCGCATATTGCTGGCGATCGATGAGATGAAGATCGGGATGAAGATCAGCCACCAGTAGCTCCAGCTTGTGGCGAAACAGAACAAGATCACTGCGGGCCAAGACGCGGCGGCCGCAATCGCCAATGCAGTTTCAGCCTTGCTGCGCTCAGGGACAGCCGGAGGCGCGTGATGTGCGATTTCGGGGCTGGCTGCCGGCGTACGCTGCCACGGCGGGATTTCGAAGGAGTGTTGCCCTTGGAGCTGCTGCCATGGCGGCGCCTGGAATGTTCCCGGGTTCGTCGTTGACGACGGCCGCGGGTCCGGCAGATCGTCGAACAAGACCGCGAGCTCAGACGCCGTTTTCGCCTTCAGCGCTCGACTCATCCGGTCGTCAAATTCAGCCGCGTCGATCCTGCCCTGCGCCATGTGTTCTTGCAGAAAAGCGACCGCCTGGTCCCGATCGGCATCGCCGATTCGGGGTTCCACGGGTCGCTTTGTCGGCTCGGCTGGCAGGTGTTGAGGCGCCTCGGCCGGCTCCGGCTCGGGCGTGGACGGCTCAGTCACAACTCCCAGTATCCGATTAGCCCCCGGGAAGACAAAGATCAATCGCAGCCAACACCACTAGAATCTCGGCGTGGAACAGGAGCCGTTGTGGGCCGCGTAGTACAAAAGTACGGCGGTTCCTCTGTCGCCGACGCATCTAGCATCAAGCGGGTAGCCAAGCGGATCGTCGCGACAAAAGGACAGGGTCACGATGTGGTCGTCGTTATCTCGGCGATGGGTGATACCACCGATGACCTGATGAGTCTCGCGCGCGAGGTCTCGCCGCTGCCGCCCCCTCGGGAGCTCGACATGCTGCTAACCGCAGGTGAGCGAATGAGCGCGGCACTCTTGGCTATGGCGATTCACGACCAGGGCATGCATGCGCGTTCGCTGACCGGTTCGCAGGCCGGGATCATTACTACCGGCACTCACGGAAACGCCCGAATCATTGACATCACCCCTGGCAGGATCACGTCTGCTCTCGATCGCAACGACATTGTGATCGTGGCCGGATTTCAGGGGGTTGCGCAGGACACCAAGGATGTGACGACACTGGGTCGTGGCGCCTCGGATACAACCGCGGTCGCTCTGGCGGCCTCGCTGGGCGCCGACCACTGTGAGATCTACACCGATGTCGACGGCGTCTATACCGCCGACCCCCGGATCGTGCCGAGCGCACGTCTGATCCCGGATATCAACTATGAGGAAATGATGGAGATGGCGGCCTGCGGCGCCAAGATCTTGCATCTACGGTGCGTTGAGTATGCCCGCCGCGAAAACGTCCGAGTGCACGTGCGATCTTCCTTCACCGACAAGGACGGTACCTGGGTGCAGGAGGCGAAGGAAGGAATCCCCATGGAGCAGGCCATCATCTCGGGGGTCGTTCATGATCGAAGCGAAGCCAAGATCACCATTGTCGGCGTGCCAGACCGGGTGGGTGAGGCCGCGCGGATCTTTACCGCGGTAGCAGCCACAGATATCAACATCGACATGATCGTGCAAAATGTCTCAGCGGTGGAGACCTCTCGCACCGATATTTCCTTTACCTTGCGCAAGACTGATGGGCCGACGGCCATGGCGACGCTGAACGCGCTGAAGGATGATGTGGGCTTCGAAGACGTCCTCTACGACGATCGAATTGGAAAGGTCTCAGTGATCGGGGTTGGGATGCGATCCCATCCGGGCGTCACAGCGAAATTCTTCTCCGCACTGGCCAACGTCGGGGTGAACATCGAAATGATCTCCACTTCCGAGATTAGGATCTCAGTCGTTGTTGATCAAGACGATGTTGATCGTGCCGTTGTGGCAGCGCATACCGCTTTAGGTCTGGATACCGGCGAAGAGGCGATCGTTTACGCTGGCACCGGGCTATAGGCGTTCTTGATCATCTTTGTCGGCCGCTGAGAATTCAGTTGCAGCCGACGGGTCCTATCCGCACGGTTACTGGGTTCATTCCGGTAAAAGGTGTATACGTGGCGGACGAGTTGACGCATCGATTGTAGGTATCGTCTAAGTACACGCCGGTCAGTTGAGTCGTGTGCGGCTGGCTGGTAGCTTCCGCAGATTCCGGCCACTGGTTGCCGGAGTAGTCGGCAAATCGCAGCCTGACCGTTAGCCGACCTTGGGTCTTATTGGGCCACCCAAAAGCGGTGGCCACTGCGCAGTTCCGGTCACCATGGTGTGGGCTGAAGTAGATCTTGAGGTTCACAGAACCGTTGCTGCTGGTCGCCGTCTTGTTGGCGATGACCTTGCCGGGGCAACTCTGCAGTGTGCCGCCTGGGATGTTGGTACCAGATTTTGCCGTGGCGGTCGTGGACCCCGGCGTTGTGGTGTAGATCGGTGTCGGATTTGGGGTTGTCGTTCCGGCTGTGGACGACGTCCAGCTGCCGCCCCCTACCGCGTACCCAATCAGGGCAAGGAACAGCAGGAACAAGATAATTCCAAATGCGGTGTCTGTGTCGTCAGCCATGCTTTGCCTCGATCAGTGCGGTGCAAAAGACTTATTAACCACGCTCTGCCTGATTAAACGTCAGGCAAACAATTGTCAACTGCGCTTTGCGGCGATCAAGCGTAGTGCAAGACCACTTTGATCATGTTCGGAAACTTGCACGGTGTCAAGTGGACGGCACCGGCCGATACCTTGCCGTTACTGCCTTACGGGTCGTACTGGCTGATCATGGTCGCCTGGAAACCCAAGTAGATAAGGGAAAGTAGAAGATCAGCCGTACTAGATCTTGTTGCCGAGTGCGACGAGCGCTCCGGTAACGGCGAAGTACTTGTTGCTCCTAAGTTCGGCGACTGTCTGAATTCCGAAGACCTCGGAGAGCATCTGATTGTGCCGTTCCATGAGGCCCGGGAGCGAGGACGGTGGCGGCGATGATCTCCTTCAGACTGTTGTCTTCGTACGCTTGGTCCAGCACACTGCCGAGTCGAGTCGCGTGCCATGATTTGCTGTCCTCAGCGCGACGGGGTCCCGCGCATGTTGATCACATCTTCTCTAAATCTCCGGCATCAGAACTAGACATGAATGTGCATTTTGGAATGTTTATCCGAGCACTGAGATCGTGGATCATCCAGCGCCCGATCACTAGCTTCTTGATCCTCGCGTACGCGACGACTGCAGCACTCGCATTTGTCCCGAAGGCTTTGACCGAGCCGGGACTGCTTCCGGGCGGAGCGACGCCGCATGGATTTCTAGAGAATGTCGTCGGTTCGGCGGTGCCAGCCTTCATCGTGACGGCCCTCGTCAGCGGGAGAGCTGGGGTACGTGACCTGGCGCGGCGCAGTTTCAAGTGGCGGGTGCCATTGCGCTGGTACGCGATCAGTCTGCTCGGACCGCTGTTGATCTTGCTACTTGCGGTCACGGCTCTTTATGGTCTGGCACCGCTGCGAGCGCTCGCACAGAACTGGTCGCTGATCTTTACCCTGTTCCTGCCTGCGCTGGTGATCATGATCCTGCTGAACAGCGTCGCCGAGGAAATCGGCTGGACCGGTTTCACCTTCGCACGTCTTCAAGATCGCCACGGCCCGCTGCGCGCTGCGCTGCTCACGACGGTGTTCTTCTGGCTCTATCACCTGCCGAGCTTTTACGTCGAAACACGATCATGGCTGGCCACCGCCGCGGTGCTAGGAATCTTCTTATTACCTCACCTGGGTAGCCGCCTCATCGTCGGCTGGCTCTACAACAGCGCCGGCGCCAGCGTGCTGATCGCGGGGTTGTTCCACGCGATGCACAACGCCATCGTGAGCTCCACCGGCCTTGTCGCCGTTGTTGCTTTACCTCAGTTTGAGGTGTTGGTGATTATGGCCGCCATTGTGGTCTTGGCTGGCGCGATCATTGCGGTCGCTACGCGAGGCCGACTAGGGCTCAAGCAATCATCGGAGTCTGATGCGGATCGAACTAGTGAGGGATGCGGCGGGCAATAGTCACTTCGCGACATCAAGGCTTTTCGCATGCGATGCCATCGCCGTCGCGGTCGCTCTCGCTGTTGGCATCGTAGAGCGGTCTGTTTGCCTCAAAGTTGGTTACGCGCTGGCTGCCGTTTCTGGTCCTGTCCCTGGCGCCAGGGCGGCCAACTCCGTGAGGATAGTCGCGGTTAAGGGCTGTGCAATTTCGATAATCCTTGGCAGCTCTGTCAACCTTGGGGCGCTTCCTAGGTGCGGGCTTCGGCTCAGTCGTCTCTGTTTTCGGCTTGGCGGATAGGTCAGTGGCGTCCCAGACCGCCCTATCGCCGACACCGTTCGCATACCGAATTCTCGTGACCGTTTCATCCGTCGTGAACGGGATCCAGCCCGAGGCGCATTGGCCGACCTTATACGTGGCGTCCGGTGAGAACTTCTTTTTGAGTGCTGTGCGGGGGGAGCTCGGGTCGATTGTCTTTGAGCCTGCTCGAATCGACCACGGATCCCAGCTGATCCGAGTTCTGTTGCCTTGGGGGTCCGGAGGAAGGCTTCTGACACACACCTTCGCGAGCATGCGAACTCGAGATCCGTCCTGCGTGATTCGGCTAACGGTGATCTTGAAGTGCTTGAAGGTCGCGCTGCTGCCCTTGGACTGCGCTGGCTGGCCACTCTTCTTGGTTGTTGGGGACGGTGTCGGTTGAGATGTTGGCGGTGGTTGGGGCGGGTGGGACGTCGCCATCGATGTTGGTGTGTTCGCGACCGGCGCGTTCTCACTCGGCGAGGCAATCCCTCCAATGAAGACGCTGGCTCCTCCTGCGATGAGTGCGGCCACGGTGCCCGGGCGCTGCCGGACCCCCTGTCTCCTGGACTCACGGATTATCGCGACCACCCCGAGTATGAGCGCCGTGAGACCTCCGAAAAATCAAGGCGTCGGCAAAGCCTCCGGCGATCAGGCCAAGGAGGCACACCAGGGCCGCAGCAGCCCAGCCCCATTTGCCGCGCATCCAATCCGCGAAAGACGGTCGAGCGAGGACGCCGGGAGTTGGCGCCGGCTTTCCCTCGTGACTAAGGCTGTGGCTGGCATCTTCATCGACCCAGAGTTGCCAGCCGGCTGGCGGCTGGGGCCACTTTGGATCGGGCTTCCAGTTGGGTGCTGGCCTCCACCCCTCGGGAGGGGACGGCCATCCAGGAGGCGGGTTGAAGCGGACCATCGGATCGAAATCAGTCAGTCATCAGCGATCAAGCGCACGACGGTGTACACGGCAGAATGCTTACCCATGCGCAGGATCACCCAGCTCATCACGACCGAATGGTGATATTCGGTTGGATGTCATGCCTGAGGGGCCTCGCGGGCTTCCGGTGAGATCAAGAACTCAAAAATCACTGCGACAGTGGACTCACCTTCGGCTGAACTGTTGGCCGGTGAATCCCACGTGGCCTTGTTAAGCCTTCCGAGCCTTGCGCTGCTTCGGCGGCAGGCTCGCGACGTAGGCCAGCGCCGAGTTGATCCAATCATCGAGCTGCTCAGGCGTAGCGGAGTCGGGGAGGCTGACGTAGCCGCCCATGGGACGCTCGGCAGGTCCGAACGAACCTCCGCCCGCCTCGCGTACCCGATTTTCGTCGGATTGGTTGAGCTTGACGCCGATATCTGGCCCGAAAAGACCCATGAACATGTTGCCGTTCACGAATGCGCCAAGGTTTCCGAACATCGGCTTAATCTCAACGTTGCGATCATTCGGAACAAGATCGCGGAACCGTTCCTTGTCAGCTTCGGTCGGCTTCGGGACTTGCATGGTACGGACTCCTTCACTCAGGAGTACACATCATCGCGCGCCGAGCGCGTTACTCTCATGCCCCGCAGCTGAGCGCGTCAAGTCCCTCCGCAGCCTCCACCAGCTCCGCGAGTCGGCGAGCGAAGCGAGCAGCCGGGGCGCCGTCGACGATGTCATGATCAACGGAGATGGTGAGATCTAGCAGCTCCCGTGGCTCTAGCTGGCCGTTCAGGTACCGAGGTTTCGTCGCAATGCCACCGACGGTGATCATCAGTGTGGGTGGTGCGATCGGGATGCCCCAACCGCCGCCCGGACCAAACATGCCGATCGAGCTCATTCCTATGGTGCCGCCGAACCGCTTGAACCATCGTGGATTCGACATCGCGGCACGCCAAGCAAGGGAGCGTAATGGTCGTGGAATGCTGACAAAGGCGAGCGTGCCTCGGTAGCGGCGCTCTGCGGCGGGGTCGGCGGCCGGGTCAATGCTGCGACCACGCTCAGGACATGCAGGTACGCCTTCCGGACCTTGAGGAAGGGCCGCGTCTGAAAGGACTCGGCGCCACGCGACCTCAACCGGTCACCGCTCATTTGCCCTCCATGACGTGGCTGTCGACCCAGCTCGCCAATACCGGCACGGTCAGCAGAATGAGTACGCCGATTGCCCCCACTGCATGAACCAACACATTCCACCACGGCGTACTCTCACCGCTGCTGTGCGCCGCAATCCAGTACGGGATCAGCACGACCAGCCCGAGAACTGCGGATGTAATAGCCAGGCCGTCCCACCACGATGACTTCTTGAACAAACCCCAGGTAGCGATCGTGAAACCCAGCAGCGTTATGAAGGCGAGGACCTGCGTGATGGACCACAAAATGCCTTTAGTAGAAATCCCTCGGCCAGCGAACATTGGCGTCAACCACAGATACGTCGTGCCGAAAAGAAACAGCGCCACTCCACCCAAATTGCGCATAGTGAGCATGGCGTTCACCTCCATTACTAACGTCCTGCGAGAGAGCTGCCACACGGAAGGGTCGCTGGTCCATAGCAATGGGGGGCATACGTCACAAAGGACCGGCCCAAGGCGATGGTCTCAATGCGGGCATCTAGAAAACCACTCGCGCAGCTTTGATATTTTCGACTGGTGGTGATGAGTCCAGGGGAGGTGGCGACACCACACACGGCTGAGCGCCTCGGAAACCGCAGCGGCTCCTCCTACCCGCCCGGCACCGACGCGTTCTTCCGCCGCTGGGTCGCCTGCACGGTTGCCGGTGAGGCAGTGGGCTTTACCGTCGCGGCGGCACTTGCAGCAACTCGCGATCTTTCACACATGCGGGAATTCGGGCTCTTGATTGCTGCAGGCGCGATCGAAGGGGCGCTCCTCGGGAGGGCTCAGTCAATGGCCATGTCGCGACTGCAGCTGCCTGCCGCCGTTCTTCGTCTTTGGCCGGTGGCTACCAGCGTGGCTGCTGTCGTTGCCTGGTCAATCGGTCTCATTCCGGGCTCCATGCAGAAGATCTCCCTGTCGTCATGGACCGCCTGGCTCTTAGCCGCGGTGCTCGTCTTGTTGCTGTTGGCCTCCATTCCGACGGCGCAGTTCATGCTGCTTCGGACAGCACTTCCTACCGCCGCGCGATGGGTCAGGTTCAATGCCTTCGCCTGGCTGCTTGGGCTCAGCTGGACGTTCGTACCGGCGGCGCTCGTCAAACCGGAGACCCCCGTCGTTTCAGAAATCGGCGTCTATGCCATCGCGGGAGTGTTGATGGCGACCACGGTCGCGATCATCACTGGCTTGTGCTGGCTGAGCTGGCTCAAGCGCGGCAACCTCCGGACCGCAATCCCAGAGGTTCCTGACTGAACCACCTTCGGCGGCGTAACGCTGCCGCGTGAGGTGACCGGCAGCTGGCCGGCCCATGCCGTGCTGGTCGACGACCCGCAGGAGGTCACGGATGTCTACATGCGGCTCATCGACGAAGTGGGGATCAAACAAGCACGTCGTCGTCTGGGACTCCGATTCAACATCGATCGGGTACCGACTCGATCGGAGTTGCAAGCGGCCATGCAGCGGTCAGGCCTTTCCATCGTACGAATCCATGATCAACAACCCGCGCAGTGAATAGGGCCAGCCGATGATGATCAAGTCTTCATGACTGCCGTACGTCAAAATCTCGACATCCGGTTCGGTGCCATGCCAGAATGCGAGGAAATTCCATCCAGCAAAGGAAATCCCGTGATTGCCGCCCGGCTCAAAAGGGGCCGCCAGATTATTGTTGCGGTCGCAGCACTATCGACAATCGTCCTGGCCGCCTGCGCCCCCACCCAAACCCCATCATCATCGTCCTCACCGGCCGGCAGCGGGAGCCCTGGGCAGGTCTCCCTGGTGACACCGGGGAAGCTGACCGTCTGCAGCCACCTGTCTTACAAGCCGTTCGAGTTCAAGGACAGCTCCAACAAGGTGGTTGGGTTCGATGTCGACCTGATGGACCTGGTCGCCAAGAAGCTGGGCGTCACCCTGGAGATCTTCGACGTCGACTTCGCATCGCAGACTTCTGGCGCGGTGTTCGCAGCACGGAAGTGTGACGCCGCCGCAGGTGCCGTCACTATCACCGACAAGCGCAAGGAAGCCGTAGCGTTCTCCGATCCCTACTTCAAAGCCACTCAGGCGTTGCTGGTTAAGAAGGATTCCGGAATTACCGACTTGTCACAGCTCCGCGGCAAGAAGCTTGGAGTCCAGACCGATACCACCGGTCAGATCTACGCCGAGGACAACAAGGCAGCCAACGGCTACGAAATCGTGGTCTTCGACGACGGGCCGACCACGCTAACCGGAGTGCTTTCCGGGCGCGTTGCCGCTGCGATCAACGACAACGGGACGGTGTACGACTTCGCCAAGGATAATCCGGCAACAACGGTGTCCAAGGAGTTCAACACCGGCGAACAGTACGGCTTCATGGTGCAGAAGGACAACGCCAACGCCGCGGCGTTGCTGGCCGTCATCAACGACGTGCTGAAGACGTCGAAGACCGACGGCAGCTATGACACCATCTACAAGAAGTGGTTTGGCGTCCAGCCCGCGTAAGAGCGAAGCCCGACCACCCGCCCCCTCCCGCGACTCAACTGCGGTCTCCGGCAACCGAGGAAGCCGCCGGACTGAGGTTCGACTCGGCCTATTTCAGGAGGTTTTGCGATGAGCGTTTCCACCCTCGCTCCGCCGGCGCACCGGGGGCCGTCTCCGCGCCAACGCGCCAAGCGACGTCGGCTGATTCAGTACGTGGTGCTGGCCGTCGCGATCGTCGTGCTGCTCTTGGTGGCCGACTGGCAGCAGATCGGGCAAGTCTTTTTCCGGTCCGACATGATCTACGCCACCCTGACCCAGGGTTTAGGCACAGCGCTGCTCAACACCATTATCTATAGCGCTGGGGCTTTCATTATTGGCCTAGTCGGTGGCACCATCCTCGCGTTGATGCGGCTCTCCTCGGTGGCTCCATACCGCTGGATCGCTGGGATCTACATCGAGTTGTTCCGCGGCCTGCCGGCCCTCATCGTGCTGCTGGCGTTCGGCCTGCTGCCGCTGGCGTTTTCCGGCCTGATCATTCCGTTCGACCCGTACGGCACTGTGTGGCTTGCGCTCGGCATAGTAGCCGCGGCCTACATGGCCGAGACGATTCGAGCCGGCATCCAGGCCGTTCCGAAGGGGCAGGTCGAGGCCGCTCGCTCGCTCGGCATGCCGGCTGGGGTGGCGAGTCGGAAGATCGTGCTTCCCCAAGCGTTTCGGATCGTCATTCCTCCGTTGACCAACGAGCTGATCTTGCTAGTAAAAGACTCGTCGCTTGCCTACATCTTGGGCTTGTCGGCGGCCGGCTATGAGCTGACCAAGTACGGGCGCGATCTGTCCAGCGCCAACGCCAATCTCACTCCACTAGTCATCGCCGGTCTCTGCTATCTAGTGATCACGCTGCCGCTTACTTTCCTCGTGCAGCGGCTGGAAGCCCGCGCCAGGAGAGGTAGGTGAACGCGATGTCGGAAGCCGTCACTGACACCACCACTCCTCCAACGGCAGGACCACGAGAGGTGGTGGTCGAAGTCATCGACCTGCACAAGTCCTTCGGCTCTGTCGAGGTGCTCAAAGGCATCTCAACGATCATCCATCGCGGTGAGGTCGTTTGTGTGATCGGCCCCTCGGGCTCTGGGAAGTCAACGTTGTTGCGCTGTGTGAATCTGCTGGAGGAACCCACCTCCGGGCGGGTGGTGGTGATGGGCGAGGAGGTCACTGATCCCGACTGCGACATCGACCGAGTCCGGAGCAACCTTGGGATGGTGTTTCAGCAGTTCAATCTTTTCCCGCACATCAACGCGCTGCAGAACTGCACTATCGGTCAGATCAACGTGCTGAAGCGTCCCAAGGAAGAGGCTTCAACAAAAGCTCAAGAGAATCTAGCCAAGGTCGGTCTGGCCGGCAGGGAGAGCGCCTATCCCGCTCAACTCTCGGGAGGGCAGCAGCAGCGGGTCGCGATCGCCCGCGCCCTGTCAATGGATCCTGGCCTGATGCTCTTCGACGAGCCGACGTCGGCGCTGGATCCGGAACTTGTCGGCGATGTGCTTTCGGTGATGCGGGAGCTTGCCTCCGAAGGGATGACCATGATCGTGGTCACCCATGAGATGGCGTTCGCCCGGGAGGTCGCTGATCGGGTGATCTTCATGGATGGCGGCGTCATCGTTGAGGAAGGCCATCCCGACGACGTCATCGGGCGCCCGCGCGAGCAACGAACGATTACCTTTCTGGAGCGGGTGCTGGACCCCACCCATGTGCGAGCCGGCGAGGAGGATGAGGCCCATCAACGGCGGCATGCGGCTGATCATCCGGCCGCGGGCTCATCACGCCGCGACGACGATCTCCGCCCACTGCCGGGACTACCTCATTAAGCCGGTCCCAGACCGATCATCCGCTGGGGTCAGCCCTTGATACCGGTCTCCGCCACGCCCTGCACGAGGTAGCGCTGAAGGAATACGAACACCAGCACGAGGGGCAAGATCGACACCGCAGCGGCCAAGAACAACTCGTGCAGGTTGATCGTCTGGGCCGTGAGGAAAGTGCTCAACGCCACCTGGACGGTCCACATGGACGAGTCCTGCCCGATTAGCAGCGGCCACAGGAATGCGTTCCAACTGGCGATGAAGGTGATCACCGCGATCGCTGCGAAGAAGGCGCCGGAGTTGGGCACCACCACCCGCCAGTACGCGCCGAAATACCCCAGCCCGTCCACTCGCGCCGCCTCCTCGAGGCTGCGCGGGAAGTTGAGGAAGTACTGGCGAAACAAGAACGTGGTGAAGCCGCTGAAGATCACCGGCACGATGATCCCCTGGTAGGTGTCCACCCACCGCAGCTGGGAGACAATGATGAACGACGGGATGAACGTCACCGCCGGGGGAATCATCAGGGTGACCAAGATCGCGTAGAAGATCGGCGTCGCCCACCGGTACGGGATCCTCGCTAGACCGTAGCCGGCCATCGAGCAGAGCAGCAAAATCCCGACGGTCTGTAGCACGGCGATGATCGCTGAGTTCAGCAGGCCTTGGAGGATGTTCACACTTGGGTCGGTGAACAGCTCGGGGACGTTCTCCCAGTGGATCTTTTTGGGGAACAGCGTCCAGCCGGGCGCGGTGATGTCGGTGTCCAGGGAGATCGCGTTGCGCACGATCAGATAGAACGGCAGCAGGAACAGTACGGCGGAGATCACCAGGGCGATGTAGCGAAGCACCGCAACCACTACGCTCCCCGGCGTGACCCGGCGCCGCCTGCGCCGCACTTCGGCTTCCTGTACGCCGGGCTGCTGTTCGGCTAGTGCCGACGTTGGCGCGCTCATTCGGCTTTCCCGAAACCGAGGATCCGGCCCTGCGCGAGCGTCACCACCATGATCAGCAGCGCCAGGATGACAGCGCCGGCGGTGCCGTGGCCGAAGTCTTGATTGAACTGCGCCGTGTAATACAGGTACACCAGCGGCGGACGGGCGAACGAGGAGTTGCCGAGCAAGTTGAAGAACTCGTCGAAGGCCTGGTAGGCGTTGATCAACAGCAGCAGCAGCACCGCCACCGAGGTCGCCCGCAGCTGCGGGAATGTGATGTAGCGGAAGGTCTGCCAGGCGTGGCGCGCGCCGTCAACTGCCGCCGCCTCGTACAGCTCGGGCGAGATCCGCTGCAGTCCGGCCAGGAACAAGATCATGTAGAAGCCGATCTGGAGCCAGAGCCGGACGGTAACGATCACTAGCCAGTACCAGGGCGGGCTGGTGGTTGCGAGCCAAGCGATATTGTCCACGCCGAACCAGCTGAGGAAGGTGTTCGCCAGCCCGAACCGTACGCCGTTGAAGATCGACAGTTTCCAGACCAGCGAAGCCACTACATAGGAGCACGCGGTAGGCAGGAAGTAGACCGACCGGAAGAATGCGCGCATGACCCGGACGCCGTTGAGCAGCAGTGCCAGGCCGAGGGAAAGCACAAACGTCAGCGGCACAATGAGTGCGGCAAAGATCGTGAACGTGATCAAACTGTCCAGAAACGGGCCCGGCTGCAGCAGGTCAATGTAGTTCTGCAGCCCGACCCAGTCGCCAGGAGTCACGGTGTTCTGGGCACGCGAAAAGCTCAGGACCACTGACCACACGATCGGCAGGTAGACGAAGATCACCAAACCCACGAGGAACGGCCCGACGAACAGCCAGAACGCGGCGGTGACGCCCCCGATCCGGCCTCTGGCCTGGCGCGCCGGCGGGGTCGTGTCCGCCGCCGGCGCCATCAGGGTCGGGGCGGACATCTCAGCCGAACAGCCGGGTGAGCTCGGCGTTAACCGCCTTCTCCGCCTTGGCCAAGTTCGCGTCGATGTCGCCGCCCTTGCGGACGATCGCGGTGGCCGCGTCCGCGTACGCGTTGTTCATCTTCGGCGTCCAGGCCGGGTTGCTGGCAACCGCATCGTCGTTGAAGATCTTCAGCGCGTCGGCGGCCGGCCCGGACTGCAGCTTGGTGGCCGTGGCAGCCAGTGACTTCCGCGGCGGGATGTGGAACCCGTAGCTGAGGTTGAAGTCCTCTTGATCCTTGGTGTTGTCGATCCACAGCCACTTGATGTAGGCCTTGGCGGCGTCCACGTTGGCCGACTTGGCGCTGACCATCGCGCCCCAACCGCCCAGGAAGGTCGACGGCTTGCCGACCGAGCTGCTGAACGCCGGCCAGGCCACGACGCCGAAGTCGTCGCCGATGGCCTTCTTGATGCCCGGCATCGCCCACAGCCCGCACCACTGCATGGCGGCGAGGCCCTGGGTAAACGAGGACGGATCCCACCAGTCGGTAGGGGCACCGAGCAAGATCGACTTTGACAAGAACAGCTCGCGCATCTTCTCGAACGACTGCTTGACGTCCGGCGTCGTGAAACCCGGCTTGTTGTCGGCGGTGAGATAGTCGCTGCCCACTGTGTACAGGATGGGCCCGAGGAGCGAGCCGCCGCCGAACGACGGGGTCACGCCCGCGTCATTGCCGATGAACAGACCCTTCTGGTCCTTCGTGTTGAGCGCTTTGGAGGCCGCAATCAACTCGTCGATGGTGGTCGGGGGCTGTACGCCGGCCTTCTCCAGAATGCTCTTGCGGTAGTACAGCACCCCCATGTCGTCGACCATCTTGACCTGATAGATCTTGCCGTCCACGGTCGAGGACTTGATATCGGCCTCGGTGTAGTCGCTCTTGGCATCGGCGAGGATGTCGTCGAGGGCGACGATCTGGCCGCTCTTCACCTGGTCGATGTTGACACTGCTCTCGAACACGTCAGGTCCCGAGCTCGACAGCAGACCGGCGTTGAGCTTGGAGGTGTAGTCACCCGGAGTCCACTGCACCTTCACGGTGGCGTCGGGATACTCCTTGGCGTAGCGCGTAACCGCTTGCTGGGTGCCGGCCTCGCCGTACTGGTGGTACCAGACGCTGAGCGTCGGCTTTGCCCCGCTGGCTCCCCCGGAGGCCCCGCCGCCACCCTGATCCCCGGAAAGCCCTGAGCTGCCTCCGCCGCACGCGGCGAGCACGGGCCCGGCCGCGATTGCCGCGGCGCCCAGTCCCAGGCCCCGCAGAAACCGACGCCGATCGATGCCCTGTCCAGTCATGATCACTCCCTTGTGAATCGAATCAGTTCTCTCAGTCTGGCACCTAGAACTGTGAATTGGTTTGCCGAACGGGGCAGGTCGACGCGAGCCGTCCTATGACGGCTTTGTACTGCGCCGTAACGCTTCAAAACGAAGTTACGATGGCGGCCTCGCTCTGGATGTTCACCCGCCGAAGAGATCGCGACCATGGCCGAAGTCTTGATCATCAGCGGAGCCGGTTGCTATAGCGACCCGTGGCATTCCTTTGCCGATACCTCCCAGCGCCTGGCCAAGATCATTTCCAGGCTCGGTCACGACGTGACGATCAGCGAAGCCGTGGAGCAGGCTCTGGCCGAACCGGGCGAGCCAGATCTGATTGTTGTCAACATCGGAAACCCTCGCGAGGGCCGCCCCCAGTCCCGCATCGATGCCGCGGAGCGGGGACTCGATCACCACCTGCAGCGAGGTGGTGCGCTGCTCGGCATCCATGTCAGCGCCACATCGCTGACGACTATGTCCGGGTGGTCAGAGATGCTCGGTGGACAGTGGGTGCGAGGTCGCACCATGCACCCGAAGCAAGACCATGCCACCATTCTCGTACGCTCCGGCGCTCATCCAATCGTTCGTGATTTGGCCGACTTCGCCGTTTTCGATGAGCGCTACAGCTACATCCACACCAACCCCGACATTACGGTCCTCTGCGTGCACCAGACCGAGGGCCAGCTGCACCCGATCGTGTGGGCGCGCGAGTCCGGACTCGCCCGGGTGGTCTACGACGGCCTGGGCCACGACACCAGGTCCTACGAAAGCCCTGGTCACGTGGAGCTGCTTCGCCGCGTAGTGGGATGGCTCTTGCGAGATTTCTGACGCGGCTCTCGCAGAATGGTGTGGTGCTCGATGTCACGTTGCCTGATGACTCTGACCTGCCTGTGCTGACTCGGTCGTTCGCGGCATGCCTGGCGTCGGCGATCGAGATTCCCGTCACTCAGCTGCCGTTGCCGCGGCTGGAGTTGCCCAGCGCGGTTACGAGATGGCGGACCTGGCTGGCCGGGAGGGGACTCGGTTTGGTGCCCATCGCAGATGCCGCCAAGTTCAACTGGCCCGGGTATTGGATAGCCCTTCTCGACACCCAGGGTCTGCAATCCGATGGGCAAAACCAGATAGCGGTACTCATGTTCGGCACCCCCTCCGGAGTCGTGCTCAGTCCGCAAGACCCGAGTCTGCTCGGGCGGGCGTCACGTGAGCTACCCGTACAGAGGGGCTACGTCATCGCAAACTTCGACCCTGCCCTTGCCGCACCCGCCACGCTCGCACCGCTCCATGGAACGGTTGAGGCGATCGCCATCGCTGCGACGGCCACCGGGCCGATGCAACTAGTCGAAGAGGCACAGGCGCTGGCCGGACGCGGTTTGGCCGGCGACCGGTACGCAGCCAAGGCTGGCACATTCACACCGTCCGGTGGCGGGCATGGCTACGACCTCACGTTGATTCAGGCGGAGGTCCTTGACGGGCTGGTGTTGGCCGAGGATCGCCGCCTCGGCTATGCGGAGGCCCGACGCAATTTGATTACTCGCGGTGTCGACCTCAACGCACTTGTTGGGCGACGGTTCCGCGTTGCTGACGTCGAGTGTTTCGGCCAGCGGTTGTGCGAGCCTTGCGCACACCTCGAGCGGCTCACCACCAAGGGCGTCCTCCGCGGGCTGATCCACCGCGGCGGCCTACGCGCCGACATCCTCACCGACGGCCGCATCCACATCGGGTCAGCGATCGAAACGATTGGCTGAGCCGGCGGCAAGCACGATGAGATTGGAACACCAAAACAAACCGGCACGAGGATGAAGTGTCCGGTCTAGCCAAAGGGGTGTGACTCGAAATGCACGCGACTGGCATCACCGCGAACCTCTCGGTCGCTGATCTAGCTGAAGCTCGCGATTTTTACGCGGGCTTCCTCGGTCTCAGCGTTGAAGGCTTCAACCTGGGCTGGGTCGTCAACCTCAAGTCTCCAGACGGCCGCGCCGTCGTTCAGTTAGTTACCCGAGATGCATCGTCACCGGTCGACGCAGTGATCTCTGCTCATGTCGGTGATGAGGTCGAGGCGGCGTATCGGGAGGCGCAGCGACGCGGGTTCGAAATCGTTCATCCGCTGACTGCGGAGCCGTGGGGCGTACGTCGGTTCTTGGTCCGTGCGCCAGACGGCAACGTCGTCAACATTGTCAACCACAAAGACGAAGACCTCTAACAGTCGCAGGCGGCACCCTAGGCGACCGGATCCGGTGAGGATTCCGGGGCCGCAGTCCGATCGGCGTACGCGGATCCCAGGCTCGGCCAGTAGTCGTCCCAGTCTGGCATGGGACTGCCATTCATAGCGGCGACGAGCCGGTCGAGGTAGTACTCCCAGCCGGGCCCGATCTCCTCGGATTTGGCCTCTTCGTCGAGGTGGTGCACGAAGCGCAGACGAGTGTGGTCGGAGTCGATCGGGGTCAAGGTTGCCTCAAGCAGCCAGCTACCGCCCTGGGCGTGGGTGCTCACGGCTAGGTGGGTCGGCGGCTCGCACGCGGTGATCTCCGCCTGAGAGGTGGCATCGCCCTCCTCGGCGACCAGGCTCAGTTCCAGGGTGGCGCCGACTCGTGCTTCGCCGGTCCAAGTGCAGAACCAGCGGGCGAGCCGGTCCGACTCAGTGATGCTCGCCCAGGCATCGTCGATGGACCCGGGCAGAACGCGCTCGAGCACAAGATCGCGACCGATTGCGGTGGGAATTACCTTGCCCGTTGGAGTGGGGGTCATGCGGTCTCCTTCTGTGATTGTGATGACGCGGTACGCCGTTCGCGGCGCGTACGGCGTACTTCGGTCTCCAGCGCATCAAGCCGACCTGGCCAATCACCAGATCCTGAAGCGGGACTGCTGGTCAGGGTGTTGAGCCACGCCGTGACTTGAGCCAACCAATCCAAGTCGAGGCGGTAGACCCGGCGCCGCCCGACGATTTCGTCACGGACCAGGCCGGCCTCCCGGAGGACCCGGAGATGGCGGCTAACAGCGGGTCGAGAGATGGGAAACAGGGCTGCGACCTCACCGGCGCTGAGATCGCCGCGGGCCAGGGCGGACATAATCTGCCGGCGGGCCGGGTCAGCGACTGCCGCGAACACATCCATGACGGAAGCGTAACAGCACAGTTACGCATTTTGGGAGGGCATGCTGCGTCGGTTTCATGAAGGCTGTGGCACGGTCAGCGCGGTGGAGTGCCGAAGGTAGGCGAAGGCTGAAATTGGTGGTGCGCGGCTGCCCTACGGAATCGGCTCGCTGACCTCTGGGGGTTGCGCTGGACCCTCGGTATCGATACTGCCCTGGTCGAGCCGGAAGGGTGGGTAGTGGTCGGTCATCAACGCGACATAAACCAGCAGCCGGTAGCTCCACCGATTGATTCCAACTGCCAAATCAAAAAGGCCAGGAGGATAACGCGTAGTGAACAGCAATGCGATAGCCGCGATCAGTACACAGGCGCCGATCAAGCTCGGGGTGGAATAGCTCACCGCGCGGTTGTCCTGCGTGCTGGTAGCCACGACATACCCCGAGCCGACAAGCGCTCCGACGAGGATGTATTGCGGGAAAGCGAGGAGCCACTTGACCAGCGGCAACCAACGATTCAGCTGCTGCGGGTAGTCGAGATCGAGCCGCGCAGGGTAGTCGGGCACGTCGGCGAGAGTGAACGGTGGGTACCGGTCGGTAGCCAGCGCCGTGTAGCCGTAAAAGCTCACCCGCCACGACCACCGAATCACCCCTACGTTGAAGTCGAACAAGCCCTTCGGATACCTGGTCGTGAACAAGATCGCGAAGAAGGCGATCACGGTGACTATCCAGAACGCTAGCCACAGGAAAACCAGAACGATGTAGTGCGGGATCAGCAATAGCCACTTGACCAGCCACAACCCGCGGCTGGGCTGGTCGTAAAAGCCTTGCACCGAAAGTGGATAGGCGACGGAAGATGTGTAGGCGGTGGAGCTCATGGTGCCCTCCATTCGATACGGCAGACACACCCCCGCTTCGTCCACTATTGACGAAAGCCTCGTCACACGTCAACGCGACTCACGCGGGGGAGGGGAAGAGGCGCTTCTCTTCCTCAAGCTCTTCGTCGAGCTCAAGGCCGGGGCGGCTCGGCCCTACCGGCGCCGTCGGCAGGTGGACTATCCCACGAGTAGTTCGGTCAACCTATCCTACAATTCCGATAGGAGATGGGAGGTGGTGCTTGTGGCGGCCGGACTGTTGAGCTTCCCTCACCCGGTCAATGAGGTATCCGCGCGACTAGTGGCCGGCGGGGTTGTCATCATGTGCGCCGTCGCGATCAGCCTCGACCAGCGGTGGCTAATCGCCGTCATCGCCTACGGCTTTGTCGCCCGCGTTCTCACCGGACCGACGCTGAGCCCGCTCGGCCAGCTCGTCACGCGAGTAATTACCCCGCTACTCGGAGTGGCTGCCAGGCCCGTACCGGGGCCGCCGAAGCGTTTCGCGCAAGGTATCGGCGCGGTCGTGTCGCTGACTGCCGCGGTGTTGGCATTCTGGTTCCACATGCCAGTGGCCGCTTATGCCGTGTTGGGTGTCATCGCCGTGGCCGCCACGCTGGAAGCAGTCTTCGCCCTGTGTCTCGGCTGCGCGATCTTCGCAGGTCTGATGAGGGTCGGCGTGATACCTGAGGCAATCTGCCAGGAGTGCAACGATATTCGGAACCGCACCCAGGCTGCCGCTCGCGGAGCGTGACGGTCTGCTCCGCTCGAACGGACTCGACCGAGGAGTGCCTGTTGTCCATAGCCGGGCCGACGGCTTGCGCCCCTGCGTAGCGCGGAACGATAGTTGCGCAATGGGTGATGTCGAGGACTTTCATCGCGACTTCCTGCCCCGTTTCATCGACGCACAGCGCGCATTCCACGACGGAGACGCAGAACCGAACAACACACTCTGGTCCACAACCGATCCGGTGTCGCTCTTCGCTGCCCGGGGATTATCTGGTATCGGGACAGAGGATGTCACGGAGACGTTTCGGTTCGTTGCCTCCTGGTTTTCAGACGTACGCAGCTACGAGTGGGAGCTCCTGATCTCCGATGTGAGCGGGGACATGGCCTACACGGTGGCCATCGAGCGCTACACAGCATCGCGGGAGGGGCAACCCCCCGCGCCGACCGAATTGCGGGTCACCCACATCTACCGTCGGGAGGGCGGCCACTGGCATGCGGTGCACCGCCACGCCGACTTCAAGCGACCCGATCAAGCGGTGACGTGACCTAGTCCAGCTGACTTCCATCCCGGAGCCCGACGCGGAGTAGCTCGACAGGCCTTATCAGAGCGGGTTCGGTGACGCCTGGCCAGAATCGTGAGGCGGGCTAGGATCTGTAGGCGTGTCCCTGGTCGTGATCGGCGGCGGGCAGGCGGGGTTGGCCGTGAGCCACGAGCTGTGGGCCCTCGGCATCGAGCACGTCGTGCTGGAGCGGGACCGCATCGCCGAGACCTGGCGCCGCCGCTGGGACAGCTTCCGGCTGGTCACCCCGAACTGGACGCTTGACCTGCCCGGCGCACCGTACGCGGGGGACGACCCAGACGGGTTCGTACCGCGCGACGAGATCGTCGATTATCTGGAACAGTACGCAGCCGACCTGCCGGTGCGCACCGGCGTCGCGGTTGAGGGCCTGGAGCCCGGCCCGGGCGGCGGCTTCCTGCTCCGCAGTTCCGGCGGCCAGCTCACCGGCGACGCGGTGGTCGTCTGTACCGGCGCGTACCAGCGCCCGCACCGGCCACAGTTCGGCGGGGAATTCCCGCGGGACGTAGCCGTCCTTGACGCCGAGGGATACCGGAATCCGGCGGCACTGCCGGCCGGGCGGGTGCTCGTCGTTGGCAGCGGCCAGACCGGGTGCCAGATCGCGGAGGAGCTGTGCCAGTCCGGGCGTGAGGTGTTCCTAGCCTGTGGGCGGGCGCCCTGGGTCCCGCGCCGCCCTGCCGGGCGAGACATCGTGACCTGGCTGAACGAGACCACCTGGTTTCGCACCCCGGTCAGTGCACTGCCCGCGCCGGCAGCCCGGTTGTTCGCGAACATTCAGGCCACCGGCAAGGACGGCGGCCACGACCTGCACTACCGGACGTTGCAGGCAATGGGCGTCAATCTGCTGGGCCGGCTCGCCGGCGTCGACGGGCACTACGTACGGTTCGCCGACGACCTGGCCGAATCGGTCGCCTGGGGCGATGCCCGGTACGCCGACTTCGGCCAGCTGCTAGCGGCCCAGCTCGGCGGCCGCGCGCCGCACTGGCCCGACCCGCCACCGTTCCGCGCCGACACGCCTGTCGACCTCAACCTGCGCGGCTTCGGCGCGGTGATCTTCACGTCTGGCTTTCGCCCCGACTACGCCGGCTGGGTCCGGTTCCCCGCGTTCGACTCCATGGGGTTCCCGATCACCGACGACGGGGCCAGCACGGTGGTCCCAGGACTGTACTTCTGCGGCGTGCACTTCCTGCGTACCCGCGGGTCGTCGCTCTTATTTGGGGTGGGGGAGGACGCCGCGGTCGTCGCCCGCGCGGTCGCCCGGCATTCCCGCTGAACCCGGCCGGTCTGGCCGGGTGACAGGATTTGAACCTGCGACCTCTTCGTCCCAACCCTCCGCGACGGTTGCATTGAATAGTGATAGTCCTAGTCACACCGCTACAAGAACTGTGCAGCGTCGAGGAGCAACGGCATGGCGGGAGAAGCGAGCGAGATTTTTCTGCGGTTTCTTGCCGCACCCTTCGACATCACGTACGGCGGAACGGTTCACGGCGGCAAGCTCCTGGAGTGGATCGATAAGGCCGGCTACGCCTGCGCGGTTGGCTGGAGTGCACACTACTGCGTTACCGCATATGTCGGAGATGTGCACTTCACCCGTCCGGTGGGAATCGGCGAACTGGTGGAGGTCTCAGCTCGCCTGGTCCACACTGGACGGTCCAGCATGCACATACTGGTCGTGGTCTCCTCAGCAGACCCGAAAGATGGCATCTTCACAGAGGCGACCCGATGCCTGACGATCTTCGTGGCCGTCGACGCCGGCCGCCGCCCGGTGCCGGTGCCCCGTTGGCAGCCGACGACGGATGAGGACACGCACCTGCAGGAGGGTGCGATTCGACGGATCCAGGTCCGCGCCGAGATCGAGGCCGCGATGAAGCTACAGACCTACTCCGACGCCGGCACCGCACCCCAGACAACGCTGCGTTTCCTGGCCGCACCCACGGACGTCAATTGGGGTGGCAAGGTCCACGGTGGCACCGTTATGCGCTGGATCGACGAGGCCGCGTATGTGTGCGCGGTCGGCTGGAGTCGCACCGAATGCGTCGCGGTGTACGCCGGCGGGGTCCGGTTCTATCAGTCGCTGCAGATCGGGTCCATCGTGGAGTGTCGGGCACGGCTGCTATACACCGGCCGCACTAGCCTGCACATCTCCGTCCACGTGCGATCCGGCGATCCCAAGACCAACAAGCTGGACCTGACCACACATTGTCTTATCGTGTTCGTCGCGCTCGATGAGTCCCGTCAGCCCAAACCTGTCCCGAGGTGGGAGCCGCGAAGCGACGAAGACCTCGCCCTGGAAGAGCACGCGCGGCAGCTCATCGAACTCCGGGGCAACGCCCCACCATGGACCTGAGGGGTACCCTCACTCATTCATTTGTCGGCCGGAGTGATGCGGCAATTGCTCCCGCAGCATCCGGCCGACTGCCAGCTCGTTCAGCAACCGGTGCGCGGTGCGGACCGGCAGACCGTCAGCGGAGAGCACCAAAGCATCTTTGCCCCCTAGATGGCTTCGAACGACGGATACTGCGCTCGCCACATCGCCTCTTGGACCTGTTGTACTGGGTTGTCCAGCTTTGACTGGGCCAGGCCCTCCTTCTCCGTCGCATGCGCGACCGCGATCGCGACCGTGGCAGATACGGTGCGCAGATTGGTCACCGACGGCAGCAGACTCGCGCCCTGCATGGTCGCGTCCGATAGGGCCGCCACTGCCTCCGCCGCGGCGGTGATCATGGACTCGGTGATTCTGGCCGCCCGGGCCACGGTCACACCGAGCCCGAGGCCTGGGAACACCAGCGCGTTGTTCGCCTGCGCGATGCGGTAGGTGACCCCGCCATGCTCGACCGGATCGAACGGACTACCCGTCGCAACCAGCGCCCGCCCGTCGGTCCACCGGATCAGGTCCGCTGGCACGGCCTCGGCCTTCGACGTCGGGTTGGACAGCGGCATGATGATTGGACGGTCCACTGTGGATGCCATCTGCCGCACGATCGGCTCGCTGAAGGCACCGGCCTGAGTCGAGGTGCCGATCAGCATCGTCGGTTTTGCGTGCGCCACTACCTCGGCCAGATTCGGCGCACCGCCCGACGTCGACCATGCGGCAACCTCAGCGGCCGGCCACGCGTAGGGCCGCTGGAAGTCGAACTGGTGCTCGGTGCGGTCGTCGGTCAGCAACCCGCGCCGGCCCAGCGCCCAGAAACGGCGGGTTGCGTCCTCCCGCGAGAGGCCTTGCCGGACCATTTCGTCGCGCATCAGATCGGCGATGCCGAGACCCGCCGTACCGGCGCCGTGAATGACCACGCGCTGATCGCGCATGCGGCTACCGGCCGCATTGACTGCGGCGAACGCCGCAGCCATCACCACCGCCGCCGTGCCTTGCATGTCGTCGTTGAATGTGCACACCTGATCGGCGTACTTGTTGAGAATTCGGCGGGCATTGCTCGCACCGAAGTCCTCCCAGTGCAGCATGGCGTGCGGGAACAGCTTGGTCGCGACGGTGACGTAGGCGTCGATCAGGTCGTCGTAGCGCTGGTCACGCACCCGCGCGTGTCGGTTGCCGATGTACATATCGTCGTTAAGTAGGGCCAGGTTGTCTGTACCCATGTCCAAAACGACGGGGATCACCCGGCGCGGGTGCAAACCGGCGGCGGCGATGTACACGGCGAGCTTGCCGATCGAGATGTCGATGCCACCGACGCCCTGGTCGCCGATGCCGAGGATGCCTTCGGAGTCGGTGGCCACCAGGAGATCGACCTCGTCCGCGCCCAAACCGTAGTTGCTCAGCGACTCCTCCACGTCCTCCGGGTGGTTGACGTCGAGGAACACCCCTCGTGGACGGCGGTATTCGTGGCTATAGCGTTGGATCGCCTCACCCACGGTGGGGGTGTACACGATCGGCAGCATCTCTTCGAGGTGCTCGGTCAGCAGCCGGTAGAACAGAACCTCGTTGCGGTCACGCATGTTGGCCAGGAAAACGTTCTTGGCCAGGTTGTCAGGCTGTCGTTGGTACTGCGCGTACACGCGCCGCAGCTGGCCATCAAATGTAGACACCCCGCTGGGCAGCAGGCCCTCCAACCCGAGCTCTCGCCGCTCCGCATGCGTGAACGCAGTGCCGCGATTCAGCATTGGGTTTGTCAACACCGAACGCCCGCGGGCACGGATCCGTACAGGATAGTCCTCGGCAGCCGGGCCGAGTTCGTACGCTGCGTCCAACATCGCTATTTCTTCTTCATTCGCGGTCTCCAAGACGTCCACATTGTCGGCCATAAGTCCTTACGGCTCCGACCGATCAAGCCCGTGGGGGTGTCGTGTCGGCGCGCCCTGCGGCCACCTCGGCGTCGCCGTGGTGTGGCTCCGAGCTACCAGCCCAGGCGGCTTCAGATGATGGGGGCGCCGACTGCTCGTCATCGTCGAGCATCGTAGTTTCGTCGAAGGGCTCCTCGTTGTGGAACACACGGGTCGCCTGGGCCTGGTCGAACTCACCGACCCACTTACCGATAATCACTGTCGCGACGGCGTTTCCGGCGAAGTTGGTCAATGCTCGAGCCTCGGACATGAACCGGTCGATGCCCACAACCAGACCAACGCCCTC
>Ga0307288_10000134_pt1 | contig 26268 bp, 23 predicted proteins | sample ER_DNA_142_FD_194469 | JGI IMG/M metagenome (GOLD analysis project Ga0307288, IMG submission 194469) | Bulk soil microbial communities from the East River watershed near Crested Butte, Colorado, United States - ER_DNA_142 | ecosystem: Environmental > Terrestrial > Soil > Floodplain | place... | reverse complement strand
GTGCTGTTCCCGTGACGAGTCGAGGTCACCCGCTCGGTGATCGGGGAGAAGAAGCCGACCAGGAACGGGTCGGGCTCGAGCGTGTCCGAGACGGACACCACCGGCTGACGGCCCGCAGTGAGGGCCTCGGCGCGCTCGGCTCGTTGCCAGCGGAACTGGGCGTAGGCGGTCTCGAGCTCCTCCTCCGGGATCTCGTAGATCGCGAGATAGCGGTATGGGCAGGGCGGCGCACCCTCGAGATCCGCCTGGCGGAACCGCTGCGCGGAGAGGAACCCGTCGAGCCGGTCGATGGTCTCGATCATGTGGACGTCGCTGTACCACCGGTTGAACGGCTCGTCCTGGCCCGGCTTGGCGTTGCTGAGGACGACCATGAGGTGCGGGTTCACTGGGCCTTGGCGGCGGGCCCGGAGGAGACCGGGTCGCCGGGGCCGCCGCGCCCGTTGCCCGGCATCTTTCGGGAGTCGTGGCTGACGGCGACGGCGACGGGACGGACCTCGACGACGACCCGCTTCGGGCTGTCGAGCAGCCGGGCGAAGGACCCGGGGTCAGCCGGCTGCATCCGAGACGTGAACCTCTCGAAGAACCACTCCTTGGTCGGCGGGTCGCGGTGAACCAGCGCCACCCCGCGGATCGCCAGCATCTGACGGCCGGGGCTGCCGGTCCCCGCGTTGGACACGACCAGCGTCACCCGGGGGTCGGCGGCGAGCGACCTGGCGTGCGGTCGGCTCTCCACCGCGGTGAGCCAGAAGGCGCCGTCGGCGCGGACGAAGCTCATGATGACCCCGCTCGGCCAGCCCTGCTCGTTCGTGAAGACGAACGTGCACTCCGTCTGGGCGTCGAGCAGCTCGGACTGCTCGGCCAGGTTGAGCCGCAGCGTCTGCAGAGCCTCCAGGTCGTCGATCCCGATCCTGCCCACCGTCGTCCTCCTCGCCGCTGTGGTGAAACCATGATATTCGTAGGCATGGTTACGCCGTCAAGCGTGTAGCCTGTGCATAACCCGTATTGATGATCATTGATCGATGTTCCCGGGAGGCAGCCCAGTGCCCAGCGCAGTCATCGTCGACGCGGTCCGCTCTCCGATGGGCCGTGGCAAGCCAGGCGGTGCCTTGTCGGGGCTGCACCCCGCCGACCTGCTCGCGCAGGTGCTCGCCACTCTGGTCGAGCGGACGGGAGTCGACCCCGGAACGGTCGATGACGTCCTCATCGGCTGCGTCGGCCAGGCCGGTGAGCAGTCGGCGACTCCGGGGCGACAGGCCTGGCTCGCGGCCGGGTTCCCGGTCCACGTCCCGTCGGTGACGATCGAGCGCAAGTGCGGATCCGGTCAACAGGCGGTCGAGTTCGCTGCTCACGGCATCGTGGCCGGCGCCTACGACATCGCCGTCGCTGGCGGCGTCGAGTCGATGAGCCGGGTGCCGATGGGGTCTGCGCGGATGGGCGCCGACCCATGGGGTGTCGGTGTCCGCGAGCGGTTCCCGGGCCTCGTTCCGCAAGGGGTGTCGGCGGAGCTCGTCGCCGACAAGTGGGGTTTCTCGCGGGCCCAGCTCGACGAGTATGCGGCGCGCTCGCACCAGCGGGCCGCTGGAGTCGCGCGGTCCGGCGGCTTCGATGACGAGCTGGTCACGGTGACTGTGGAGGGCACCAAGGTCGCCGCGGACGAGTCGATCCGGGTGGACACGACGGTCGAGCGTCTGGCGGGGCTGCGAACGGTTTTCGGGACACCAGAGATGCAGGCACGCTTTCCGGATGTGGAGTGGAAGGTGACCGCCGGGAACTCGTCCCAGATCACCGACGGCGCGGCGGCCCTTCTGCTGATGAGCGAGGAGAAGGCATCGTCACTGGGCCTGCGGCCACGCGCCCGCATCCACGCGTCGAGCGTCGTCGGTGACGACCCGATGCTCATGCTCACCGGCCCGATACCCGCGACCCACAAGGTGCTGTCCCGGTCGGGACTCTCGCTTGACGACCTGGATGCGGTCGAGGTCAACGAGGCGTTCGCCTCGGTGCCGCTGGCGTGGCAGGCGGAGTTCCCGGTGGCCGACGAGCGGCTCAACCCGCGGGGAGGGGCGGTTGCGTTGGGGCACCCCCTCGGGGCATCCGGGGCGCGGATCATGACGACCTTGCTGAACCACCTCGAGCAGACCGGCGGGCGCTACGGGCTGCAGACCATGTGCGAGGCGGGTGGGATGGCCAACGCGACGATCCTGGAGAGGCTGGACTGATGAATCTCGCGAACAGCTCGGCCCTGGTCACGGGTGGCGCGTCCGGTCTCGGGCTCGCAACGGTCGAGGCCCTGGTGGCGCGCGGCGTCGCGGTGACCATCGTGGACCTGCCTCAGTCGCCGGGCAAGGACGTCGCCGAGCGGCTCGGCGACCTGGTGACCTTCGGCCCTGCGGACGTGCGCGATCCCGAGGCCGTGGGCGCCGCACTGGAGATGGCGGTGGGCCGGGCGCCACTGCGGACCCTGGTGCACTGTGCGGGACGCGGAGGGACGGTGCGCCTGGTCAACCGCGACGGTTCACCGGGTGACTACGACCTGTACCGCGAGATCGTCGAGGTCAACCTCGTCGGGACCTTCAACGTGCTCCGGCTGGCCGCGGCCCGAATGGCCGCCAACGAGCCGGTGGACGGCGAGCGCGGGGTGTGCGTGCTGACGGCGTCGGTCGCGGCGTGGGAGGGGCAGATCGGTCAGATCCCCTACGCGTCGGCGAAGGCCGGTGTGGTCGGGATGACGCTGGTGGCGGCGCGGGACCTGTCCCGGGCCCTGATCCGGGTCTGCTCCATTGCGCCAGGCGTCTTCGACACGCCGATCCTCAACCGGTTCTCCGACGAGATCAAGCAGGGCCTCGCCGCCCAGGTCCCCCACCCGGCGCGGCTCGGCCAGCCTCCCGAGTTCGCTGCGACCGCTCTGCACATCGTCGACAACCCGATGCTCAACGGCGAGACGATCCGGCTCGACGGGGCGATCCGGATGTCGCCGCGGTGACGGTGACGGCGCCGGTGGAACGACCGGTCCGGACGGAGGTTCACTCCGGTGTGCTCGTCGTGACGATCTCTCGTCCGGAGGCGCGCAACGCGATCAACACCGTGACCGCGGAAGCGCTGGGCGGTGCGATGGATCGGCTCGACTCCGAGGACGCTCTGGTCGCGGGCGTCGTCACCGGCGCCGGCGGCACGTTCTGTGCGGGGATGGACCTCAAGGCGTTCCTCGCGGGTGAGCGACCGTCGATCCCGGGTCGGGGGTTTGCCGGCATCGTCGAACAGCCGCCCACGAAACCGCTCATCGCGGCGGTCGAGGGGTATGCCTTGGCTGGTGGGTTCGAGATCGCGCTGGCGTGCGACATGGTGGTCGCCGCGGACAACGCGCGGTTCGGCCTGCCCGAGGTCAAGCGTGGGCTGGTCGCCGCCGGCGGCGGGCTGATGCGGCTGCTCCAGAAGGTTCCGCCCGGAGTGGCCCAGGAGTGGGCGCTGACCGGCGACCTCGTGGAGGCCCGGCGCGCATACGAGGTCGGGCTGGTCAACCGACTGACACCACCGGGCGAGGCGCTGGCCGGAGCCCTGGAGCTGGCTGGGGCGATCGCGGCCAACGGGCCGCTGGCCGTGCGCGCCACGAAGCGGATCCTGCACGAGGCGCCGGAGTGGCCGTCGGCGCGGATGTTCGACCTCCAGCGCGAGATCAGCGAACCGGTACGCGCCTCGGAGGACGCCCGCGAGGGGGCGACGGCGTTCAAGGAGAAGCGCGCACCTCGGTGGCGCGGCCGCTGAAGGGTTCGTGCTCTGAACAGCGCCGAGTTCCGACCGCCCACCGCACGAACCGTCAAGCCGGGTCGGGGAAGTCGGGCTTGCGCTTGGCCATGAACGCTGCGGCGCCCTCCACCATGTCGTCGCTCCCCACCGCCTGGGTGAGCATGCCCAGCCCGGTCAGGAATGAGTCGCGCGCCGCGTTCCACCACAGGTTGGAGCTGACCTTGGTGATCTCGAGATACCGGGGGCTGAGCGCCGCCAGCTCCGCCACCCAAGCGTCCACCGTCGCCACCAGTGCGTCGTCGTCCACCACAGCGTTGACCAGGCCCATCTCCAGGGCCTGCTCCGCTGAGTACCGGCGGCAGAGCATGGCCAGCTCCTTGGCCCGCTTCTCCCCGATCTGGATCCCCATGACGTTGGTCGCGCCGGTCACCGGCGACGAGCCGACGCGGGGCCCGGTCTGACCGAAGGTCGCCGACCGCGCGGCGACCGCGAGGTCGCACGCCACGACGAGTTCGTTCCCGCCCCCGGCGGCGGCGCCGTTCACCGCTGCGATCACCGGTCGGGGGCACGTCCGGATCGCGTCGAACAGCCGCAGCGAACCGGCATACAGGCCGCGCATACCGGCCAGGTCGGGCGAGGCGAGGTTCGTCAGCGCTCCCCCGGCACAGAAACCCTTACCCGTGCCGGTGATCACGACCGCGTGGTGCCGTGCGACACCGGCCAGTGCCTCGACGACGGTCGCCGCCATGTCGGCGTCGTACGCGTTTCGCCGGTCCGGCCGGTTGAGGGTCACCCACAGCGCGGGCCCGCGAACCTCGGTTTCGACGTCAGCCACAACGACTCCTCTCCCATCGGACCACAGGCCCCCTATCCAACCGTCGCTCGCGGCCGAAGCAGGCTGCGGTGCCGGTCCATCCGGCGCCATCCGAGCGCGTCGTCGGCGATGAGCAGCGCCTGGATGTTCGCCGACCCCTCACCGGTCTGCCAGAGCTTGGCGTAGTTGAGGTACAACCCGATCGGGAGGTCGTCGCTGAACGCGGCTCCGCCGAAGATGTCAGCCGTCGCCTGCGCCGCCCGGTTGCACACCTCCCCCGCGTAGTACTTGGCGATCGAGCTCTCCCGCGTGGCCAGGTCGCCGGTGTCGTAGCGTGCGGCGGCCCCCCGCACGAGGCCGCGCGCTGCGGCCACCTCACACGTCATGTCGGCCAGCTGCTTCTTGACCATCTGGAAGCTGCCGATCTTCTCGCCGAAGGCCTCTCGTTCGTCGGCGTAGGCGAGTGCCGCGTCGAGGCATGCCTGCGCCAGCCCGACCGACCGCGCGGCGACACTGAGCCGCCCGTAGTCCAGCGCGTTCATGGCGACGACGAACCCCTCCCCCACCTCGCCCAGCAGGCTGCCGTCCGGGACCCGGACGTCCACCAGCGACACGGCGTTCGTGGGCATCAGCTTCCCGAGCCCGCGGCAGGGCACGCGGGTGGCCTCGAAGCCGGGTGAACGCGTCGGCACGACGAACGCGGTCACGCCACGATGCCCGGCGGACGGGTCGGTACGCGCGTACACCACGGCGGCGTCGGCGACGTTGGCGTTCGTGATCCACATCTTCGAGCCGTTGAGGACCCAGTCCGAACCATCCCGCACCGCCCGGGTTCGCATCGAGCCGAGGAAGTCTGACCCGCCGGCCGGTTCGGTCATGGCGTTGCAGCCCAGTGCCCGGCCGGCGACCAGGTCCGGCACCCAGCGGGCGACGAGGTCGGGCGGTCCCCAGTTGGCGATGGTCAGAGGTACCGTGGCGGCCTGGAGGTTCATCGCCGCGGAGAGCGGCGGGTAGACCCAGGCCAGCTGCTCGGCCACCGCGGCCAAGGCGGCGAAGCCGACGTCCGTCCCACCGAGTGACTCGTCGAAGACGCACCCGAAGAACCCGAGCTCGCCCATCTCGACGTAGAGATCCCGGGGGAACTCTCCCGAGTCCTCGCGGTCCCGGATACCAGGACGGACCCGCTCCCGGCCCCACTCACGCACGAGTCGCGCCAGGGCCTCGATCGTCTCGTCGTCGTAGCCGAGGTTCTCATTCATCGAGACCCACCTCTCCGCCTGGCGAAGCTCACCGCCGCGACAACAATGTTAATCTTTGGCATGGATTGTCCTTTCCTCACGTCGAAAGGCGCGCGCGGATGACCATCAACGGCACCTCGACCCGGCCGCCGAAGGCGGCCCTGCTCGTCGCCCAGCGGATCGTCCAGGACGCCCTGCGTGAAGGGCGCAACCCTGGCGACCTGCTGGCTCCGGAGCGAACCATGCTCGAGCGCTACCAGACCGGTCGCGGGACGCTGCGAGAAGCGTTGCGGTTGCTGGAGTTCCAGGGCGTCATCACCCTGAAGCCCGGGCCGCGCGGAGGCCCAGTCCTTCAGGACCCGGATGCCTCGCACCTGGCGAGCAACCTGGTGCTGCTCATGCAGCTGAAATCCGCGCCGTTCCGCAACATCGTCGAGGTTCGCACGGCGATGGAGCCGATGATCAGCAGCCTCGCCGCGGAGCGAATGGACGACGAGGCCCTCACCGACCTCGAGGGCACCATCACCCAGATGCGGGAGGAGATCGAGGACCAGCACTCCTTCCTCGACGCCAACAAGCGCTTCCACGACATCATCGCCTGGTCGTCCGGCAACGCCCTGTTCGGTTACATCATCGACTCGCTGTCCGGGATCATGGACGGCACGGCGATCGGCATCGACTACCCGAGCCACCGCCGGCAGGCCATCCTCAAGGCGCACATCGCCATCTTCGACGCGCTCAAGGCCCGTGACCCGGAGCGGGCAGAGGCGCGCATGCGTGAACACATCGGCGCCTATGAGAGGTACGCGGCGCGCAAGTTCCCGCAGGTCCTCCAAGAGACGATCCCTTGGGAGCAGCGCTACTTCGCGTGAGAGCCGCCGATCCGCGCCTCGGCCGCACTCGGCCACTTGCCCTGGCGAGCTACTGAGCGGCAAGCGCCGCCTCGCCGAGGAAGGCCCGCAGCACCGAGGCGTTGTCGCGCGCGCTCGTCGCCGGACCGGTGAACACCACCTCGCCGCGGGCGATGGCGACGACGTCGTCGGCGACGTCGAGCCCGGCCTCGGCGTTCTGCTCGACCATGAGGATGCCGATGCCCGAGTCGGCCATGGCTCGCACCTTGGTGAGGATCGAGTCGACCACGGCCGGCGCGAGGCCCATCGACGGCTCATCGAGCAGCATCACGGCCGGCTGCGACATCAGCGCCCTGCCGAAGGCGAGCATCTGCTGCTCGCCACCGCTCAGCAGACCGGCCGCCGAGTGGCTGCGGTCCGAGAGGATCGGAAACATCTCGTAGACCTTCGCCAGGGTCTCGTCGTAGCCGCCCCTCGGTGCGGTGTAGGCGCCCATCCGCAGGTTCTCGTGGATCATCAACGGGCTGAACACTCGGCGCCCCTCGGGCACCAGGGCGATGCCACGACGGACGATCGCGTGCGGCGGGAGGCCGGTGATGTCGTTGTCGTCCAAGCGGATGGAGCCAGAGGTCGGCTTCTCCAGGCCGGCGATGGCCTTGAGTGTCGTGCTCTTGCCCGCGCCATTGGCGCCGAGGACGAGGGTGACCTTGCCCGGCTTGACCGCGAGGCTGACTCCGCGGACCGCCTCGACCTTGCCGTAGCTGACGTGGACCTCACTGACCTCAAGCATGCTCGCGCCACTTCTTCCCGAGGTATGCCTCCTGCACCTGCGGGTTCTGGACCACCTCGGCAGGGGTGCCCTGGGCGATGAGCTGGCCGAAGTTCATCGCGAAGACGTAGTCGCAGGTGTCGATCATCATCTGGACGTCGTGCTCGACGAGCAGCTGACAGAGCCCCTCGCCGCGCAGGCTCTTGAGCAGCTCCGAGATCTCGGCGCGCTCCTTCTGGTTCATCCCGGCGGTTGGTTCGTCGAGAAGGAGCAGGCGGGGGTTCATTGCGATGGCCCGCGCGATCTCGACCCGGCGCTGAGTGCCGTAGGAGAGCTCCGAGGGGTAGAAGTCCTCGAACCCCTGCAGGCTGGTCCGAGCGATGGCGTCGGCGACCGCGGGCGAGCCACTGCGCGCGAAGATCCGCGAAAAGGCTCCCGGCCCGTCGGATCCGGTCCTCGCCCGGGCGTCCGCACCCAGCTGGATGTTGTCGAGGACCGTGAGGTCCCCGAGCAGCCGGACCGTCTGGAAGGTCCGGGCGACCCGACGCCTGGCGACCTCCGCGGGGGGCACCCGGTGGTACTCCTCCCCGTCGAAGAACATCTCGCCGCGAGTCAGCTGGGTGAGCCGGGTCAGGGCGCCCAGCAGAGTGCTCTTGCCGGAGCCGTTGGGGCCGAGAATCCCGTAGATCTTGCCGGCCTCCAGCGAGAGCGACAGACCGTCGACCGCCTTGACCCCGCCGAAGTGGACGGCGACGTCCCGCGCCTCGAGGACCGGGGTGACGTTCGCCGTCACCTGCTCGCTGACTGCGGTCATTTCGTCGCCTCCACCTCGGACGACTCCTTGAGCGTCTCGATGACCTCGGAGTCGGTGTCGGGCGCATCGTCGTCGCCCACGCTGGCCACCTCTGACGTGGCCGCCCGGCGCCGCCGTCGCTGCAAAGCCCGCTGGGCGTCGACGAACAGTCCGTGGATTCCCCGCGGCAGGAAGATCGCTGCGAGAGCCACGATGAGGCCGTAGATGAGCGGCTGCCACTCGCCCACGGCGTTCAGGACCTCGGGAAGCCAGGTGAAGATGAGGGCACCGAGGACGGCGCCCTTCCAGGACCGGGCCCCGCCGACGATGATCATCGTCAACGCGAGGACGATCAGCCCGAAGCCGATGTCCATGGGGGTGACCGTGCTGCGGATGAGGATGTTCATGGCACCGGCCGCCCCGCCGAGGGCGCCGCTGGCGGCGAACGCGACCAGCCGGTAGCGGCGAACGCTGATCCCGACGGACGCGGCAAGCTCGGGGTCGTCGCGCACGGCGTCGACCCGCCGCCGGGTGCGGCCCACCTCTGAGAGGGCGACGAGGACCAGGACGGCGATGGACACCCCTATCAGCTGGAGCGTCCCGAAGTCGGTGATCACGCCGTACAGTCCGGTCGGACCTCCGGTGAGGTCGCCGCCATTGATGGCGATCACCGAGATGATCAGGTCGAACGCCACGGTGGCCATGGCGAGGTAGAGGCCGGCCAGCCGGGCAATGACCAAACCGAGCAGGAGTCCGACAACAGCGGCCACGGCCGCCGCGATCAGCACCGAAAGGAGACCCGGTGTTTCATAGCGAAGAGTGACGATGCCCGCGAGGTAGGCCCCGATGCCGTAGGACCCGGCGCCGGCGAACGAGAAGACGCCCATCCGGAGCGGCACCTGGACGCTGAGGGCGAGGACCAACCCGATGAAGGTGGCCTGGACAAGGACGGCGTTGGCGTCGAGGAAGTCGCTCACGTGCGACGCACCTCCTTGCGACCGAAGAGGCCCGACGGCCGGACGAGCAGCACGAGGAAGATGAGGCCGAACGACACCGCATCGACCCACAGGCCGTTGGTCTGCGTGAGGACCACGGTCTCGGCGGCGGCGAGCAGGAACGATCCCGCATACACCCCGGCGGTGCTTCCCACACCGCCGAGGATGATCGCCGCGAAGGCCTTGACCAGCAGCGTGTCCCCGCTCTCGGGGGTGATCGCGCCGAGGCTGTAGGTGAGCAGGATCCCCGCAAGCCCCGCGAGGGCGCCCGACACCGCCATGGCGCCGAGCGCGAGCCGGCGGCGGTCGACGCCCATGATGGAGGCGACCTCGGAGTCGACGCCGATCGCACGGAGAGCCAGTCCCTGGCGCGAGCGCCGCAGCCACAGCGACGTCGCCACCCCCAGCACCGCGGCCAGCACGATGGTCATGAGCTGGACGTTGGTGATCCAGTAGTTGCCGAAGGTCAGCTTGGTCACCTCGAACGGCGACCCCTCGAACCCGAACGGCGTGCTCTTGGTGTAGTACTGCGCGATGGAGAGCGGCACGATGGCGATCCCGATGCCGCCGATGAGGATCTGCATCTCGGCGGAGCGTTTGTCCTTGGCCCGCTTGAGAATCTGCTCGAAGGCCAGCACCTGGATGAGCAGCGACAACAGCGCGCCGACGACGATGCCGATGAGCACCATGACGAGGAACGGCAGCGGAGCGCGCTGCAGGAGCAGGTAGGCGGTGAAGGACGAGAACATGAAGATCGACCCGTGCGCGAAGTTGAGGATGTCGATCGTGCCCCAGGTCAAGCTCATTCCCAGGGCGAACAGCACGTAGATGGACGCGAGGCTCAGGGCGCCGATCAGCTCCTGCATCGCGAGTCTTCCCTTCCGTCGGTGAGAACCGGCGCGGGTGGTGGAGGCGTATGCCGCTCCACCACCCGCGTGTGTCGGTCGGCTCGAGGCCGGCTCACGGGCCGGTGGTCGAGCTTCCGCTGGACGTCGGTGAGACCGTCGACGTGGAGACACCGGCAGCTTCGTAGAGCAGGTCTTCCTTCTCTCCGTTCCACCGCACGACGACGCCCGGGACCTGCAGGTCGCGGTCGACCCAGATCAGGCCGCTGCCGAGGGCGCCGTCGAACTTCTCCTTGGCGACCACGGCCATGCCGTCCTTGATCTTGGCCCGGTCGGCGCTGCCGGCCTGCTTGATCGACTTGGCCAGGAACCACGCCGCGTCGTAGGCCTCGGCCGCGTAGTTGAGCGGGTCCTCCGCACCGTTGGCGGCCTTGTACGCGGCGACGAACTTCTTGCTCGAGGCCGCAGTCTGCTGGTAGTTGAAGTCGACCGGCCACACCATGCCGGCTCCGTCGGCTCCGGCCGGCTTGAGGTTGCCGGCACTCGCCCCGGAGTTGCCGAGTACCTCACCGGTGTAGCCGGCTTGGCGCAGCTGCTTCATCGCCGTCGGGTTCTGGGCGCCGACCAGGAGGATCGACACGACGTCGGGCTTGCCGCCGAGGATCTGGCTGATCGGAGCCGCGTAGTCCTGGGTCGTGCCCTGCACACCGATGCTGCCGGTGACGGTCATGCCCAGCTCTTTGGCGATGGCCGGCAGGGTCTGGCCGCCGATGTTCTGCAGGGTCGGCGTCGCCTGGGTGTAGATGATCCCGATCGACTTGTAGCCCTTCTCCTGGATGAACTTCTTGATGATCGGGTAGTACTCCCGCATCAACGGCGTCGCGCGGTAGGTGTAGTCGCCGATGACGACCCCGTCGCTTCCCGCCTGGGTGTAGATGATCGGGACCCCGCCCTTCTGTGCCAGCGGGGACTGGGCCACCGCCTCGTTGCTCGACACGGAACCGAAGAGAGCCGCGACCGACTTGTCACCGATCGCAGTCGTCGCGACCTGTGCCGCCGTGGCAGCCGTGCTCTTGGTGTCGGACTTCTCCAGCTGGATGGTCGAGTTGCCGAGGAACTTCTGCTCGTTGATCTCCTTGACCGCCAGGTCGTAGCCCTTGTTGGCCGCGTTGCCGGCGAAGGCGACCACACCGGTCGTGGGGTTGGTCGAGACGACCTTGATCGTCGCCGGGAGGTTGCTCGTGTCTCCACCGGTGGCTGCGCCCCCTCCGGAGGAGCCTCCCGACGAACCGGAGCTGCAGGCGGCCAGGGCGATGAGCGCTCCCGCAGCGACCATCGACCGCACCGCGAAGCGGCGCCGGCCTCGGAACACCTCGTCGTGCATCCGATCCTCCTTGATGAGTATGCGTATCATGCTCATGATTAGCATGTGTCGGCCAACCCTAAGGGCTTCGGCTACCCGTGGCAAGCACTTCTCCGCAGCCGATGGTCGACTCGTTATGACGATGGTGTACCGGCGGGGACGCGTTCGGCCAGAAAGCGGTCGAACGCCTCGTCGCGATCCCGCCGGAACCGCACGGAAATCGCCGCATCGGGAGCGAACAGGTCAAACCCATGGACCGCCCCTGGGTACACGTGCAGCTCCGTCGGCACCCCGGCCGCCAGGAGCCGCGAGGCAAACGAGATGTCTTCGTCCCGGAACCCATCCAGCTCCCCCGTCCCGATCCACGCCGGCGGCAGCCCGGCCAGGTCGGCCGCCCGACCCGGCGCCGCGTAGGCGGGCACCCCTTCTGCCGACAGGACGCCCAGGTACGCCGCCCAGCCGAGCCGGTTGCTCTCGACGTTCCAGAGCCGCGGGTCCTGCACCATCCGACTGGACGGCGTCAGAGCACGGTCGTCGAGCATCGGGTAGACGAGCAGCTGCCCCGCGATCGGGACCTCGCCCCGGTCTCGGGCCAGCAACGCGGTCGCCGCCGCAACGCCACCTCCCGAGCTGGCACCGCCGAGGACGATCCGGCCCGCGTCGATCCCGAGGTCGTGGTGCGAGGCGGAGAGCCAGCAAAGGCCTGCGTATGCGTCGTGCAACGCAGCGGGGTAGGGCGACTCGGGCGACCGCCGCCAGTCGACCGCTACGGCGATGCAGCCGGTTCGGGCGACCAGGTCCTGGAGCATCGGGTCGTCCTGCGCCGGCGCGCCGAGGACATGACCGCCACCATGAACCCACAGCAGTGCGGCGGCGTCCGCGGTCGGGGCCACCGGACGGTGGATCCGGATAAGGACGTCCGGGTCGCCGACGTGACCGGGGACCAGTCGGTCTTCGGTGCGGACCGTCGGTGGCGGCGCCTGGCGAGCAGCAGCGCGGGCGGCCAGCTCCGCCCGCTCGCGGCGGGCGAGGGTGATGTCGGCGAGGTCGAGCAGCGGGATGGAATCGAGGGCCGCCCGGATCTGTGGGTCGACCCGTTCCTCGAACCCGTCGTCCGCCGGCTCGGTCATCTCGACAGACCTCGCCGCGGGCCGGGAGTGAACGTCGTGGGGATGCGCTGGAAGCCGGCGTTGACCCCCTGGTGTGGGTACGCCTCGACGGCCGCCAGGTCGATGCAGTAGTCGGGCATGCGCGTGATGACCTGACCGATCAGCTCTCGCGCGATGGCGCGCCCGATGTGGGCGCCGGCGCACCGGTGGATCCCCATGCCGAAGGCGGTATGACGGTTGGGCCACCGCTCCAGGTCCACCTCGTCCGGGTGGTCGAACTGCGCGGGGTCGCGGTTCGCCGAGGACCATGCGAGCAGCACCCGGTCTCCCGCCCGCATCGGGCAGCCGTGGAAGTCCACGTCGTGGGTCACCGTCCGGGCCAGGGCCTGCGTCGGGGAGAAGGCGCGGAGGAACTCCTCGACGGCCCGCTCGAGCTGGTCGGGATGCTCGCGGAGGCGGTCCCGTTGGGCTGGGTGCCGATAAAGGTGGACGAGCGTCTGCGACACCAGTGACGCGGTCGTACCGACTCCCCCCGAGATGAGCAGCTCGACGATGGAGTAGACGGCCTCGTCGGTGATGGGGGCGCCGTCGACCTCGGCGTCGAGGAGGACTGAGATGACGTCGCCGCGTGGCGCTCGTCGGCGCTCGAGGATGGCCTCGGTGATGCTCCGCTCCATCCAGGGGATGTCGACCGCGACGGCGTGGGCATGCTCCGGGCTGCCGACCCGGTGCGCGAGGACCGAGTGCAGCGCTTGCGAGTAGCGCCGCCAGTCTGAGACGTCGAGGCCGAGCCAGTCGATGGTGACCACCGCCGGGACCCCGATGACTGATGCGAGGTCGCACGAACCGGTCTCGATGACGTCGTCGACGAACGCCGTCGTCCATCGCTCGATCAGCGGCCGCATGCCATCGACAGCTGCCGGCGAGGTCAGGGGGTTGATGACCTTGCGGTACCAGCGGTGCTCCGGCAGGTCGAGCTCGACCGGGATGTGAAGGCGGACCGGCGCCTTGGGGATGACGTTGTTCAGGCCAGTGCCGCCGTGCGCGCTGCGACCGGAGGCGAAGGTCGCGTCGTCCCTCGCTGCGTCGAAGACGCCCGCGTAGTCCGACACCACCCAGAACCCGCCGTGCGCGTCGGTCCAGGCCACCGGCGCCTCGGACCGGAGCCGTCGGTACGCGGCCACGGGGTCGGCCGAGTGCGCGGCGGAGTTGTGGTCGAAGTCGACCACCGGACAGCCGCTGTGCTCAGACCTCACGCCTACCTCCCGCCGCTCAAACTCTGAATATGATAGGGAGTGATTAGTCCACGCGGAAGGGTGAGGAGGCCCGGTGGAGATCGGTGTCATCCTCGGCGACGTCCTCACGAGCGTCTCGCCACGAGACCACCTGGACCAGCTGCTCCGGCAGATCGAGGCCGTGCAACGCAACGGGCTCACCTACGTGACTATTGGTCACCACTACCTCTACGGCGACCTGCGCTGGCTGCAGCCGGTGGCCACCCTGGCGCGGCTCGCGGCCGAGATCGACGACCACGTCACCCTCGCGACGACGATCATCCAGGCACCGCTATACCACCCGGTCGCCTTGGCCGAAGAGCTGGCGACGCTCGACATCCTCTGTCGCGGAAGGTTGGTCGTCGGTGTGGGCGCGGGCTACCGCGCTGACGAGTTTGCCGCGTTCGGCGTCGACTACGCGCAGCGCTTCGCGATGCTCGACGAGTCCGTGCTGCTGATGAAGCGGCTCTGGACCGAGGACGAGGTGACGCACGCCGGCCGGTTCTGGCGACTGGACGGCGCCCGGCCGCACATCCGCCCCTGGCAGCAGCCGCACCCACCCCTCTGGGTCGGCGCCATGCGTGCGGCGGGCGTGCGGCGCTCCGCCCGGCACGGCGACGGTTGGCCGGTGACGCCGGAGACGAAGATCCCGGAGATGGTCAGGCTGCTCTCGATCTACGAGGACGAGCGCGAGCGGCTCGGCCGGCCGCAGGCGCGCCACCCGTTGCGCCGCGAGATCGTTCCCGGTCCGACGTCCGACGCGGCGTTCGAGCGGTTCGAGTACATGGCCAAGGAACGGCTGGTCGCCTACGCGCAACGCCAGCTCGCGACCCGCGACGCGGGCCAGCTGACGTCCTCGTTCCGCGACGTCGCCGCCAAGGAGACATTCATCGGGACCCCCGACGAGTGCGTCGCGCAGGTCCGTGAGCTGGCCGCCGTGGTCCCCATCGACCCGATTCTCGTCCGCGCCCAGTGGCCCCACCTCACCGGCGACGAGGTGGTGGCCTATCTCGACGACCTTGGTCGCGACATCGTCCCGGCGGTGCGAGAGATCGAGCCGGTCGAGCGGGTCGTCCGCGGCTGACGCGCCCCACCGTCGCGCCGAGCTCAGAGGTTTCCGGTGGCGGGTCAGCCGACGACGCCGGCCGCGCGGAGCGACGCGACCCGCCCCGACGCATACCCGAGCTCGTCGAGAACTTCGTCGGTGTGCTGGCCGACCGACGGCGGCGGCGAGGGAACCGGCGTACGGCTGCGGCTGAACCGTGGGCTCACGGCCGGCTGCAGGACTTCGAAGCCGGGCATCGGCTGGTATGCGTCTCGAGCCGCCGCCTGCTCGTGCCGCGTGGCCTCGTCGAGGTCGAGCACCGGCGTGACGCAGGCGTCATGGTCCCGGAAGGCGGCCGCCCATTCGTCGCGGGTGCGGGTGCTGAAGACGGCGCTCAGCGCGTCGCGAAGTCGCGGCCACAGGGAACGGTCCTTGTGCGCGAGACGCAGTGCGTCATCGGCCGGAAACCCCAGCACGTCGAGCGCGACGAGGAAGAACCGCTCCTCGACCGTGCCCATGGCGACCCAGCGACCGTCGGCACAGGTATACGTGTCGTAGTAAGGAGCGCCGGTGTCGAGGAGGTTGGCGCCCCGGTCGAGGGACCACTGTCCCTGGGCCCGCAGGCCCTGGACGAAGCCCATGATCGTCGTCGTCGCGTCAAGGACGCTGGCGTCGACCACCTGACCGCGGCCGCTCGAGCGTGCCTCGAGCAGCGCACAGACCACCCCGAAGGCCGTGGACGTCGCTCCGCCGCCGAGGTCGCCGACGAGGTTGATCGGCGGGACCGGCCGGTCGCCGGCGCGGCCGACGGACCACAGCGCGCCGGTGAGCCCGATGTAGTTGATGTCGTGTCCGGCGACCGGGGCCCACGGGCCGTCCTGGCCGAAGCCGGTGAGCCGCGCGTACACCAGGCGCGGGTTGACTCCGTGGCAGACGTCCGGGCCGATGCCGAGGCGCTCGGCCACGCCGGGCCGGAAACTCTCGAGCAGGACGTCCGCATCGCGGACCAGGTCGAGCACCACCTCGGCGGCGGCCGGCGATTTGAGGTCGACGGCGATGGACCGGCGACCGCGCTCGATGACCGGGTTGGGCGTGTAGTCGCCGCTCGGGGCACCGAGGCGGTCGACGCGGACCACGGACGCGCCCATGTCGGCCAGCAGCATCACGCAGAACGGCCCCGGTCCGATGCCGGCCAGCTCGACCACGCGGATCCCGGCCAGCGGACCGGTCCGTGCGTCCTCAGCCACCGACGTCCTCCTCGACGAGCAGGGCGCGCAACCGCGCCTTCGCGATCTTGTCGAGGGTCGATCGTGGCAGGTCGTCGACCACCCGCACCGCTCGGGGGCGGCGGGGGCCGGTGAGCAGCGCGGCGCAGTGCTCCGCCAGGGTGGCGCCTGTCCATTCCGACTGCGGCGCGAGCGTGACGAAGGCGACCGGCACCTCGCCGAGCATCGGGTCCGGCCGGCCCACGACGGCGGCCTCGCGCACGCCGGCGACTCCGCGCAGGACCCGCTCGATCTCAGGCGCTCCGACGTTCTCGCCACCGACCTTGAGGACGTCCCCGTCCCGCTCGACGAAGGTCAGCGCACCGGACTCCTCCAGCCGGACCCGGTCGCCGGTCCGGAACCAGCCGTCCTCGGTGAAGGCCCGGGCCGTGGCGTCGGCGTCGCCCAGGTACTCCGAGAACAGCGACACTCCGCGCTCGCCCCGGACCAGGAGCTCACCTGTGCCTCCTGGCTCGACCGGAGCCAGCTCCTCGTCGACGACCTGCACGGCGTACTCCGGAGCGGGCCGGCCCATGGTGCCGTCGGCGTCGGGATGGCTCAGGCTTCCCACCACTGGGTGGGAGACCGTCTCGGTCATGCCGAACCACCCGGTGACCGGCACCCCACCGGTGACGGCGGACGGGGCCAGGGCGGCGCTGCTGCCCCACCCTCGGTACGAGTGTCGGGCTGGCGCCTCTTGGGTCGCCAGCGCCCGGAGGCAGAACGACACGACCGACGTCCACGTCGCGGCGTATCGGACCGAGACGTCCCAGAACCGCGAGGCCGAGAACTTGGGCACGAGGACGATCTGACCGCCGGACCACAGGCTGGAGAGGAACGAGTACGACAGGCCGTTGGTGTGGAACAGCGGCAGATGGATCAGGTTCACGTCTGCGGGCGTGAGCCCCTGGTGGGCGGCACCGACCTGGCCGGCCCAGAGGCAGTTGGCCTGCGTCCAGACGACGGCCTTCGGCCGTGCGGTGGTGCCGGACGTGTACTGGATCGACGCCGGTGCGGCGGGATCGGCTCGAGGGCGGGGTCCTGCCGGTCCCGCCAGAGACTCGAGGGTATGCCGGTGCGCACCGAGGCCGGGGACGTCCAGGACGTCGGCCGCCGGCATGGCCGAACCGGCGGTCCCGGCCAGCGCGCCCGAGGAGACGACGAGCCGAGGACGGCTGTGGCCGGCGACGTAGGCGAGGTCGTCCGGTCCGGACCGTGGATCCAGGCAGATGGCGACCGCTCCGAGCGACGCGATCGCCGACCAGACGAGGAGGAACTCGGGACAGTTGGGGAGGATGAGCGCGACCCGGTCGCCGGCGCCGACTCCGCGTTCGGCCAGTCCTGCCGCCAGCGATCGGACGGCGGCGGCGAACTCGCCGCGCGACCACGTCACCAGGTCGCCGTCGACGGGTTGCCAGGTAAGGAACGGCCGAGCCGCATCGCGCTCGGCCCACCGCTCGACGAGCCAGCCGACGTCGCGCCCGAGGCTCGGCACCAACGCCGCTCGGCTCACGCCTCCGGCCACTGCAGGTGCCGCACGGTGAAGAACTCGGCGAAGCCGTCCAGGCCCATCTCGCTGCCGACGCCGGAGTGCTTGAAGCCGGTCCACGGCACGTCAGGACGGGCTGCGCCGCCGCCGTTGATGGCAACGGTTCCGGTCTCCAGGCGCAGAGCGACGTCGTGCGCGGCGGCTGGGTCGCCCCACACGAGAGCGTTGAGGCCGTATCGGCTGTCGTTGGCGAGAGCGACCGCCTCGTCGACGCTGTCGTACGCGAGGACCGTGACCACCGGAGCGAACAGTTCGTCCTGGCAGATCTCGTCACCCGCGTCGACGTCCCCTACGAGAGTCGGCTCGAGGTAGTAGCCAGGCCGGTCGGGGCGGCCGCCTCCAGCGAGGATCGCCGCGCCGGCCTCGACCGCGCGACGCAGGTAGCCCTCGACTCGCTGCCGGTGCTCGTCGCTGATGAGCGGGCCGACCTCGGTGTCCTCATTGCGGGGATCGCCCACAGGCGCGTGCTCGCGCAGGAACGCCGTTGCGGCCTCGACGAACTCGTCGTACTGGCTGTGGTGGACGAGGATTCGTGTCGTCGCGCCGCAACCCTGCCCGGCGTTGCGGCAGAACCGCAGCATGGACGGCCCCACCGCCCGGTTGAGGTCGGCGCCGGGCAGGAGGACGGTCGGCGACTTGCCGCCGAGCTCCAGGACGACCTTGGTATGCGTCCGGGCGGCGGCCTCGGCAACCGCGGCCCCGACCGCGTTGGAACCGGTGAACGACACGAGGTCCACGTCCGGGTGCGAGCTGAGCCGCTGGCCCACGTCGGGACCACCAGGGACGAGGTTGAGGACACCGGGCGGAACCCCGGCCTCCTCGGCCAGCCGGACCACCGCGACGGAGCAGAGCGTCCCGCGAGGCGACGGCAGCAGGACGACCGTGCAGCCGGCGGCCAGGGCCGGCCCGACCTTCCAGGCGATCATGTTCACCGGGTAGTTGTACGGCGTCACGGCGGCGACCACCCCGATCGGGACCCGGAGCAGCTCGCTCTCGACTCTCGGTGGCCCCTCGAGCGGTGGGAGCCGCTCGACGTAGCCGCCCCGCGGGCCCGTCTCCGCCATGTCGGCGGCCCACCGCAGGTTCGCGACCGGCGTCGCGGTCTGCAGCGTCCGCGCGAGCGAGATCGGCGAACCGACCTCCGTCACGACGAGCTGGGCCAGTTCCTCGTGATGCTTCTCCAGCAGGTCCGCGAACCGTCGCAGGACGGTGGCCCGCTCCCCCGGTTGGGTCCGGCTCCACGCGGCGAAGGTGGCTCGGGCGGCGGCCACGGCCGCGTCGGCCTGGACCACGTCGGCGAGGTGCCACGTCGCGAAGGTCGCCGCCGTGCTGGGGTCGACCGACGCATACTCTTCGCCGTTGCCCACGCGCCAGCGGCCGTCGACGAACACGGTTGCGGCAGAGAGCTCCTCGGCCTGGAGCACGTCATATCTCCATGTCGAGCACGTGCGACTGGAACGACTTGCCGTGCGGGTCGACCCGCAGGGTCATCGACACGCCGCCACCCAGCGCCCGGTCGAGGACGAAGTTGAGGCCGTGGACGATGGGGAGCTCGTAACGGACCACGTCGCCCTCGACCAGGCCGCCGAAGTGAGCCCGGACGCGGTGGGCTGTGAGCCGCTCGACGATCAGCGGGTAGTCGGCCGGGTCGTCGACGAACACGCACACGTTGCTGACGTCACCCTTGTCCCCGGACCGGCTGTAGGCGATCTCACGCAACCTCATGACGTCACCACCTCCGTCTCCAGGGTGACCAGCTCCCGCGGGACATAGGCGGGGGTGACGCCCAGCGCGGGCACGACGGAGGTAACGACGCCACCGCCGCCGGCCGGCCCGAAGTAGAGCAGCTCCACCTCGTGCGCAGCGTCGCGGGCCCGCTCCTCGGACTCGGTCCGCACGGCCAGGCGCAGCCGTACTTCGACCGGGTCGGCGATGGCTCCCTTGTCGCCGAAAAGCGAGTTCATGCCCTGCAGGTCGATCCGAACGTCGTCGGCCGGGTCGAGCAGCTCGTCGAGGTGGGCGCGCAGGATCTCCTCGGCGCGGCGCGCGCGCCCGACGCACCCGGGGCCGCCGTAGGAGATCTCACCGGTGGCGCGATAGCCCTGGTCGACGCCGACGAGGACCTTCAACGAGCTCGGCCACTCGCGGCCGGTGGCGCCCGACAGCCGGACCCGGTCCTGACCCAGGTCCTCGACGCATACCTGCGAGAAGTCGGCGGTTACGTCGGGGGTGAGGTAGGTACGCGGGTCGTGGATCTCGTAGAAGAGCTGCGTCTTCATGGTGCGCTCGTCCACCGCCCCTCCGGTCCCGTCCAGCTTGGTGACCACCGCCGAGCCTTCGGTGACCTCGGCGAGCGGGAAGCCGAGCCGGTGCGGATCCGGGACGACGCGGTAGGGCGGGTCCTCGAAGTTGCCGCCGGTGCTGTGCACACCGCACTCGAGCAGGTGACCGACCATCGTCGCGTGACCGACGGCTTCCCAGTCGTCGAGCGACCAGTCGAGCTCGTGGCAGATGGGTCCGACGAAGAGTGACGGGTCGGCGAGCCGCCCACCGACGACGATCTGGGCGTCTTGGCGCAGGCAGTCGACGATCGGCTCGGCGCCGATGTAGGCGTTCGCGGACACCACTCGGTCGCCGAGCGCGCCGACGGTCGTGCCGAGCTCGGGCAGATCCGCATCTCGCGAGCGCACCAGGTCGAGGGCGTCGTCGCCGCGGATCACGCCGAGCCGGACTTCGTGCAACCCGGCCTCGCCGAGCCCGTCGACGAAGTCGGCGACGGCCGCGTCGGGGTTCGCCGCGCCGAAGTTGCCGACCACCCTGCCGCCGCCGGCGAGGAACCTCCGCAGCAGCGGCACGAGCCGACGAATCCGCTCGTCCTGCCCGGTCGCAGGGTCACGGCGGCGCCGGACGTGGGCGAGGGCCATGGTGCGCTCGGCCAGGCAGTCGAACCCCAGGTAGGTGACCCGACCGCTGTCCGCCATCGCGGCAGCGAGTGCCAGCCGGTCGTTGGCGTACGCGGAGCCGGACCCGATGGCGAGCGTCCCACCGGAGGCACGCCGATGCATGCCTCAGTCGACCTCGATGGCCAGTTCCGGGCAGCCGTCGGCCGCGAGCTGGGCCTCGTCCTCACGCCCCGTTGGAACCGTCTCACTGAGGACGTAGGCGTGTCCGTCCTCCTCGCGCGCGAAGAAGATGTCCGGTGCGCTGAGGCGGCACAGGCCGTGTCCCTGACAGCGTTCCTCGTCGACACGTACCTGCATCGGGAGCCTCCTGGGCGACATTGACATTAGCCGGATCTAGTATAACCATGATCACTTAATATGGAACCCGCGAGAAGCGAGCAGCGATGACAGAGGCCGGCCATTGCCCGGTGGTCCACTTCGACCACAACTCCGACGAGCATTCCGCCGACCCGGTCGGGTCCTACCGCGCGCTGCGCGAGCAGGCGCCCGTCGCGTGGTCGGAGGCGCACGGGGGCTACTGGGTCCTGTCCAGCTACCAGGCGGTGTTCGAGGCGGCGCGCCACGACGAGATCTTCTCGTCCGAGCGCAACAGCTACGGGGGTGAGGGCCTGTCCGTCGTCATCCCCAAGACGCCCATGCACTTCCACATCCCCATCGAGATCGACCCGCCCAACTTCCGCAAGTGGCGCAAGCTCATCAACCCGATCACGGCGCCGGCGGCGGTCGACCGGATGAAGGGCATGGTCGAGCACTACGTCACCTACTTCATCGACGAGGTCATCCAGTCCGGTGAGGCCGACATGACGTCGGTCATCGGAGTGCCTTCGCTCGTCACGGTCGACTGGCTCGGGCTCGACGTCAAGGACTGGCGCCGGTATGCGGCGGCGCACCACGCGGTGCTCGCGGCGGTTCCCGGCTCGGAGCAGTACCGCCAGGCAGTCGAGGTCGACTTCCCCTACATCAACGAGAAGACGTGGGAGGTCATCCGCGCCCGGCGGGAGGACCCGCAGGACGACATCATCAGCTACCTCGTCCAGCAGGAGGTCGACGACCGTCCGGTGACGGACGACGAGGTGTTCTCGATCGTCGACCTGCTGCTCGCCGGCGGCGTCGGCACGACCGCATCGCTGGTCAGCAACACGGTGGTGTGGCTGTACCAGAACCCCGACGTGCGCCAGCAGCTCATCGACGACCCGTCGTTGCTGGACAAGGCGATCGAAGAGTTCCTCCGCTACTTCTCCCCCACCCAGGCGCTGGCCCGGACGGTCGTCGAGGAGACCGAGTTCCTCGGCTGCCCGATGAAGGTGGGCGACCGAGTGCTGCTCGCGTGGAACTCCGCGAATCGCGACGCGCAGCAGTTCGACGACCCCGACCAGCTAGACATCACGCGCTGGCCGAACCGGCATACGGCGTTCGGCATCGGCATCCACCGCTGCGCGGGGTCGAACCTGGGCCGGGTGATGGCCAAGGAGCTGCTGGGCCAGATCCTGGAACGGATGCCGGACTACGTCGTCGACGTCGACGCCCTTGAGCCGTACCCGCATCAGGGCACCAACACGGGCTACCAGCGGATCCCGGCGACGTTCACCCCGGGACCGCGTCGGCTGGTCGGCGCCGACGCGCCGGCCGTCGCGTACTGACGACGTCGGTATGCCGGTCACCTCACCTGGGTCGGTCGACGCCGACCCCGATGTCGTCGTCCTCGGGACCGGCGCCGCCGGGCTCGTCGCCGCGCTCGCGGCGGCCGACGCCGGCGCCTCGGTGCTGCTCGTCGAGAAGGCCGACCGGGTCGGTGGCACGACAGCGCTGTCCAGCGGGGTGGCCTGGATCCCGGCGACCTCGGTCGCGGCGGCCGAGGGGGTCACCGACTCCCGCGAGGCGGGCCTGGCCTACCTGGAGTCGTTGTCGCACGGGATGATCCGACCGGAGATGGCGAAGGCGTTCGTCGACTCCGGCGACGAGGTCGTCGAGTGGCTGCGGACGCGGACCCCGTTGACCCTGCGCCTGGTTCCCGGGTTCCCCGACTACCACCCCGAGCACCCGGGCGGCATGCCACGCGGCGGCCGCTCCCTCGAGCCCGAGCTGTTCGCGTTCGACCGCCTGGAGGGCTGGGGCGAGCGGATGGTCGGCGCGCCGCGACCGATGCGCGTCACCGAGACACCGGTCGGTGGCGGCACCGGAGTGCTGCCGGCCGAGGTCGAGGCCGAGCGGCGAGCCGGACAGGTCGAGGGCCTGGGCCGAGCCCTGGTCGGCGCCCTCCTGCGCGGCTGCCTCGACCGCGGCGTCGTCCCACTCACCGGGACGAGGGCCGAACGCCTGGTCGTCACGGATGGTCGCGTGACGGGTGTGGAGCTCTCCGGTGCCGCAGGTCGGCGGGTCGTCCGCGCGGGTGCGGTCGTCCTCGCGACCGGCGGCTTCGAGTACGACGAGGAGCTCGTCCGGGCGTTCCTCCGCGGCCCCATGCGGGAACCGGCCGGCGTCCCGAGCAACACCGGCGACGGGCTGCGGATGGCCATGCGGGTCGGAGCCGCCCTCGGCGCGATGCGCGAGGCGTGGTGGGTACCCGTCGTCCGGCTGCCCGGCGAGCGGGCCGACGGCGGTAGCAACGTCCAGCTGGTCCTGCGCGAGCGGACCTTGCCGCGGTCGATCGTCGTCAACCGGTCCGGCCGCCGGTTCACCAACGAGGCGGCCAACTACAACGCCCTCGGCGGGGCCTTCCACACCTTCGACCCCGGCTCGTTCGACTACGTCAACCTGCCGTGCTGGTTGGTGTTCGACCAGGGGTTCGTCGATGCCTACGGCGGGTTCGGCACCGGGCCCGGCGGTCCGGCTCCGACGTGGCTGACCAGCGCGGACACGGTGGATGAGCTCGCCGACGCTCTGGGCGTCCCGGCCGACCCGTTGGCGGCGACCGTCGAGCGCTGGAACGGCTTCGTCAAGCAGGGCCACGACGACGACTTCGGCCGGGGCGACAGCGCGTACGACGGGTGGTGCGGTGACCGCGCCCGGTACCCCGGCGTCTTCGCGACCCTCGGCCCGATCGACCGCGGTCCCTACTACGCCGTCGAGCTCGTCGGCTCCGCCCTCGGCACCAAGGGCGGACCGCTCACCACCGTCGACGGCGAGGTCCTCGACGTCGACGGTGCGGTGATACCGGGCCTGTATGCGGCGGGCAACGCCATGGCCGCGCCCACCGGCATGGTCTACGGCGGCGCCGGCGGGACCCTCGGTCCGGCGCTCGTCTTCGGCTACCGGGCCGGACGGGCGGCAGCCTCCGGGTCGCCGGTCCCCGGGCGGCAGCTCGAGGAGGTCTCGTCGTGACGGACCCGATCGTCGTCGTCGGCGCGGGCCTGGCCGGCCTCCGCGCCGCGGAACAGCTACGCGCCGCCGGAGAGACCGGCCCGGTCGCCGTCGTCGGACGTGAGGTCCACCCGCCCTACAACCGGCCGCCGCTGACCAAGGAGGCGCTGAAGAACGGCGTCGACGCGACGGTCCTCCATTTCCGACAGCGGGCCAGCACCGCCGACGTCACCTGGCGGCTGGGTGAGTCGGTCGTCGCGGCCGACCTGGACGCGCACACGGTCACCCTGGACGACCTCTCGGGTGGCGACGTCCTCGCATACCGGGGGCTGGTCGTCGCGACCGGAGTCGGCACCCGCCGGCTGCCTCTCGCCGCGCCGCTCGCGTGGCGGCACGGGATCCGGACCGTCGACGACGCGGCGGCGCTGCACGAGGCGCTCCGACCCGAGCGACGGGTCGTCGTGCTCGGCGCCGGTTTCGTCGGGACCGAGGTCGCGGCCACGGCCACCCAGCTGGGCTGCGAGGTGCACGTCGTCGACCCGCTGCCGCTGCCGCTGGTGCGCGCGCTGGGCCCGGTGGTGGGCGCGGAGGCGCAGCGCCGCCACGAGGAACGTGGGGTGCGGTTCCATCTCGGACGAATGGTCACGGCGATCCACGGGTCGGCCGGCCCCGAGCGGGTCGAGCTCGACGACGGCACCCTGTTGGCGGCGGACGTCGTCGTCGAGGCGGTCGGGTCGGTTCCCCAAGCGGAGTGGCTGGCCGGCAACGGGCTCGACCTGACCGACGGCGTCGCGTGCGACGGGGAGCTGCACCCGCTGCGGGACGGTGAACCGGTTCTCGACGTCGTGGCGCTAGGTGACGTGGCGCGGTTCCCGGTTCCCGGGTTCGGCACGGTGCGGATCGAGCACTGGAACTGGCCCACCGAGATCGCCGCGCACGCGGCCCGCAGCCTGCTCGCCGGGATCGCCGGCGCCCCCGAGCCGGAGCAGTCGTTCCTGCCGATGCCGACGTTCTGGACCGACCAGTGGGGTGTCCGGTTCCAGTCACTCGGGATGCCGCACCTCGGGCTGGCCGACGTCCGCGTGCTCGAGGGCGACCTGACCGCTGAGTGCGCGGTGGGGTACCACGACGCGACCGGCCGGCTGGTCGGTGTCGTCCTCGTCGGCCTCACCCGCCAGTTGCTCACCTACCGCACCCGGATCGCCGACGAGCGTCCGACATCTTTCGCCTCGGCGCGCTGAGCCGACCGTGACCGAGGCCCGCGCGACCCCGAGATCCGCGCGTACCGACCGACCGGGCGGCCGTCGGGTCCCCGGCTGGCTGCTGGTCGTCATGGTCGGGGTTATCGGCCTCAACCTGCGGGCGGCGCTCGGGGCGGTGCCGCCATTGCTCGGACCGATCTCCACCGAGCTCGGCATCCCCGGCTCGACGCAGGGGTTGCTCACGTCGTTGGGCGTCGTCTTCATGGGTCTCTGCGCCCCGGTCGGCCAGCGGGTCGCGGCCCGCTTCGGGTCGGAGGCGACGACGGCCGCGTTTCTCGGTGTGCTCGCCGTCGGTGGGCTGCTCCGTCTGGCGGCCACGACGACCACCGTCCTGCTGCTGTCCGCGGCGGTATCCGGGGCGGCGATGGGCGCGATCTCGGCCCTCGTGCCGGGCCTCATCGCCCACCACATCCCCCGAGTGAAGGGTCTGGCGACGGGGATCTACTCGACGGGCCTGGCCTTGGGCGTGGCGATCGCCGCGTGGGTCGCGGTACCGACCGCGGAGCTGCTGCACGGCTGGCGGCCTTCCCTGGCGCTGTGGGGCGGTGTGGCGCTACTGACCATGCTCGTGTGGCTGGTCCTGGTCCCCCGGCTGCGGCGGCACGTCATCCACCCCGAGCCGGATGAGGCCGCGGCCAGCCACCGCCTGCCGTGGCGGTCGCCGACCGCCTGGTGGGTGACGACGTTCTCGGCAGTCCAGATGATCGTCGGCTTCAGCGGACTGGCCTGGATCACGCCGTACTACGCGGCCCTCGGCATGCCGGTGGCCGACGCGGCGCGGCTGTTCGCCTTCTTCCAGATCATCCAGCTCGCGGCGATGCTCACCCTGCCGACGATCACCGACTTCACCCGCGACCGGCGCCCGCTGCTGGCGGTCACCGTCGTAGCCACCGCCGCGGGGGTCCTGACCATGGTCGTGGCCCCGATGCCATTGGCGTTGCTGGCGATCGGGCTCTTCGGGTTCGGTGTGGGCGGAGGCTCTGCGCTGGTCCTCGTGCTCGTGTCGGACTACACGTCGACGCAGCAGCAGGCGGCCCGGCTCGGGGCGATGACCTTGATGGTTGCGTTCCTCGCGGGAGCGCTCGGGCC
>Ga0307288_10000133_pt1 | contig 26323 bp, 25 predicted proteins | sample ER_DNA_142_FD_194469 | JGI IMG/M metagenome (GOLD analysis project Ga0307288, IMG submission 194469) | Bulk soil microbial communities from the East River watershed near Crested Butte, Colorado, United States - ER_DNA_142 | ecosystem: Environmental > Terrestrial > Soil > Floodplain | place... | reverse complement strand
TAGATCCGACGCGGATTGCCACATCACCGTCGGCATCGCGGATTGGCGGGTATCCGTAGATCTCGGCAAGTTCGGCATCGACCAAGTCATTGAGATGTTGCTGGTCGCGCGGCATGGTCGGATCAACGTCGGGCCGCTCCAGCTGCTCGACCTTGATTGATGCGTCAGCTTCGACGGGCGCCTGAGCGGGCTGGAGCGCCTCGGCGAGCTGGTCGGGCGCAAGAAAGACCGGATGCTGTACGCCGTAGATATCGCGTAACACGGAGACCGCGAGCTCGCTCATGTGATCCGATGCGGTCTGCGGCAACTCGATCCAGAGGTTCGCAGTCGGTTGGGTGGAAGGAACCATGGAGGCGTCCTCGCCGCCGGCTGTCGGTGGCCGCCAGCCGAGCTGTTCCATTGCGGAGAGTTGCTCCGCAGAGAGTTGAAAGTCAGCACCAAGTACGCCGTTACTGGCCGCCTCGCATCGAATCATCCCGGGCCGCGGACTGCTCAGGGTGACAAATGGTGGAGGTCCGTTGCCTCCAGATGTGGTCCAGATGGTGAGGTCGGCCGTGTCGTCGATCAGCGAGATGACCTCACTCAATCGGCTCTGGAACTCAGTCCAGGCTTGCGCTGTACTCCGGTCGAGGTCGAAGTCGTCGATGTCGGCCATATGCGCCCCTCCCAGCCACGACAACGACAGTAATGCCGCAGGCGTTCAAATGCCCAGCGCCGCGACGACCCGGGACGGTGACGGCCGGCCGAGTTTGGTGGCCAGCCAACGGCTGGTAGCAACCAATGTTGAAAGATCAACGCCGGTTTCGATGCCGAGGCCCTCAAGCATCCAGACCAGATCCTCGGTCGCAAGATTCCCGGTCGCCGACTTGGCGTAGGGGCAGCCGCCAAGACCGCCGGCGGACGAATCGAACTCGGTGACTCCGGACTCCAGTCCGGCCAGAACGTTGGCCAGCGCCTGACCGTAGGTGTCATGCAGGTGCAGCGCGATTCGATCCCGCGGCACTCCGGCCGCGTCAATGCAGTTCAGCACCGCCACGACCTGACCAGCAGTCGCAACGCCGATCGTGTCACCCAGACTGATGGTTGAGCAGCCTAGCTCAATCAGCCGGGCCGCGACCGCCGCCGGCTTTTCGGGCTCAACCCAGCCCTCCCAAGGATCACCGAAGCACATCGAGACATAGCCGCGTACCGGAATCGCACGGGCATGTGCCGCCGCAACCACCGGCGCCGCCATCTCAATGGCACCGTCCAAAGTCGTGCCCAGATTCTGCTTGGCGAAGCTCTCGGTGGCCGAGACGAAGATCGCGAGTTCGTCAGCTCCGGCCGAGACTGCTCGTTCGAAACCCCGCTGATTGGGAACCAGCACTGGGTACCGGACGCCAGGACGGCGCCGCAGCCGTGCCATCAGCTCATCGGCATCAGCGAGCTGAGGGACCCAGCGTGCAGAGACGAAGCTGGTCGCCTCGATCACGGCAAGCCCCGCCTCGCCAAGGCGGTCAATGAATTCCAGCTTGATCTCCAGCGGCACCACGGCTTTCTCGGCCTGGAGTCCATCACGAGGGCCGACCTCGTACACACTGACCCTGGCAGGTAAACCGGGTCGGGTATGAACTGCCGGCAGCGGGTCCATACCGGCGACTGTACGCGTATGGGTGGTTGCCTATCGTTAGAAGATGACCGAGCCCGCGATGCTTCCGGCAGGCGCACCTGGTCCAGGAATGGTCCCGATTGCCCCCGCTGCATTGCTGCGCCGTCCGCGCTCGGCGTTGACCTGGGTCACCACGATCGTCCTCGGCTTGGGCGGCCTGATGATCGCCATCTTGATCTTTCTACTTGGCGGCCCAACGGGCGCCTTGATCGCCACCCTGTTGGCTGCGGTGTCCTTTCCTGTCTTGATCTTGATTTGCTTCTGGCTTGATCGCTATGAGCCCGAGCCGGCCAGTTATCGCCTCACCGCGCTCGGCTGGGGTGCTGTAGCGGCAGTGGTGTTGAGCTTTATTGCCGAACAGTTTCTTTTCGGGCTGCCGGGGACGAACGAATTCGTCGCCGCAGCGGTGGGAGCGCCCTTTGTCGAAGAGCTCGCCAAGGGCTTGTTCCTCGTCGCGATCGTCATCTTCCGGCGATCCCAGATAGACGGTCTGCTGGACGGGATTATCTACGGGGCACTGGTGGGAATCGGCTTCGCCTTCGTCGAAGACATCGTCTATTACCTTCAGTCGCTACAAGCCGGCCAGCTCGGCGTCACCTTCTTCCTTCGCGGGATCATGGGGCCCTTCGCGCATCCGCTCTTCACCGCTGCAACAGGCATAGGCATTGGTATCGCAGTGTCAACACGCCGCCCGGGAGTACGAGTGCTGGCACCAATCTTCGGCTTCCTGGCCGCCATCGTGATGCACGCGATTTGGAATGGCAGCGCTTTCTGGGGCGCAAATGGGTTCTTGTTCGCCTACGGCGCGATCATGCTCCCGCTGTTGGTGATAGTGCTGGCGGTTGCCATCTGGGCTCGCTCTCGAGAGGGCAAGATGCTCACCGCCGCGCTCCAACAGATCGCGCAGATGGGTTATATCCGTCCAGAAGAGATCCGCTGGATCGCTCGACTGTCGGATCGCATGTCTGCACGCGCGTACGCCAAACGTATTGGCGGCAAGCCCGCCGCCGCGGCGCTACGGGCGTACCAGCAGACCATGATCGAGGTCGGATTCCTTCACCATCGAGCCGTGAGCGGAACGGCTCCTGCTGATCTCAACCAGCGCATGAGCCTGCTGCTGCAACGCGCGGCGTGGCTGAGGCCATATGTTGTGTTTCCACCGTCGCCTCGCGCGACGATGTGGCCTCCTGCTGGTCAGCCGGGATCGTGGAGTCCGCCGCCCATTCAGCCCGGGGCCTCCACGTTTCCCGACCGTCGCGGATAGCGGATGATCACTCGCTGGATCAGCCAGATCGGCCGCCTGCGGCGCGCGGGTCGCCGCACGAACGTGGCATTGCTCGTAGTTCTCCTTGCTGCTGCGGCGTCTGGAGTATTTGCCTTTGCCGCCGGTACGCCCGTCCCTGCCAAGATCGCGACACTGGCTCATGGCATCTTCGGGCTGGCGCTTGTCCTGCTCGTCCCATGGAAGACGATGATCGTGAGGCGGGCCCCTGTCATGCGTGCCACGAGCCTGATCCTGGTCGCACTGATCGGAATCTGCCTCGCCTCGGGCCTTGTCGAGGTTTTCTTGGGGTACGGCGTCCTGTGGCGACTCAGCCCTATGCAGGTACATGTCGGGTCAGCCATATTGGCGGCGCCGCTGCTCGCCTCGCATGTGCTGCGTCACCGCCGGCAACGCTTGCGTCGACTGGACCTATCGCGCCGCGTGTTGTTGCGTACTGGCGTTCTTGCCGCCGGTGCCGCCGCGACGTACGGGATGCTCGAGGGCATTGGTCGGCTGCTTGGGTCGACCTCAGTCAGCAGAGCCGCAACCGGCTCGCATCGACTCAGCCCAGCCGCCGCCCCCGCCACGATCTGGCTTTTTGATCAAATCCCCGACCTAACGGCAGACCATCGGGTCGATGTTGCCGGCTCTCGATTCTCGGTATCCGATCTTGCGTCGCGGTCCAGGGCCGTTGTAGCCCGGCTTGACTGCACCAGCGGCTGGTACACCGAGGCGGAGTGGACCGCCGTCAATCTCGCCGATCTGCTCCCGGCTGATCAGCTTGCTGCGGCGCCGAGCGTTGAGGTCATCAGCGTGACCGGCTATCGTCGACGCTTCCCCGCCGAGGAAGCTGACGCTCTGTGGCTGGCCACGGGATATCAAGGTGAGCCACTCCAGGCGGGGCATGGCGCGCCGGTGCGGCTAGTGGCGCCACATCGCCGAGGATTCTGGTGGGTCAAGTGGGTGGAATCGGTGAAGCTCAGCGACTTGCCCGCCTGGGGCCAGTCGCCTTTCCCGCTGACGTAAGAACGTGTGATGTCAGCTCGCCGACTCGGTGAATTCCCGTGGCACGGCGATCACGTCGACCAGAGCACCATTACGCCATACGGTGATCTCTACTCGGCGGCCAATGGCATCCTCGACCATCCGGCGCTGCAACTCAGTGCTCGACCCAAGCGACGTGCCGGCAACTGCCACGAGGATGTCACCCGGTCTCAGCCCCGCAGCGTCTGCCGGGCTTCCAGCAACGACCTGCGCCACGCGCAAACCTTCCCGCCGACCCAGTTTCTTGACCAATGCTGGCGGCAATGGAGCCTGGCTGCCCGCGATCCCGAGCCAGGCGCGACGCACCCGACCAGAAGTCATCAAGGCGCTGATTATGCGCTGTGTGGTTTCGTTGATCGGTACCGCCAGGCCTACACCGATGCCAGCAACCGCGGTATTGACTCCGATCATGCGGCCGCGGCTGTCTGCCAGTACGCCGCCGCTGTTGCCGGGGTTGAGAGCCGCGTCAGTCTGGATCACTTCATCCACCACACGGCCTTGCCTGGTTGGCAGCGATCGACCGAGCGCGGAAACGATGCCGGCAGTGACGCTGCCGGCAAGACCGAGCGGGTTGCCGACGGCGACTACCAGCTGCCCCACCTGAAGCTTGCTGGCATCGCCGAGGGTTACTGGGCTGGGAACTTCGCCCCGAGCACGTAGTACAGCGAGGTCTGAGAATGTATCTAAACCGACCACATCGGCGGTCACCTCGCTGCCGTTCGCGAAGCTGGCCACCACTGTGCTCACGCCTTCAACCACGTGCGCACTGGTCAGGAGAAAGCCGTCGCCGGTCAGCACGCTCGCGCTGCCAGCGCCATCTCCCAGCCGAGACCGCACCCGGAGGCTCGCCACACTCGGCAAGACCTGCTGGACCACGGCTGTCACCGCCGACGAGTACGCATCCAACGCCTCACGGTCGCGGTCATCAATCATGTTGTGATAACGCGTACAGCGCGGATGTGTTCCCTGATTGTGAGTCCCACCTGCACAGCGCGTGTGCAGGTGGGACTCTCTGAACGGCTCTGATCGCTCCTCAGCTGCAGCCGCTGGTGGATCCGCAGCCCTCGCAGACGTAGCAGCTACCACTGGGCCGCATCTTCGTACCGCATGTCAGGCACAGCGGCGCATCGACGCTGGTGCCGGTGATCTCTTCAAAGAGCTCAGCCGTCGTATGCGCGCTGGGCGGAGCCGGCTTGGCAGCAGCTCCATCCATCTCGTCGGTTCGCACTTCGTCACCCGGGTCATTCTTGAGCGATTCAGCCTCGCTGAGTTCTTCCTCGACGGGCAAATACGAACCGGTCTCGACCTGCCGCGCCCGCTCGGTGGCAGTGTAGATGCCCAGCTCAGCGCGTTCCTCGAACGATAGGTAGTCCAAAGCCAACCGTCGGAAGATGTAGTCCATGATCGACTGTGCCATCCGGATGTCTGGGTCGTCGGTTAGACCGGCCGGCTCGAACTTCAGGTTGGTGAATTTCTGAACGAAGGTTTCCAGCGGAACTCCATATTGCAGACCGATGGACACCGCGATAGAAAATGCGTCCATCACACCGGCAAGAGTCGAACCCTGCTTACCGAGCTTGAGAAACACCTCACCCAGACCATCGTCGGGATAGGAGCCAGAGGTCATGTAGCCCTCGGCACCGCCCACGGAGAAGGACGTAGTGCGGCTCGGGCGCGACTTGGGAAGTCGTTTGCGGGTCGGTCGGTAGACCACCTTCTCCACGACGTCAGTTTCGGTTGACTCCGTGTCGTCTGCCTTGCCGGCCTTGCCATCGCTGAGTGGCTGGCCAACCTTGCAGTTGTCACGGTAGACCGCTAGCGCCTTGAGGCCGAGCTTCCAGCCCTGCAAGTAGACATCAGCTATCTCCTCCACGGTGGCCGTCTCCGGCAGGTTCACCGTCTTGGAGATGGCACCGGAGAGGAAGGGCTGGGCAGCCGCCATCATGCGGACATGGCCCATCGGCTTGATCGCTCGCTGGCCCATTGCCGTGTCGAACACCTCGTAATGCTCCGGCTTGAGCCCTGGTGCATCGATCACATGGCCGTGCTCGGCGATGTACTCAATGATCGCCTCGGCTGTTTCATCCGCGTAGCCGAGCTTCTTGAGCGCCCTCGGGATCGTCTGGTTCACGATCTGCAGCGAGCCCCCACCTACCAACTTCTTGAACTTGACCAGCGAGAAGTCTGGCTCGATGCCAGTGGTGTCGCAGTCCATCATGAAGCCGATCGTTCCGGTCGGAGCCAAGACGCTTGCCTGCGCATTGCGGTAGCCCTGTGATTCGCCGATCTTGATCACATCTGCCCAGGCGGCCGTCGCGCGCTTCCGGATGTCGGCGTCCATCCCATCGACTATGCGCAGCGCGTCATTGGCGGCCTGGTGCTTGCGCATCACTCGCTTGTGGGCGTCAGCGTTTCGGGCATATCCCGCGTAGGGGCCGACGATGCCGGCGACCTCCGCCGACCGGCGGTATGAGACGCCCGTCATCAGCGACGTAATTGCCGCAGCCAGCGCGCGGCCGCCTTCGGAGTCGTATCCGTGACCGGTCGCCATCAGCAGCGCCCCAAGGTTGGCGTAGCCGATGCCGAGCTGCCGGTACTCACGAGTCGTCTGCCCAATTGCCTCGGTCGGGAAATCGGCGAAGCAGATCGAGATATCCATGGCGGTAATGATCAACTCAACCGCCCGCTCGAACGCTTCAGCGTCAAAGGTGTCGTCCTCGCGCAGGAACTTGAGCAGATTGAGGCTCGCCAGATTGCACGAGCTGTTGTCCAAGCTCATGTATTCACTGCAGGGATTAGACGCAGTAATCCGACCGGTCTCCGGATTGGTGTGCCAATCGTTGATCGTGTCGTCGTACTGAATGCCGGGGTCGGCGCACTCCCAAGCAGCCGTCGCCATCTTGTTGAACAGCTCACGCGCGTTCACTGTCTGGAGAACCCGACCGTCGGTACGCGCACGCAGTGCGAAATCGCCACCGTCTTCAACGGCTCGCATGAACTCATCAGTCACCCGCACCGAGTTATTGGCGTTCTGGTACTGCACGGACGTGATGTCGCGGCCGCCCAGATCCATGTCGAAGCCGGCATCACGGAGCGCGCGGATCTTGTCTTCCTCGCGCGCCTTGGTCTCGATGAACTCTTCGATGTCGGGGTGGTCCACATCGAGCACGACCATCTTCGCCGCGCGACGAGTCGCGCCGCCGGACTTGATGGTCCCGGCACTTGCGTCAGCGCCGCGCATGAACGAAACGGGACCGGAGGCGGTGCCGCCAGAGCTCAGCAGTTCCTTCGACGAGCGGATTCGCGAAAGGTTGAGTCCGGCACCAGAGCCGCCCTTGAAGATGAACCCTTCTTCTCGATACCAGTTCAAGATCGAGTCCATTGAGTCGTCCACCGAAAGAATGAAACAGGCTGAAACTTGTTGCGGCGAAGCTGTGCCGACGTTGAACCAGACAGGTGAATTGAACGAGAAGTATTGGTGGAGCAGCATCCAGGTCAGTTCGTGCTCGAACACCTCGGCTGACTGGGCGTCGGCGAAGTAGCCGTGGTCCTCCCCTGCCCTACGGTAGGTCTGCACCACACGGTCGATGAGCTGTTTGAGACTCTGCTCTCGCGCTGGCGTGCCGAGCGCGCCGCGGAAGTACTTGGTCGTGACGATGGTCGACGCGTTGACGCTCCAAAAGTCGGGGAATTCAACACCCTTTTGTTCAAAGACGACCTCTCCGGTCTTCCAGTTGGTCTGGACCACGTCGCGACGTTCCCAGGTCACCTCGTCATATGGGTGCACATCGGAGGTAAAGACGCGCTGAATGCTTAGCCCCGGGTGCTTCGGCGGTGCACTCTTGTTTTCCGATCGCCCATTCGCCGAACGGGTGGTTTCGGTCATTTCTGCCTTTCTAGTGAGACTGGTGTCCATTACTGGCACCGACAATCAAGGAGTGGCCTGGAATTTCGTTGTGGGCGCTCGCCCAAAATTAGGCGCGCCCGAAGTTAGGAGCCTCAGGGCGGCTCGGGACGATCACTGGTGTGCTGACGCGCTGGCGTCAGCCGGTGCGGAATGAAGTTGCTCATCTTGTGGTCTGCGGCATGATCCGGAACGAGAGGCTCGATCCCGGTCGGCTCCTGCTCAATGCGGAGCAGAGCAATCTCAGCCTCGAAGTCGTCTACCGACCGGAACTGGCGATAGACACTCGCGAAGCGTAGATAGGCAACCTGATCAAGCTCTCGAAGCGGTCCCAGAATGGCGACACCGACTTCGTCGGCGGGTATCTCCGGCTGGCCCAAGGCGCGCAGTGAGTCTTCGACCAGCTGCCCAAGCCGGGCCAGCTGGTCCTCAGTCACCGGCCGTCCCTTACAAGCCTTGCGGACTCCGTTGATCACTTTGTCGCGGTTGAACGGCTCGACGACGCCGCTGCGCTTGACGACGACCAGCTGCATCTGCTCGATAGTGGTGAACCGTCGCTCGCACGATGGGCATTGACGCCGGCGCCGAATGCTGGTGCCATCGTCCGTCGTCCGCGAGTCGAGCACCTTGGAGTCGGTGTTGCGGCAGTACGGGCAGTGCATGTGTCCGGCTCCTTTCTGTATGTGTTTTTTTCGGTATGTGCTTTGAATTGGGCCTTCTGGGGACAGACCTGGGGATCACCCTGTGCGCTTGTCAGAGGATCTTGTGGACTGCGCTGTGAACTTCTGTGACTATCGAACCACAACTTGTGGATGAACCACATGCTTGTAACTACTAGATATGGATACCGTACGTCTTAGGACCATTCTCTGCAAGAGCACTGACACTTTTGCCTCGCGGCGTGGCGCGGTTATGCAGACTTGACCGCAGTCAGAGCAGGTTGCGTACCAGGGTGTAGGCCACCGCGACAATCAGTCCAATCACCAGCCAGTAGCTCAGGCGTACGCCGCGCAGGCGTTCGGCGAGGGATCGCGGTAAGCGGACAGCCGGTCCACCGGCTGCCTCTACAGCCCAGAGCACCCCGAGCACGCCCATGATGAGCATCCCAACTAGCGCGAGCGGATTGAATTCGAAGGCCGTACGGATGTCCCCGTGAAGCAGTGCGTCACCCATCCGCGTGCCGCCGCAGAGCGGGCAGTCCCACCCGGTTAGGGCGCGAAACGGGCACGGCAATCCGACGCCGGTCGTCGCGTACAACGCACTCAGCGCAAGTCCACCGGCAAGGAAAGCACCGACGTATCCGGCCGCACGCATGGGCCGAAATGGTCGGACGTCGGTGGAGACTGCCACCTCCCCATTGTGCCCGCGAGCGCGCCGCCTGTTCATTGGAGCTGCTCGAGAATTACCGACGCTCGCAGCTAAACTCGCCACGTCCCATGACCGCGAGGATGCTCATGTCCGACCAGTACGGCAGTCAGTGGCCAGAGACATCGACGACTACTGCCCAGCCGTCCTTCCGTCAACCGCCGGCAAGCCTGGGGTATCCGACTCCGCCTGGAAACCTTCTGCCGCCACCAGGAACCGAGTACGCCAGCTGGGCCACGCGTGTGCGGGCCAGGCTGATTGATCAGATCCCGACCTATCTCGGCTTGATCATCTTCTGCATCGGCTACCTGATCTTGATCATCCAGCTGGCACTGACCAGCGGATCCAGTCTGCACGTCGACGGCGCGGCTATTACGTTGATCATCGGTCTCGTTGTCATGCTCATCAGCCTGGGATGGGTTGCCTACAATCGCTGGCTCACCACAGGACGCACCGGACAATCGCTGGGCAAGCGAGTAACGAACATCAGGCTGATCGGCGAGGAGACCAATGCACCGATCGGTGCTAGAAATGCCTTCATCCGCGATCTTGTCCATATCCTCGATGCCTTGACAGTAGTCGGCTATTTGTGGCCTTTGTGGGATGACAAGAGACAGACCTTCGCTGATCAGATCATGAGAACCATTGTGATCAACGAGGCAGCTGACGACCGTAGTTCTTGATCTTGGCCCGCCGCAGGGATCGCCGTAGTAGTGACGTAACGTCTCATGGATACATCGACGAAAGGACCAGAACATGCCGCTGTTACGAGGCCGTCGGGAGCAAGCAGGAGCTATGAGGTTCCGGATGCAGGAGAAGCTCTTTGCGATCGGTGACGACTTCTGGATTGAGAACGAGGCGGGCGAGCGCGTCTTCAAGGTGAACGGCAAGGTCCTTCGGGTGCGTGACACGCTCGTTCTGGAGTCACCGAGCGGCGAGGACCTGTATTCGATCCAGCAGAAGATGCTGCATATCCGAGGCACGATGGAGATTGAGCGCGGTGGCCGGAAGATCGCGACCGTGAAGAAGGCGCTGGTGACCCCGCTCCGGGACCGCTTCTCAATCGATGTCGAGGACGGCGACGACATGGAGGCGAAGGGCAACATCGTCGACCATGAGTACAAGATCGAACGCGGCGGAGATGAAATCGCGGAGGTTTCGCGCCGCTGGTTCCGGGTGCGTGACACTTACGGCGTCGAGATCGACCCGGGACAAGACGCCGCTCTCATCTTGGCCACCGTCGTGTGCATTGACCAGATGACTCACGATGTCGGGTGAGCGGATCCCAGTACCAGCTGCGAGTTCAGCGATGTGCCTGCTGTGATCCCGACACGCCGGCGTCGTAGTCAGCACTCGTCACGCGAATAACAGTGATGCCAACGACAGCAAGTGCAGCTATCAAGATCACGGCGGCAATCAGCATCACGACAGCAATCCCTCGATCAGTGAGCTGACTGTCGCCAGCCGCTGAGGTCGCTCCCGTGATGGCGCGCGAGCGGGCATCCGCATAAGCCGACCTGTGGGTCTGCGTAGCTGAGATCTCTGCACCTGAGATCTCTGGAAAAGCGACAGGAAGGGCACTCATTTCACAACTCCTCTATGGAACCCGAACTGTGTTCCGATAGAACTGTTCGATGAATCTGCTCGACACTTTGAGACAGAACTCTGTAAGACAGAACGTATGTTCGATAGAACCTATGTTTGATTTGTACCGCATCTCGAACGCCGCGCCAAGCTCATTCGCACAGATATTCGAGCGTGTCGTCAAACAGTGAATCAGGGCGATCTGACACTTTTCGGCCCGCTTGGATGAAATGAGCGGCATCTTGCAACACGCTCGAACAGATGTTTGAATGTGTAGGCCCAGGTGCTCTATCGTCAGGCCTATGGCACAGAGCGATCCTAAGTTTCCGCAACCCAGCAAGCGCCGCGGACGGCCCCGGGCGAGCGATGTCGCGGCTCAGCTCGGCGAGAGCGCATCTGTCAGTTCATTTCCTGACGGCCCGCTCGACGCCGATGGGCTGACTCTTCGACAACGCCGCATCCTGGAAATGATCAAGAGCACTGTCGAGAGGCGCGGCTACCCGCCAAGCATCCGAGAGATGGGCGATGCTGTTGGCCTCGCCTCGTCCTCGAGTGTGGCGCATCAGCTCAAGATGTTGGAAGCCAAAGGGTTTCTGCGCCGCGATCCGAATCGTCCGCGTGCGCTGGAAGTGCTGCTGCCCGGTGAGGATCGGGCAGCCAGCCGGCAGCTCTCGCTCTCTCGGCAGTCCAGCACTGAAGACGAGACCGGGATTGGCGATGCCTTCCCAGAGCCGGTGCAGATTCCTGTGGTTGGACGGATCGCCGCAGGCGGTCCGATTCTCGCCGAAGAGACCATTGAGGACGTCTTTCCCCTGCCACGCCAGCTGGTCGGCGAGGGCACGATGTTCTTGCTCGCTGTACGCGGTGATTCCATGATCGATGCGGCAATCTGCGACGGTGACTGGGTGGTTGTTCGGCAACAACCGACCGCGGACAACGGTGACATCGTCGCGGCCTTACTCGACGACGAAGCGACTGTGAAGACCTTCAAGCGAACCGGCAGCCAGGTGTGGCTGATGCCACACAATTCCGCGTACGACCCAATTGATGGAAATCACGCCACGATCTTGGGGAAGGTTGTGGCGGTGCTGCGCCGAGTCTGACCAGCAAACCTGTGCGTGCCGCTAGAGCATGCTGGGTTCGGAGGCCGCCATCTCCATCGTGAAGCGGGCAACAGCACGAAGCTTGTTGGTGACGTCGAGGGCTGCGACCTTGTACGCCTCTGACAAGGTTGGGTAGTTCAAGACTGTGTCAACGAGGTAGTCGACCGTCCCCCCGCATCCCATGATCGCTTGGCCGATGTGCACCAGTTCGGTGGCGTTACTGCCGAAGACGTGTACGCCTAAGATTTCCCGGGTGTCGGCATGCACGATCAACTTCAACATGCCATAGGAGTCCCCAATGATCTGCCCACGCGCCAGCTCACGATAGCGGGAGATGCCGACCTCGAAGGGAACCGACTCACGAGTCAGCTCTCCTTCAGTCTTACCGCAGAACGAGATCTCCGGAATTGTGTAGATACCGATCGGCTGCAGACTTCGGAGCTCGTTGGCTGGCTCATTGAACGCATGTGCCGCGGCGAGGCGGCCCTGGTCCATCGAGGTTGAGGCCAGGGCAGGGAAGCCGATCACATCGCCGACCGCGTAGATATGCGGCACCTCGGTCTGATAGTTCGAGTTCACCACAAGTCGTCCCCGCTTGTCGGTCTTAAGCCCTGCGAGGTCGAGGCCCAAGTTCGCCGTGTTGCCTTGCCGACCTGCGGAGTGCATGACGACCTCGGCAGCGATCTTCTTCCCGGAGGCTAGAGTCGTGATCGTGCCCCGTCCGGAACTCTCCACCGAGGAGACCTCCTCACCGAAACGGAAGGACATGGTGTGATCACGTAGGTGGAACTTCAACGATTCAACGATCTCCGGATCGCAGAAGTCGAGCATGTTGTCGCGCTTCTCCACCAGCGTCACGCGGCTGCCTAACGCAGCGAACATTGAGGCGTACTCCACGCCGATGACGCCCGCGCCGACCACCACCAAGGAGCCCGGCACGGTGTCCAAAGTGAGGATTTGATCCGAATCGAGGACACGCAGGCTGTCGAAGTCGACGTTCGACGGATGGGCAGGCATGGTACCGGTTGCGATGACGACGTAGTTCGCGGTCAGGGTACGGAGTGCTCCCACGCCTTCGATCTCGATGGTAAGCGTGTGCGGGTCGAGGAAGCTCGCAGTTCCCGGCACCAATTCGATGTGGTTGCGCATCAGCTGCGAACGAATTACCTCCGTCTCGCGACCGACCACGTGCTGCAGCCGGGCAAGTAGGTCGGAGATGGTGATCTCTTCCTTGACTCGGTAACTGGCCCCGTACAGGTCCCGAAGCTGCATGCCCGTGAGATAGAGGACGGCCTCACGCAAGGTCTTGGACGGGATGGTGCCAGTGTTGACGCAGACGCCCCCGACCATCCCCTTGGTGTCGACAATGCACACCTTATGGCCGAGCTTGGCCGCCATGATCGCAGCCTTCTGGCCGCCAGGACCCGAACCGATGACCGCCAGGTCGAAATCGTACGTGTGCTCCATAGCGCAAGCGTGCCAGACGATCGACACCTTCGCCAGCTATGGATTTGGTGGCCGCAGCGCGCCCGAGCCGATGATCACAATTGGCCGGAGAGCCGCCGTAGCGCTTGGACTGCCACCTGCCGGTCAGTCGTCTGCCACATATCCGGCATGGATGCCTTGAGGAATGCGCCGTAGCGCGCGGTGACCAGTCGGGGATCGAGTACGGCAACCACTCCCCTATCAGTCAGCCGACGGATCAGTCGCCCGGAGCCTTGCGCCAGCAGCAGCGCGGCATGACTTGCGGCAATCTTCATGAATCCATTACCGCCGGCATCGGTGACAGCACGCTGGCGGGCCACGGTCAGTGGCTCATCGGGGCGTGGGAAGGGGATGCGGTCGATGATCACCAGCTGGCACGTTGCGCCCGGCACGTCGACTCCTTGCCACAGCGACAGCGTGCCAAAGAGGCTCGCTCGCTCGTCGGCTATGAATCGCCTGGTGAGCTCAGCTAGCTGCGCGTCCCCCTGGCACAAGATCGTCAGGTTGGGCAGCCGTTTGCGGCTGTAGACGGCGGCGGCCTCGGCTGCTTTCCGCGACGAGAACAGACCGAGGGCCCGGCCATCGGATGCCGCCACAAGTTCAGCAATCTCGGCTAGGGAAGCCTCAGACAAGCCGTCCCGGCCTGGCGGAGGCAGCGATCGCGCGACGTACAAGATCCCCTGGCGCTGGTACTCGAAGGGTGAACCGACATCCAAACCGCGCCACGGAACTCGTCGATCTTCAAGATCATCATCGGCCGCCTCTTGCGACCCACGATCATCCGATTTCTGAACGGTATCCAGGTGCTCCTCGACTTTGAGTCCCACGCTGGTCGCAATAGGAGCAAAGTCACCGCCCAGCTTGAGCGTGGCAGATGTCAGTACGGCGGTGTGTTCACTGAAGATCCGGCTCCGCATCAATCCAGCCACCGAGAGCGGCGAGACCCGCGCCTCGCGGCCGAAGCGTTCCCGATCGGCTATCCAGACCACATCGTGGCTATTGAGAGCGACCATCCGCTCTGCGATGTCGAAGATCTCCTTGACCGCCGCCGCAGCCTGCCGTCTGTCGGGAGTTTGGCTATCCCCGCCGGCCAGCGCACTAACCACAGCCCGGGATGCGTCGCGTACGGCAGCGCAGGCGGCGACAAACGCACTATCTGCATCCTCCACGCGCTCCAGCGCTCCGCCGTCCAAGGCGTTGCGCAGTGTCCTGGCTGTCTCCAGCAACTCCGGCGCGGTCTCGTCTTCCAGATAGGTCTGTGCGCGGCGGGCGACCCGTTCGACCGTTTGGGGACTCAGTTCCGCTGATGCGGCACCGGTCACCCGCGAGACGAGTTCGTGAGCCTCATCGATGATGACGGCGCTGTGCTCGGGAAGCGCCGTTCCACCATGCATGGCGTTGATGGCCAGCAACGCGTGATTGGTGACCACAAGGTCGGCGGCGCGGGCCACGTCTCGCGAGCGCTCGACAAAGCATTCCGCACCATAAGGGCAGCGCTGCGCACCCAGACATTCGCGAACTGGAATGGAGACCTGGGCCCACGCTCGTTCGGTGTGGGACGGTGCATCATCACGGTCGGCCAGAGCGCGTTGCTCGGCCTGGTCCGCAGCCCATCCGCGCAGCGCCAGAACCTCGGCCCCGAGAGCGGACTCGGGCGTGCTCTGCGGGGAGGATCTCAGGGCGTCGATCAGCTCACCGGCCGGAATGAGCGCTTGCTGATCATCAGCGGCGCCTTCTCGTACTCGAAGCATGCAGACGTAGTTGGTACGACCTTTGAGGATTGCGTAGGTTGGCCGCTGCCCGGTAACCGCCTCAACTGCATCGACTGCCGCAGGAATGTCGTTGTTGGCCAGCTGGGCCTGCAGAGCCAGCGTTGCGGTAGCGACGACGATGCGCTCGCCTGGATGCCGAATCAACCACAGCAGCGCGGGAGCCAAGTAGCCCAATGACTTGCCGGTCCCCGTGCCAGCCTGGACCAGCAGATGATTATTGGAGTCGAGGCTCTCCGCGACGGCATCGGCCATTTCGACCTGCCCGGGTCGATCGGTACCCCCAATCGCCCTGACCGCCGCCGCGAGGACATCGCGGTGCCCAACGTCCAGGCTGGAGGCCTTGGTCGGTGCGGTCATCGCAGAAACTCTAATCGCGACCGCGGCGACCAGTCAGTATGTTCAATCGCGCCGCGCTGTTTCGGTGCTCACCAGTTCGTACGGCGCTAGCTCGGCCGCCAGTGCAGGACTCACTCGGGCTACAACCAGGGTGCCGCTAGGAAGATGTTCGGTGGTCAGGAACTCGCCGGTTTGATGAATCCGGTTGACTAGATCACCGCGCTCGTACGGGACAAGCGCGCGAATCTGTATCTCTGGCCGCGGCAACATCGACTCGATAGTGGCCCGCAGCCGTTCGATGCCCCTCCCGGTACGCGCCGAAATGAACACCGCGTTGGGATAGTTGGCTTGCAATGTCCGCAGCGTTTCAGGAGCTGCCCGATCGATTTTGTTGATCACGACCAACTCGGCGATGTCATCGGCGCCGATGTCAGCCAAAACTGCTCGGACTGCGTTGATCTGTCCGACCGGGTCAGGATCTGAGCCATCCACCACGTGCACCAACAGATTGGCGTACGTTGACTCCTCCAACGTGGAGGCAAACGCTTCGACCAGGTCGTGCGGCAGATGACGGACAAAGCCGACGGTGTCGGTCAGGGTGTAGACCCTGCCATCGGGGGCCGCTGCCCGCCGGGTGGTCGGGTCCAATGTCGCAAAGAGTGCGTCATCGACGAGCACGCCGGCGCCCGTGAGGCGGTTGAGCAGGCTCGATTTGCCGGCATTGGTATACCCGACGATGGCAACCGACGGGACCTGGTGACGGCGCCGCTCCGCCCGCTTGGTCTCCCGGGTCGTGTCCATCTCCCGGAGTGCGGCTCGCAGCTTGGCGATGCGGCCGTTGATGCGACGCCGGTCGGTCTCCAGCTTGGTCTCGCCGGGACCACGACCACCGATGCCGACGCCGCCGCTTGCCCGACCACCGACCTGCCTGGAGAGATTGCCACCCCAGCCGCGTAGCCGTTGCTTCAGGTATTGCAGTTGGGCCAGCTCGACTTGGGCCTTGCCTTCAGCGCTCTTGGCGTGGGCGGCAAAAATGTCGAGGATGAGTGCGGTCCGGTCGATCACCTTGACACCGACCCGATCCTCCAGATTGCGCAGCTGCGCCAGGGTCAGCTCGCCGTCACAGATGACGGTATCTGCTCCGTTGGCGACCACCACATCGCGTAACTCGGCGACCTTGCCACGGCCAATGTAGGTGGCAGGATCTGGTCGATCCCGACGTTGGATCAGGCCTTCCAAAACCTGCGACCCAGCCGTCTCGGCAAGCAACTTGAGCTCTGCGATCGAATTCTCGGCACTTACCTCGCTGCCAGCGGTCCATACGCTGACCAGGACGACGCGCTCGAGGAGCAACTGCCGGTACTCGACCTCACTGATGTCGGCCAGCTCGGTCGACATCCCGGCAACCCGGCGCAGCGACAGGCGGTCTTCGAGGTCTTGCTGATCTCCGTCGTAGCCGACGCCTGCCGGTCTAGGTTCGAGCCGCTCGATGAGCAGCTCGTCATGTGGTTCGGGCTGAAGCTCTGAATCTGGTCGTGGAAGTGTCATCTCCCAACCAGAGTCTCACGTCCAGACAACCGGCAGCGATGTTTTTGTGCCTGCGGGGAGCCGCTTGGTTGCCAGATGTCGTGCTTACAAGGTCAGAAAAGTGTGTAGCCGCCATCAATGACCACAACCTCACCCGTCATAAACGAGGACGCGTCAGAGGCAAGGTAGACCACGCTTGGGCCCAGCTCCGATGGCATCGCGTAACGCCGCATCGGCGCATCCTCGATCCAGTAACGCTTGAATTCCGGCCTGTCGACCGGCGCCATTTCGGTCTTGATGTAGCCGGGCGCCAGGGCATTGACGCGAACCCCGTGCGGTGCCCATTCGGCGGCCAGCGAACGGGTGAGCTGGTGAACTGCTGCCTTCGAAGCGTTATACGCCGGCTGCCACTGTGGCCGATTGACGATATTCGCCGAAATCGAGCCGATATTGACGATTGCGCCACTGCGCTGCGCCACCATCTGCCGACCGAACTCCTGAGAACAGTTCCAGACGCCGTTGACGTTGACATCCATGACAAAGCGCCATTCTTCTGCAGTGACCTCAAGAGATGGCGCATGGATACACGCGCCGGCGTTGTTCACCAACACATCGACTTGACCGAGTCGGTCCATCACCTCATCGACGGCACGCCGCACCTGATCGGCCTCCGTGACATCGGCGGTTACCGCGATCGCAGTGACCCCGAGGCGTTCCAGCTCGCTCACCAGATCGGCCGCTCCGCCGGTGTCTCGGACCAACAGCACAACGTCGCTGCCGGCCTCGGCCAAAGCCGTGACAAGTGCGCGACCGATGCCACGATTTGCACCGGTTACTACGGAGACTTTTCCGGACAGCGAGAATGCGTCGAGGACAGACATTGGCGGCCTCCTGTTTGTTAGGCGGGCCGGGCTGTACCCGACGCGGTGGCAGTACGGATTTGAGATTCGAGGGCTGCGCGGTCAGGCACCGCGAGTTCGCCGTGTGCCACAAGAATCGCGGGTCCGGTCAGGTAAGCCTCATCCCGGGTCAGCTCAACCTCAACCGTGCCGCCGGGCACGTCAACCCGATAAGTCACCGGCAATGAGGTCTGATCTTGATCATGCGCTCTAGCAGCGGCAGCAGCGGCGACCGTGCCGGTGCCGCAGGAACGGGTTTCACCGACCCCTCGTTCGTAGACGCGCATGGCGATGTGCCGATCGCCAAGGTGGCGTACGAACTCAAGATTGACGCCCTGCGGAAACTCCTCAGCTGGATCCCAGCGGGGAGCCGCATGAAGCGACAACCCATCAAGGTTGTCTACAAAGCTCACGGCATGGGGGTTGCCTACGTCCGCCGACAGCGCCTTGAACTCAGCTCCGTCAGTGGTGGTAACAACGACCCAATGATTTCCAACAGCCACCGGGCCCAACGAGACCCTAATTCTGCCGTCCGGCAGCGCGCTCGCCGTTCTGAGGCCGCGCCGGGTCGCGATTTCGACGATCGGCCCACTTACCAGGTCTGCCTCGAGCAGAAAGCGTACGAACACTCGGATGCCATTGCCGCACATTTCTGCAATCGATCCGTCAGCGTTGCGGTAATCCATAAACCACAAATCACCGTCGCCATCCCAATGATCAACATGCTTAGCGAGGACGGCTCGGAGCAGGCCATCTGCGCCGATACCAGCCCGGCGGTCACAGATGAAACGCACCTCCGCAGGACCGACCTCCAGCATCGACTCCCGATCGAGGAGCACTACAAAGTCGTTCTCAGTGCCATGTCCCTTCGTGAACGACCACCTCCGCATGGGGTCAGTCTTCCACTGCGGGCGTGCCCGCAAGACCTTCCGGTACCGCACCGATTCCCCGAGGACCTGCCAGCGCGTACGCCGCCGAAATCAGGTCGGGCCGGTCATAGCGCAACCAGTGGATCCGGGCGTCTTTGCGGAACCATGAATCCTGCCGCCGAGCGAACTTGCGCGTCGCGCCAATGGTGAGCTCCCGCGCCTGCGCTTCGGTGATCTCACCATCCAGAAAGCGCAGCACTTGTCGATAGCCAAGTGCGCGCGAGGCGGTCAGACTCTCGCGGAGGCCAGCGGCAGCGAGTCGGCGGACCTCGTCGACGAACCCTGCAGCCCACATCGCGTCTACTCGGGCAGCAATCCGAGCGTCAAGTGGCGCTCGATCGATGGCCAGGCCGATTTGCACAACATCTGGAAGCCGGTAGCGACGCTCCGGCAAGGCAGCCGTAAACGGCCGCCCCGTCAGCTCGATAACCTCCAACGCACGAACAATGCGCCGGGTATTCCCCGGGAGAATGCGGGTGGCGGCCAGCGGATCGGCCTCGCTCAACCGCTGGTACAGCCACTCTGCGCCCTGCCTCGCTAGCTCGTTTTCCAACCGAGTTCTGACTGCCGGATCGGTTCCGGGGAACTCGAAGTCATCGATGATGGCTCGGATATACAGCGCAGACCCTCCGACCACAATCGGAATGACGTCCCGTGTCTGGCAGTCGGCGATGGCGGCTCGAGCCAGCTGCTGGAACTCCGCCACAGTCGTGGTCTCGTTGACCTCTCGTAGGTCGATCATGTAGTGAGGAATCTCGGCGAGCTCGACTTTTGAAGGCTTCGCCGTGCCGATATCCATGCCGCGATAGACCAGCATTGAGTCGGCATTGATGACCTCGGCCGGTTGATCTTCGGCCGTGTAGCGTCGAGCCAGATCGGCAGCAAGGGCTGACTTTCCCGCTGCCGTTGGACCCACGAGCACCACGGTCACGTCCACAGTGTGGCTCAGCGGCGGCATTCTCAACGGGTATCCGTCGACATCTTTCAGAGCCTGGAGTAGAAAGGAAGCTGGTCTACTCCCGGAGAGGTAACAACGCGATGGGCATCTTCGACAAGGCAAAAGACGCGCTGAGCGGGCAACAAGACAAGGTTGACGCCGGCGTCGAGAAAGCCGGCGACGTAGTCGATGAGAAGACTGGAGATAAGTACACCGAGCACGTGGACCAAGGCCAGGAGATGGCAAAGGACCGGCTTCGGGACCTCACCGGTGACCAGCCGGAGCCGCCCGCCTGAGGTCTAAGCCTCGCTCGAGCTACCGCCCCCGTGAATCGCCCCTGCGAATTAGGCTCCCGCGATCGCTGGGGCAGTCGGGTCGATCGACTCTCGCCTCTGCTCGCGTTGGACGTATTCCTCAATAGCCTCGATGTTGTCCCGTGATCGGCGGACTACAGCGACCAGATCACTCATCGTGGCTACTTCCTCAACTTGCTCCTTGATGAACCACTGCATGAACTGGTCGGAGGCGAAGTCGCTCTCGTCGCGCGCGATCTTTGTCAGCTCGTTGATCAGCGCAGTAACCCGGCGTTCCTGCTCAAGGGCCAGCTCGACGGGTGCGACAACATCTCCGAAGTCGACCTGCGGGGCGCTCACTCCGGGAACGATAACCGGGGCATCCTGATCGACAAGGTACTTGATCATCATCATCGCGTGATCGCGTTCCTCTAACGCCTGCGCATAGAAGAAGCTCGCCATCTGCGGCATTGTGAGTGCGTCGTAGTAGACCGCGCATGCCACGTACTGCTGATGCGCGGCGAACTCATACCCGATCTGAACGTTCAGCTGCTCGACAAATCGTTCCGCGGGCATGCCGTAGGTCCTCCAACGTGATCAGTGCTGTTTGGTCAGGGCGCAATGCAGGTTTCGGCGGCCTGCACGATAGCAGGGGCACTGATGGTCGGCATGCCCAGATTGACTGTTGTACTGGCCGAAGCCTCGGAGGTCGACCGGCTTGCTTGCCAGGCGTCGCCGCCGCGGGTACGCCGCAGGGCTAAGAGTCCGGCATCAGCATTGAGATAGTGCGGTGCCGCGTAGGTGATGATCACCTCGGCGAGGTCGCCAGGCCGAGGACGCTCCGCCAGTTTCTCGGGCACCGTGACGTGGACAAGGCGGTTGTCGCAGGCTCTTCCGGACATTCGGTGAGTGAGTGCATCCTTGCGGCCCTCACCATCGGCAAACATTACCTGGACTTGCCGGCCAACCTGCTTCTGGTTCTCCCCCATGGCGACGTTGCCGACCAACTCCACGAGGCGGTCATAGCGTTCCTGGACCACCGGTTTGGGAATCTGATCATCCATTGTTGCGGCTGGCGTTCCGGGACGGATCGAGTACTGGAAGGTGAAGGCCGATGCGAATCGCGCAGCGGCAACCACGTCAAGCGTGGCTTGGAAGTCCGTCTCGGTCTCTCCTGGGAAGCCAACAATGATGTCCGTCGTGATAGCGGCATCGGGCATCGCGGCGCGGACCTTATCGAGAATGCCCAGATACCGCTCGCTGCGATACGAGCGTCGCATCGCACGTAACACAGCGTCCGATCCGGACTGCAGCGGCATATGCAATTGAGGCATCACATTGGGTGTTTCGCTCATAGCGGCGATCACATCGTCGGTGAAGTCTTTCGGATGCGGAGATGTGAAGCGGACCCTTTCCAAGCCGTCAACCTGACCGCAGGCACGAAGCAGTTTCGCGAAGGCGCTTCGGTCACCAAACTCGACCCCGTAGGAGTTGACGTTCTGACCGAGAAGGGTCACCTCCTGAACTCCCTCGGCGACCAATGCTCTGATCTCGGCGAGGATGTCACCTGGCCGGCGGTCGGTCTCTCGACCGCGCAGTGAGGGCACGATGCAGAAGGTGCACGTGTTATTGCAGCCGACGCTGATTGAGACCCATGCCGCATACGGCGAATCCCGGCGAGTCGGCAGATTTGACGGGAAGGTCTCCAACGCCTCCTTGATCTCAACTTGGGCCTCGTGCTGGACTCGCGCGCGTTCTAGCAGCACCGGCAGCGAGCCAATGTTGTGTGTGCCAAACACCACGTCCACCCACGGCGCCTTGCTGAGGATGATGCCCTTGTCCTTCTGTGCAAGGCAGCCGCCTACGGCGATTTGCATCCCGGGTCTTGCCTTCTTGGACGGCAGCAGGTTGCCGAGACTGCCATAAAGCCGGTTGTCGGCGTTCTCGCGCACCGCGCAGGTGTTGAAAACCACTACGTCGGGCAGCGACTCTTCGGCCGCCCGAAGGTATCCCGCCTCCTCCAGCAACCCAGCGAGCCGCTCGGAGTCGTGCACGTTCATCTGGCACCCGTAGGTGCGAATCTGATACGTGCGCTGATGAATGGGGCGCAGATGAGTGGGTGCCTGCGTCTCGGTCCCTGTCGACATAGCAGACCAAGGGTAATGCGCGCGAGCAGCTAGAGATAAAGTGCCAATCCGTGAGTACCGCCGCGCCCACCGGGGAACAGTACGAGATCGCCTCAGGCGCCTATCGTGCCGTCGTCACCGAGGTCGGGGCGACGCTCCGCAGCTTCTCGGTCGAGGGTCGCGATGTCGTACGCGGCTTCAGTGTGGAAGAGATGAGCCGAGCCGGGCGGGGTCAGAATCTCATTCCCTGGCCGAATCGGATACGCGACGGTCGCTACACCTTCAACGGGGTCACCCAGCAGCTTGCACTCAGTGAGCCGGCTCGGCAAAACGCAAGTCATGGACTGGTCCGTTACGCGCCGTGGATCCTGATCGACCGGAAGGTCGATGCGATCACACATCGCGTCCGTATCTATCCGCAGCCAGGCTGGCCCGGCACGCTCGAAGCGATGATCACTCACCGGGTCGGCGATGAAGGCCTGACAGTCACAATAGAAGCGACCAATATTGGCGCCGAAGAGCTGCCATTCGGGTACGGCGCACACCCGTACCTGACTGTCGGGGAGTCGACGGTGGATGAAGTCGCGTTGACGGTACCCGCTTCGTCCTACCTGGAGGTCGATGACCGGCTGCTTCCCACCGCAATCTCACCGGTTGACGGCACTGTCTACGACTTGCGTCAGGGCCCTGTCCTGGGATCGGCGAAGCTCGACACAGCCATGACCGGCCTCGCGCGCGACGCCGACGGCCGCTGGCGGGTGAGACTGGTCCTCGGTGACCGGTATGCCGAGTTATGGGGCGACGAGACGATGCAGTGGGTTCAGGTCTTTACCGGAGGGCCGAGCCGTGACTCTTCGATCGCCGTCGAGCCCATGACATGTGGCCCGGACGCATTCAATGCTGGCCCGACCCACGATGACATGCGGGTACTCGGGCCCGGCGCGACGTTCGTGGGCGAATGGGGCATTTCCGGTAGATAGCCTTGCAATGCGTCTCGTCGGCGCAAAGAAGTTTGGGCAGGAACCGAAAATCAACGCCTATTCCACGCATTTTCGCCGACCAGTCGTCTAGGGTCGGCCCCATGACGAAGTCCGAGCTCTCCTCAGAGGAGGCTTCCGGGCAAGCCGCGCCACCGCAGCTGGAGCACGTTCCAGATCCGACAACGGGTCCTTCGGTGGCGCCGGACCATCTGGGCAGCCCGTTGGTGGTGCTCAGCGATGTCGACAAGCACTTCGGTGAGCTCTATGTACTCCAAAAGATCAATCTCACAGTGCACAAGGGCGAGGTCGTTGTCGTTCTCGGGCCGTCAGGTTCAGGTAAGTCGACACTGTGCCGAGTTATCAACCGACTCGAACCGATCGAGTCCGGAACGATCAGCATTGACGGTCAGAAGCTCCCCGAAGAAGGAAAAGCACTAGCACAGCTACGCGCCGATGTCGGGATGGTGTTCCAGTCGTTCAACCTTTTTGCCCACAAGACGGTCCTGGACAATGTCACACTGGGCCCAATCAAGGTGCGCAAGAGGCCTGCCGCGCAGGCAAAGAAGCGTGGCATGGAGCTGCTCAAGCGCGTCGGAGTCGAATCACAGGCGGAGAAATATCCCGCTGAGCTATCCGGCGGCCAGCAACAGCGCGTGGCAATTGCCCGGGCTCTCGCGATGGATCCCAAAGTGATCATGTTCGACGAGCCGACGTCTGCCTTGGACCCCGAGATGGTGAACGAGGTGCTGGATGTGATGATCTCGCTGGCCCGCCAAGGCATGACCATGATCGTGGTCACTCATGAGATGGGTTTCGCGCGCAAGGCCGCAAATCGAGTGGTGTTCATGGATGACGGCCAGATCGTCGAGGAGGCGGATCCCGACTCGTTCTTCACAAACGCGCAGAGTGCACGTGCCAAAGACTTCCTCAGCAAGATCTTGACCAACTAACTCCGAACAACACAAGGAGAGCAATGCACATCAACAAGAAGATCCTTGCCGCAATGGCGGGATCGGCGTTGGCACTCACCATGGTTTCCTGTGGCGGCGGTGGCGGCGGTGCCGGAAGCGCCACCGGTGACACCGTCACCATAGGTATCAAGTACGACCAGCCCGGCCTCGGCCAGAAAGTCGGGGAGGACTTCAAGGGCCTCGACGTCGACGCGGCCCGCTATGTCGCCAAGGAACTCGGGTTTGAAGGCGACAAAGTGATCTTCAAGGAGACTCCCTCGGCCCAGCGTGAGACTGCGATTCAGGGCGGACAGGTCGCGCTGATCTTCGCGACCTACTCGATTACCGACGCTCGCAAGGAGAAGGTTTCCTTCGCGGGTCCCTACTTCATCGCTGGCCAAGATCTGCTTGTAAGCGCCGACAACACCGAGATCACCGGCCCAGACACCATGAACGGCAAGACGCTATGTTCGGTGACTGGCTCAACTCCGGCACAGAAGATCAAGGATGAGTACGCCACCACGGTGAAGCTGTTCGAACAAGACACCTACTCCAAGTGTGTGGAAGCCCTGGTCGGGGGCACCGTAGACGCCGTCACCACCGACAACGTGATCTTGGCAGGCTTCGCGGCGCAGCCGCAGTACGCGGGGAAGCTCAAGGTCGTTGGCAAGCCGTTCTCGACCGAGAGATACGGCGTCGGCCTGAAGAAGGGCGATGTCGAGCTGTGCAACAAGGTGAATGCCGCTCTGACGAAGATGGTCTCCGACGGGTCGTGGCAGAAGGCGGTCGAGGCGAACGTTGGCCCGTCCGGCTTCAAGGTGGACACCGCCACGAACCCACCGAAGCCGGATCCCTGCTCGTAGGTCTGAGAGGCGTCGTCGGGGGGTGATCGGGGCCGGCCTGCTGTTGGCCCCAACATCCCAGGAGGTGTTGGATGCTTCATGGTCTAAGCGAGCTCTTTAATGAGTACAACGTCCTTGCCGCCTTTTGGATGACCATTAAGCTCACCGTCGTCGCGGCAATTGGAGCTCTGCTGATCGGCACGATTATTGCGATCATGCGGGTTTCGCCCGTGGCGGTGTTCAGATCCTTCGGCGCCGCCTACGTCACGCTCATCCGCAACACGCCTCTTACGCTGATCGTGTTCTTCTGTGCCTTCGGGTTCTACATCACACTGCAATACCGGATCGGAGCACAGAACTCGCCCATCGACGTCCAGAACTTCCGTTGGGGGGTGCTTGGGCTCACGATCTACCACGCCGCTTTCGTCGCCGAGGCGTTGCGCAGCGGGATCAACAGCGTCCCGAAGGGCCAGGTCGAAGCCGCGAGGGCTATCGGCCTGGGTTTTGGCGCAACGTTATCCAACGTGGTGTTGCCGCAAGCCTTCCGCGGAGCCATTGCTCCGTTGGGCAACGTACTGATAGCGCTCACCAAAAACACGACGGTGGTGGCGACCATTGGTGTGGCCGAGGCGTCCTATCTGATGAAGGGGATGATCGAGTTCCGACCTGACCTGATCTACGCGATCTTCGTCATCATGGCGACGGGATTCGTGATCTTGACGCTTCCCGTAGGGATTGCCTTCACTACGTTGTCACGGCGACTGGCGGTCAGGCGATGAGCGCCGCAGTGAGTGTGCTGTTTGATGCTCCAGGCCCCAAGGCCCGGCGTCGCCATCTGATCATCGCAGTAGTGGGCAGCCTCGGCATACTCGCGGTGCTCTACCTAGTGATCAGTGCGCTCGCAGCGAAAGGTCAGTTCACCGCTGCCAAATGGAGTCCCTTTCTCGATCCGGTGACCTGGACGTCCTATTTGCTGCCAGGCCTGCGGGCCACTCTGGTGGCGGCCTTCTTCTCGGTCATTCTCGCCATTGTTTGCGGAATCTTGCTCGGCATGGGGCGCCTGTCTGAGGCGACGCCAGCGCGGTGGGCCTGCGGTGTCTTTGTGGAGTTCTTCCGCGCCGTTCCGGTGCTCATGATGATGCTTTTCGCCTACTACCTGTTTCTCTTCGGTTTCCAGATCTCGGGCGAGGCTCTCCCGCTGCTCGGCGTCATCGCAGGACTCACCTTCTACAACTCCTGCGTTATTGCTGAGCTCATCCGCTCCGGAGTCGGATCGCTTCCAAGAGGTCAGCGAGAGGCCGGCTTGGCGATCGGGCTGACACCTTTTGCGACCTT
>Ga0307288_10000132_pt1 | contig 26500 bp, 29 predicted proteins | sample ER_DNA_142_FD_194469 | JGI IMG/M metagenome (GOLD analysis project Ga0307288, IMG submission 194469) | Bulk soil microbial communities from the East River watershed near Crested Butte, Colorado, United States - ER_DNA_142 | ecosystem: Environmental > Terrestrial > Soil > Floodplain | place... | reverse complement strand
CGTGAGCCTGGGAGGGTCACCGGTCTGGGTCGACTACGAGCCCGCCGAGTCCCGCACCGGGATGTTCGGTGGCAACTCGAACTGGCGCGGACCGGTGTGGATGCCGGTCAACTACCTGGTGGTGCGCAGCCTGCAGCGGTATGCGCGTTCGCTCGGCGCAGAGACCCAGGTGGAGTACCCCACCGGCAGCGGGAACGTCGTCGGGATCGCGGGATCGCGTTCGGCAGGGGAGTATGCGGGTCTCTGCCCGAGGCTTCCCTGCGCGAGTGGCTGGTGGCCGACGGTCTCGGTGGCTACGCGTCGGGCACCGTCTCCCTTCTGCAGACCCGTCGCTACCACGGGCTGCTCATGGCACCGGCCGCGCCCGCGGGATCGACACGGATGTTGGGCCTGTCAGCATTGGACGTCGTCGTGGTCGTCGGCGACCGGAGGTTCCGGCTGGCCGCCCATGAGTGGGCCGATGGGGTCGTCGACCCCGCGGGTACGAGCTCATCGCCCGGTTCGACCTCGACGACGGCTTGCCGAGGTGGCGCTACGACCTGGGCGCCGTCCAGATCGAGGTCGAGCTGGCCATGGCTTACGCAGCCAGTGCGGTCGGCGTCGTGCATCGCGTCACGGCGGGTGAGGCCCGGCTGGAGGTGACGCCCCTCTGCACCTGGCGCGACCAGCACGCCGAGCGGTTCGCCGCCGGCGACCCTCAGGTGGAGCAGACCTCGTCCGGCTTCGTGTTCGAGACCGCATACCGAGTCGACGGGCCGGGATACCGGCCAGGTGGGGCGTGGTACCGCGGGGTCCACCATCGCGAGGAGGCCGCCAGAGGGCTCGGCGCGGACGAGGACCTCTGGGCCGCGGGCACGTTCACCGCCGACCTGCGCGCCGGCGAGGTCCTATCGGTCTCCGCGGCAGTCGACCTCGGTACGCGGCCGCCCGACCCGGCTGCTCTGGTCGCCGCCGCGCGCGGCCGTGCGCAGACGCTCGCCACGCTCTCGAGAGGACCTCAGGACGAGGTCGACCGGATCCTCGTCACCGCCGCGGACCGGTTCGTCGTCCAGACCCCGACCGGACCCACGGCGGTCGCCGGCTACCCCTGGTTCGGGGAGTGGTCGCGAGACCTCTTCACCTCGTACGAGGGCCTGTTCCTCTGCACGGGCCGCGCCGACGAGGGCCGCGCCGTCCTGACTCGGGCAGCGGGCACCCTCTCAGAGGGGATGCTGGCCAACACCGCGGACGTCGGAACCCTCGAATACAACACCGTCGACGCGACGCTGTGGTTCCTCCACGCCCTGGGCCGCCACGTCGCGCAGACCGACGACCTCGACCTCGCCGCGGAGCTGGCCGACACCGTGACCGCGATCCTTTCCGCTCACCGCGCGGGTACGCGGTTCGGGATCGACGTGGACCCCGACACCGGCCTGCTGCGCAGCGGCTCGCCCGGCTGGGCGCTGACGTGGATGGACGCGCGCATCGACGGCCAGCCGGTGACGCCCCGATCAGGCTACCCGGTCTAGATCCAGGCGCTCTGGGTGAACGCACTAGGAACGTCGGCGGAGCTGTTGCGGCGGGTCCGACGCCCGGGCGATGAGTGGGAGAGGTTGCAGCAGAAGGCGATCGCCGGCTTCGGGCGAATGTTCTCCCCCCGCCCGGCGGGGCTGCCCGACGCGGTCGACCTTACGGGTGCCGCGGACGAGGAGTTGCGTCCGAACCAGCTCCTCGCGGTCTCGCTCCCACACGGGCCGGTCAGGGACCCCGACGTCGAGGCCGTCGTCAGGGCCTGCCGCGTCGACCTGCTGACCTCGGTGGGCCTGCGGACCCTCGAACCGTCGAACCCGCGCTACGTCGGTCGTCACCGCGGCACGCCCACAGAGCGCGACCGCGCCTACCACCAGGGGACCGTGTGGCCGTGGCTGATCGGTCCGTACGTGGACGCGGGCCGCCGCATCGACGACGACACGTCCGGCCTGCTCGACGGCCTGGAACTGCACCTGGCCGAGTTCGGGCTCGGCTCGGTGTCGGAAACCTTCGACGGGGACGACCCGCACGGAGCGACGGGATGTCCATTCCAGGCGTGGTCGGTCGCGGAGGTCATCCGCGCGCGTCACACCGACGTCACGCGGCGCAGCGAGAAATGGTGATGCGGATCCGTGAGTAAGCTCATGGACCCGCTCACACTCCCGGCTTCGGGTTGCGAGAATAGCCACTAAGGCTGCCGGGACACCCGTGGTGATGGTGCGCAGTTGACACGAATTTCTCACCCAACGCAACGCGGTCTCACGCGGGGTGCTCACCCCGATCGGGGGATGGCGTCGTCCCAGGTTCCCGGGATGCTTTTCTGATGGTGCGGGTCCGGTTCGGTGACCGGAGCAGCCTGCCGACGTAGTCCGGAGGAACCTTGTGAGTGATCCGACTGAGCCCAGTCGTGACGAGCTGGCCGAGCGGGTGCGCCTGCTGACGGCTGAGAACGAGCGGCTGCGTGCCGCGTCGGCTGAAACAGCTGGGGCCGGTGCCACGGTGACGGACACGGTGCCGGTCCCCACCCGACGGTCTCCGGGCCGGTGGCGGCCGGTGGTCGCGGTTCTGCTCATCGCGACGGCGACGATCCTGTCGCCGGTGGCGGTGGTAACCAGTTGGACGCGCCTGCAGCTGACCAGCGAGCAGGCCTTCCTCGAGACATTCGGCCCGCTGGCGAACGACCCCCGGGTCCAGCAGTACGTCGGGGACCGGGTGGTGGCGGAGATCAACAACGCGGTGGACGTCAACGCCATTGCCACCGACCTGTTCACCGGGATCGACAGCCTTGACCTTCCGCCGCGCGCCAAGTCGGCGATCCAGCTGCTGAAGGAGCCTGCCGTACAAGGAGTGAACTCGCTGATCCAGAGCACGGTGGACCGGTTCGTGCAGTCGGACGCCTTCGAGGCGGTGTGGCGTCAGGCGCTCGTGTCGGCGCACTCAGGTCTTCAGGTCATCGCCGGGGACACTCTCCAGGACCCCAACCGGGCGCTGACCATCGACGAGTCGGGACAGATTTCGATCCAGCTCGCGCCGATCATCGCCGCGGTCAAGGAGCGACTGGTCGGGCGTGGCCTGACGCTGGCGGAACGCATTCCAGCGGTAGACAAGTCGATCGTCATCGCTCAGACCGACGCGGTGCCAAAGATCAAGGCGGCGTATGCCACAGCGACCTTAGTTGGCACCTGGCTTCCCATCCTGGTCCTAGCACTCTTCGCGGCCGGGGTCCTTACCGCACGCCGCCGGCGCCGCACCCTCATCGCCGCTGCCCTGTGCCTTGCCGGCGTCATGGCACTGTCCCTAGCCGGGGTAGCCGTTGGCCACCTGGTCTTCGTCAACACGCTGACCCCCGCCACCTTGTCCCCTGGCGCCGCGGACGCGATCTACGAGCAGGCCCTGGTCTTCGCTCAAGGCACTCTCGTGGCTCTGCTGATCCTCGGCATCGTCATCGCGGCGATCGCCTGGTTCGGTGGCCCTTCGGGGCCGGCAACGGCCTCCCGCCGAGCCTTGCGCGACGCGGCAGCCGCGGTCCGGCGGGCCGGCGACGAGCGCGGATTCAGCACCGGGATGGTCGGCGAGTGGGTCGGCTCCCACGCCACGCTGATCCAGACCGGCATCGCGGTGGCCGCCGCCGCAGTCCTCCTCGTCGTTCGACCCCTGACCACCACGGTGATCATCTGGACCACCCTCGTCGCGCTGCTGCTGCTCCTCGCCGTGCTGGTCGTGTCACGGCCATCCCAGCTCGGGCACACCGCCTGAGCCTTGCCGTCGCGGGCCGCGGCGGGCCGCACAACATGCGAGCTACAGGGTCCGGCATCTCACCATTGCCGGTTGCGGTCAGGCCTGCCGCGAGGATGGCGCGTCCGCCTGGCATGCCCAGGATGTCGTTGGAGGACGGGCACGGTGCTGCGAGGATCGGCGTCTTCATCGCACAGTGCCGGCCAAAGTCGTATCGCTCAGCCGCGTTGCCTCCCCGAATCTGTGATGTCACCCCGCGACGTCTTCGGCCCTTTCACCATGCGGAAGCGTGCCGGAAGAGACACGACAGCGATATTCATGGTGTGGAGGAGGCAGCCATGCTGATGGGGCCGAGTGCGATGGCGGAGCGCTTGCTCGCCTGGATGGACGAGTTGCAGCAGCGCTATGGCGTGCTCGGCTTCTCGTATGCCGTGCTGAAGAAGTACCTGGATGACGGCGGGGGGCGATACGCGGCGCTCATCACGTACTACGGGTACCTGAGCGTCTTCCCCATCCTGCTGGTAGCTGTGTCAGTTGTCTCCACGGTGCTGGTGAACCGACAGCCGTTGCGCGAGGAGATGGTCGAGGCACTCGTGCCTCCAGCGCTGCAGAGCACCGTGGACACTGCGCTGGCCGCGATGCCCGTGTCCGGACTGCCGTTGGCCATCGGCATCGTGGGTTTGCTGCTGTCCGGGATGGGCGTGGCCTTTTCCGCATACGAGACCCTCAACCAGCTGGCGGGCGTGCCGCGGCGCTCGCGGTTCGGCCTGTTGGCCCGGTACGCCAGAGTGTTGCTGATGGTGGTCGTCGTGCTGGTCGGAGGACTGAGTGTTGCGGCGCTGACGGTTGCCTCCGGTGCCCTACCCGACGTCGGTGAGCTCCAACGCCTCGCGGCGAGCCTGGCTACCGCTGTGGTCGTGTTCCTCCTCCTCCTCGCCGCAGCGACAGTGCTGGTGGCGAAACCAGTCCCATTGCGGACCAGCTGGCTGCCGGCTGTGATGGGCGCGCTCGTCGTGACCCTCGTTCTCTCCCTGGGCACCCGGTTGCTGGCTCCCCTGGTCGCGAGGTCCGGCCCGGTTTACGGCAGCTTCGCCAGCGTCGCTGCGATCTTCGCGCTGCTGTACCTCGTCAGCCAGGCGTTGCTGTTCGCCGCGGAGGTGGCGGTCGTACGGCAGCGGCGGCTGTGGCCTCGCGCTCTCGCCACGTCGAGACCCACATGCGCCGACATGGTCGCGCTCACCCGCCTGGCGATCGTTCAGGAGCGGATACCCGTCCAGCGGATCGACGTTCGCTTCGATCGTGCGGTCCATGACGACTCGGAGACTGACGATTGAGGTTCGGTGATTCCACGGCGCGCCTTCCTCACCGGAGGTTGCCGCGCTCGTCACACGGTGGGGTGGTGGCCACCGCCATTCCTGCGAGCTGAGTTTCGATGAGGTCGATGGTTCGCTCCATGGCGGTCGGCTGCAGTCGTCCCACCCCGCTGCCGTGCGGACTGTTGAAGAAGACGAGCAGCAGCATCAGGAGAGTGATGACCGCGGTCACGCTCCCCATGAGCATCGCCTGGGACGTGGCGCGCTCACCCGGGTCGGCAAAACGGAGGACGTAGACGAAAATGACGCCGCAGATCAGGAACAGGGCGAGCCAGACGGGAAGCGGGATGATTCCCTCCATGGCATGCACTCTCACCAGGCGCGCCTGCTCCCGATCGGCGGTCTGTTCCATCCATCGGTCGTAAGCCGACTGCTCGGTCGCCGACCTCGGATCGATGGTCCTGGCCGTCTGGAACATCCGGACGCCCCACGGGTTGACCGCGTTACCCAAGGTGCCCGCATTGACCGCATCCCACTCGAGCCCCGCGACTGACCGTGCGTAGCAGTCAAGCTCACCCGTGAGCCGGCTGGCTTCGTCGGCCGGCAGGAACTGCGCGGTTTGCACCTGTTGGGCCACGATGGTCGCCTCGGCCTCCGCACCCGCGCGCGACGCGTCGTAGGAAGAGAAGGCGAGAAAAATGATGAACCCCAACAGCACCGAGAATCCCGTAGCCAGCACGCCGAACACGCCCGCGGCACGGTCTCCGTCACTGAAGTAGCCGCCCTCGGGTGCGCGCCGCCGCACCAGCAACATCACGCCAACGGTGATCGACGTGATGACGACAACGACCAGGAGCCCGAAGACGAGGTTCACGGAACCCCGCGCGAACATCGGGCACCGGTGCTGGCGCGGGTCAGGCCCGGGCCCTCGCCGGCGCGTCGCACGCGGTCCGGTATACCCCTACGCAGACCGCCGCGGCGGAACGCGTGCCCGCCACGGGGGCGCACCCTCAAGTGGTGTCGTCGTGCTCGTCGAAGTGGCCGGCGTGCTCGGCGTGCCGGTGCCCGTCGTGGAGATAGTCGAGGTGGTCACCGTGCTGGACAGTCTCGTGTCCGCACCCCTCGCCATGAACGTGCTCGTGGTCGGCCATGTCGTGATGCTCGTGGTCGGCGGACGTGGTCATCTCGCGGTGCCCTCCCATCTACCCGTATCGACGTACTGCCGTTCCTCAGCGGGGTAGTTGGATGGAACGGCAACGTCGACGACTTCGGTCATGCCCCACAAGCATCAGGCTACCCGCGGGGATGTTGTCGCGACAGGCCGTTGACTGCCGTCCGGCGAGATGGAACCAGGCGCTCTCAAACGATGGGCGCTTGGTTCGACTCGGCTTCGTCGACTGAGGCAGACCCGATCGTCCACTTGAACTGAAACTCGACCTCCTCCTCGTCGTCATCACGCTCGTGTTCGATCGAGAACTGGGCGCGTTCCGGTACCCAGAACCGCTCGCCGGCAATCTGAATCCGGAACGGCTTGTCCTGCTCCAGTGCATCGGCAAGCCGACGCAGCTTGGCCACCACTTCTGGGGTCGAGTAGAGACGTTCGACGTCTCGTGGTGCTTTCGTCATGCGCTGATTCCCTTCATGAGTTGGGTCACCGAGGCTCGCTCCCAGAGTCGTCATGGGGCCTCACGCGGCTCGGAGGCGAAGAGGTTGAGGCCGATCCGCTCCGAAAGGTACTTCGTGACCAGCTGGCCGCGGACACTGTTGCCGGCGGGGTCGAGGGGCGGCGAGAACGTCGCCACCCCGCCCTTTCCGGGCGACACGGTGACAATTCCTCCGCTGACCCCGCTCTTGCCCGGGACGCCGATCTCGTAGAGCCAGTCACCCGACAGCTCGTATAGACCGGCGGTGGCCATGACCGCGAGAACCCTCCGGCACACGCCCGGCGCGATGACGCGTTCCTTGGACTGGGGGTTGACACCGCCGTTGGCGAGCGTGGCGCCCATCACCGCGAGATCGTGAACGGTCACTTCCAGCGAGCACTGGCGCGTGTAGACATCGGTGGCCGCGTCGGGATCGAAGTACACCCGGCCATAGCTGTTCAGCAGGTGGGCGATGCCCTGGTTGCGCATATTCGACGCGGACTCCGAGGCGTACACGTCCTCGCTGATGGTCAGCTCGCGGCCGGCGAAGCGTGAGAGCCCGTCGCGGATCCGGTCGAACTTCTCGGTTGCCGTGCCGCCGCGCACGAGGCTTGTCGTGGCGATGGCACCGGCATTGACCAGCGGGTTCATGGTCCGGTCCTCGTTCAGCTCGATCGCCAGCAGCGAGTCGAAGGGCAGCCCGGTGCTGTTCACGCCCAGCTGGTGGCGAGCGACGTCGTAGCCCGCGTCGTCGCATACGAGAGCGAAGACGAACGGCTTGGAAACGCTCTGGATCGAGAAGCGAGTGGCGACGTCGCCGATCTCGAACGATCTCCCCCGGGCGCCGACTACGGAGATGCCGAACAAGTCCGGGGAGGCATCGGCCAGAGCAGGGATGTAGTCGGCGACGACACCTTCGGTGTTGGGTCGATAGCGCTCGTAGGCCTCGGTCACGACGCGTTGGACGTCCTCGGGCCGGGGCAGCTCACCGGTCGAGACCCGCGGCGGCGTGGTGGCCTCGTCGAACGGGAGCCGCTCGAACATGGAGAGTTTCGTCATGGGATCCCGCCGCCGAGTCCGGTGTGGACCCGAGCGTAGCGGGGCCAGTGCGTCGGGCGGCGTGGGGCGGCGTCCCCAGTCGTGCGGTGTTCAGGCGTGACGGTGCTCACCCGAGACAGGTGATCTCATGGCGGCGCCGGAGATGCAGGGTGGGCCACGTCGTGGTCCGCGACGGAGAATGCGATGCCGGTGGAGAGCAACCTCGCTGAGTCCCACAGTTCCGCCTTCGATGTCGCCGTGCGCGTGGCCCGTCTGGGGCTGGAGTCCAGCGGCGAAGGCGTCGAGACGATGGAGCGCTATGTGGCGCGGGTGGCCCGCGCATACGGGGTCGCCGTCGACACGGTCGTACTCCCGGAGAGTGTGCTCATCACGGATGTCTCCTCCGGAGACACCGATCGGGTTTCGGTCATCCGGGCGACGCCAGGCATGTTCCGCTTGGACCAGCTTGTCGGCCTGAAGCAGGTGCTGGGTGAGGTGGAGCTCGGCTTGCCTTCGGAGGCTGCGTGCTCGCGGCTGGACGCGATCCATGCCGCGCCACGGCTCTGGCCGTGGTGGTCACGCGTCGCTGGAGTGGCGCTGTTCGCGGCTGGTTTCGTGCCGAGCGTGGTCGCCTCGTGGGGCGAGGTCGCCGCCGCGGCCATCCTTGGCATGCTCATGGGCGTCCTGCTCATGGCCTGCGAAGGCCGCAGCGTCGAGCCGCTGCTGCCCTTCTTGGCGGCGTTCGTTCTGACTGTCATCGGAGTGACCGTCCGGTCCGGTCTCAGCGCGCGTACCGGGATCACGATGCTCGTGCTGCCGGCGCTGTTCATCACCGTGCCGGGGGACACATTGTCTGCTGCGGCGGCCGAGCTGTTGGGGGGGCCGAATCACGACGGGCGCGATCAGGCTCGTATCGGCGTTCTTCGTGCTGGCGTTGATCGTTGTCGGAATCGTCGGTGCGACGCAGGTCACCGGTCATGGCGACGCGCTCTTCGAGACGCTGCCGGAGCCCAGACTGTCGTTCTGGGTCGTGCTGCTCGCGTGGGTTCCCTTCGCGGCCGGCCTTGCGTTGGCGTTTAACGCCCCAGCGGACCTGTTGGTCTGGCTTATGCCGAGCGTCATCGGAACCTTCCTGCTGCAGCAGGGCGCAACTCGGGTCGGGGGTGCGGTATTCGGGACGTTGGTCGCCGGCGTGGCGCTGGGGGCCTTCGCGAACGTGGTCGGCGCCCGGCCTCGCCGGCCGCCGCGGCTCGTTCTGCTCCTCGGTGGTTTCTTCGTGCTGACCGTCGGCGGGGTCGCCGTCCGCGGGGTGACCGCTTTGGTCGGCGGTGACGTCGTGTCTGGAATTCAGGACATCGTCCAGTTCGGGCTGCAGGTGCCGACGGTGGCGATCGCCATGGGCATCGGCGTCGCGCTCACGAACCGCTGGCGGCGAGACGGCTGAGAAGGCGACGCCAGGGGCGGTTCGGGCCCTCGTGCGATTCGGTGACGACCCCAAGCCAATGGTCGTCAATAGGGTGCCAAGATGCCGCCATGGAAGATGCCTCGGCGGGTCAGGAGGAGCCCGAGCCCGCATCGAACTTGGCGCCCGCCGGCGTGTTCGCGGAACTGGCGCGATCGCTTGCCGAAGCGACGGGAATGGTGCCGACCCTCCAAGAGATCGTCGACTACGCCATCGTCGTCGTGCCGTGCGACTGGGCAGCGGTGGCGGCGACCGACGAGATTGGCCCGCAACCGGCTCGGTTGGCTGCATCGACCGATCAAGGCTTGATGGCGACGGTCGCGGACATCGCGGGTGGTGCGGGAACCAGCCCCGGTTGGGCGGCCTTCCTGGAGGCCTCCACGGTATGCGTCCCGGACTTGGCGATCGAGGGTCGCTTCCCGGTCTACGCCGAGGCGATGATCGAGCGCACACCGATCCGTTCGGTGGTGTCATTCGGTCTACAGCTGCGGGAAGAGCGGCTGGGAGTTCTGTCGCTGTACGGCAAGTCTGCGAACTCCTTCGCCGAAGCCGCAGTGGAGCGAGCGAGTCTGTTGGCGGATCACGGGGCGATTGCCATCGAGGCGGAACTACAAGCCCGCCGCGCGCAAACCCTAGAGGCAGCTGTGCGCAGCAATCGCACCGTCGGCGTCGCCCTCGGCATACTCATGGAGCGGCACGATCTCACTGCGGACGGCGCTTTCCAGGTGCTCAGACGAATCAGTAGCCATAGCAACCGGAAGCTCGCCTTGATCGCGGAGGAATTGGTCACGACCGGCCATCTGCCCCCGACCTGACCGGTCAGCACCATCGACGGCGAGGTCCAGGTCCCCAGGGACCTGACCCTGGCGTATGCGGGTACCTCGGGTGAGGCTCCGTCCGCGACTCGGTTCGTCCTGCCGGTACCGGGAAGCTGGCCCTCCGGTCGGCGTGTCAACCCGGAAGGCGACCTGTGCGTCTCATGGATGTCCGACAGGAGGACCCCATGCAGACGAACCGTACCGCCGCACGTACAGCCCGACAGCTGGCTTTCACACTGGGGGTCATGCTGCTGGCGGGCTGCGGTTCCGGGGCGGCCACGTTGGGCTCGGGCTCCGCTCCCGCGGCCACGACCGCTTCACCGACGCCATCGCAGCCGGCCGCCGCGCCGTCGTCGGCTGCGACCTCGGCCGCTACCGCCACCGGGACCCCGCCAGCGACCCCTGCAGGAACGTCCACCAGCGGCGAGGTGACCGCGGCAGTTCAGTCGGCGTTAGGACTCTTCGAAAAGGTCCCGCGAAACCCCAAGGACACCTCGGCGGGGTACGTCTGGCTCCCAGCCTCCGAGACCGCAGGCCACCTATCGCCTGAGGTCACCGCCCGCCTGGACGCGCTCCGCAGCAGCGGCTACTTCGGGGCCTCGGTTTGCGCGGAGGACTACCTCACAGGGACTCAGAACGGGCTCACCGCTGCCCCCACGGTGATTTCGGCGCACGGCGGCACCGGCGGCACGGTCACCGTCCTCATCCGTCGCCCCGCCACGCCCCGACCACCGGACCTGACTGTCGTCATGGCGCTTCGCAACGGCCACTGGCTGGCGAATGACCTCGCATCGGGCGACGGCCCTTCGGCCTCGATCTTCGCCAGCAAACCGCACTGCTGACTCGGGGGGTATCGCCCGGTTTGTTGGCTCTATCGCGTGGGCTGGCCCTCGGCGTTGCAGGGAATCGTGCCGGTTGGCGCCTGGTACGACGACTCCATGGTGGCAACGGTTGCCTGCATCCGGACGGGGAACAACTGGGCACCGCGATCCGCGAAGGGCGCATCAAGCGCGTAAACGATGATGATGCCGGCGAGCATCGTCGCGCCGACCGCGCCGACCCCGATGACCTGAGGGATCAGTGGTCTCGTGGGCCTGGCGAAGAGGATCTGGTAACCGATGACGAGGATGAAGAGCAGCACCAGCGTCGCCCAGACGAATGGCGGGACGTACGGGGTCGCCTCAGCCAGCCGGCCGCGGCGCCCCTCCTGGCGCTCAGGCTCCCGGGCATACCACGTGTTGAAGATCTCGATCTCCTGGTTCGTCGCGATCGGTGTGTCAACCATGTCGCGGTCAAGCCGGTCGACCCAGCCGTCGACCACCGGACTGGACTGCCCGGACGCCATGAGCGGCCACTCGATGTGGACGACCGAGCGGCCGTAGCAGATCAGGTCGCCCTGGAGCTGGTCTCGGTTGGCCGGCTGGAAGAACTGCGCGAGGGAGTACATCTGCCGCGTCGCCACCGACTCGACCCCGGTGTTGTCTCGGGCTCTCGTGTAGCTCTCGAACGTGCCGAAGACGACGAAGGCGAGAATCACGGCAAATCCGGTACCGATCACCCCGAAGATGTCGCCCGCGATTGGGGACTTGTGGTAGCGGTTCGGTCGTTGGAGGCGATAACGCCTGAGCAGGACCATCGCCAGGGCGCAGATCTCCGCGCCGACGATGATGATGGCTATCGAGACCCACATCTCGTCCCCCTCGCGGCAGCCCGTGCCATCCGGGCGAGCCTAACGCCGGCCTCACCATCACGGGACCCGCCGCGCCGCCCATGACCCCCGTGCTGGTTCGTCCGGTGATTGATCCGAGAATGAGCACCATGGGCTCGTTCGAGGCAGTCGATACCTGGACCCGGACGGGGCGGCACCTCGTTCACGCCCTTCTCTCGCATCGGGTGCCCTTGGGTGGGTTGCTCCCCGACGCCTCGTGTGCCGTGTTCGTCCCGGGGTTGGGCCTTCCTCAGTACCTCCGGCCGACCGTCGACCATCTCACGGAATGCGGGGTCTTCTGCGTCGTCCTCGACCTGCCGGGCTTTCTCGCGCGGGGGCGGCATGGATGCCCACCGGACGTCGACGCGTTGGGGACGGCAGTGGCGGATTGGGTGACGGCACACCGCATTCCGGGTCCGCTCAGCCTGATGGGGCACTCGACCGGAGCTCAGGCCGCGCTGGCCGCGGCGATCCAGCTGCAGGACTCGGTCAGCCGCCTGGCGCTGGTCATGGCGGGACCGACGTTTCGCCCTGAACATCGAAAGCTCCTGCGGCTCACGGCCGCCGTACCGCCGGCCTACCGCCGCGAGTCTCTCGGCGAACTGGTCCAAACAACAACGCTCCTGCGCAACGCTGTGGGCGTGGCCTCCGTGGTCAAGTCGGGTATGCGCGACGCTCCCGAGCGTCGCCTCGCTCAGTTGCGGGTGCCGCTCGTCCTCACCGCGGGTGAGGCTGACACGTTCGCCCCCGAACGATGGCTCCGGTCGCTCGCCGCGTCCGCCGGTACCACCGCCACGACCGTTCGGGTACTGCCGGGATCGCACAACAACCCCTTCACCTATCCGGTAGAACTAGGCGATCTGGTCATGGAAGCCGTGGCCGAGGTCGTCTGACCCGCGGCGACCGTGCGGAAGCCGGCGTTGCCCATCGAGGAGTCCGGGGTGTTGGAGGAGCGGGCCGCGTTGCGGTAGCGGTTGCAGTAGGAGTCGTGGCACAGGTATGACCCACCGCGCATGACCCGCTGCTCGCCGCAGTCGGGTCCGGTCGGGTCCTGGGATGCACCGGCGGCGTAGGAGAAGGGGCTCCACCAGTCGGCGCACCACTCCCAGACGTTGCCGACGGTCTGCCAGAGGCCGTAGTCGTTCGGCGGGAACGTGCGCACCGGCGCGGTCGTGAGATACCCGTCGTCCAGGGTGTTCACGACCGGGAACCGACCCTGCCAGATGTTGCAGTGGCGCGGGCTCTCCAGCTGGTCACCCCACGGGTAGCGCTTGTGGGCTTGGCCGCCTCGCGACGCGCACTCCCACTGTGCCTCGGTGGGCAGGGCCCGCTTCGCCCACGCGCAGTAGGCCTGGGCGTCGTTCCAGCTGACGTGGACGACCGGATGGTCGTCGAGACCGTCCAGTCCGGACTCCGGTCCGCCCGGATGTCGCCAGTCCGCGCCGCGCACTCCGAACCACCAGGGTGTACCCGCCGCCGGACCCATCACTGCCTCGGCCGACGCCGCTACCGCCAGATGGACCCCGCCGAGAACCCGAAGCTCTCCGCCTCCTTCACGAATCCGGTCGTTGCGACGAAGCGTCCGAAGTCTGCATTCGTCACCGGCGTGGCGTCGATCGAGAACGCCTCCACTGCGACGTCGTGGACGGGACGTTCGCCGTCGCCCGGCTTGCCGTCGCCCTGGGCATCGCCCATGGCGAAGACCTGAGCCGGAACGGAGCACTGCTCGACGGTGTGCCGGTCCGTCGCCTCGACATGCCGCGAGCCGGCCGCCGTCAGCCGTGCCTCCCCACTATCCTGTCGGGCCAGCTCGGGCTCACGGGACGGCGTACAGCAACCGGGTTCATGGGCGCGGTCCACGTCGGCCACACTAGGCGCCATCGCGCTTCCTCGCCGGTGCCGACCTCGATGTCAGAGCCGGACGCCTTCGCCCCGCGCCGGTACGGTGACGTCGGTCCTGACCCCGCTTCGCGACACGAGGTCTCGACCGGGAGTACGCCTTGGAACGTTTTCTAGACGGTCGTTGTCTCGGGTCGTCGAGAGGTATGCGTCGGCCCGTCCCGGGTAAGGGGAAGTGGTAGGGACACAAGGAGGGTCGATGAGGCCGGAGGAAGACCGAGCACGTCCAGCGATCACGCGCGGCCTGCTGCGGGTGAGCAAGACCTTCGGACGCGACGCGTCCACCAGCGCACGGGAAGGCGCGTGGCAGCGCGCGGAGCGGGCGGTGTCGCGGACAACCGGTCGGGTGGGCCACTGGACCGACCGCCGCAACCCGGACGGTATGCGCGGCCTGAGCGGAGGAAAGGGTCGTGGATGGGCGCTGCTCGCGCTCGTCGGCGTCGCGGCCACCGGGATCGCCCTAGCCCTTCGCCGTTCGACCGTCCGCTGAATCGCCCGAGACGCAACGTCTCGGACGCGGGTGCTGCTTCACCCCTCAGGCGGGTCGGGCCAGCGACTCGACGACTGCTCCGAACGCCCGCGGAAGAAGCTGCGCCGTCGGTACGAGCAGTTGTCTCAAGGGTCGCAGCTGTGTTCCGACGAGGAGCGACGAGGTCAACATCCGGTAGCGCCGCGTGACCCGTAGCCAGTCGCCCTCGTACCGAGCTGGATCGTCAGCCGCGATCGCCGCCACGGCTGCCCGCGCCTGAGCGACGCCGAGCGCGATCCCCTCGCCGGTGAGCGCGTCGATGTAGCCGCTGGCGTCTCCGACGAGTAGGACTCGCCCGGCGACGCGCGCGCGAACATGCTGCAGAAGCGGCCCGGCGCCCAGCACCTGACCGGCGGGTTCCGCGTGACGAAAGCGTTCCTGGAGCGACGGTAGCCGTTTGAAGTGCTGGTCGAAGGAGCCGCGCTCGCGGGTGAGCAGGGCCACTCCGACGAGGTCGAACGCGACCGGTGTCACGTACGCCTCGACCTCGGGTGCCCAGTGGACCTCGACGAAGGACGTCCACGGCGTGAACCGGAAGTGCCGACGCAAGCCGAACCGGCGGAGTCGCGCCGGCGGCCCGTCCAGCCCAAGGCGGCGCCGGATCGGCGAGTGCAAACCGTCTGCGGCGACGACGTACCGGAAACGCGTCCCGTTCACCACGACGCCGGCTGGTTCGAGGCGGAGCTCGGTGACGGAGCGTTGCTCCACGTCGACGCTGAACGCCGTCACAGCCCTCCGCAGGGCGGTATGCAGGGCGGTGCGCCGGACGCCCCGGCCAACCCCGGAACGGAACGGCGCCGCGACGGTCCGGGCGTCCTTGACGTACCGGATCCCGGCCAAGTCGACACCGGGCGGGTCGACGCCGATGCCGGACAAGGCCGAGACGGCGCCCGGCATCAAGCCCTCGCCGCAGGCCTTGTCGAGCACGCCGGCATGCCTTTCCCAGACGGACACATCGAACCCGGCGCGAGCCGCATACACGGCGGTTGCCAGCCCGGACGGGCCTCCGCCGACGACGAGCAGGTCCTTCATCGACGGACGATCGTGCGGGCCGGCCCGGTGCCTGGTTCCAGCGCTTCCAACGCCCGGTCCTCGGCGCCGATCCGCGCGACCAACAAGGCCGCGTTGGCCATGGTGAACAGGACGGCGGTGATCCATGCGGAGTGCACGAGCGGCAGAGCGAAACCCTCGACGACGACCGCGACGTAGTTTGGATGCCGGAGGACGCGATAGGGACCTCGGGTCACCCTGCCCATCCCCGGCACCACGATCACTCGGGTGTTCCACTGACGGCCGAGCACCGCGATACACCACCACCGCACGCCGTTGGAGGCGATGACCAGCGCCAGCATGGGAAACCCCAGCGCCGGCACGAACGCCGGCCGACGCAGCAGGACCTCGAGCACAGATCCGAGCAGGAGCCCGACATGGAGCACCACCATGATCGGGAACTGCCCGGCGGCGACCTCGCGGCCGCCCCGGGCGAAGCTCCAGGCGGCGTTGCGGCGGGAGACGGCGACCTCGACCAGCCGCTCGATGCCGACGGCGACGACGAGGATGACGAACCAGGTCATCGCGGCCCCTCCGGCATGCGGAGCAACACCAGCTCGGAGCAGAACCCTGGCCCCATCGCGAGCATGAGGCCGTACGAGCCGGGCCGTGGCGGCCGCTGCGCCAGGGTGTCGGCCAGGACGTGGAGGACCGAGGCGGACGACAGATTGCCGACCCTCGCCAGGGAGTCCCACGTCACGTGGAACACCTCACGCCGGAGGTCGAGCGTCTGCTGCAGGGCCTCGAGGACCTTGGGACCGCCAGGATGGGCGACGTACCACTCGAGGTCGGACTGACGCAGCCCGTGGTCATCGAGAAATCCCCGGACGTCCTCACCGACGTAGCGCTGAACCACTTTGGGCACATTGCGGTCGAGCACCACTTTCAGCCCGCTGGAGCCGACATCCCACCCCATGGTTCGCTCCGAGTCGGGGTAGAGCCGGCTGCGGGTGGCAAGGACGTCGGGCTGTGGCGCCGAGGACCGGTCATCGAACTCGGCGGCGCGTTGCGCACCGACCGCGACCACGGCAGCAGTGCCGTCGCCGAAGAGCCCGCTGGCGACGAGGTTGGCGACCGACGCGTCGTCCCGCTGAAGGGTCAGAGAGCACAGCTCGACCGACATCAGCACCGCAACGTCGTCTGGGTGCCCGACCAGGTAGTCGTGCAGCCGAGCCACCCCGGCGGCACCGGCGACGCAGCCGAGGCCCACGATCGGCACGCGCACGACGTCGGGGCGCATGCCGATGAGCGCGGCGACGCGGGCGTCGAGCGACGGGACGGCCAGCCCGGTGACGGTCACCGACACGATGAGGTTCACGTCCTGTGGAGTCAAGCCGACCGCCTTGAGGGCCTTGACGACGGCGTGCGCGCCGAGGTCGACACCGACCCGGATGAAGGCGTCATTGGCCTCCGTGAAGCTGCGCAGCTCCCCGTACAGCTCCAGCGGGAGCGCCAGGTGCCGCCACTGCACGCCCGCGTTGGCGTGCAGCCGGCGGACCATCTCCGCGTCCGCTGTCCCGCGCAGCATCGTCTGCAGGAAGGCATCGGTGATCTCGTCCTGCGCGTACCGGTGGTCGGGAAGCACCCCACTGACGCTCACAACTCGCATGCTGCGCTCTCCTCGTTGTCATGGCGGATGGGTCCGCCGCCGCGCCAGGCCGATGGCCTCGCCCACTCGTGCAGAAGGCCGCCGACGACCGTCGCCGTCAGGCGCCCGCGAGCCAGACCGAGCTCGACGAGGTCGTCGAAGACTCGGCGGTCCCTGGCCGACGCGCGCAGCCCGGCGTCGAGAACCGCGCCGCGACTGCAGAGGCGGGCCGCGAGCTGAACGTGTCGCAGATGCGCGCCGAGCAGCGGGGTGGTCATCGCCGCATAGCGGGATCCGGCGGAAGCCGGGTTGTCCGACGTGATGGCGGCGGCCGCGGCTCGACCGGCTGCCAGTCCCGTCGCGACGGCGTAGTAGATGCCCTCGCCGGTCAGCGGGTTGACGAGCTGAGCGGCATCGCCGGCCAGCAGCACCGGCCCGGACGGTGGCGCCCAGCGTCCGGTGGACAGTGGCAGGTGGTGACCTCGCCAGGAAGCGCCGTCGTCGGCGGCGCCGGGCAGCAGCGTCTCGAGCCGGCCGAGGAGCTCCACCTTGGTTGGCCGCGCGCGCTGGTCGAGCAGGGCGCCGTAGCCGACGTTCGACCAGCCGTCGCCGCGGTCGAACGACCAGGCGTATGCCGGCTGTCGCTTGGTGTCGAAGACGATGACCTGGCGGGCCGCCCGCGATCGCGGCGTCCGAGCGTACCCCCGCAGGGCGATGGCCATCGGACCGGTGCGAACCCCGATGACGCGGCGGACCACCGAATGTGCGCCGTCCGCGCCGACGACGACCCGACCGGTATGCGTGGAGTTCACCGTGATGGTGGGGCCGACGTTCACCTCGTGGACTCGGCAGCGCAGGAACGTGGCGCCCGCCTCCTGAGCTACGGTCACCAGCCGGTCGTCGAACACGGTCCGAGGGATCACCCAACTGCTCCGGGCCATCGGCGCGTCGACGCCGAGCGACCCACGACGCAGGCTCAACCGCGGCACTGGCTCCCAGTCGTCGACGACTCCGGTGACCCCTGCTGCGTAGAGAAGGTCGATGACGTGCGGGGCGATCCCATCGCCGCACGCCTTGTCGCGAGGGAAGCCGGACCGGTCGAGCAGCGCCACGCGTAACGAGGGGTCCGCTCGCAGCGCCCCGATCGCGGCGGCCGACCCGGCCGGTCCGGCGCCGACGACGATGACGTCCCAGGTCATCGAAGGGACACCACGGTCAGCAGGACGACATCGACGAGGCCGATGCCGATCGCCGCGGCGAAAGGAACGCGCCCGCGCCCCAGCAGCGCGAGACCGGCGAGCCCCACCACGACGACCACCGTGACCGGTCTCCAGCCGACTGGCAGTCCGCCGGATCCGAGGATCGCCACCACAGAGCCGCAGACCAGCAGGCCGGTGGCGAGGACCCGGCTGGCGGTCCGGCCCAGGCGGTGCGGTAGCCCTCGCAGTCCCGTCGCGAGATCGTCGTCAAGGTCGGGCAGGGCGTTGAGGAGGTGGGCGGCAACGCCGATCGCCGCCGCGGTGCCGAGCATCCACGCGGGAGGCCAGCTGGGTGGGATGTCCGCCAGCGTCACCACCGCCGGCAGCGTTCCGAACGCCATCGCATACGGCAGCCAGGACCACACCGAGCCCTTGAGCGCGGCGTTGTAGAGATGACCGGACGTGACGCCGATGCCGAGGTGCACCAGAGCGCTGCGCCAACCCACAAGGAAGGACAGGACGACGCAGGCGATCGCGGCGACCACCAGGGACGTCAGCACGACTGTCGACGTCAGCTCGCCGGTGGCCAGTGGCTTGTCCCGCCGGCCCGCGTCACGATCCCGTTTCGTGTCGAGCAGATCGTTGCCCCAGCCGATCGTGAGCTGGCCTGCGAACACCGCCGCGGTCACGACCACCCCACGGACCAAGGGCAGTCCTTGGCGGACGGCCAGAAGAGCGACGACCAGGGTCACGGCAACCGCCGGCCCGATGTGAGCGGCGCGGAGCAGGGGCCCGCCCTGGCCGGTCCGCGCTCCGGTCGATCTCGTCACCGGGCGCCTAGGGACGGTTCCGTGTGCCGACCCCTCCGGACGACACGGCGTCTCGCAGGGCTCCGGCGACCGACCTGGGACGGAGCACGGCGGTGCCGTCCGCGTCGCCGCGTCGCATCCCGGATACGACCTCGCCGAGGACGTCGAGACCGTCGATCGTGGGGGTCCAGCCCAGCTCGCGCCGGGCACGTGACGTGTCGAGCAACGGCACGGCGTAGGCCAGGTCGAGCCAGCCGGTGTCGATCTGCTGGACGTGGGCGTGCCAGGCGGTCGACATCGCCACCCGGACGAGGGCCGCTGGAACGTCGAGGAGTCGCGCACCCAACGCGTCGGCGATGTCCTCGGCCGTCACGGGAGGCTCGGCCGCCAGGTTGAACGAGCCGCCCAGCTTCCGGTGCAGCTCGAGCGCGACGGCGTCGGCGACATCGTCGGCGTGGACCATCGGGACGACGAGGCGCGGGTCCAGCGGGAGGACCCAGACGTGGTCCAGCACGCGGCTGGGGACGAAGCCGGGCAGTCCGTATCGCAACAACGCACTGCCCGCCGAGCGCTGACCCACGATGCCAGGACGCATGCGGCTGACCAGAGCGCCGTCCGCGTGCTCGTAGGCGTCCAGCAGCCGCTCGGCGGCCGCCTTGTGGACGCTGTAGCGGGAGGTCGGCACGCCGTCCGTCGGCCACGTTTCGTCGACCGGGGCGTTGTCTCGCTTCGGCGAGTAGGCGCCGATCGAAGACATGTGCACCAGGTGCGCCACGCCGGTCGTCGACACCGCGTCGAGCACGCGTCGGGTACCACCGACTCCGAGCGCCTCCAGGTAGCGCAGGTCGTGCGAGGGCTGGAACGCCCAGGCCAGGTGCACCACGGCGTCGGCGCCGTCGACCGCGCGCTCAAGGGTTCGGGCGCACGAGTCGTCGCTCAGGTCGACGGAGGCCCACGTGATGTCGGAAGCCGGTGCGCCGGTTCCCGGCACCCGACGCGCGATGCCCACCAGCTCGTGACCGCCCTCGGCGATGAGCCGGCGCACCACGGCGGAACCGACGTTCCCCGTGGCACCCGTGATGACGATCCGCATACGTCCTCCGTGCCGACCGGCGGCTGAATGCCTCAGAAGAGACAGGTGCTTCGCAGAGACCACCCTTACCCAGTCCCACACGTGATAAGCCCTGCGCTTCACCAGTCATGACGTCGGTGCTAGGAGGGCCTCAGGCATGGTCGCTCGGAACCGGCAGTCCGGCGTCCCGGACGCGCCGGCCGTGGTAGCGGACGCCTCCCCGGGACCACGAACCAAGGGCGATCCACACGCATACCGACCGTTCGAGGAGCCAGACGGGACACCACAGTGCGCTGGTGCGCGGTGCGGGAACGACCCCAAAGCGCCGCCGGCCTACTTCACCGAGCGCTACCGCCGCCGTCACTGGTATCAGGAGCAGCCTCGGCCGCCGGGCGGCGATTGCGAGAAGGACCGGCAGCAGGGCCAGCTCGGCGACGAGACGTGCGGGCTGGGCGAAGTCGTCGTAGGCGTGGCGCACCCGCTGGGACCAGAAGTGCTCGGCGGTCGGCGGAGTCCGCAGGACGACCAGCTGTGGCGCGTTCACCACGCGCAACCCGTGGGCCCGTGCGGTGCGAACCAGCTGCAGGTTCTCGAAGAGCACCTCGGCGCTCCATCCGCCGATCGCCAGGATGGCGCTGCGGCGCAAGGCGAAGGTGCCGGGCCAGTCGGCGCCGAACGCCCGGTTGACCAGACAGCGGGCGAAGTCCCAGCGGGCCGGCCACGGCCAATCGTCGTAGACGTTCTGCGGCCGGACCAGGTCGGCGTTGGCGACGCGGTCCAGGAGCTGGGTCACGGCGGTGGCGTCGTAACGAACGTCGTCGTCGGCCAGGACGACGACCTCATGCCGGGCGTGACGGATCCCGGTCATGGCGCCCACGACCTTGCCGTTGGCGCCGGTTCCCTCCGGTTCGAGGAGGCGCGCATAGGGGGACCACTGGTCGACATGCCGCCGGCGGACGCCGTCCTCGGACCCGTCGACCACCGTGACATCGCAGAGCTCACTCAGGGCGCAGAGGTAGGCGCCGAGCTCGCCGACCTCCTTGTCGTAGCCGGGTCGAGAAGCGTTCCAGCGCAACGGGATGACGACTTCGACCGGCAAACGCGACACGGCACAGCAGCGAAGCACACCGCCGGGCACGATGCCAGCGGTCGCACAGGAGGACGGCTGCGGAACCGTGGTCTTCAGCTCGGTTCCTGACGTCCCGAGCTAGGGCCGACCTTCGCCGTCCGCCACCTGGTAGTCCACCGGCTTGCACTCGCCGTCGTTGGACTTCTCCGCCGAGCACGCCGTCAACCCCACATGGAGGTCCATCTCGGCACGGAAGAGCACAGCGTCGCCCGGACTGGTGGTCGGCCGGTCGATGTGCAGCTCGCCGTCGGGATCGGTCCAGACGTTCATGAAGATGTTGAAGGTCGTGCCGATCCGGTCGGGGTCCACGTCGAAGGGCGCCAACCCGAGGACGAGGTTGTCGAAGCAGCTGGGGTGAGCGCCGCCATCGAGCTCGGGGTAGAGGAGGTCGAAAGTCTCCTGGCTGCATGGGGTCAGGAGGAAGTCGTGACGGCCGCAGCTGTCCTCGACGATGGTCAGCATCGGCCGGCTGCGGTTGCTGTACAGGCGATCACCGGTCGTCAGGTAGATCCGGTTCGCGTAGTCGATACTGCGGCCGCTGGAGAGCCACTCGTCGTGGTCGTCGGCCGCGACCGCGAACAGGTCGCTGACCTGACCGCCGGTCGGGTCCACGACGGTGAGGGTCTGGCCCCGCCGCAGGGCGAACCCGGTCCCGGTCTGTGGTGCCAGCCGGTTCACGAGGCGTCGCCGATGGGCTCCGGGGCTTGCCAGTCCGGCTCGACGCGGCGCCCGGAGTACTGCCGGGCCTCCGATGTCCTGCCGAAGTCGCCCACCATTGGGTTGATCGTGCCCTGCAGCTTTTCGTCGCGCCGGCGGATGACGTCTCGCATCCGCGTGTAGCGGTCCTCGTCGCGGAGGCGCTCGAACTGCCGATGCGGGTTGAAAACCAGCATGGGAGACCCCGCGCGCCGCGCGTCCCGCGAGGCGCGCGGGTGCAGGCCGACCACGAACAACGCCGATCCGGCGAAGCTGAACCCGAAGTGGTCGTCCCGCGGGTTGGCCGAGACCTCGTTGCTCCACGGCTCCGTGTCGCGCTCCGCCAGCAGGAACAGCTGTTGCCACAGCAGCCGCTCGAAGTGCCGCTCGTCGGCGATGTCCGGGCCGCGGAACATCGCGACGAAGGACACGAACCGCTGATCGGGTCGGACCGCCGCCACGAAGTCGGCCAGATCGCCGCCCAGGGCGTCTGCGGCCGGCGGGGTCCCCAGGGTGTCGTAAAGACGGACCGTCGCGTTGCGCCGGTGGAACGCGGCCTTGGCGCCGACGCAGGGAAAGCCGGGGTGGTCGACGAACTCCGTCAACGCCGCCGCGAACGCCTCGTGCGGCGCGTCCTCGGGGTCGGGGACCGGTGTGATGAGGTTCGGCATGTCACTCTCGATCGGGAAACAGGCGGAGGGCAAATGCCCGCGGGGTGGCGTCCGAAACCTGCGAACCGCTTGAACCGCTTGTGACCGGGTCGGTGAGCTGTCTCACATCGGTGCCGATGCCGGCGGCTGGAGCCGCCTCGCGTCAGGCCGCCGTTTCGCCGACGGTGAGGCGGGTAACGAAGCACGTACCGCGCCCACAGGCACCGACGTCGACGGCCGTGGTCGGTTCTCTCGTGGAGGTCACCATGTCTTGCCCTGTCCCCACACGTCGTCGGGGTGACCGCAGGTGACCGTCGCCGACGCCGTCGTGATCGGCTCGGGCCCCAACGGGTTGGTCGCGGCCAACGCCTTGGCGGACGCGGGATGGGACGTCGTCCTCATTGAGGCGTCGGACCGGACCGGTGGTGCGGTCCGAAGCGAGGAGGTCACGGTTCCCGGCTTCGTGTCGGACATGTTCAGTGCCTTCTACCCGCTGGCCGCGGCCAGCCCGGTGATCCGCGACCTGCACCTCGAGGAGCACGGGCTGGGGTGGTCACACGCACCGGCCGTGCTCGCCCACGCGCTCGACGACGGACGGGCGGCGGTGCTCTCGCGCGACCCCGAGGTGACCGCGGCCTCCGTCGACGGGTTCGCGGCCGGCGACGGCGAGTCGTGGCTGCGCATGTTCGCCGAGTGGCAGCGGGTCCGGGATCCCATCCTCGACGCCCTGTTCTCACCGCTGCCACCGCTGGTGGCCCTGGTCCAAGTCCTGCGCCGCGTCCGGCTGGCCGGCGCCTTGGACATGGCGCGGCTCGGCGTCCTCCCGGTCCGTAGGCTGGCTCGTGAGTGGTTCGACGGAGACGGTGCCGCTCTGCTGCTCACGGGCAACGCGATGCACAGCGACGTGCCGCCCGACGCCGCGGGTAGCGGGGTCTTCGGGTGGCTGCTCGCCATGCTCGGCCAGGACGTCGGGTTCCCCGTGCCTCGTGGTGGAGCGGGCCGTCTGGCCGAGGCCCTCACCCGACGGGCCGAGGCCCGCGGCGCGCTCGTGCAGACCGGTGTGCCAGTGACGTCGGTCGACGTCGTCGCCGGCCGGGCCACCGGGGTGCGGCTGCTCGACGGCTCGGTCGTGAGGGCGCGGCGAGCGGTGCTGGCGGACGTGGCGGCGCCGCTGCTCTACCGCGACCTCGTAGGGACCGACCGGCTGCCGCCGCGTCTCGTTCGCAACCTCGACCGCTTCCAGTGGGACGACCCGACGATCAAGGTCAACTGGGCGCTGGACCAGCCGGTGCCGTGGCGGGCCGCCGGGGCGCGGGGCGCCGGGACCGTGCACGTGGGTGTCGACATGGACGGGTTCGTCGACTTCTCCGCCGATCTGTCGACGGGGCGTGAGCCGCGGCACCCGTTCCTCCTGTTCGGCCAAATGACGACCGCCGACCAGACCCGCTCGCCGGCCGGGACCGAGTCGGCCTGGGCCTACACCCATGTGCCTCGCGGAGTCGACTGGTCCGGCGAGCGCCTGGATCGACACGTCACCCGCATCCACGAGGCGATCGAGCGCGTGGCGCCCGGATTCCGCGACTCCCGGCTGGCCACGCACGTGCAGTCGCCGTGTGACCTCGAGCGCGCCGACGTCAATCTCGTTGGTGGTGCCGTCAACGGAGGGACGTCCGCCATCCACCAGCAGCTCGTCTTCCGGCCGGTACCCGGTCTCGGCCGCCCGGAGACACCGATCGCCGGGCTCTACCTGGCCAGCGCGTCCGCTCATCCCGGAGGCGGTGTCCACGGTGCCTGCGGCTGGAATGCGGCGCAGTGCGCCCTCAAGGCCGCCGGGCCGTGGGGCGCGGTGCGGCGGCGGGTCGCTCGCACCGCGTGGGCCAGGGTGCTCAAGACCTGAGCGACGCGGAGCGTTCAGCCGGCGCACCTCCGGGGTAAGGCGGCCACGGAGACCATGGCAGGGTTCGGATGGATACGAGAGAGCGGAGACGTGGCGTGACCGACGAGGACCTGGCTCGCGTGTACCTCGTGACCGGCGCGTCGCGGGGAATCGGCCGCGAGACGGTGTTGATGCTCGCCGAACCGGGCGTGGGCCTGGTGCTGTGCGCCCGCGCGAGCGGCCCCCTGGAGGCCGTCGCTTCCGAGTGCCGTCAGCGCGGAGCCCGAGTCGTCGTCGTCCCGACCGACGTCCGGCAGGACCAGGCCGTCGAGGCCGCCTTCGACCGGGCGCGGACCGAGCTGGGCCGCATCGACGGGGTGGTGCACTGTGCGGCCGTGCTGGCCTACGGCCGCTTCGAGGACGTCCCGGCGGATGTGTGGGAGTCGTCCGTGTCGACCACACTCGGTGGAGCCGCGCGCGTCGCACGACAGGCGTTGAACGCCTTTGCCGACCGCGGCTACGGTCGCCTGGTCTTCGTCGGGTCCATCCTGGGCAAGATGGCCGTTCCCGGCATGAGCACCTACGTCACGGCGAAGTGGGGCCTGCAGGGGCTGGTGCGGACCCTTCAGGTGGAAGCGCGCGAGACTCCGGGGATCGGTGTGTCCCTGGTGTCCCCAGCCGGTGTGGACACCGAGATCTACCGGCTCGCCGGCACCTACCTGGGGCGTCATGGGCAGCCTCCACCTCCCGTGGTTTCGGCGGCCCGCGTGGCCGAGGAGATCGTGCGGCTCCTGGAGACGCCGCGACGCGAGGTCAACGTCGGTCCGTTCAACTGGGTCATGGTGACCGGGTTCCGGTTCATGCCGGGCCTCTACGACCGGCTGGTCACCCCGCTGATGTCGAGGATCGCCCTGGCCAAGGAGCCGGTCGGACCTAACCCGGGCAACGTCCTCGAGCCCATCGCCGACGAGGCGGTGGTCCGTCGATGAGCGAACCAAGCCGCACCTCTCCCCACGCCCAACCGGTCAGTCGGGAGATCGCTGCACCCGCGTCGGCGGTGTGGGCGGTGATCGCTGACGGCTGGACCTTCTCCTCCTGGGTGGTGGGAACGGCGCGAATCCGGGCCGTGGATTCCGCCTGGCCACGACCGGGCAGCCGCATACACCACTCGTTCGGGACCTGGCCGTTGCTGCTGAACGACCAGACCCACGTGGTCCGGGAGGAGACGGGGCGCCTGTTGGAGCTGACGGCGCGGGGTTGGCCCGCCGGCGAGGCCCGCGTCCAGATCGAGATCCGACCCGAGGGCGACCGCTGCACGGTGCTCCTGGGCGAGGACGCGGTGAGCGGACCGGGAGCGCTGGTCCCGCCGGTCGTGCGCCAGCCCCTCATCGGCCTGCGCAACCGCGAGACGCTGCGGCGACTGGCGATGCTCGCCGAGGGAAAGGCCGCCCCACGCGAGTGAGGGGACCGGTCGGTATGCGTTAAGGAGCCTGCGCGCCCCCCGCGCCTGTGGCGCACGTGGCGAGGCGCTGCTTAGGGAGCCGTCGGCCGGGGTAACGCCAGTCCTGTCGGAGAGAAGTCGGTCCAGAGTCCCGGGAGGTTCCCCCTTGTCCACTGATGCCATCGTGCTGTTGCGCGACGACCACACCGAGGTGCGCCGTCTGTTCAAGGAGTTCCAGAAGCCGAGCACGACGGACGCCCGCAAGGGAGCCATCGTCGACAAGGTCATCGAGCTGCTCACGGTGCATACGTACATCGAGAACGAGGTCATGTACCCCGAGGTGCGCCGGCTGCTGCCCGACCTCGAGGACGACATCCTCGAGTCCTACGAGGAACATCACGTGGCCGACGTTCTGCTCCTAGAGCTGTCGCAGATGTCGCCGGAGGACGAGCGGTTCGAGGCCAAGACCACCGTGCTCATCGAGAACGTCACGCATCACATGGACGAGGAGGAGCAGGAGTGGTTCCCCAAGGTCCGTGACGGGCTCGGACGCAAGGCCCTGCAGGACCTGGGTGCGCAGCTGCTGGCCGCCAAGAAGAAGGCGCCTCGTGCACCGCAGGCGCCGAGTGCGCTCAAGAAGGCCATCGACGCCCTCGTCTCCTGAGGGGACGGCCTCGGCCGCCGGCCGGCGTCAGCTCGACGCCGGCCGGGCGGGCCGTCGCATACCCCTCAGCTCTCGTCGCATATCCCTCAGCTCTGCCGTTCCCGCTCGGCCGCGGCGACGTCCCGGGTCTCCTCATCGTCCATCTTGCGGGTGTCCCGCGGCTCCGCGAACG
>Ga0307288_10000128_pt1 | contig 27133 bp, 24 predicted proteins | sample ER_DNA_142_FD_194469 | JGI IMG/M metagenome (GOLD analysis project Ga0307288, IMG submission 194469) | Bulk soil microbial communities from the East River watershed near Crested Butte, Colorado, United States - ER_DNA_142 | ecosystem: Environmental > Terrestrial > Soil > Floodplain | place... | reverse complement strand
CCGCCGGCGCCACGGCTTCGGTCATGCTCGTCGCAACCGACGACGCCGCCAACGCGACGATCTATGCGGTCTCGGAGTCCGGCACCGTCGACGTCCGCCCGTTCTCGCTCGGTGCCGACAGCGTCGCGACGCTCGATGTGTCCCGCGCTCGCCAGGTCTGGGTGCGTCCGACGGGGGGCACCGTCCGTACGGGTGTCTCGCTCAGTTTAGCGGCGGCGGGTGAGGAGCCCCTGTTCGCATTGGTACCGCTGCCGCCGGCCACGGTGACTGCGACGCAGCTGCCGGTGCGCCAAATCCCCGGCTGACCCGCATACCCATCGCCGGTATGCGTTGGCGCCGGCGGGTCTAGGCGAAAGTGCCGTCACCGAGCAGGACGTACCCGTCGGCCTGGCCGAGGGGGCGCCAGCCCAGCCGCTCCTGGAGGGCGGAAGCCAGGGGAGTGTCGGTGCCGACGATGGCCACGTGAGCGCCAGAGGTGCGCAGGATCTCCTCCCAGCCTGGCTCTGTCCGGACCACCCGTCCGTACTTCTCGAGCTGCTCGGCGCCGAACGCCTCGGCGCGACCGTCGGCGACCACCTCGAGGGTTGGGTGGCGGTAGTCGATCCACCCGCCGAGGTTGTAGTCGTTCCAGATCACGGTGTGGGGCGGAAGGCCATCGAGGGCGCCATCCAGTTCGCTCGGCACGTTGGCCGGCACGCGTACGGACGAAAGGACGGCCGCGAGCAGCGCCGCCACGACGAGGCACGAGGCCGCCGCGGTCGCGACGGTGATCTTCTCCTGGCGCGAAGGGGGGCCGGACTCGCGCCGTGGGAGGACCTGGTCCAAGGCGCCGGCCAGCAAGGGAGCCGTGATCGCCGCACCGAGCGCCACCGTCCGGACCGACAGCAACGTCCACGCCGCGGCGAGGACCAGCAACCCGATCGAGACCCAGGACGCCCGACGCCGGTTCCGCGCACCGAGGACGACGACGGCCGCGATCATCGCGGCGGTCAGCGCGGGTCCCAGGTCGAAGAAGGACGGCCGCTGCCACTCCGTGATGAACTCGGAGATCCCGCCGACCGCGAACGGGGCCAAGAGCAACCTTGGCCCGACCGGCGTCACGGCGGCGGCTACGACAGACAGTAGGGGAACGGCTAGCAGAGTCAGCGCGGAGCGCCCGCGGGCCCGGCCGTCGAGGACGAGACCCGCGACGACCACCGCGCCGAGGACCGCACCGCTGAACCACAGCCCGTGGCAGCAGGCCCAGACCCACGACATGGGTACCAGCCACCAGCGTGGTCGGAGGTCCCGGACCGTCTGAAGCCAGGCACCGAGAGTCACCACCAGGAGGACGAAGGTGACGAGTTGGGGTCGTGGCGTCAGCGTCGCCGCCATTCCGCCGAATCCGAGGATGGTCGCCAGCGCCGCAGGGAGGCGCCCGGCTTCGCGGCGGCATACCGCATACAGGGTGACCGCGAGCACGAGAACCGTCGCGCAGACGAGCCAGACCAATCCAGCAAGGCCGAACCACGCGGTCCACAGCGCCGCCACGATCTCGGGAAGCCATTGGGTGGCGACCCACGATTCGGTCGCGAAACGCGTCCACGCCGGCGGGTCCGAGAGCGCCCAGGTGCGGGTCAGTTCCTCTCCGAGACGGAGGTGCCACCAGGCGTCGGAGTCGCCGATGGGTCGCACGAAGACGACCGTGACGGTGAGCAGGAAGAGCGCGAACACCACGAGGGGGGCACGCCTCAGCAGTACGGACGAGCGCTGCTGCGTCGAGTCCTCAGTCGTCGTCATCGCCGGCCGCGTCATACCCCGGGTCGAGCTGTTCCGGGGTCACGCCGAGCAGCGCCGCGACCTGCTCGGTGACGACGTCGGAGATGAGTAGGGCGAGCTCGCGCTGACCCTCTGTCCGCGTCTCGACGGGGCGGCGGTAGATGACGATCCGGGCCGGGTCACGCCCCTCGGCTCCGAACAGTCGACCCAAGGGCACCTCCGAGTGCTCCCACGGCGCGGGATCGGACGGCGGGACGTCCTCGACGCCGAACTCGACCGGCGGGAAGGGCTTGCCCCACGACTCCTCGAGGCGGGTCGCCGCGTCGATCACGAGGTCGTCGAACCGTTCCGCGCGGGTCGCCATGACCGGCACAGCCGGCCAAGCGAGCGGTCCCCGCGGACCCCGTCCCCGGCGGTCGCGGCGCCGGCTCCGGCGCCTACCAGACCGGGTGCCGTCGACGTCGCTCCAGACCACGTGGCCATGCTAGTTCGCGAGGGGCGGGGCCCGTCCCGAGTCGGCGCGCCGCCGCCGTGGCAAGAGCTCCCCGGCTTAGAGTCCGGCTGTGGGGATGTCGCGCCAGTGCTCGAAGACGGGATGTACCGGACCCGCAGTGGCGACCCTCACCTACGTCTACCGCGACTCCACAGCGGTCCTCGGGCCGCTGGCGACGTACGCCGAGCCCCACACCTACGATCTCTGTGCCCGGCACGCCGAACGGCTCACCGCACCGCGTGGCTGGGAGGTCATGCGGCTGAGCGGCGAGTATGCGCCGCCCTCCCCGTCGTCCGACGATCTCCTGGCTCTCGCCAATGCTGTTCGTGAGGCCGGCCGCCCGCGGCCGGCCGTCGCTACCGAGCGCCCGGACCAGCTGCGACGCGAGGGGTCGACCGGCGTGGTCGAGGTGGGGCGACGCGGTCACCTGCGAGTCCTGCGCGACTCCTGACGTGCTGGCCGCCTGACCAATCGGGGCCTGGCCGTGCGCCCGGGCGTCGTCTCCACCTCCGATAGCCTCCTACGTCGTGACCTCCCCGACGTCGACGAGCTCGTCAGCCTCCGCCGCGGCCTCCGGCCCCCGCCGGCTCGCGGACTTCATCAAGGCCTACGACGTGCGCGGTGTGGTTCCGGAGCAGCTCGACGAGGACGTTGCCAGGGCCATCGGGGCGGCGTTCGCCCAGGCGGTCGTGAAGCCAGAAAGTGCATCCGGTGTTGTCGTCGGCCACGACATGCGCCCCAGCTCGCCGTCCCTCAGCCGGGCGTTCGCGGAGGGCGTGGCGTCACACGGGGTCGACGTCACGCTGATCGGGCTGTGCTCCACCGACGGCCTGTACTACGCCAGCGGCGCCCTGGATCTACCCGGCGCGATGTTCACCGCCAGTCACAACCCTGCGCAGTACAACGGGATCAAGCTCTGCCGCTCCGGCGCCCGGCCGGTCGGCCAGGACAGCGGCTTGGCCGAGATTCGCGATCTCGCGCAGTGGACTCTCGACCGGCCGGACACCGTGCCCAGCCTCGAGGGGGTCGCCGGGACGATCAGGGAGCGCGACACGCTCGCGGACTACGCCCGATTCCTCCGTTCGCTCGTCGATCTCAGCGCGAACCGGCCGCTCAAGGTCGTCGTCGACGCCGGGAACGGGATGGGCGGATACACCGTCCCGGCGGTCCTCGGCACGGCCGCGGGTCTCGACCCGCTGCCCCTCGATGTCGCGCCTCTCTACTTCGAGCTCGACGGCACCTTCCCCAACCACGAGGCCAACCCGCTCGAGCCTGAGAACCTCCGGGACCTCCAGAAGGCGGTCGTGGAGCAAAACGCCGACATCGGACTGGCCTTCGACGGCGACGCCGACCGCTGCTTCGTCATCGACGAACGCGGCGAGCCGGTCAGCCCGAGTGCCATCACGGCGCTGGTAGCCACCCGGGAGATCGCCAAGGAAGTGGCGAACGGGACTCCGGTCGGCGACATCCGGATCGTCCACAACGTCATCACCTCGCATGTCGTCCCAGAGATGATCGGGGAGAGCGGCGCTCAGCCGGTCCGCACCCGGGTCGGCCACTCGTTCATCAAGGCCGAGATGGCCAGGGCCGGTGCCGTCTTCGGCGGCGAGCACTCGGCCCATTACTACTTCCGCGACTTCTGGTTCGCCGACACGGGCATGCTCGCCGCCCTCCATGTCCTTGCCGCGCTGGGAGAGGCGAGCGTTCCCCTGAGCGAGCTTGGCGCCGCATACGAGCGCTATGTCGCCTCGGGCGAGATCAACTCGCCGGTCAGCGATGTCCCGGCCGCGACAGCGCGCGTCCGCGAGTGGGCGAACGTGCACGGACCGGTGGAGATCGACCAGCTGGACGGGATCACGGTCATCCACCAGGGCAAGCCCATGTGGTGGTTCAACGTCAGGGCGTCCAACACCGAGCCGCTGCTCCGGCTGAACGTCGAGGCCGCCGACCGTGGGACGATGGAGCGCGTGCGGGACGAGGTACTCGCGCGCATCCGGGCGACGACGGAGGGCCAGAGGTCATGACGGAGACGACGCCCAAGATTGAACCGTGGCTCCGCGACATCCTGCGGTGTCCGGTATGCCGCTCGGAGCTCGCCGACGCGGTTGGTCCCGAGCACCCCGAGCTCCAGTGCACGAACGAGTCGTGCGGACGCGCATACCGGATCGACGGGGGGGTACCGGTGCTGCTCGCCGACGAGGCTCGATCGACTCAACACTGACCGGCGGCTGAGACACGGCCGGACATGCCATACATCGAGGAGAGCGTCCTCGACGACCAACAGGTGTTGGCCGCGCTGGACTCCCGGCAGACCCTTCGAGCGCTCGCTACGGCCGGCGCGCAGGTCCGGCATGCCGTCGACCTGGCTGCTGAGGCGCGGTTCGAGCGGCTGACGGGAGGCGAACGACCGCGGTCTGTTCTCGTGGCGGCGCTGGGCGGGTCCGCGGTGATTGCCGACGTCCTCGAGCTGCTCGCCGAGCCGGCGTCGCCGGTGCCCATTCAAATCCGGCGCAACCTGCCGCTGCCCGGCTGGGTAGGCGCCATGGACCTCGTCGTCGCGGTCTCGCAGTCCGGGCACGCGGAAGGGCCTGTCGCGTTGGCCGCGGAGGCTGCGCGTCGCGGTGCGGCGCTCCTGACCATCGGTGCGGCCGACTCGCCGCTCGCCGAGGTCGCGGCCCGGGCCCGGGGAATCCACGTGGCCGTACCCGTGGGGTCGATGTCGTCGCGGACGGCCCTGTGGGCGATGCTGACCCCGGTCCTGCTCGGGGCGCACGCCATCGGGATGGTCGACGCCGGACCTGTGGTCATGGCACGGGTCGCGGACCGGCTCGACGAGCAGGCGAACACCTTCCGGCCGAGCTCTGAGGCGTTCGTCAATCCGGCGAAGGCGCTGGCGTGTGAGCTGGCCGAGGGCGTCCCGGTCGTCCTCGGCGACGGGCCGCTGACCGGCGTGGCCGCCTGCCGAGCCGCCGCGATGCTGGCTCGGACCGCCCGCGTTCCGGCCACCTGGGGCGAGCTGCCGGACGCCGCTTCACAGGTCGTGTCGTGCTTCGACGGACCGTTCACCGACGCAGCGGCGTCCGCGCGCATGCCGCGGGAGGCCGACATCTTCGCGGACCCCTACCTCGACGGGCCGCCCGCGCCGAGGCTGCGGTTACTGCTGCTGCGGGACGATGGGGCGGAGGTCGTCGACGACCGGACCCGCTTGCTCGCGGACGCCGTTGCGCGTACCGCGAGGGACGCGGGGGTCAAGGTGAGCGAGCGCTCGACAGAGCCCGGGCACGCGTTGGAACGGTTGGCGGGGCAGGTCGCCCTCACCGACTTCGCCGCGGTCTACCTGGCGCTGGGGCTAGGCATGGACCCGGGCCTCTCGCCGCACGTCGCCGACCTCCGTGACTTCACGGGGGAGTGAATGGGTCAGGCTGCCAGACTCAGGCGTCGTGCGCTCGGCAGGTCGAGGAGCGCGGTAGCTGGTAGCAACATCTTGGAGCGGCGCAGCCCGCTACCTACGACAACCTCGCCAGCCGCCACAACTGCCTTGTCCACAAGGATCTCCCAGTCGCTCGGAAGACCAATGGGCGTGATCCCGCCGTACTCCATGCCGGTGAGGGCTACGGCCTCCTCCATCGGGGCGAACGAGCACTTCCGGACGTCGAGCTCCCGTCGGATCACTCCGTTGACGTCCGCACGCATGGTCGCCAGAACCATGACCGCTGCGTAGCGCGCCTGCCCGCCGCGACGGCCAACCACTACGACGCAGTTCGCCGACTGTTGGGCAGGGACGTGGTATGCGGGGCAGAAGGCGGCTGTGTCGGCCAGGTCCGGATCGATCTCGGCGACCTGGGCGGAGGGAATTATCGCCACGGCCTTGGCGACAGGGGACGCAAGCAGATCGGACGCCTCCTGAACAGGCTTCCATGTCAGCGTCCCCACATTCGTCACGCGGGCAGCGTAACCTCGGATCGGACCTGGCCTCTCGAGGAAGCTGCGGCGCATATCGGGACGACCGTTCGGTCAGGTATGGGGCATACCGGCATGTCGAGGGCGCCAAGGCTCGTACCCTCCACGGGTGAGGTCTCCGCGCGCGCGGCAGCCGATCGGCTGGTACGCCGGCTGGATCGGGTCGGTCGTGTTCGCCTTCTTCGGCCTCACGTACGCGGCCCAGATCGGGTTCGGTTACGACTCTCACGCTTACTGGTCGGCCGTCCAGGACCTGGACCACCTCTACGGAGCGCCGGCTCTGTCGCGCGATGCCTATCTATACTCGCCGGCCTTCGCGCAAGCACTGTGGCCGCTGGGACGGCTCCCGTGGCCGGCCTTTTGGCTCGTATGGTCAGGGCTGCTGCTCGCTGCATTCGTCTGGCTGCTGCGGCCGTTGCCCGCCCGGTGGTTCACGCCAGCCATCGTTGCGGTCCTTCCGGAGATAGTCACCGGCAACATCTACGCGTTCATGGCCGTCGCCATCGTTCTCGGGACGTCCCGTGGCTCCTCGTGGAGCTTTCTCGCCCTGACCAAGGTCACCCCAGGCCTGGTCGGCTTCGCCTGGTTCATCGGCGGGCGCAGATGGCGTGCCCTCGCGGAGGCCGTTGCCACCACAGCGGTGCTCATCGGCATCTCGTACCTGACGCTTCCGCAGCAGTGGCGGGACTGGGTTGCCTTCTTGACGTCCGGCAGCGGAGCCTCAGCGTCCACTCTCGGCGGGGTCCTGGTTGTCGCGGCACTCGCACTGGCGGTCTTCGGAGCTGTGACACGGCGTCCGTGGGTCCTCCCTGTCGCGGTGATCCTGGCTAGTCCGACGTTGGGAGTGAACACCCTGACGTTACTCGGGGCGCTGCCGCGGCTGCGATCGTCGGGGGACGGCAAACTACCTTCCTCCAGCCCGGGGCGCTCGACCGCGAGCCAGGCGACCGGATGATCTTCGTGACTGAGCGCCGTTCAGCAGGGGGTGAAACCTTGACGTCGACGCACGTGACCGTGGAATCACCGAAGCTGCACGGAGCGACGAGGGCTCCGGGAGCGGCTCTGGTTCTCCTTGCCGCTGCGCTGCTGGCAACCTGGATATGGAGCGCCGACCGGGGCCTCGACCGAGTCGACGAGAGCTATGTCTTGGCGTACATCGCCCACCCGGATGCCTCGCGCGCGGCGGGCGAGGTGAACCTCTTCGGGTTCCTGCTTCACCCGCTTTATGCGCTGGTCGGTGAGGACATCGCGACCTTCCGACGTGTCTTCGTTGTGCTGGTGGCGATCCTGGCCGCCTGGGCCGCGGACGAATGCTCGCGATGCTCGGATCAGCTGTTGGGTTGGCCGAGTGCCAGGTCGGCTCGCTGGTTGATCTCGATCGGTGCGGCCGCAGTCTCGCTGACCTCCTTCACGTTCGGACTCCGCAGTCCCAGCTACTACTCCGTCGTCCTCGCGGGACTTCTCGTCGTCGTGGTTGGAATGTGCCGGTTACTTAAGGGCCGCAGGACGCTCGGAGCGGCGCTCTTGGCGGTCGGTTGGTGGCTGGTCTTCACAGGAAAGCCGAGTTCGGCCGCCGCCTTGGCCATCGTGGTCCTTGGCGCTCTGGCAGCCAGCAGGGCGCTCTCTGTTCGCCTGGCCGTGTCGGGGACGGTGGCGGTCGGGTTGATCTCGGTCATCGTCCTTGCCCTTGTGCGCATGAGCCCAGGCGACGTTGTCGCGTTCCTTGCCGGCGGCGTGCACCAGGATCAGCTGCTGGGCGGTCACGTCGATGTGCTTCCAATGCTGGGTCTGTCAACGGGTCCGCTCATGGGCCTAGTCGTCTTTGGCACACCGATCGTCCTCGCCGGCATGGCGGCCTTAGAGCTCGCGCGATCAAGGGCTGCGCATCGCGCCCCGTACGCCTCGCTGCTGATCGGCATCGCCGCCGTGGGGATCGCGGTGGTGGGCCTCCCCAGTCTGGTGGACCGCGGGCTTGGTCAGCAGATTGCCCCGTTGGCGCTAGTGCTGCCGCTCTTCGGGTTGTGGGCAGTCGGACGGCTGATCGTGACGAACGGCGCGGACTCCCAGGTCGCTCGGGCGGCAGCGGATCGCCGTACCGTCATCGCGCTCGCTCTTTTTCTGGCCTGCCTGCCGTACGTCGAGGCAGTCGGGAGCAATAGCCCCTTCACGGGTGCGATGTCCCAGGCGGCGCTCTTTTGGATGTTGGCCACGCTGGTGGGCCTCAGGGTGGTCACCGTCTGTCGTCCACATAGCCATCTGGACCGCGCCGATGACCAGTTCCCCCGAATAGCGGTCGTCGTGCTGGTCCTGGCGTTCGCTGTGACCGGACTGTCCATGGCGACCGTGCTGACGAACGGCGGGCCTGGCCGCTCTCTCCTGGCGGCTTCGGAGGCCGTCCGAGTGGCCGGGGGGACGCTGCGGCTTCCGCCGGACGAGGCCGTCGTCGCCCAGGACCTCGGTCGAGTCGGCCATTCAGCAGGGCTTTCCCCGGACACGCCAGTGGTAGACCTCACTGGCATTTCGGCCGGGTACGCGTTTCAGCTGGGCGGTCGTCCCCTCGGCCGGGAGTCGTTCATGGGCGTTTTCCCAGGAGCCCCGGATGCCGCCGCCTACGCACTGGCGCAGAACAGCTGCCAGGACCTGGCCAACGCCTGGGTCCTTTGGGCGCCGGACAACCCGTTCGACGTAAGCACGAAGATGCGCCTCGGCGGGCGGCGGATCCCCGGCGACTACGAGCCGGTCGGCAGCTTCACGCCGGTCCAAGGCCCGGCCTCCTGGCGGCTCCTCACGGTCCAGGTGTTGCGTCCCTCAGTCTCCGCCACAGGATGCTCGTAGGGAGTTTCGACGTCTGGACCGTGAGCATTCTTCACTCGTGCGTCGGGATCCTCTCCAGCACGAGCGCACCTCGTTGATCGACGGCCGCGCCCCCCGTGGTCTCGACCAGTTGTTGCCGGCGTGCCGTCAGGTCGAAGGCCTGCAGCCGGCCGTCCGAGGTGGAGGCGAAGGGTGCTCCGAGGACGGTGGTAAGCGCCCCAACTGCCTCCGTTGGCGCCTCCACGCCCGCTGTATCCAGTTCCACCGCGCAGAAGTTGGCGGCAGCGAGGTCATCGACCAAGGCGCCATCCTGCCGCAGCGGCGGCAAGGTCAGCTGCCAGTCCGCCTCGGACGTGCCCCGCATAGCGCCGTAGCTCCACCGGAGGTGCGACGAGGCAAGGTACGGCTGGAGCTGCTCGTAGGCCTGCATCTGTCCGTTGGGCGTCTGTTCGGGGAAGGGAACAACCGGATACTGGAACACCGCACAACCCGGCGCGAGGGAACCTGCCAGCTGCGCGGAGTAGGAGCTCAGTGTCGATGCCTGCGCTCGGAGTGCCGTGTAGTCGGGTGCGAGTGCGGGGTTGGTTTGGTCGACTACCCCCAAAATCACCAGAAGGGCGGCCGAGCCTCCCGTCAGAACGCGCCGACGGGCCAACGACGTCAAGGCGAGGCCGACGGCGATCAGTCCTATGAGTGCGAGAACGGTCACCAGGCGAGACCACGTTCGGATCGAGGGGGTCAGGGCGAACGCCCACAGCGCACCCAATCCACCGCGGGTGTAGAACGCGATGGCGGTCAGCGAGAGCACGGTGAGCACGCCGATGAGGCTGGATGCCGCGGAGCGGCGGCGTCCGAGTAACAGGGCCAGACCAAAGAGAAGCAGCCCTAGAAGGCCGCAGGCAGCGACCAGACCAAGAGTGGGCTGCTCTGGACTGGGTACGGTCGCGGACGCGTACTGGGTCGTTATCTGGGCCAGTTCCGGAACACGATGGTGGATCCACGGGAGGGCGAAGTCGATGATCTTCCCGGAGTACGTCTCTGACTGCCAGAAGGCACGCTGTCCGGGCACCGGACCGGTTACGGTGTCGGACCGGATCTGCAGCGAGGACAGCACCATCGGGATAAGGCAAACGAGTCCTATTCCGGCCCCGATGATGCAACCTCGGACGAACGTGGCGCGTCCGTTCTGTGCCACCAGGCCGACCACCAGGAGGACCCCGAGCAAGATGACCGTGAAGGCGACGTAATAGACGCCGCCGAGCCCGACGACGAGGATGGCCAGGGCAAGGCCGAGGCGGTTTCGACCCGTCGTCAGGTCGGGCGCTGACGGCAGCCGGTCGGCCGCCAGAAGGAGAAGCCAAACGGCAATGGGCACTACCCAGTACCCCTGAAGCCAGAGGTGGCCGAACCGGTGCTGATGCCCTGGTAGGACGGAGAACAGCACTCCGACCACCACGGCTGCCGTCCGGGAGATGTGGAGTCGTCGACACAGCCAGTACGCCGTCAGCCCCGCAAGCGGGAAGCAGAGGAAGAAGTACAGTGCGGACACCGTGAAGGGAGACGAAGAGAACAGCCCGAGAACGCGGATTGCGAAGAAATGGGCCCAGCTGCCGTCAGAGAACCAGCCAGAGTGCTGGCCCAACGGCGCACCTACGTCCGGGTTCGCCCAGTACCAGCCGTGATCGAGGATTTCCTTGACTTGCATGAGCACGTAGGCGCCGTCTCCGTCCAGCTCAATCGGAGTTCCCGGGCGCCATCCCCAGACCTGGAGCGCCTGCGCCATGGCGAGCGTGGACAGAATCGTCGTGGCGATGGGACCGGCGAGACGGCCGAGCCACGTCCGCAGCGAAATATGCTTCGTGTCGTCGCCGGTGGCAGGCACAACCGTGGGGCCCAAAGACCTACCCTCCAGGACCGAGCTCATGGCGCTGTCAAGAGGATGTACTGCTCGTCGCGCGCCAGCACTCGCCACTCCTCCTGTCGGACCAAGCCATCCTGGAGCGGACTGTCCTCGGTGACGATGGCGTATCGGGCCCCGGTGCTCTGGACGGTTTCGTGCCATCCGGGATAGCCGCTGATCGCGCGCACATAACTCTGGAGGTAGTCGGCCCCATACACCTCGGCTCGGGTGTCCATGGTCGGCCGGACGTTGGGGTACTCATACATGAGCCATCCCCCTAAAGCGTCGACGTTCCACACGACGGTGCCCTCAGGAAGGACAGCGAGGTACGCGTCGAAGTTCCGTGGAACCTTCGCCGGAAAGGCAGCGGTCGACGGCACGAGGACTGCTGCTATCAGCAGGCTCGCCACTGACGCCACGGCAAGTATGCGTCGCTCCACACGGCCTGGAACGGGACGCTGGGGCACGCGTCGTTGCAGAACCTCGGCGAACAAGGGTGCGACCAGGATCGCGCCGACGGCGATCGTCCGGGCGTACATCAGGGCCGATCCCATGGCCAACAGCCACAACAGCAGACGCGTCCAGTCGACTCGCTCGGCTCGCAGCCAGCTGACGATGACCACAAGTCCCATCATCAAGGTGGCCACGGCCGACGGGTCGCTGATTGGCGTGGGCTTCCATTCCATGATGAAGGGGCTTACCTGCGAGATGGCGAATGGGGCCAACAGGAGTCCAGGGCCGACGGGAGTAACGAGGGCAACGAGGACCAGAGCGGCAACGAAGACCCCAAGCCGTTTCAGCTGCTTCCGGCCGAAGCGCCCGTCGAGAAGGAGGCCCACAGAAAACAGGACGGCGAGCGCGACCGCATACAGCCACGTGCCGTGGACGCAAGCCCAGAGCAAGGTCGTGGGGACGAGCCACCAGCGGAGCCGGCCGTCATCGGCGGTCCGTAGCCAGGCTGCGAGTGAGACGGCCAGTAGGAGGAATCCGACGACCTGCGGCCGGGGGCTCAGGCTCCCACTCGCACCGACCCAGGTGGCGACGCTGGCCAAGAGCGCAGCAAGCATCCCGGCTCGCGACCGGCACAAGGCATACGTCGCAACGAAGAAGCCGAGCAGCGTCACGTGGAACAACCACGCGACGGCAGGGAGGCCACCGAGCGCGTCCATACCCGCCATCGCGAGCTCGGGAAGCCACTGGTGATGGACGAACGGCAACCGGGTGAATGTGGCCAGCTGATCTGGGCCGGCGAACTGCCAGGTCGACCAGAGCTGGCGCCCGGCTACGACGTGCCACAGCGCGTCCGGGTCGGAGATCGGTGCGGTGCCGAATCGCAGCAGGATGAGCGGCACTGCTGCCAGCACGACGAGCGGGCCGACCAGCATCACGCGGGGAGTCCGGTCGGCAGCTTCTGAAGGATGCATGTCGTCGACCGGCATGACCAGCTCCCGGTGGCGCTGCTGCTCGGACACCAGAGGAGTGTGCCGGACGTGGAGAGCGGTCGGCGTCCGAATCGTCCCCTTGTGACCGAACGGAGGAGGCGTCCCACGCCGAGATCGATGGCGGTCCAACGACTACGCTGCTCGCGTGTCGACTGAGGGCGGGACCAGAGCGATCATCGCGGCGCTCGCCGCCAACATCGGCATTGCCGTCACGAAGTTCGTGGCGTACCTCCTGACCGGGTCCAGCTCGATGCTCGCCGAGTCGGTCCACTCCGTGGCCGACTCTGGCAATCAGGCCCTCCTGCTGCTGGGTGGTCGTCGCGCCCGGAAGCAGGCGACCCCGCAGCACCCGTTCGGCTACGGACGGGAGCGGTACTTCTGGGCCTTCGTCGTCTCCATCGTTCTCTTCACCGTTGGTGGCCTGTTCGCGCTCTACGAGGCGTGGCACAAGTTCGAGCACCCGGAGCCGATCGAGGGCTCGTGGTGGTGGGTGCCCATTGTGGTCCTTCTCGTGTCCATCGGCCTCGAGGCGTTCTCCTTCCGGACCGCCATCCGCGAGTCCAACCACGTGCGCGGACGCCGTCCCTGGGCGCAGTTCGTGCGCAGCGCCAAGGCCCCTGAGCTGCCGGTGGTGCTTCTTGAGGACTTCGCCGCGCTCGTCGGACTCATCTTCGCCCTCTTCGGCGTGGGCCTGACACTGCTCACCCACAACGGCATCTGGGACGCCGTCGGGACGGCGCTCATCGGGGTCCTCCTGGTGGTTGTGGCCATCACCCTTTCGATCGAGATGAAGTCGCTGCTTCTGGGCGAGGCCGGCGGCGTCGAGAACGTCCAGGCCATCGAGTCGGCAATCGCTGGTTCCGAGGGTGTCGACCGCATCATCCACATGCGCACTATGCATGTGGGCCCCGAGGAGCTTCTCGTGGCGGCGAAGGTCGCGGTGACCACGACGGATACGGCCGACGAGATCGCCGACGCGATCAACCGCGCCGAGCTGGCTGCTCGCCAGGCGGTACCGGGCTTGACCCTGCTGATGTACATCGAGCCGGACCTTGACCGAGGCAACTTCGAACGTCCGGCGTGGGATAGCGGCAGGGCTGACGTTTAGGCTGAGGCCCCGCGGACCCGTTCGCCGGTCGATGTCGACAAGGCCCGTTGTGCGCGCTGCCACTGCAACAGCCGGGGGATCGCCGCGAGGACGGCGAACGGACCGTAGCCTCCGAGGACCGGGCAGGCGAGGATCAGGGCCGGCGCCAGCAACCAGGCCTGGTTGCGCCGCGCCGCCCACAGGACGATCACCAGTGCGAGCACCAGGCGAACGGTCGACCCGAACCCGCGGTCCTCGGCCGACGTGCCGAGGAACTGAACCCAGCTAGCCCAGGCCTCCGGAACGGTCAGGACCGACACCAGCACGATGGCGGCGGTCGTCCCAACCGCCCAGAACACCTTGCGCCACTCACGGCGCGCGACGAACCAGAACCCCACGACACCCGGCGCGACCTTGGTGAGGAGCGGCAGCGCGACGGCACCGGGGAATCGCCCGACGCTCAGTACCAGAGAGGCGGAGAAGAGCAGGTAGACGTTGCCAAGCAGCAGCTCCGACACGAGGAAGGGCGCCAGGATGAGCCCCCGTCGCCAGCCCAGCGGCGCCAGCAGCCAGGCGAGGATCGCCCCACAGCCGAGGAACCACACGGCTTGGAACGCCGGCCATGGCAGATGGCCGAGAGGCTGCAGGGCTTGCCCGAACGCGGGAGAATACAAAAAGGCGTCACGGTATGCCGGCGGCCTGCTGTACCACGTCTCCGGTTCTCCCGCGGCCAGCCAGTACGCGTGTGAGTCCAGACCAATGTTGCCGGTCTGCCAGTACACGTAGACCTGCATCCCGAGGAACAGCAGTCCGCCGGGGATGAGGGCCAGCCAGAAGGCGCGCGCCAGCATGTCGAGACGGCCGGAGGCGCGAGCGTCGGCGACGAGAGCGGTGAAACGAGCGGAGACAGTGCGGATTCCCGCCGCGCTGCCCGCGCGTGAGGCAAGCAAGGTCATCGGGCCTCCAGTGTGCGGCCGCTGGCAGACCGGATGCATCGGCTGTTCAGACACAGTCCAAGGGGTCCTCGTCGTGCCTCAGCCGCGGCGTAGCCTGGCCCGCATGAGCGACCGCAGCATACGGGAGCGCATTTCGGACCTCGTCCAAGAGGAGCACGCGCTGCGCGACATGCTGTCGTCCCGCGAAATCTCACCGGCTGAGGAGCAGGCTCGGCTGCGTCAGCTGGAGATCGAGCTCGACCAGTGCTGGGACCTGCTGCGCCAGCGGCAGGCCAAGCGAGAGTTCGGCGAGAACCCCGATACCGCGCAGGTCCGCGACGCCCGCACGGTCGAGGGTTACCAGGGCTGAGCGCCCTCAGCCGAACGGGCCTCAGCCCGAGCGGGCGCCAGTGCTCGGTTGGATGCTGACCTAAGGTTCTGGGGTGATTTCTGTAGGACATCCGCTCCTCGGCGTCGAGGAGCGGGAAGCGGTCGACCGCGTTCTGCGCACGGGTCAGATCGCGCAGGGCCCCGAGATCGAGTGCTTCGAGAACGAGTTCAGTGAGGCGCTGGTAGACGGTCGTCCGTGTGTCGCCGTGAGCTCGGGGACGTCCGGGCTGCACCTCGGACTTCTAGCCTGCGGGATCGGCCCGGGTGACGAGGTGGTCGTTCCGTCGTTCACCTTCGCCGCAACGGCCAATGCCGTGGCGCTCACCGGGGCGACTCCGGTGTTCGCCGACATCGACCTGCAGACCTTCTGTCTCGATGTCGCGAGCGTCAAGGAGGTGCTGTCCTCGAGGACGGCGGCGGTCATGCCAGTCCATCTCTTCGGACATCCGGCGGACATGGACGCGTTCGACACCCTGTGCGCGCAGCAGGGAATCGGCTTGTTCGAGGACGCGGCTCAGGCACACGGCGCCACGTGGGGCGGGCGGCCGGTCGGCGCCTTCGGACGGATGGCGATGTTCAGCTTCTACCGCACGAAGAACATGACCGCCGGCGAGGGCGGGATGGTCACGGTCTCCGAGCCGGAGGTGCTGCGAAGCGTCCGCCTGCTACGCAACCAAGGGATGCTCCGGCGGTACGAGAACGAGATCATCGGGTTCAACGCGCGAATGACCGATCTTCAGGCGGCGATCGGTCGGGAACAGCTCAGAAAGCTGCCCGCGTGGAACGAACGCCGTCGCGACAACGCGGACTTCCTGTCGGCACACCTGGCCGGCGTGACCATTCCGCATACCTCCGCCAAGGCTCGGCACGTATTCCACCAGTACACGGTGCTGGTCGACGCGGACACTGCGGAACGGGATCGAATCGTCTCAGCGCTGGCGGAGGAGCACGGTGTCGGTGCCGGCGTCTACTACCCGATCCCGCTGCACCGGATGCCCAGCCTTTCTCAGTTCGCCCCTCGAACCGACCTGAGCCGGAGCGAAACAATTGCCGCGCGATGCATATCACTGCCGGTGCATCCGGCGCTGTCGGAGCATGACCTCGAGACGATCGTCGACGCGGTGAACTCAGTGGTCCGGGCTGGGAGCTGACGTGAGTGTCGAACGACCCCGGCGGCTCAGCCTCGTCGTCCCGGCATACAACGAGGCGGATGGCGCTGTGGCGCTGGTCGCGTTCTGGCGGGAGGTCCGGGCGCGGTTTGCGGATCTGGACGTCGAGCTGGTCGTCGTGGACGACGGCTCTACCGACGGGACGGCACAGGCATTTACCGACCTCGTCTCGGCAGACGACGACGCAATCATCGTTTCACTCGCGAGGAACTTCGGTTCCCATGCTGCGCTGACGGCGGGTTTCCTGGAGTGCTCCGGGGACGCCGCCATCACCTTGAGTGCAGAACGCCAAGAGCCGCTGTCCGCAGTGGTCGACTTCGTCGAGGCGTGGGAGGACGGGGCTGACATCGTCTGGGGACTGAGGTCGACGCGGGCATCGATAGGTCGTGCCGCCGTCGGTTCGGCGACGGGATTCTCCAAGTTCTTTCGTGAGCATTCCGCGGTTCCGACGTACCCGGCGGAGGGTCCCTCCCAGGTTCTGGTGACCCGGCGGGTTCTCGACGTCCTCAATGGCATGCCCGAGGTCAACCGCAACCTAATGGCGATGATCGCGTGGGTCGGCTTCGACCAGCGGCGGATCTTCTTCGAGCAGCTTCCGAGGCCCTATGGGACGAGCAAGTGGACCTCGCGCAAGAAGACCAAGCTGGTCATCGACTCGTTCGTCCAGTTCTCGGATGCACCGATCCGATGGATCACCCTGACAGGGCTCACAACGGCAATCATCGGCGCCGCACTGCTGCTCGTCGCCCTCCTGGCCGCCCTCTTCGAGGCATCCTTTCCCGTGGGCTTCACCGTCATCGCCGGGCTCGTCGTCGGGTTCGGTGGCGGAGTCCTCGGCGCGATCGGCCTGGTCGGCGAGTACGTCTGGCGGGCCGGCGACGAGGCTCGCCGCCGCCCCACCCATGTCGTGAGCCGAGTTGTCCGGGGTCGGCACGAGTCAGACGGGCTCGCATGAGGACGGTGAACCTCGGTGAGCCGTCCGTGGGCCCGCGTGAGCTGGAGGCGGTTCGGCAGGTGTTGGCTTCCGGCTGGTTGTCCGGTGCCGGCCCTGCCTGTCGGGCTCTGGAGGCGGAGCTTGCCGAGACCGTCGGTGCGGGCTCGGCGTTGGCCACCTCGAACTGCGGCGCCGCATTGCATCTGGCCCTCGTCACCCTGGGGGTCACTCCCGGCGACGAGGTCATCGTGGCCGACTACACCTTCCCGGCCACGGGACACGCTGTCCGTTGGGTGGGGGCAACACCCGTCTTCGCCGACGTCCGACCGGACACGTGGTGCGTCGACGTTCAGTCTGTTGCGTCCATGGTGTCGCAACGAACGGTCGGGGTCATCGCCGTGGACGTATTCGGTCAGCCGGCCGACTACGACGAGCTGCGCGCCGTGACGGAATCGTCGGGCCTCTGGCTCGTCGAGGACGCCGCCTGTGCGCTCGGGGCGACCTACCGTGGCCGTCCCGCCGGCAGCGTGGCCGATCTCGCCGCCTTCAGCTTCCATGGGCGCAAGGGCGCCACGGCCGGCGAAGGCGGCGCGCTCGTCGCTCCTGGTCTCGACGGGCTCGACCGGGCCCGCGTTCTCCACACCTACGGAAGCGAACCGGCCTACGGGAGGGCGGTCTCTGCCGTCGCGACGCCGACGTTCTCTGAGATCGGCTTCAACTACCGGCTTTCCGAAATCCAGGCGGCGATGATGCGGGTCCAGCTGGACCGTCTCCCCGAGCTCCTGGGCGCACGGTCCGCAGCCGCAGCCGCATACGCAGATCTGCTGGGGGACCTCGAGCAGGTCACGCTGCCCACTGCACTTCCCGACCGAACCCATCCGTGGCAGGCCTATGTCCTGACTTTGGAACGATGGTTCGACCGGGATGCGGTGGCCATCGCCCTGCGGGAACGCGGAGTGGGATGCACCTTCGGCACGTTCGCCTCCCACTTGCTGCCCGTCTACTCCTCGAGGGAGGACTGCCCGATCTCCGCCGACCTCTTCAGGCGGCATCTGGCCGTCCCTATGCACGCGAACCTCGTCGAGGACGACGTGGCGTACGTGGCGGAAACGATCCGCAGCGTGCTCAGTCTCGACCTGGTGCGCGCAGACTCAAGCTGACCCCTTCCACCAAGGAGACCACCGCATGTCCACGCCCAAGACCGTGTTCTTCACGGGCGGAGCAGGCTTCATCGGATTGCACGTCGTGCCGCAACTGTTGGAGCGCGGATACCGCGTTCGGATCTTCGACAACATGTTCAGGGGCGACCGCGACGCCGTTAATGCGCTGGCCAGGGACGCCGAAGTCGAGCTGATCGACCAGGACATCCGGTACGGAGGTGCCGTCCAGCAGGCCATGAAGGGCTGCGCGTACGTGATCCACGGGGCCGCCGTATCGATCAACAAGAGCCAGTCAGACCCCTACGAGTCGATCGATATCAACCTCGTCGGCGAGCACAACGTGTTCGCCGCCGCCGCTGATCATGGGGTGGAGCGACTGGTGTTCTGCTCGTCTGCCTCGGTCTACGGCGATCGGAAGCGCCTCCCGATGCACGAGGACGACCCACTCGATCCGCAGACTCCCTACTGCATCTCAAAGAGGGCAGGGGAGGACCTGTTGGGGTTCTACCAGCGGCGGACGGGACTCTCGTGGATCGCTTTGCGCTTCTTCAACGTGTACGGCCCAGGGCAGAAGACGACGGCCTACTACACGTCGGTCATCAACCATTTCGTGAACCGCATCCGCAAAGGGGAGCCGCCGGTCATCGACGGCAACGGTGAGCAGTCGATGGACTTCATCCACGTCCACGACATCGCTCGTGCAGTCGTGCTCGCACTTACCGCGGAGAAGGACAACATGCCGATCAACGTCGGCACAGGCGTCGACACGTCGATCGCAGCCCTGGCGGAGATTCTGCTCGAGGCGATGGGGTCGACCGCTTCACCGATCTTCAACCCGCGACCTGTGATCGCCAGCCGACGCGCGGCGGACATCTCGCGGGCAATGGAAGTCCTCGGTTTCAAGGCGGAAATCGACGTGCGGTCAGGTATGGCTGAACTGATCAGGGGCGGACGGTGATCTCGGCGTCCGCGTCCTTGCCACCCAACCCGTGGAACGAGCACGCCTGGGTCATCGGGGAACCGGCGGTCGGAGAGGGCACATGGATCGGCGCCTTCACGGTCATCGACGGATCCGGTGGACTCACCATCGGCCGGGGGTGTGACATCTCGTCAGGCGCGCACATCTACACACATTCGTCAGTGCGCCGATGTGTGAGCGGTCGCGAGTACCCAGTCGTGGAACGCCGGCCGGTGACCATCGGCGACCACGTCTTCGTGGGAGCGAACGCAGTGGTCAGTATGGGGGTGACCATCGGCGACCGCGCGGTGATCGGTGCCGGTGCCGTGGTCACCAAGGATGTTCCGGCGCAAGCAATCGTCGCCGGCGTTCCCGCAAGGATCGTCGGGCAGGTGGAGCTTGCCGAGTCACGACCGCCCGAGTTGGTTTACCCCGCGCGCGCCCGAGAGGATCGCATCGATGATGTCGTGAGCGGGGCGGACTGAGTCTCGCTCCACATCGGCGTCCACGACACCATTCACGAGCGCGATGAAGTGGTCAAGCTGAGCCGCCAGCGGTTCGGTTCCAATGATCTCGGGAACCTCGATCTCGGTGTATTGGCGGAAGCCGCCGTGGGCGGTCTCACCCTCGATCGTCGTGTGGCGGTAGGCGGTGACTCCCCGGCGGAGAAGGTCCACCTCGATCATCCGCCCGAGTTCTTGGATGATCATCGTCCGAAGCTTGCGCTGCCCGATGCGGCTGGCCGACAGCGACACCATCTGCCCGTCGTCGAAACGCAGAGACGCCTCCACGACGTCCTCTGCTCCTTCCCGAGACGCTGGGTGGAAGTGCCCGACCTCGCCTCCGAAGGAGATCGGTTTGCGAGTGCCGAAGAGCCGAAGCGCGATGTCGAGATCATGCATGAGCAGATCCCAGGCGACCCCGGTCGTGATGCGCGGGGCGTACGGGGAGTGACGCTCGGTCCGGACGAACCACGGCTCTTCGATCATCGTCATAGCTGCCATGACGGCGGGATTGAAGCGCTCGACGAGGCCGCACATGATGGGCACGCCTTGACTCTCGGCCAGGTCAAGCAACGCGTTTGTCTCTCCCGCGGAGGGGCACATCGGCTTTTCCACAAGGACTGGCAGCCCGGCGCGGAGCACTTGAGCGGCGAGATCCGCATGGCGTTCAGTCGAGGCCGCGATGACGACCGCGTCAGCGTCCGCCACACCATCGAGGTCCAGCGCCCAGCGCACGTCGTAGAGCTCGGCACATCTCCGGGCGCGCTCCTCGTCGGCGTCGATGACAGCGCTGAGAGCCGCGCGTGGGCTCGCCGAGAGCACCCGAGCGTGGCTCAAACCCATCGACCCGGCTCCGACCAGCGCCACCCTGATGGGTGTGCTCATGCTGGTGCGCCCCACATGGCGGCCAGAGTAGGTCAGGGCGACCGTCACCCATACGAAGCTGCCGAGGCCTCGTCCGTTCTGGTCGACCGCCTCATCCATTCGGTCCCTTCTCTTTCGGCGTACTGCAACCGGGTTGGTGGATCTCTACCCTGACTCTGGACGAGATCGCATGATCGCGGCCGCATCGCTCGGACACAGGGACGCGGAGGAGGGGTGGTGACCGGACTTCCGCCGACCGCGATCCACCCCACCGCCGTCATCGGCGCCGATGTCAAGATCGGCTATGGCGTGGTGGTCGGTCCGCACGTCTCGCTGCTCGGTCCCATGGTCATCGGCGATGGGGTCGTGATCTCCGCCGGAGCGGCTCTGGGCGGTCCTGCGGAGGTCGCCGGAGTCGCGCAAGACGCGCACTGGTCCCTTCCGCGGGAAGGGTTCGGCGTCGTTCTCGAGCGGGAAGTCGTCGTCCGTGAGCAGGTCGTCATCCACCAAGGCACCCAACGGGCCACGACGATTGCTGCCGGAACCTGGCTCCTCAACCGAAGTTACGTGGCCCACGATGTGCATGTCGGACGCCATTGCGTTGTCTCCGCGGGGACAAGCCTCGCTGGCCATTGCACCCTCGGCGACCTCGTGATCATCGGCATGAACGTCGCCGTCCACCAGCGACGACACGTCGGCCGGGGAGCCATGGTCGGGATGGGGGCCGTGGTCTGTGATGACATTCCGCCTTGGGCCAAGGCGTACGGCGTGCCCGCGCGGCTGCGCGGGGTCAATGAGCAGGCCATGCGACGTGCAGACCTCCGGCCGGAGGTCATCGCGGCAATCGCACAGTCATATTCGGAGGGCGACACGGACCTCGCGGACCCATCGGACCAAGTCCTCGACGACTACGTCTGGTGGCGGTCTATCCCAGACCGACGGCCCATCTCATTCGACGGAGGGCCGCTGTGACGGTCCACCTCGATCGCCTCAGCCTTCCAGAAGCGCAAGGTGGTCCTCTCGGCCCTCTGAAGCCACGATCAGCACGGACCGTGCCACGGCCAACGACGCGTCAGCTGCTCCAGGCTCTACAGGCGCTCGTGACGGCGGCCTTGGTCGTGATCGGTTGCTACCTCGTGGCGCGCAACTGGAGCGACGTGATGCAGTCCCTGCGTCAGTTGTCCCCGCTCTATTGGGTTCCAGCGCTCGCTAGTGCGCTCGCCGCCATGGGCTGCGCGACGAAGTCGTGGCAGGTCCTCTTCGACGGGCTGGGGTCGCCGCTGGGAGTTCGGCGAGCCTCGCCGATCTTCCTTGTCGGCCAGCTCGGGAAGTACGTCCCGGGCTCGGTATGGACATACGTTCTCCAAGCCGATCTCGGCCGTCGCGTCGGAGTGTCGCGCGCTCGGGTGCTCAAAGCCACCCTGGCGGCCAGCCTCATCGCTGTCGTCGCCGCCCTGATGACGAGCGTTCTCGCTGTGCCCGGAATCATCAACCAGTCGCCCGACCTTCGAATGCTTCTCTGGCTATATGCGCTTCTGCCCGTCTGTGCGGTGGCCCTACATCCCCGCGTTCTGCGCGCGATCGTAGGTCTGGGCATGAGGGTGCTACGCAAACCCAACCCCTTGCCGTTACTGCAAGCACGGACTGTGATGTTCGCGTTCGCGTGGGCGTCACTGTCCTATGCCTTGTTCGGAACGCACCTGTGGTTGCTGGTGCTGAGCAATCCAGGCACGAGTGTGGTCGACCTAGCACAATGCACCGGGACCATCGCCACCGCGATGATCGCCGGGGTCTTCGTCTTGATCCTCCCGTCGGGACTGGGCGTACGCGAGCTAGTGATATACGCCGGTCTCCTGCCGATCGTGGGTTCGGCACCGGCTCTGGCTCTGGCCGCAGTCTCAAGAGCGGTGCTAACAGTCGGTGACCTGGCAATAGCCGCAACGAGCGCGGCGTGGGGCTGGCGCATCCTGCGCAAGGAGTCGATTCCTGCGGGAACCGCCCACCCACGCGCCGCCTCACAGCCATGACCGCGAGCGGCGTTCAAGTGAACCGCTGTCGGGTCAGTGATCGGCGGCTGGCTCTGCTGCCGAGACCGGCGCCAGCCGCGGCGCTGGCCTGACGGCGTCCTTGCGGTTGTACCGAGGCTCGCGCGTCAGGAAGGTCGCGACGAGGATGGTGACCTGACCGAAGCACAGCTGAATCTGCGCCGCGACCGGATCATTGAGGCCGTGCAGGACGATCGCCATCGGCGCCGCTCCGATCAAGGCGACGAGCTGAGCCGGTCGGCCCAGACGGCCGGTGATCATGACAACAGCCACTGGGAACGCCAGTATCCCGTAGTGGATCTCGCTGAGCGTTCCCACCAATGGGATGGCGAGGACGAGAAGCCCGGTCACGACGAGCATGGTCTCGAAGCTGTTCCGCCATCTTCGGACTCGCCACAACGTGCTGACGATGCCCACGGCAAGGGCGAACCGAAGCACAGTCATGGCTCCCGCGAGCTGCGGATAGATGACTCCGATGCTGCTCGGGCTCACGTTGTAGATCTGCACATCGCCGAGGAGGCTGGCGCCGACCAGGACATGGCGTGGCAAGTCGAGGAGGCCCCCAAGGTCGTGGCTGAGTACGGCTCCGACGAGGGTCAGCCCGACAAGGACCCCGGCTCCCAACGCCGCGGCACCGAAGCGCCGGCGGATCAGCGGGACAAGGAACAACAACAGGAGTAGGGGCTTTATGGCCACACTGACGCCGAGAACCACAGCGCCAGCGCTCCAGCGTTCAGAGGCCCAAAAACGGGCGACCGCGACGAGCGGCAGCAACATCAGCAGGCTGACGTTATAGAGGTGAACAGAGCTCCAGAAGAACTGGGAGGCCAGAAGCGCCAGTGTCACGGTGGCAGCACCAATGAACCGGTGTCTTGAGAAGAGCGTTGCCCCCAACAGCGCGGAGCCGGCCATCGCGACGCATAGCTGAAATACGACATAAGCGTGATTCGCGCTCGACCAGTCGAGCGCGGCGAAGGGCACGAAGGCCACGGCGGCGAATGGCGGATAGCCGAACATCGGTACGGCATATATAGGCCGTCCCTCGAGAAGCGCCTGCGCCGCCTGGTACATCGGACGAAAGTCGTAGCCCTCGGCGGGTGTCATCTCGACGTAGGCCAACGCTAGACAGAGCGCCGAGACACCGAACGCAGCCGGGAGCTCGAGCCAGCGGAGGGTCTGTCGCAGTGGTCGACGACCCATTACTTCGCTTCCCCGGGTGCTGGTGCTGGCTCCCCAAAGGGATGCAGCACGGTGAAACCCTTGGCCTCCGTTGCCTCAGGTCCAATTGTGGTCACGAGGCTTGCTCTGCGCTGGCGAAGCTCGAAGGCGAGCAGTCGACCGTCGGTGGACGACGCGATGGTCGGCCCCAGGTCAGCAGTCATTTGTGCCAGAAGGGGCGCGGGCGCGTCGTAACCCCCCGTGTCCACGACAACGGCACAGAAGTTCGCCGCCGCGAGGTCGTCCAGCAGTGCTGGGGGGTCTGCGGGCAGCCGGAACTGCCACTCCGCGGAAGCCGAGCCGCCGATCGCCCCATAACTCCATTTGAGTCGAGACGACGCGAGGTAGGGCAGCTCCATGTCATAGTCCTTGATCTTGCCCACCGGTGCGCTGCCAGGGAACCGGACGACGGGAAGCTGGAATACTGAGCAGTCCGCGGGGAGCCGGGCTTCGAGTGTTGCGGTCAAACCCGTGAGGGACGCCAGCCGCAGGCGGCCCTCGTCGTAGTGTGGCGCGGCACCAGGGTTCGTTTGGTCGGCGACGCCCAGGACGAGCAGAGCGAGGCACGCGACGACTCCCAGTCGGCGGCTTCGTCGGTTGTGCAGATCGGTGACGAGCCGACCCACCGCCAGGAGGCCGAAAAGGGCGATAACGACGTACAGACGAAGCCAGCTCCGGATGTCCGGCGTAACGGCGAGGGCGAAGAGGGCGCCCAGACCGTCCTTCGCGTAGAAGGCGCTGGCGATCACCGTGAGGACCCCGTACGTCCAGATGTCCGTCTCTCGACCCCCCCGGCTGGTGCGATGGAGCAATGCCGTCAGCACCGCCACGATGGCCACGGCACAACCGACCGTAGCCACTAGCCCGAGCGCCGATGCCTCATACGTCGGCTGCGTCGCACTGTCGTATCGCTGGGTGATCTCAGCCAGCGCCGAAATCCGATGCTCGGACCACGGAAGGATGAGGTCGATGATCTTCCCGCCGAATACCTCCGACTCGGCTGGTGAGCGTTGTAGCGGCTCTTGGAGCATCACGTCGTCAAGGGTTCGGGCGCGTGTGACCAAGAGGCTGGTCACCGCCAGCGCCGCGATAGGACCGATGACCGCGAGCCCTCGGTACAGCTCCTGCCTCCGGTATCGCGCGACGAGCCGCAACAGCAGGGCACACGTAATGACGATCAGCGAGAAGACCGCGTAGTAAATGCCGCCCAGCGCCACGGCGGTGACGATGAGGGCCGAGCGCAAGGCCCACAGGCGGGGTCTCCCGGCTGCCCAGCCGTCACGCTCGTCCGCTCGGAACACCGGCCGACCGCGGAAGACGCGAAGAGCCAACCACATGCCGAGGGGTACCACCCAGTACGCCGCCAGAAACAGGTGGGCGGCCCGTGTTTGATGACCCGGTAGCACCGAGAACAGAACCCCTACGAGCACCGATGCGCTGACACTCAGCTGCTCCGTACGGGCGAGCCAGTACATGGTGAGCGCCGCCAGGGGGAAGCCGACGAAGAAATAGAGCGCAACGACCGTGAACGCCGAGTCCGCAACATGTCCCAGCAGCCACAGGGCCAAGAAATGGACGTCGTCGCCGGTGGGAAACCATCCGAGGTTCTGGGTGAACGGCGCGCCCAGTCGTGGGTTGTCCGAGTAGGGGCCATACTCGACGATCGTCCGTACCCATGTGGTCACGGACGCGTTGTCGCCGTCCAGCCCCAAGGGCGTTCCCGGCGTCCACTCCCAGAGGCGCATGGCTTGGATGAGGACGGCTGTGGAGAGCGCCGCCGTGAGGATGGCGCCAACCACACCGGCTCGACTCCAGGGACGCGTGCTGCCGGCGCCCTCCGACAAGACTTCTACCGCGTCGGTAACGTCCTTGGTTACGTCGCGATGCGGCGCCGAGAGAGGAACCGCGGGCGCAGCCATCCGGCGATTATGCGGTCGGCGAGCGGGGCGATGCAGCCCTTTGCCTGCACCCGGGAAGCAAACGGCCGTTCGGCGGACCTGAATCCTCGCAGGCCGACGTGCGGCAAGGAACCGGTAGGCTTGATGGCTGCCGGCGTGGGTGATGCCCACACAGACTGCGCCCAGATGGGCTACGCCGGGTCCGCACACTCTTCATGGATCTTTCATGGATAAGGAATCGATCCACCATGTCCTTTGACTACAAGGTTGCCGACCTGGGCCTGGCCGAGGCCGGCCGCCACCAGCTCCGGCTGGCTGAGCACGAGATGCCAGGCCTGATGGCCTTGCGCGACGAGTACGGCGCAACACAACCGCTCAAGGGCGCCCGCATCGCCGGGTCCCTCCACATGACCGTCCAGACGGCGGTTCTCATCGAGACCCTCGCAGCTCTGGGTGCCGAGGTTCGCTGGGCCTCCTGCAACATCTACTCCACCCAAGACGAGGCCGCTGCCGCCGCCGTCGTTGGGCCGAACGGGACGCCCGACAATCCGCAGGGGGTTCCGGTGTTCGCCTGGAAGGGGGAGACGCTTCCGGAGTATTGGTGGTGCACCGACCGGATCCTCACCTGGCCCGGTGGCGAAAGCCCGAACATGATCCTCGATGATGGCGGCGACGCCACGATGCTCGTCCACAAGGGCGTCGAGTGGGAGGCCGCGGGCCAGGTCCCGCCGACCACCGATGAGGACTCCGAGGAGTTCGGCGTCTTCAAGGCGCTCGTCCGGGAGACCCTCGCGGCTGACGCGCAGAAGTGGACGACCATCGCCAAGGGCATCCAGGGCGTCACTGAGGAGACCACGACCGGTGTCCACCGCCTCTACCAGCTGGCGGAGACGGGTGACCTGCTCTTCCCGGCGATCAACGTCAACGACTCGGTGACCAAGAGCAAGTTCGACAACAAGTACGGCTGCCGCCATTCGCTGATCGACGGGCTCAACCGGGCCACGGACGTACTCATCGGCGGCAAGGTCGCAGTCGTTCTCGGCTACGGCGACGTCGGCAAGGGCTGTGCGCAGGCGCTGGCCGGGCAGGGCGCCCGCGTGATCGTCACCGAGGTCGACCCCATCTGCGCGCTCCAGGCGGCGATGGAGGGCTACCAGGTTGCCCGCCTGGACGACGTGGTCGAGACGGCCGACATCTTCATCACCTGCACCGGCTGCTACGACGTCATCTCCGCTGAGCAGATGCAGCGGATGAAGAACAAGGCGATCGTCGCCAACATCGGCCACTTCGACAACGAGATCGACATGGCGGGTCTGGCCAAGGCGCCCGGCGTCACCAAGACGGAGATCAAGCCGCAGGTGCACGAGTGGACGTTCGAGACCGGCCGCTCGATCATCGTCCTGTCCGAGGGCCGGCTCATGAACCTCGGGAACGCGACGGGTCACCCCAGCTTCGTGATGAGTAACTCGTTCTCGAACCAGACGATCGCGCAGATCGAGCTGTTCACGAAGAGCGTCGAGTACCAGACCTCGGTCTACACGCTGCCGAAGCACCTCGACGAGAAGGTCGCGCGGCTCCACCTCGACGCCTTGGGCGCCCGGCTCA
>Ga0307288_10000127_pt1 | contig 27135 bp, 21 predicted proteins | sample ER_DNA_142_FD_194469 | JGI IMG/M metagenome (GOLD analysis project Ga0307288, IMG submission 194469) | Bulk soil microbial communities from the East River watershed near Crested Butte, Colorado, United States - ER_DNA_142 | ecosystem: Environmental > Terrestrial > Soil > Floodplain | place... | reverse complement strand
CAGCGGACCGCGGTCTCGAATGGGATGGCGTCGGGGATCTTGAGGACGAAGTCCTCGGTGACCACAACGTGGGTGGAGTAGCCGCCCTGCGTGATGGTGCCATCACGGTCAACGCTGGCGTAGGCCTGGATGTTGCCGTTGGCGCAGTACTGCTCCTGACCGTTGCGGCAGTACACGCACTCCCGGCAGGAGTTCACCATCGTGCCGACACCGACCCGGTCGCCGACCTGATGCCTGGTGACCTGCGAACCGATCTCGGCCACGATCCCCACCATCTCGTGACCGACGGTCAGCGGATAGGTCTGCGGCCCCCACTCGCCACGCACGGTGTGGATGTCGGAATGACAAATTCCCGCGTAATGCAGTTCGATCAGCACATCGTGGGCACCGACGTCGCGGCGAGTGATGGATCGTCTTGACCAGCGGCTCGCTCGGCGACAGCGTGGCGTAGGCGTTAACGGTGAGCATGGAGAGTCTCTTGGAGGTTATGGGTGCGCGTGGCCTGCGTTTGGGCTGAGCCTGCCTCGTCGCCGAGATAGCCGGACGACCACGATCCGGTCTCGGCGCTGTGGGCTGCGTCAGCTGTCGAGGTTTTCGGTGAAGACGCGGAACGTGTCCCGGTTGGAGTGCATCGCCCACAGGGTGTCGGCGAGGACGGTTGGGTCGTTGAAGGGATGGCCGGGACGGATCGCTCCCGGGATGATGAGCTGGCCGATGTGGATGTTGTCGGCGGCGAGGACGTCGTGCAGCATGGTCGCGTAGGCGCCTTCGGCGGCGAAAGCGGCGGAGGTGCCGGCGACTCGTGGGTTTGGTCGCGCGCCGCTGCCGCCGTTGACGAACAGCACGGTTCCGCGGCCGAGGGTCCGCATCTGGGGAAGGACGTGGTTGACGGCGGTCACCGGGCCGTAGAGGGAGAACTCGACGGCGGCGGTGAGGTCGGCCAATGTCGTCTCCAGCACGGGTCGGAGGAACTCGGGTTGGGGGATGGGGCTGTACTGGACGACCTCGATCGGGCTCAGCTCCTGACTTGCCCGGTTCAGGGCAGCGACTAGGGCTACGGGGTCGCGCACGCTGGCGGCGTAGCCGCGGGCCCTAATACCTTGGTCAGTAAGGTCCGCGGCGAGGGCGTCGACGCGGTCTTGGCTTCGGGAGATCAGCGCGACGTCGAAACCCTCATCGCCGAACTTTCGGGCGACGGCGGCGCCGAGGCCCCGGCCGGCGCCAATGATTGCGATCGTTGTCATTGACTGTCGCTTTCTGGGTGACATGGACGTGCGGTCGATGGGCGTACAACCGGCGGCGACCCTTCCTTCGCCGGGATGAGCCGGCTGCGGGCGTGGCGCTGGGGTTCAGGACGCGTTACAGGTTGGTCTGAGCTTCGAGGTGATCCGGGTAGCGCCCCCCTTGGATGTCGATCCGGGACGACAGGGAGTCGAGCTGACTCAGCTCGTCGGCGGTGAGGTCGATGTCGACGGCGGCGAGATTCTCGGCGAGACGGTGAGGCTTGGTGGTGCCGGGGATGGGCACGATCCACGGCTTCTGGGCGAGCAGCCAGGCCAAGGCGATCTGGCCGGGGGTCGCGCTCCGGGCGTTCGCGATGGTGGTGATCTCCTTGACCAGGCTGACGTTGTGTTCGAGCGCCTCATCGGCGAATCGGGGGATCTGGCCGCGGAGGTCGTCGGCGGCGAAGGTGGTGGAGCTGGTAACCGTTCCGGTGAGGAAGCCTTTGCCGAGAGGGCTGTAGGGGACGAAACCGATGCCGAGTTCGGCGCAGGCCGCGAGCACCTCCTGCTCGGGGCGCCGCCACCAGAGGCTGTACTCGCTTTGGATGGCGGTCACCGGCTGAACGGCATGGGCACGCCGGATGGTGTCGGCGGCGGCCTCGGACATGCCGAAGTGCTTCACCTTTCCGGCCGTGATCAGTTCCTTCACCGCGCCGGCCATCTCCTCGATGGGCACGTCGGGATTGACCCGGTGCTGGTAGTACAGGTCGAGATCCTCGACGCCGAGCCGGCGCAGCGAGCCTTCGACGGCCAAGGGAAGGTCGTCGGGCGTGAGCATCCGGCCGCGTGGCTGGCGGTCGACCGGGTCGATGTCCTGGGCGAACTTGGTGGCGATCACCACCTGGCCGGCGTACGGGGCGAGCGCCTCGCCGACGAGCTCCTCGTTGAGGTGCGGCCCATAGATCTCGGCGGTGTCGAAGAACGTGACACCCTGTTCCACGGCCCCACGCAGCAGGGTGATCATGTCGTCCCGGTCCGGCGTGCCGCTGTAGCCGCCGGTCATCGTCATGCAGCCCAGCCCCAGGGCCGAGACCTCGAGTCCACTGCGTCCTAGCGTGCGCTTGTGCATGTTCATCTCTCCTTCGGTGCGGTCGGGTCCGATTCAGTTAGCGGGGTGGCCCTCGAATGAGACGCCACCACCAGCGTTGCCCCAGCCGCGTCTGCGGCTTTGACCTCGGCGAGCCGGGTCGCTTCCCAGGAGGCGAGCAGGTCGAGGGCGTGGGCGGTGGGCGAGCCGGGTTCGGCGGCATAGATGGTGAGGGTGAGTCCGGGGTCGGAGATCATGTCGACGCTTTCGTAGGCGAGGTCGAGATCGCCGACCACCGCATGGTGGAACAGTTTGCTGCCGGCGCCGTGGAGGCGGACATCGTGGTTGCCCCAGCGGCCCCGGAACTCGCTGCTGCGGGTGGACAGCTCGCCGACGAGGTCGTGCACGTCCTTGTCGTAGGGATCACGACCGGCTTCGGTGTGCAGGATGGCGACGCAGGTGTCGGCGGCGACGTTCCACCGGGGGATAGAAGTTGTGGGCGGCGTCGAGGTCGAGGAAGGTGAAGCGCGCGAAGTTGGGCTGCCCGCCGCCGGCGCTGTCGTAGACGGCGGCGTGCATGGCGCGGCCGAGGTGGTTGGCGGCCAGCAGATCCATCCTGCTGTTGCGGACGATGGCCGGGGAGGTGATTCTGTCCAGCACCCACGTCAGGCTGGCTGGCTCGCGGTACCCATCGTTTGGCGGAGCGGCGGCGGGGACGCATGCCGGCACTGGTGCCGTCGGCGGCGTGGGCGAGATGGAACAGGTGGGTTCGTTCGGCGTCGTCGAGCTGCAGGGCGCGGGCGATCGCGTCGAGCACGGAGGCGGACACACCGGCGATGGCGCCGCGTTCGAGCTTGGAGTAGTACTCCACGCTGACCCGAGCGAGGGCGGCAACCTCGCCGCGGCGGAGCCCCGGCACCCGGCGGGCGCCGACGTCGGGCATGCCAGCCTGTTGCGGGGTGATCTTGGCGCGCCGCGAGGTTAAGAACTCGCGTACCTCGGCTCGGTTGTCCACGGTGTCGAACCTACGACCCGGGCGGCTCAGGAGGGAGACCCTATCCAGACGTGTACTGACAGGGCATCCCACTTCACGCGGTTTCGGTGTTGGCTGGATCCAAGGCCGCGATCTCGAATATCCGCTTCAGGCCGCCACCCACTTGTTATGAGGAGTTGGACGTTTATGCGCGTTGCCGTGATGACCGCACCCGGTGAGGTCGGTGTGGAGGACTACGCCGAACCCACCATCGTGAAGCCGACCGACGCCATCATCGCGTTGTCGGCCAGCTGCATTTGCGGATCGGACCTGTGGCCCTACCGGGGAGTCGATCCGCTGGAGGGTCCGCGGCCTATGGGGCATGAGTACTGCGGCATCGTGGAGGAGGTCGGCTCGGCCGTCACTACGGTGAAGCCGGGTCAGTTTGTCGTGGGGTCGTTCTTCGCCTCCGACAACACCTGCGAGATCTGCCGCTCCGGCTACCAGCCCTCCTGCCCCCACCGGGAGGCAGCCGCCCCGGGCGGTGCGCAGGCTGAGCGGATGCGGGTGCCGTTGGCTGACGGCACCCTGGTCGCCACCCCCGAGCTGCCGTCCGAGGATCTGGTACCGCACCTGCTGGCCACCTCCGACGTGCTGGGTACCGGCTGGTTCGCCGCCGTCGCCGCTGAGGCCGGCCCCGGCAAAACGGTTGCCGTCGTCGGCGACGGCGCAGTGGGGCTGCTTGGCGTGCTGGCTGCCAGGCAGCTCGGGGCAGAGCGGATCATCGCGATGAGCCGGCACGAGGATCGGCAGAAGCTGGCGCTGGAGTTCGGCGCCACCCGACATCGTCACCGAACGCGGCCACGACGGCGTCGCAGCGATCAAGGACCTCACCGACGGCTTCGGCGCGCACTCGGTGATCGAGGCCGTCGGCACCCAGGAGTCGATGATGCAGGCCATCCACTCCACCCGCGCCGGCGGCCACATGGGCTATGTCGGCGTCACCCACGACGTGTCCTTGAACGGGATGGAGCTGTTCTTCACCCACGTCCACCTGCACGGCGGACCGGCCCCGGTGCGGCGCTTCCTGCCCGACCTGATGGACCGGGTCTAGAACGGCCAGATCCAGCCGGGCAAGGTGTTCGACCTCGAGCTGCCGCTCGCCGAGGCGGCTGAGGGTTACCGAGCGATGGACAGCCGGCGGGCGATCAAGGTCCTCCTCCGCCCCTGACCCCAGAACTCAAGAAACAACAAGAGAGGTTTAGCCGATGTCGACCGACTTCCCGGGTGTGCGATGGCACGGTCACTGGGTAGCGCCGGATGTGCCGGAGTTCGTGATCGATCCGACAAGCGTCGGTGGGGATCTTGCTCCGGCGGGGTTCTCCCGGGCGCAGTTCCGGCGAGCATGTGCGCCACCGTCCCCATCCTGTGTCTGATGGCGCGCGAGCTGGGCGATCTTGGTCCCCGACATCGGAACCCAGATCGTCGCCACCGTCACCGGAATCATCACGGTGTTCAACCTGAGCTGGTGGTCGCTGCGCGTCCTGGGTCTGCGCCCCTTTCTGACGGCCAGGCCATGGACACCCATCAGACGACCAGGGTTCTCCTCCGGCCATGACACAGCTGACGGGAACGACGACCGAGAAATCAGAAGCAAGGAGCACCCATGCCCGACATGAATGGAAGCCTCGCCGGTAAGGTCGCGTTCGTGACCGGCGCCGCCAGCGGCATCGGCCGCACCACCGCGTTGGCGTTCGCCAGCCACGGAGCCAGTGTCACGGTCGTTGACATCGACCAACAAGGCAACCAGGAGACGGCTCGGCTGATCGAGGATCTCGGTGCCCGGGCCCTCGCCGTCCGCTGCGACGTAACCCGCAGCGAGGACGTGCAGACCGCGCTCGACCAGACTGTCGGGGCGTTTGAACATCTGGACTACGCCTTCAACAACGCCGGCGCCGAGCAGAAGCCTATGCCGACCGTGGAGATGACAGAGGAGGAGTGGGACCGCATCATCACCATCAACCTCCGCAGCGTGTTCCTCTGCCTGAAGTACGAGATCCCACTGCTTCTTAAGCACGGCGGCGGCGCGATCGTCAACACGTCCTCCGGCGCCGGGGTCAAGGCCTTCGGACGCGGCGCCGCCTATGCCGCCGCGAAGCACGGCGTGATCGGCTTGACCAAAGACGCGGCCCTCGACTACGCCGGATCGAACATCCGGATCAACGCCATCTGTCCCGGCATCATCGACACCGAGATGATGGACCGCTTCACTGGCGGCACACCCGAGGGCCGGGACAGGGTGGTTGCCCAGGAACCCATCGGACGCATGGGCCGACCCGACGAGATCGCCGCCGCCGTCGTCTGGCTGTGCTCCGATGCCGCCTCCTTCGTCACCGGACACGCCCTGGTCGCCGACGGCGGCCAGACGCTCTAGGGGGTTTTGCGCCAGCAGGTCGCATCGTGTGTAAGCCGGACCTGATGATGTGCCCGCCACCTCTGCCTACCAAGGAACCGCCGATGCCATGATCCCCACACTGACTTCCACCCTGCGCCGGCCACCAGCTCGACCCACCTGGCCGCTCGTCCTTCCGATAATCCTCTCCAGCCTGTTGGCTGCTGCCTGCTCGGTTGGGCCCGACCCGGGGCCGACGAACGAAACACCAGAGGGTCCGGGCTCGTCGAGCCACCCCGCCGAATCGTCCGCCACAACAGCGCCGTCGCGCACAAGCCCCACACCCGGGCCGGTCGTCGGCGGGGTACCGATCACGATTGCCATCGCCGACACGGTGATCACCGCACGACTAGCGGACAACCCAACCGCTCGTGACCTTGCCGCACAGCTCCCGCTGACGTTGACGTTCAAAGACTTCAACCAGGTCGAGAAGATCGCGAAACTTCCCCGGCCGCTGTCCATGGACGGCGCGCCAGCAGGGTCCGATCCCGGCATTCGCGACATCGGCTACTACGCACCCTCGGGCGATCTGGTCTTCTACTACGGCGACGTCGGCTACTTCAACGGCATCGTCCGTATCGGACGCTTCGACACCACGATGGAACAGATCGAGGATCAAGACGACAATTTCCAAGTCAGGATCGAACGTGCCTGAACACCGATTGCTGAACCAGGCGCGGGCTGTCGTCCACGGCCACCCCAGAAGGTTTTGGGGCTTGGACGTGCGCTCCGGCCGCGCTGATCAACCACGTACCAACGCAGAAGGAGAACCGACATCGTGAACCCGACCTACAACTTCACCGGGCAGGTAGCACTCGTCACGGGTGCGAGCTCGGGCATGGGATTGGCCACCGCCCGCGCCTTTGCCGAAGCCGGAGCGGCGGTCGTCCTCGCGGACGTCAACGAGACCACCCTCCACGTCGCTGCCGACGACCTCAGCGCCGCCGGCCACCAGGTGCTGGGCGTCCCGTGCGACGTCGCCAACGAGGACAGCGTGGCGGCCATGGTGAACGCCGCCGTCGACACGTTCGGACGGCTCGACATGGCGTTCAACAATGCCGGCATCCAGGTTCCCCCCAGCGATGCCGCCGACGAACCGGCCGAAACCTTCGACCGCGTCAACGCGATCAACCTGCGCGGGGTGTGGGCCTGCATGAAGCACGAGCTGGCCCAGATGCGCACCCAGGGCAGCGGCGCCATCGTGAACTGCTCCTCCCTCGGTGGGCTGGTCGGACTTCCCGGCCGGGCCGCGTACCACGCCTCCAAGCACGGCGTGATCGGGCTGACCAGCAGCGCCGCCCTGCAGTACGCGCCTCGCGGCATCCGCATCAACGCCATCTGCCCCGGCACCATCGAGACCCCGATGGTCACCGACATGATCACCAAGGGCGAGCTCGACCGCGCCGAAGCCGCCGCCGCGACACCGATCGCCCGCCTGGGCCAGGTTGAGGAGATCGCCGCATCCGTGTTGTGGCTGTGCAGCCCGGGAGCAAGTTTCGTCGTCGGCGTCGCCCTCCCCGTCGACGGCGGCTACACCGCCCAATGACCCAACCCACCCCAGCCAGCGCCGGGCTGGAATCAGCATCGCAGCCGCTGCAGCCCGAACCAATCCTGACCTTCAGGCCAGGCCCGCACCCACGACAGGAGAACCATGCAGATCCGACTGAAGCCGCCTACGGTGAAGAACCCGCCCGAGCAGTTCACCGGCGACGTGTGGTTCGACGTCATCGCCAGCCCCCAAGCTGAGGACCAGCGGATGGTGGTCGGCCTCGTCCGATTCGCGCCGGGTGCCCGCACCGCGTGGCATAGCCATGCCAAGGGGCAGACCCTTCACGTCACCCAAGGCGTCGCCCTGATGCAGTCCCGCGGCGGCGACATCATCGTAGTGCACCCCGGACAGACCGTTTACACCCCGCCCGGTGAGGAACACTGGCACGGCGCTACGCCGGATGACTTCATGGAGCACCTCGCCATGTTCGAGAACAGCGACGACCGCAGCACCACCACCGACTGGGGACAGCACGTCACCGACGAGGAATACAATGCCAGCCGCACTGACCCCCACCTCGAACCCACGCGGAAGGAACACTGATGATCGACCAACCCAGACAGGTCGGCGGCGGCCGCCGCGCCATCGGCGACGTTGCTCCCAAGCTTGCCGCGCTCACCGACGACGTGCTCTTCGAGGACGTCTGGAACCGGCCGGAACTCTCCGCCCGCGACCGCAGCCTGATCACCGTCGCCGCCCTGATCACCGGGGGAAATGCCGACCAACTCCCGCACCACCTTGGCCGGGCCCTCGAGAACGGGGTCACCCAAACCGAGCTGCTCGAGGCCATCACTCACCTAGCGTTCTACGCTGGCTGGCCCAAGGCCATGACCGCGGTCACGACCGCCCGCCAGGTTTTGAGCGCTGCTGAACCCCAAGCTGGCTGAGCATCGGACACGAACTCCGGCACCGGTCCGTTGGTCGAACCACGAGGACCGCCGGCGGCTGCTGGGGAGGCTCGGACACCTGACGGCCGGTCCGGAGACCGGCACCGATCAGGCTTGACGGACAACTGGGCTATGAGAGGCGAAGCTCACGATCCTGATTGAGAAGTACAGTGTGGTGCTGGTTCCCCCACAGTTCTTGGGGAGGCGGTGGAGGTGAGAATGTCGGCCCGAGCGGTCTTGAGGTGCTCGGCCACCGCAGTGGGAGTCCCGTCAGCGCTTCGACGATCCGATCGAACCGCACGTGCACGAAGTGGCGTCGGGTTAGTCGTAGACGAGTGCAGCAAAGCCCTGATCCAAACCCAAGAGTTCTTCGGGCAGAAGGCGATCATGGGTGGGCGGCGTCGAGAGATTTGCCTGGGAGAAGTGCCTCATGGACGTGGGCAGTCAGGCCTGCTCAGACGCTGTGGGCAAGGTCGCCACACCACGGCCGTTTACTGAGCGCGGGATCGACTATGAGCAAGACATGGACGTGACCTTGACGAGTCGTGGGAGGGCGCCGCAGACCGGCCACCCTCAAGGTGCGCCAATCACGACGCTGAGCCGGAACCAGGTTGAACAGATCGGCAAGGTCGTGGGCCGGACCCTGTGCGGCGAGTACTCAGAGCCGTGTGCTTGCCGCAAGAACACCTCGACGCAGCCGATTGGGATGGCGGTGTCGACCGGCGTTGACCGCTGCGGCGAGCAGGGCAAGGTTGTCACCGGCTGCGCGGCGGCTGGGGTAATCGATGGGCGGCGGGTGTTGCTGCAACCCGGTCAGCTGCTGGTCCGGGGGCAGTTGGTCGCGGACGCTGTGTAGCTGAATCGCCGCGAGCAGGGGGCTGTAGTGATGAGACAGGATCCGCCATCCCGGCGTGATCGGCGCGTGTCGTCGATCGCCAGCAGCCCGGCTGCGGCATCCGCAGCAGCACTCAGAGTGGGTTGGGCGAGCACGCGGGCGGCCATCGGAAGCTTGGCAGCAACTCCGGGCGGGTCGCTGTCCAGGTCGAGCAGGCTGCCGCCCAGATCGCTGGCGGCATCGAGAAGCTCGACGAGGGCTTGGAACCCGATCCGGTGGGTGATCGCGATCCCGCAGGCGGTGGCGTGTTCAGCTGGCCCGGGCGCCCAGGAGTGCAGCAGCTGATGGGCCTGGACCTGGTGGGCGGGCGCAGCGACAGTGGCCACTTCGGTAGGTCGTGGTCGCACCAGCCCTGCTGGCGGGTTCCTGTAGTTGCGCTGCGGTCGAGGCGGGAGGGGCAGCGGTGCAGCTCAACCGGGCGGGCCATCCAGGCGGTGCTCGCCAGGGGCGGTTGGCCGCAGCTGGGACAGAGGTGGACCAGGTAGCTGCCGTGGACGACGCAGATGAGGGACAGGGGGCTTCGCCAGTGGTCGTGCCAGTACGGGTCGGGTCCGGTGAGACATTGGGGGCAGTACCGCGACCCGGGCCGCGCGAGAACCTACACGTTCGCTGTCGGAGAACAGTTCCTCACCGGGAAGAAACCCGGCTCGAAAAGCCTTGAGTCTATGACGCTCAACTCTGAGCGGCTCATCTGGAAGGGCGAAAGTTTGATGTCGACAACCCGGCTACCTGTGCTGTTCCTCACCGACCTTGTGGTGCTGCCAGGAATGGTGGTGCCGATCGAGCTGGACGACGCCGCGCGCGCAGCGGTGGACACGGCAAAAGCACACAGCGACGACGCGCTTCTGGTCGCGCCTCGTCTTGAGGACCGCTATGCCTCCTACGGTGTCGCAGCTTCGATTGTGCAACTGGGCCGGCTGGCGACGGGCGAGCCCGCCGCCGTGATCAAGGCCGAACGGCGCGTCAAGATCGGCTCCGGAGTATCCGGGCCGGGCACGGCGCTCTGGGTCGAGGCGGAGGACCTTCCAGAGACCGCGCCCGACACAGAGGAAGTCCGAAAGCTCGCCGGCGAGTACAAGAGCCTTGTGATTGCCACTCTGCAACGCCGCGATGCCTGGCAGGTCATTGACACGGTCAACCGCGTTACAGACCCCTCTACGTTGGCCGACCTTGCTGGGTATGCGCCCTGGCTAAGTGACGAGCGCAAACGCCAGCTGCTTGAGACCCCCGATGTCGTCGAACGGCTGACGGCGCTGATCGAGTGGACCAAGGCCTACATCGCCGAGACCGAAGTCAACGAGAAGATCGCCGACGATGTTCGCGAGGGCATGGAGAAGAGTCAGCGCGAGTTCCTGCTGCGTCAGCAGCTGAATGCGATCCGCAAGGAACTGGGTGAGGACGAGCCGGACGGCGCTGAGGACTATCGAGCCCGTGTTGAGGGCGCCGACCTGCCAGATGATGTCCGCAAGGCCGCACTCCGTGAGGTAGGCAAGCTCGAACGGGCCAGCGACCAGAGTCCTGAGTCTGGCTGGATCCGCACCTGGCTGGATACCGTCCTCGAACTGCCCTGGAGCATCAAGACCACCGACTCGACCGACATTAACGCCGCGCGTGAGGTGCTGGACGCCGACCACCACGGCCTGGATGACGTCAAGGATCGGATCGTGGAGTACCTCGCGATTCGTGCCCGCCGCGCCGAGCGCGGACTGGAGGTTATCGGCGGCCGTGGCTCGGGCGCTGTGATGGCGCTGGTCGGCCCGCCGGGTGTGGGCAAGACTTCGCTGGGCGAGTCGGTCGCCAGGGCGTTGGGCCGTAAGTTCGTGCGCGTTTCCCTCGGTGGCGTACGCGACGAGGCTGAGATCCGCGGTCACCGGCGCACCTACGTTGGCGCTCTCCCCGGACGGATCGTGCGGGCGATCACCGAAGCCGGATCGATGAACCCGGTCGTACTGCTCGACGAGATCGACAAGGTCGGCTCGGATTATCGCGGTGATCCGGCTGCTGCTCTGCTCGAGGTGCTCGACCCAGCGCAGAACCACACCTTCCGCGACCACTACCTCGAGGTTGATCTCGACCTTTCCGATGTGCTGTTCCTCGCGACGGCCAACGTGGTCGAGACGATTCCGCAGGCTCTTCTCGACCGCATGGAACTGGTGACCCTGGACGGCTACACCGAGGATGACAAGATCGCCATTGCTCGGCAGTTCCTGTTGCCACGACAGCTTGAGCGCGCCGCGTTGACCACTGATGAGGTGATGGTTAGCGATGATGCGTTGCGAGAGATTGCTGCCGACTACACCCGTGAGCCTGGCGTACGCCAGCTCGAGCGGTTGCTCGCGAAGCTGCTGCGCAAGGCAGTGACAAAGCTGGCGCACGCGACCGTCCAGCCGGGATTGGTGATCGAGGCCGGCAACCTGCGTGACTACCTCGGCCGGCCGCGGTTTACGCCGGAAGCACACGAGCGTACGTCGGTCCCCGGGGTCGCTACTGGCCTTGCTGTGACCGGTCTCGGCGGCGATGTGCTGTTCGTGGAGGCGTCGGCTTTGGAGGGTCCCGCGCAAGGCGCACGATCCGGCGGCCTGACGCTGACGGGGCAATTGGGTGAGGTGATGAAGGAGTCGGCGCAAATCGCGCTCTCCTACGTACGCGCACACGCCGACCAACTCGGAATCACCAAGCCAGCGATCCTTGATCGGCATATTCACATTCACGTTCCCGCGGGCGCGGTGCCCAAGGACGGCCCCTCGGCCGGCGTCACCATGGTGACCGCTCTGACGTCAATGGCGCTCGGCAGGCCGGTACGATCCGATGTCGGCATGACCGGCGAGGTGACGCTCAACGGCCGCGTGCTGCCGATCGGCGGAGTGAAGCAGAAGCTGCTGGCGGCTCAGCGGGCCGGTTTGACGACCGTCTTCGTACCGAAGCGCAATGAGCCGGATCTTGACGACGTACCAGCCGACGTGCTCGAGACGATCACCATCGTTACGACGACCGATGTTGCCGAGCTAGTCGCTTTGGCCATCGAGCCGGTCTCGTCGGCCGACGATTCCCTGGTCGCTGCCTGATTCCTCGCCTTCAGAATCACCCGTAGCCAGCCCGTCCTGGTCGTACCTCGACTTGACCAAGCTGGCCACGGTTGTGATCGTGAGGGTCACGACGATCACCGTGAGCGAGACCCAGATCGGGATCTCGCCATCGAATGGCAGCCAGTCCGCCACATGGTAAGAGTGCAGCGCGTGCAAGATCAGCTTGATGCCGATGAATCCCAGGATGATCGACAACCCGACCGACAGGTAGACCAGCCTCTTGAGCAACCCGCCAATCAAGAAGTACAGCTGTCGTAGCCCCATCAGAGCGAACACGTTCGCGGTGAACACCAGGTAGGGCTCCTGGGTGAGGCCGTAGATCGCCGGGATTGAGTCCAGCGCGAAGAGCAGGTCAGTGCTGCCAAGTGCGACGATCACGACAAGCATCGGAGTGATCAGTCGCTTGCCGTTCTCCACTACGGTCAGCCTCGTGCCGCGGTAGTCCTTCGTTGCATTGAATCGACGCCTGACGAATCGCAGAAGGACATTGTCAGGAGGCTCGTCCGTTTCCTCTTCATGCTTGCGGTAGTCGAGATAAAGCTTCACGGCGGTCCAGATCAGGAACGCTCCAAAGGCGAAGAAGATCCAGCTGAACCTGTTGATGGCTGCAGCCCCAAGCGCAATGAAAATGCCACGAAAGACGAGTGCCAGGATGATGCCGACCAGCAGCGCGAACTGCTGTAGCTGACGGGGAACCTTGAGCTTGGTCAGGATGACCAAGAAGATGAACAGGTTGTCGATCGAGAGGCTGTACTCGGTAATCCAGCCCGCAAAGAACTCACCCGCGTAACGCGCACCGGCGATGGCCCAGACGCCGAAGCCGAAGGCCACCGCCAAAGTTACATAGATACCGATAAAGAGGCCCGCCTCTTTCATCGACGGCTCGTGCGGACGGCGACCGATGATGAGTACGTCGATGGCGAGAATGGTGATCATCACGATGACTGTGATGATCCACGCGTAGAGGTGAACCTCCATATGGTCCTTCCGAGACGGGATTCGGCGAACGATTCGGTCTCGGAGGTCTCTTCCGCCAGGTTCACCGGCCGAGGGCACCGGGTGTCCTGGAAGGAATGGCTCCTATCCGGAACGATCCGTGATGACGATGCCCACGCGAAGGAATACTCCCCTCCGGCATTCAGTATGTCAGGAGCCGGCGAGTCGGGTCACATCCGGATTCAGCGGTTGGCCTCCACCATCTGACGTAGCTCCTTCTTGAGGTCTCTTATTTCATCGCGAAGTCGAGCCGCAAGTTCGAACTGCAGATCGGCCGCGGCCGCGTGCATTTGCGTGGTGAGCTCTTGGACGAGGTCGGCGAGATCGCCTGCTGGCAGTCCGGCCAATCGGCGTGCTTGCGCACTCGCATCCTTGGCCCCGAGCGAAGGAACCGGAGCCCGGCCACGTCCCCGCTGCCGCCCGCCGAGCAGGTCGTCGGTGTCCGCGTCCTCTCGCGCCAGCATGTCGGTGATGTCGGCAATCTTCTTCCGAATTGGCTGCGGATCGATGCCGTTGGCCAGGTTGAACGCCACCTGCTTGTCTCGCCGGCGATTGGTCTCATCGATTGCGGCGGCCATCGAGTCGGTAACTGAGTCCGCGTACATGTGGACCTCGCCTGAAACGTTCCTGGCAGCGCGGCCGATCGTTTGAATCAAGCTCTTCTCGCTGCGCAGGAACCCTTCCTTATCGGCGTCGAGGATGGCGACCAGGGACACTTCCGGAAGGTCCAGGCCCTCGCGGAGCAGGTTGATGCCGACCAGGACGTCGAACTCCCCGATCCGCAGCTCCCGCAGCAACTGGATCCGCTGCAACGTGTCCACCTCGGAGTGCAGGTATCGGGTACGAATGCCGTTCTCGAGGAGATAGTCGGTGAGATCCTCCGACATCTTCTTGGTGAGCGTGGTGACCAGAACACGCTCGCGTCGCTCGGTCCGCAACCGGATCTCACCCATCAGATCGTCGATCTGGCCATGAGTGGGTTTGACGATGACTTGCGGATCGACGAGCCCGGTGGGTCGAATCAGCTGCTCGACAAAGCCAGATGACTTGGCCAGCTCGTAGTTTCCGGGCGTAGCGGACAGATAGACGGTCTGGCCGATGCGCTCCACGAACTCCTCGAAGCGAAGGGGCCGGTTGTCCATCGCGCTCGGCAGCCGGAAGCCATGTTCGACCAGGGTCCGCTTTCGGGACATGTCACCCTCATACATTCCTCCGATCTGAGGCACGGTGATGTGCGACTCATCGATGACCAGGAGAAAGTCTGACGGGAAGTAATCGAGCAGGCAGTTCGGCGGGCTACCAGCCGCCCGGCCATCGATGTGTCGGGAGTAGTTCTCAATGCCCGAGCAGGTCCCGATCTGCCGCATCATTTCGATGTCGTAGCTGGTGCGCATTCGCAAGCGCTGCGCCTCCAGCAGCCGCTGCCGCCGCTCAAGCTCGGCGAGCCTATCGGCTAGCTCGACCTCGATCCCGGCGATGGCGCGTTCCATCCGCTCCGGGCCAGCGACGTAGTGGCTGGCAGGGAAGAGATAGATCTCATGGTCTTCAGTGACGACCTCACCGGTGAGGGGGTGCAGCGTGCTCAGCTTCTCGATCTCATCGCCAAAGAACTCCACCCGGACGGCCAGCTCTTCATACATCGGGAACACCTCGAGGGTGTCCCCCCGCACTCGGAAGGTCCCGCGGCTGCCGGAGAGATCGTTGCGTGCGTACTGGATGCCCACCAGCCGGCGCAGCAGTGCGTCTCTGTCGAGCTCCTGACCCACCCGAAGCGTGATCATCCGGCCGACGTACTCCTGCGGCGTACCGAGGCCATAAATGGCCGACACCGTTGCGACCACGATGACGTCGCGGCGGGTGAGCAAGGAGTTCGTCGCCGAGTGTCGCAGCCGCTCGACTTCCTCATTGAGCGAGGAGTCTTTCTCGATGTAGGTGTCGGTCTGCGGCACGTACGCCTCAGGCTGGTAATAGTCGTAGTAAGAGACGAAGTATTCAACGGCATTTCGAGGGAAGAACTGGCGAAGTTCGTTCGCGAACTGTGCCGCTAGCGTCTTGTTGGGCTGCATGACCAGGACCGGGCGTTGCAGGCGTTCCGCGAGCCAGGCGATGGTGGCCGTCTTGCCGGTGCCCGTGGCGCCAAGCAGGACGACGTCCTGTTCGCCGCTCCCGATCCGTTGCTCGAGCTCGTCGATTGCCTGGGGCTGGTCCCCGGACGGCGAGAAATCGCTCTCCACCTTGAAGGGGGCGACCGCGCGCTGGAGGTCTTCAATCGGACGCATGGCGCGAGCCTACGTGCACGCTCTGACAAGATTACTCGCGCAATCGCGCGAGCAGTCCCCCTGTCTTCCTCGCTTGCTCGCAGACAACCCGATGTGTGAGGCCGTTCGCTCGCTCGCAAAGGATTGTCCGCTCGCGCGCTCGTCCAGACATGCGCGCTTCGAGCGTCGGGGTCGCGCCGCTGACGATCGGAGGAACGATGAGCAAAGCGCGCCACCAACTGCCGAACCAAGGCTCGACATCCGCGCTTTGCGAAGAGCGACGACGACGTCAGCTTCCAGCGCGACGTGCGCGAGACGCGCATCTAAAGGGCGCGCGATTTCCGACGCTCGCAATCAATCTGACACGATTACTCCCGCAATCGGATGCCTGGTGACTCCTAGGCCAACTGCCAGAACCTATCCCCCGGCGGCCTGACTTTTCAGCATGGAGTTGATCATCAACGTGAAGTCCTTGTTCAGCTGATCAGTGTCGGCGTTGGGTGTGAAGTAGGTCGTGCCGATGACCGTCACGCCGTCGCTCTGGCGGACCGAAACCAAGGAGAAGAGGGACAACTTCGTCGTGCCCTGACCGCCACTGACGGTCACCTGGGCCACACAAGTTGCTGCCTTCAGCCTGGTGGTGCCAACCTCGGCGTCCTTCGGATCCTGGAACTTGCCGTTGGACGTGCCCTCGGCGACATTGCGGTGCCATGCATCGCACAGCTGACTCGGGTTAGTGGACTGCGAAATCTGCAGCGATTGGCCGAGGAAGACATTCTTCCCGTCGGACAGCTGCGCCACGTTTTCGCCGGTCTTCTTGACCTCCCAGCCGTTGGCCGGCGTGAGCTCGATCCCGTTGCCGAGGTTGATCGTGCCACCGGTCGGCGGCTGCGATGTCTCGGTGGGTGTGGGCTGCGGTTCCTGAGTCGTTGGCTGCCCCGTGGGCTCCGTGGTCGGCTGCTCAGTCGGCGGTACGGGCTGGCTCGGAGTAATTGTGACCTCCGGCTGGTTGCCGCCGCCTCCGCGGGTCAGCACCATGATGATGCCGCCCACGGCCGCGAGTAGCACGATTGCCGCAGCGACGATCGCGATGATCATTACAGGGCTCTTTTTGGCTGGTCCCCTCTGGGGACCAGGGCCGCCAGCAGCTGGCCCCTGAGGCCCATAACCCCCTGGCTGCTGAGGCGGATATCCACCCGGAGGCTGGGGCGTATAGGCACCCTGCGGCGGATAGCCCCCGCCGCCCGGCTGCTGCGGTGGGTATCCCGGCTGAGGCGGATAGCCTGCCGGCTGCTGAGGCGGGTAACCCGCTGGTTGCTGAGGCGGATAGCCGCCAGGGCCCTGAGGTGGGTAGCCGCCCTGGGGTCCCCACTGTCCCGAGTGCTCCGTCATGACCGGCCCTCCTCCTCGTCGTAGAACCGGTCACGCGGGTCCCTCGACCCCCCGCTCTCGTCATGGATAGCCGTCTCATCGGAAGCCGCATGCGCCGCATCGTCAGCCGGCTGCTCGCCGGCCACCGGCGTGTCAAACCCGGGAACAATCGATTCCTCCGGGCCGGCGGTTGTCAGCACCGCCCCTACCTTCGGCCTCGAGGCCTTGGTTTGCACCCGTACCGCAGTGCCGCAGGCATTGCAGAAGGCGGCGTGGTCCAGCAGCGGCATCTCGCACTGCTCGCAGTACTGGACCTCAAGAGCCGCCCCAGGGCTGCGATCTCGGACGGACCGCTCCAAAGCGGCCTCCATCAGGCCGACGTGCAGCACATTGCGAACCCGCAGGATCAAGATCGCCAGGATGATCAGGCCCCAGAGGATACTCAAGACCACGCCGAGCGTCGCGTCGCCAACGAAGGAGAACAAGTACGTACCGGCCTGGTACGCAGCGTTGGCCAGAATGGCCTCGCCAACCCCACGGAAGTAGCGCGGTGTGAATCCGTCGTAGCCGCGGCCCAGCCCAGAGAACTCGGCGACGGCAATGCCACTGGCCGTGCCGATGATCATCGGTTTGACGAAGCCTTCAAGAAAGATCAACGACACCCATAGGCCGGGATCGCTGCCCTGCAGCCCGCCGGTCAGCAGATCCCAGTGACGAACCAAAGTGTCGAAGCAGGAGTACGAAACACCGCTGATCACTCCAAAGGTCAGGCCGTCCATCAGGTCGTCGAACTCGGGGCGAATGGCCAGCAGGAGCGGACCGATCTGCCGGATCACCTCGCCGACGATCGGTACGACGAGCGCCACCAAGAGGAAGGTGCTGACAGTCGGCGCAGCACTCAACGAGCCCTCGTAGGTGGTGGTGCCGTACGGCACCGGTCCGCGGAGATAAGTCCACAGGATCGTGAGGCCGACGGTGAGCGCGCCGGTCAGTAAGAAGGCGAGCCCAGTGACGATGACCGGCTCGTCCTCCCAAAGGTTCACGTCGTAGATGTAAACGATGTAGACGACCGGCACGGCAAAGGCAGCCACCAGGACGGCAATCGGCATGGCGCCGAAGATCGCGGCAATCAAGGCCACGATGATGGCGATGGTCAAGGCGATCCGGTACGTCTGCGGACGCTGTCCAGCACCGCGCGGCATGATCGAGGAGATCAGTGCAAACGAGGCGACTGGCTCGTCGGGCCTGGCAGCAAAGGACTTCCGTCGAGCGAAGTCCGCCGAGCGCTGGTCCTGTCCACAGACGTGGCAGAAGAGCGCAACTTGGGGCAGCTCAGCCCGACACCGTGGGCATTCCAACCTTGACCTCCTTGAACCTGCCAGCTGATGAGCAAATCTGGCGTCGACAAGCCTCTCGGCTCAGGACCTGACATCCACGACCTCGAGCGCGGCGAATATGTCCCCTGAGCACTCTGAGTACGTCCCCCGAGCACTGCGAGTATGTCACTGTCGGGCGATAGCCGAGCTGAGTTCTGCCCAGAGCGCATCGATCTGTTCTCTCAACTGGGCCAGGCTTCCCGTATTGTCCAAGACCACGTCAGCCGCGCGCTTGCGATCTTCGCGACTGGCCTGAGCGGCAATCCTGGACTCGGCTTCAGCGCGGCTGAACCCGTCGCGCAGCATCAGCCTCTGGATCTGCGTTTCATGATCAGCGTCAACGGTGACCACAAGATCGAAGCCCTGGTGTTGGCCGGTTTCGACTAGCAGTGGGATCACGTGCACCACGACTGCCGCGTCGCCGGCAGCCCGTTCCAGCTCTGCGGCCCGAGCCCGAACGGCAGGGTGCACAATTCGCTCGAGATCATTGCGCGCGAGCGGATCAGCGAAAACAATCTGAGCGAGCCGCGCCCGATCAAGCTGCCCGTCTCTTACTACCTCCGGACCAAAGCGGTCGATGATCGCAGCGAGCGCTGGAGTGCCGGGCTCGACAACCTCGCGAGCGAGTAGATCGGCGTCGATGATGACGGCACCGCGCGCGGCAAGCTCCTCGGCCACCATGCTTTTCCCGGACGCGATGCCGCCGGTCAGCCCTACCCGCACCATGGCCAGCAGCCTATTCAGGCGCGGGCCTGGACTATGACAGGCAGCCCGCTTCGCCGACTGCAGGAGCTAGCGGCTCGAGCCATGTGAAGGCTGGCGCCCGTGGGCAAAGTCCAATGGACACCGACTTTGACAGGCAGCCCGCTTCGCCGACTGCAGGAGCTAGGACTCGAGATCAGCTGCCGCCGGTCAGCTTCTGACGAAGCGCCTGCAGAGCCTCGTCGGAGGCAAGCGAACCCTCTGGCCCGGTTGGCGTCGGCGTCGGCGCGGCATCGGAGGAGTAGCTCGGTGCTGAAGGTGCGGGCGCACCATCGGCATCTTCCACCTGCTTCTTATGCGCCTCCCAGCGGGCGTGCGCCTCGGCATACTGCTGCTCCCAGGCCGCGCGCTGCTCGTCGTAGCCATCCAGCCACTCGCCGGTCTCGGGGTCGAAGCCCTCCGGGTAGAGGTAGTTGCCCTGATCGTCGTAGGAGGCGGCCATGCCGTACAGCGTCGGATCGAAGTCGTCAGCGGTGGCGTCGACGCCTTCGTTCGCCTGCTTCAGCGATAGCGAGATCCGGCGGCGCTCCAGGTCGATGTCAATGATCTTGACCATCACGTCGTCGTTGACCTGGACCACCTGCTCCGGGATCTCCACGTGGCGCTCAGCCAGCTCGGAGACGTGCACCAACCCCTCGATGCCCTCCTCTACGCGAACGAAAGCGCCGAACGGAACCAGCTTGGTGACCCGACCGGGCACGATCTGACCGATCTGATGGGTACGGGCAAAGGCCTGCCACGGGTCTTCCTGAGTCGCCTTGAGTGACAACGAAACCCGCTCGCGGTCCATGTCCACGTCGAGCACCTCGACAGTGACCTCCTGGCCAACCTCGACCACCTCGGAGGGGTGATCAATGTGCTTCCAGGACAACTCTGAGACGTGCACCAGACCGTCCACGCCGCCAAGATCAACAAACGCACCGAAGTTGACGATGGAGGACACGACGCCACGCCGGATCTGGCCCTTTTGTAGCTGGGTCAGGAAATTCTGACGTACCTCAGACTGGGTCTGCTCCAACCAGGCACGGCGAGACAGCACGACGTTGTTACGGTTCTTGTCCAACTCAATGATCTTGGCCTCGAGCTCCATGCCGACATAAGGCTGAAGATCACGAACCCGCCGCATCTCGACGAGCGAGGCAGGCAGGAAGCCCCGCAAACCGATGTCGATGATCAGGCCACCCTTGACGACCTCGATCACCTGACCGGTGACGACCCCGTCCTCCTCCTTGATCTTCTCGATCGTGCCCCAGGCGCGCTCGTATTGGGCGCGCTTCTTGGAGAGGATGAGGCGGCCTTCCTTGTCCTCTTTCTGTTGGACAAGAGCCTCGACCTCATCGCCAACGCTGACTACCTCGAACGGGTCGACGTCATGCTTGATCGAAAGCTCTTTGGATGGGATGACCCCTTCGGTCTTGTAGCCGATATCGAGAAGAACCTCGTCACGGTCAACCTTGACAACGGTGCCGGTGACGATGTCGCCGTCATTGAAGTACTTGATGGTCTTGTCGATTGCCTCGAGGAAGGCTTCGGGCGAACCCAGGTCGTCGATAGCGACTTGCGGTGGTGCCTCAAGAGAGGACGTCATGTAGTAGGTGCTCCGGTAGATGTGAAATCGTTCGTGGGTGCTGCGGCCCTATCCGTAGAAGCCGAACACGCTGCTAACAACCGACCGACCCGTACGAGCGTGACCTACTCCGTCCGAGGTCGCGCAGGCCACAGCGACGGTAAAGGTTATCGCCGCGCGCCAAACAGGGTCAAACGTGAAGCCCGGCGGCTACCGTTTGCCCCGATGGAAAGAGAGCAGTCTTCAGGCTAGTGCGCCGCGTCATGCCAGGAACGGCCTACCCCGATCGAGACTTCCAGCGGCACCTTCAGAGACACGGCCTGGCCCATCTTGGTGCGCACCAGCTCTTCTAATGCGTCCCGCTCCCCCGGCCCGACCTCGAAGACCAGCTCGTCATGCACCTGGAGCAACATCCGGCTGCGCATGCCAGTGTCATCGAGCGCCTTCTCGACATCGAGCATTGCCACTTTGATGATGTCCGCCGCTGAGCCTTGGATGGGGGCGTTCAAGGCCATTCGCTCGGCCATCTCGCGACGCTGGCGATTGTCGCTCATCAGGTCCGGCAGGTAGCGACGACGACCGAGGATGGTCTCGGTGTATTCCGTGCGCCGCGCGTCGGCCACTAACGAGTGCAGGTACGTGCGCACGTCGCCGAACCGTTCGAAGTACTCATCCATCAGGGCCTTCGCCTCGGACACCTCGATGTTCAGCTGCAGACTGAGCCCGTACGCGCTGAGCCCGTACGCCAGCCCGTAGTTCATGGCCTTGATCTTGGCGCGCTCAGCTGGACTGACCTGTCCGGGCTCGACACCGAAAACCCGCGATGCCGTGACCGTGTGGAAGTCCATGCCTGACTTGAAAGCCTCGATCAGGCTCTCGTCCTCGCTGGCATGGGCCATGATGCGCATCTCGATCTGCGAGTAGTCCGCTGACATCAGCGCGTCATAACCCTCGCCGACCACGAATGCCTGCCGGATGCGGCGGCCCTCCTCGGTGCGGATCGGGATGTTCTGCAGGTTGGGATCCGTGCTGGAGAGGCGGCCGGTGGAGGCAATGGTCTGCGCGTACGTGGTATGGATGCGGCCGTCGTCGGCCACCGCCTTGAGCAAACCCTCGACGGTCTGCTTCAGCCGGATCGCATCCCGATGCACCAGCAGATGTGCTAGGAACGGGTGCTCGGTCTTGACGTAGAGCTGCTGCAGTGCCTCCGCGTCGGTGGTGTAGCCGGTGCGGGTACGCCTGGTCTTCGGCATTCCGAGCTCGTCGAACAGGACCACCTGAAGCTGCTTGGGTGAGCCGAGGTTGATCTGCTTGCCCAGCACCTGGTACGCATCGCTCGCGGCACGGTTGACCGTGGCAGCAAACCCGGCCTCCAGGGCCTCCAGATGGTCGACGTCCACGGCCACCCCGGTCTGCTCCATCCGCGCCAATGTGCGCAGCAGTGGGAGCTCGACGCCGTAGAGCAAGCTGGTGCCATTGCGCTGCTCGATGTCGATATCCAGCGCGTCGGCCAGATCAATGACCGCGCGTGCGCGAACCATCGATGCCTCGGCTGCCACCTTGGCTCCGGAGTCGTCATCGCCGAAGTCGAGCGCCAGCTGGTTCGGATCATCAAGATCAGGCGCACCCTCAACCCGAAGCTCCCGCTTGAGGTAGCGAATGGTCAGATCGGCAAGATCGAAGGTTCGCTGGTCAGGACGGGTGAGATAGGCGGCCAACTGGGTATCGGAGGTCAGGCCAGCGAGGTCCCAACCGCGGGCCCAGACGGCCAGGAGTGGGCCCTTGGCGTCGTGCATCGCCTTGTGGCGTTCGGGATCGACAAGCCAGCTCGCGATCGCGTTCTCATCAGACGGTCCGAGCTCGGAGACAACGACGTACGCCGCGGCCCCGTCGCCGGCGGCCAATGAGAGGGCAGTGACATCGCCAGTCCCTGAGCCCCAGTGACCGATGATATCGACACCCGTGCGATCACCCGCCGCGTGCTCGGCCAGCCAGCTACCCAGCTCCCCCGGCTCAAGTCGCGCCGCATCGACGTCAAAGCCACCTTCTGGCACCACCTCGTCTTCGTTGGGCAACGCCTCGAGCAGCCGATCGCGCAGCACCCGAAACTCCAGACCATCAAACAGCAGGTGAGTCGCCTCACGGTCCCAGGGGCGGCGCACCAGATCATCGATGCTCAGCGGCAGGTCGAGATCGCACACCAATCTGTTGACCTGCCGATTGCGCAACACGTCGTCGATCCGCCCCTGGAACGCCTCGGCGGCCTTGCCCTTGAGCTCCCCAGCGTGCGCGGCAAGATTCTCCAGCCCGTCGTACATCTCCAGCCACTTCGCGGCGGTCTTGGGTCCGACGCCGGGAACACCAGGCAGATTGTCGCTGGACTCCCCCACCAGCGCCGCCAGGTCTGGATATCGGGCCGGCGTCGCAAAGTAGCGCTCCTCCACAGCCTTGGGCGTCATGCGCGCCAGATCGGAGACGCCTTTGCGTGGATACAGCACGGTGACGTTCTCAGAGACCAGCTGGAATGCGTCACGATCGCCAGTGCAGATCAACACATCAAAACCGGCCGCCTCAGCGCGGGTCGCGAGAGTGCCGATCACATCGTCGGCCTCGTAGCCCTCCTTTTCCACGTAGGGGATGTTGAGGGCCTTGAGCACCTCCTTGACCAGGTCCAGTTGACCTCTGAACTCATCAGGGGTCGTGGTGCGATTTGCCTTGTACTCGCTGTAGATCTCGGAGCGGAACGTATGACGCGAGACATCGAAGGCAACGCCCAGATGGGTCGGCTTCTCGTCGCGTAGCACATTGATCAACATCGAGGTGAACCCGAACACCCCATTGGTGTGCTGGCCGGTCTGGGTCGAGAAGTTCTCGACCGGGAGGGCGAAGAAAGCCCGGTACGCGATCGAGTGGCCGTCAATCAGCATCAGCTTGGGCCGCGTCGGCAGCTCGCTGGTGGGCGCAGGAGCTAACTGAGTCGTGGTCGGCACATGCCGACTTTAGCCGCGTGCACTGACGCTCTGCGTCGCGTTTGTGACGTCAAGGTGCGAATGACGATCTTGCCGCTCGCCCAGCACAGTCAGCCCTGGAAATGTCAGTACCGCCACGACTCCGCGTCACGAGACAGTGCATCGACGGCATCGAGGAGCGCCCATACCGGTTCAGGCGCATCCTCCCCGGCCCACAACTCGATCCGCTTAGTTTTTTCGGCCACGATCTCAATGGCTGTTGAGCCGCCGTCAACCGCCTTTGGGTGGACTCGTTCGGGGATAGTGACACCAATGACCTCGTGTGCGAGTCGCTCAACCTGGTCCACAGCCGCGGGCTCCAGCCGACGATCTGTGCGGATCTTGCCATGGTCGGTGACGGTGAGGTGATTGCCGTAGACCGAGATAACACGGTCGTCGTCCATCACCCCGCCGCGGATGCTGACGGTGAGCTGCACTCTTTGAGGGTACCCAGCAGCCAGGTTCCGATGGCCAGCAGAGCCAGCCTCACGCCATTCGTCCGTCGACGACCTCGTCGATCTGGGCCTTGTGGCGTCCGTCCCGGCGCGCGGGAAATAGGGCGAGATCGGCATGATGCAGAGCCTGGCGTGCGGTCTCGTAGGTGCACTTCGGCCCGAGGAACTGCAACGAATGAAACGTAACGGCATCCGCGACGCCGGGTCCAACCGAGGTCCGGAGGTCCCAGAGCAGAGCCGCCCATGCGGCACCCACCTCGTGCGGGTCTTGGGAGTCCCGCCGATCGGCCTTCAGCCGGAGCGTCTTGTCGTCACAACGTCGGGCGCCCTCGGGCTCGTCGCGCACCCAGTCACCGAACCGCGGGTCGTTGTAGAACGTCGCCTGAGCGTAGTCGCCGTAGCCCTCGTTGAGGCCGAGTGCAATGGGCGAGGCGAATTCGTCGTCGAGGCGTGCAATGCGATGAACAACGGCATGGGTGAACTCGTGGACGCAGATATCACCGGACCGCGCCGCGGGATGCGGTCTGTCAGCGAGTCTGATCATCTTCTGGCCGGGAAAGAATGCACCAACCTGAGAACGGACGGTTCGGTCCTGCACCCGAATTGTTAGCGGCGTAAAAAGCTCGTCATTGAATACGTCCAGGCCCAAAAGGTCGCGGAAAAACTGCATCGCATTGGCCATGTGACCAAAGGCACAGACCTCGTCGAAGCCCTCCTGATCGGGTTCGAGCCGGAAGTCGCGTTTGCCGTTGCTGATCGCATTTCCCATCGCCGGAACAGTGATGAGCTTGCCTGTGTTCAGGATGCCGCGTCGACCTTCAAGCTCCGCCAGCCGCACCACCTGAGGCACTGGATCCCGGCCTGGATTAAGCCGGAACACCCGGCCCTCGCCGAAGTTCGCGGAACAGCTCACATCTTGTGCGTACAGCAGTCCCAGCTCCTTGTCGGCTTGCACGTACGCGCGGACGTCGATCGGCTCGGTGAAATCGATCACCCTGGCGCGATAGGCCCAAACACCTCGACCCTCATACGGCCAGACGACGAGCTCCACCTCAATCTTTGCGCTCGCCGGCACCTTTAGCTGATCACGGACGGCTCGAGTTACTGCTGTCTTGGAGTGCCGTGGAACCCGGCCCGGATCGCGCCTCTCGAGGTCTCCCACAGGGCCGCCGAGCACCACACTCCCCGAAGGCGAGGTGACCGTCCGAAACCGCGCCCCGACCACCGGGTGCCTGCGCAGCATCTGCTGATGAGTTGTCTGTTCGCAGACTGTCGAGTGGAACGTCGCCTGGATCTTCTCGCTGCCGACCTTCTGCTCGAGATGCTCCTCGAAGGGCCCGAATGCACCCACGCCAGCCGCACGCGTTGCCAGGAACAAGTTGCCCGGACCACCCACCGATTTCCACGAATGATTGGGCTTAGACAACGCGCGTGCGAGGGTGGTGGGGTCTGGTAAGCCGGGGGTGCCGATAACGTCAGAAAGATCACAATTGACAATGGGATAGATAGATTGGCCCTCACCGGCAAATCCCATATCTGCTACTCCGCCCTATTTTCAACCCGGCCCAGATCGCTACCATACTCGCGGTGGGAGAGACCCGCTATCTTGTTAGCGTGAGGCTGCGATGGCAATTGACTCAGCGCACCAAATTCGAGTAGTCGTCCTGCCAAAATCGGCTCAGAAGAATTCCGACGTAAGCAAGATCGTCCAGAGGAGACTTGGCTCCGGCTGGGACGTACAGCGGCTCACCCGTGGCAGCCGATTGTTCCTTCTCACCGGCAAGAGCGCGCACACCGTCGGCACACCCGAGCATGCACGCGAGTCACACGAAGCAGCGCTGGCGTTGTACCGCAGCAAGCAGTTCCACCGGGTTGAGGCGGATGTTCCGGTGCCGGTGGAAGTCGACCCGGCACTCGTGGCCATCGGGGCGTTCGGCGCCAACCCGTGCGAGAGCAACACGCCGCCGAAGGACTGGGTCCACACAATCCTGCACTGGTCGGAGGCGCTGGCGGCCATGTCGAACGCTAGCCGCGGTGGTCGCGGCATCAGCGTCGGCCAGCCCGACTCCGGCTACACCCTGCATCCGAATCTGGGCGCAGTCGGACTGGACCTCAACCGGGACCGCGATGTCATCGACGGCGATGACGACGCTCTTGATGATCTGATTCCCAATCCGGCGTGGCCCTTCCCCAACCCCGGACACGGCACGGCGACCGCCAGCGTGATTGTCGGGCAAGGAACGTTCCCCCAAGGGATCGTCGGCCTGGCCGGCGGCGCACTTCTGGTGCCGATCCGCGCCACGGAGAGCGTGGTCCAGGTATTCGACACCAATGTGGCGAAGGCGGTCGCACACGCCCGGCAGGTGGGCTGTCACGTAGTGACGATGAGCCTCGGCGGCAAGGGGTTCTTCGGGCTGAAGGGTGAAATACAGCGGGCCGTCGACGCCGGCATGATCGTCATGGCAGCAGCCGGCAACTACGTGCAGATCGTGGTCGCGCCTGCCAGCTACGACAACTGTTTGGCGGTGGCCGCGACTGGACCTGGCGACACCCTTTGGGCGGACTCCTCCCGAGGGACGGCGGTCGACGTCAGCATGCCGGGCTCGTGTGTGTGGGTCGCGACGTACAGCGGCACAAACCCGATCGTCCGTATGGGCAACGGCACCTCATTCGCGGTCGCGCATCTTGCGGCGGCTGCTGCCTTGTGGCTGGCGCGTCACGGCCGCCAGTCGTTGATCGGCAAGTACGGTGCGAAGCGCATCCAGGCGGCCTTTCTCACAACCTTGCGTTGGCCGGGCGTGTGCGTCGTACCGCCAGGCTGGGATCCCGACTACGGCGTGGGCCGTGTCGACCTGCTGGCCTTGTTGCAGGCGCCACTACCCGAGCCGGCGGATCTGGTCGAGGTGGGTGCTTTCGGCGCTAGCGAGGACGATGCTGTTACTCGGATCGCGGCAATGATCAGCGCCGAGCCTGTACGAGTGCGGACCCGGCTCGCTGAGTTACTCAAGGTGTCGACGCACGAGGAGCTGAATCGGGCCATCGCTGAACATGAGGGCGAGCTGCTTTATCTCGTTCTCGCCGATCGAGCATTTGCCGAGTCGTTGGCACAACCCGGTTCCATCGGTGCGTTCGCTCCCCAAATCAACACCGCCGGTGTGACGAACGACCTCGGCGCACGACTTGCCGCGTG
>Ga0307288_10000126_pt1 | contig 27164 bp, 27 predicted proteins | sample ER_DNA_142_FD_194469 | JGI IMG/M metagenome (GOLD analysis project Ga0307288, IMG submission 194469) | Bulk soil microbial communities from the East River watershed near Crested Butte, Colorado, United States - ER_DNA_142 | ecosystem: Environmental > Terrestrial > Soil > Floodplain | place... | reverse complement strand
AACATGAACGACGCGCCCCAAAGCGCGGCGAGGACGAGCAGCATCAGGACGTAACGCCTACTCATGAAGACATAAACGGGCGTCCCACCCGTCCTGTGAGGCGGCTAGACTCACTTGTCTGACGCCGGTAGCGGAACAACCGCTTCATCGCGCCCTCGGGCTGACGGACGGCGAGCTCCACCGAATCAGCGACCTGCTCGGCAGGGAGCCGAATCATTTCGAGCTCGCGGTCTTCTCGCTCCTGTGGAGCGAGCACTGCGGCTACAAGCACTCGGCACCGCTGCTCAAGCGGCTGCCCTCCGACGGCGAACGCGTCCTCCAAGGCCCCGGCGAGAACGCCGGCGTGATCGACATCGGCGAGGGCCAAGCCGTCGCCTTCAAGGTCGAATCCCACAACCATCCGTCGGCGGTCGAGCCGTTTCAGGGCGCGGCGACCGGAGTCGGCGGGATCCTGCGCGACATCGTCGCGATGGGCGCACGGCCGATCGCACTCCTCGACGGCCTTCGCTTCGGCTCGCCTGGCTGGATGTTCGAGCGCGCGGTGGCGGGGATCGGCCACTACGGCAACTGCGTCGGCGTGCCGACGGTCGGCGGGGAGGCGGTCTTCGACGAGGCGTATGAGCACAACCCTTTGGTCAACGCGATGTGCGTCGGTTTGCTTCCGGCAGAGCGACTCACACGTGCTCGGGCGCGTGGGACCGGAAACCTCGTTGTCCTCTACGGGGCGACGACCGGGCGCGACGGGATCGGTGGCGCCTCGGTGCTCGCGAGCCAGGACCTCGGTGCCTCGCCGTCGCTTGCGATGGCGAGCAAAAAAGGCGATGCCGGCTTGGCCGGCATGGCCGCCCTCGCAGCCGAGGAGAAGCGGCCGTCGGTCCAGATCGGCGACCCCTTCACCGGCAAGAAACTGATCGAGTCCTCGCTCGAGCTGGTCGAGGGCGGCCTCGTTGCCTCGCTGCAGGACTGCGGCGCCGCCGGCCTCGCCTCCTCCCTCGCCGAGATGGCAAGCGACGGCGCCGGTGTCGACGTCCACCTCGACCGCGTTCCCTTGCGGGAGAACGACCTCGAGCCGTGGGAAATCATGATTTCGGAGAGCCAGGAGCGGATGGTCGCCGTCGTCGAGCCCGAGCGGCTGGCGGAGGTCGAGGCTGTGTTGGAGAAGTGGGAGCTCCACCACGCCGTGATCGGCTCGGTCACCGACACGGGCGAGCTCCGCTGCTTCTTCCACGGCGATCTCGAAGGTGCGGTCCCGGCTGAATTCCTGACCGACGAGTGCCCCCGATACGACGTGGAGCAAGAGCCGCAGCCGACCCGTGACCCGGGACCGGTCGCGCCGGCGAACCATGAGAGCAAGGCCTGGATCTTCGAGCGCTACGACCAGATGGTGCAGTCGCGCACGGTCCGGCGACCGGGACTGGACGCCGCCGTGCTGCGGCTCCTTCCCGGCCATCGCGGCCTTGCCGTCTCACTCGACGGGCCGAGTGTCGGCGAGCTCGACCCATTTGCGGCCGGTGCGGGAGGGGTCTTCGAGGCCGCCCGCAACGTCGCCTGCGCAGGCGGGCAGCCGCTCGCCCTGACCGATTGCCTCAACTTCGGCAATCCGGAGAAGCCGGAGATCGGCTGGGAGCTGGCGAAGGCGATCGACGGAATTGCCGAGGCTGCCCGGGCGCTCGGCATTCCCGTCGTCTCGGGCAACGTCTCGCTCTACAACGAGACCGGCGGCCGGGCGATCCCGCCGACGCCGGTCGTCGGCTGCGTCGGCCTGGTGGACGACGTTCGTCTCGTGCCGGCGGCGTGGCGGAAGGGCGATCAAGTCTTGCTCGCGGAGGCCGGCGACTCGATCGAGGAGCAGGCTGCGCTGATCCGGTTCGTCTGGCAGTCAGCCGCGCTGCTCTCGCTGGCGCACGACGTCTCGGACGGGGGTCTAGAGCTCGCACTACGAGAAGCGGCCGAGTGGAGCGGCGAGGAGAGCGACGCAGCCGTGGACGCCCCGCTCGGCTCGATCGTGCTGGCGTGCCCGCCCGAGAACGTCGAGAAGCTCGAATGGAAACACCTGCGCCCCCTCGGAGCGGTCCGCTGATGTGCGGCGTCTTCGGTATCCGCTCAACCGACCGCGACGTCGCGCGGATCAGCTACTTCGGGCTCTTCGCGCTCCAGCACCGCGGTCAGGAGTCGGCCGGGATCGCGGTCTCCGACCATGGGCACCTGACCGTCCTGCGCGATGTCGGGCTCGTCACCCAGGTGTTCACCGAGGAGAAGTTGCGTGGCCTGCACGGCGACGTCGCGATCGGCCACACGCGCTACTCGACCACCGGCTCGAGCCACTGGACGAACTCGCAGCCGCTCGTCCACCACGGGCGCGCCCGGACGGTCGCTCTGGGTCACAACGGCAACCTCGTCAACGCGGCCGAGCTGCGAGACCAGCTCGCGGCCGACGGGGTGAAGCTGAAGACGACCTCGGACACGGAGGTGATCGCAGCCTTGATCGCCAACGATCCGGCGCCGCTCGAGCAGGCGACGGCCCGCGCGATCGCCCAGCTCCAGGGCGCGTTCTCGGTCACGGCGCTCGCCGAGGGCAAGCTGCTCGGCTTCCGCGACCCCCATGGCTTTCGCCCACTCGCGCTCGGACGCCTGGACGACGACTGGGTGATCGCCTCGGAGACGTGCGCCTTCGACCTCGTCGGCGCCGAAGTCGAACGCGAGGTCGGTCGCGGGGAGCTCGTGATCATCGACGACGAGGGCTGTCGAGCCGTCCAGGCGGTCCCGGAGAACGAGGGCGGGGCGCTTTGCATCTTCGAGTTCTTCTATCTCGCCCGTCCCGATTCCCGCCTCGCCGGAGTCGAGATGCACGGTGCTCGCGTCCGCATGGGCGAGCGGCTAGCTGAGGAAGCTCCGGTCGAGGCCGACCTCGTCCTGCCGATCCCGGACTCCGGCACCCCGGCGGCGATCGGTTTCGCCCGCGCAACGGGAATCGATTTCAGCGAGGGCCTGATCAAGAACCGCTATGTCGGCCGCACCTTCATTCAGCCCGACCAGGGCCTCCGAGAGCAGGGCGTGAAGCTCAAGTTCAACCCCCTGGCCGAGATGAAGGGCAAGCGCGTGGTCGCGATCGACGACTCGATCGTACGCGGGAACACGACCCGTCAGATCGTCGCGATGCTCTTCGAGGCCGGCGCCGCCGAGGTGCACGTGCGGATCTCGTCGCCGCCGATCATCTCGCAGTGCTACTACGGAATCGACTTCGCGGACGAAGACGAGCTGATCGCCGCCAGGCGGACGGTCGAGGAAGTTCGCGAGTACATCGGCGCCACCTCGCTCGCCTACCTCTCACTCGAAGGGCTACAGGCCGCAACGAGGCGGCCGGAGGCGACCTTCTGCCGCGCCTGCCTCACGCGGGACTACCCGACGGCAATCCCGCGTGAGGGCGCGAAGCACCGCTTCGAAAAAACGGTGGTCTAGTTACTGCTCGAGCACGCGGCTCGCCTTGGCGATACCGCGGCTGAGGATGTAGAAGGCAGTCAGGACCGTCGTGTAGAGGACCCACTGCTGCGTGTTGACCGAGTCCGCGATGATCCAGATCAGGGCGAAGATCAGCTCGATCAGGAAGTAGACCGCGAACTCGGCGTTGCCCGGAATCGGCATTCGGGCAATCGAGCCCGACGAACCGAAAGTTGCTCCCATCGGCCCGCCCGGCTCGGTAGGTGTTGTGGACATGCCGTTCTCCTTTCAGCGCAGAACCTGGACAGCAAGGTTCACCGCGGCTCGGAAAGCTCCTGCCCCCGCCCGTATCTGACCGCGCGCCGAACGGTGCGGGGATCGAGTCCTCTCTCGAGCAGCTCCTGGCGCAGCTCGCCCTCCTGCGCCAGCCGCAGGAACAACCACGCGAGCGCGGCGATCGTGACCAGCGAGCCCTCGACCATCATCACCGTCCCCGCAAGCGCCTGGTCGTGCAGCGGCGTGATCCCCCAAGGTGGGTTTGGCTGGACGTAGTAGCCGTAGAAGACCGTGCCCGACCAGATGAAGACGTTGCCGAAGGCCGTCTCGAAGACCCGCACGAGCGCGATATAGCCGAGCTTGAACCCGGTCCCGAACCACTCCGGGCCGGGCAGGGTCTCCACGACCGGTGACCACATCAGGGCGCCGTAGGCGAAGAAGCAGATGTGCTCGAAAGCGTGGACGCTCGGGTTGTGGAGCGCCGCCTGGTACATGAACGGGATGTGCCAGAGGATGAGGTTGTAGGCCCAGAGGGGGAGCGCCACCGCAGGATGGGTCAGGAAGCGGAGGCTGTTGACCCAGTGGAAGCGCAAGATCGGCTGGAGCACCGGCCCGGTCAGCCCGACGACGAAGCACAGCGGCGCGAGGTCGCCGATCAGGACGTGCTGGAGCATGTGCATGAAGAAGAGCTCCGAGGCGAAGGCGTCGATCGGCGAGACGAGCGCGAGCAGAACGAGCGCATAGCCGAGCCAGAAGACGAAGCGGCGCCACGCGGGCACCGACGTTCCGCGACGGCGGAGCGTCCGCGTCCGCTTCCAGTAGAGGAAGCCGAGGATCGCAGTCGGCACGAGCTGCCACGGCTCGAGCGCCCAGCTCGTCAGGAGCGACGGCCCGTTCGGGCCGACCCACACGTGGTACAGCAGCACCAGGGTCTAGCGTAGATGCCGTGCAGCTCTTCCACTACCACCTGGTCACCAGCAAGGTGCGCGACGTGGAGGCTCGCTACATCGCCAAGCTCGGCTTTCAGCTCGTGGCGCGCTACGGGCGGATCGGCGATGAGCAGACGCATTTCGAGCCCGGGGTGCCCTGGGAGGAGCTCGAGCGGCTCGGCTTCCGTCTCCGGTTGACCGAGCTCGAGCGCGGCGCGGTCAACGTCGTCGTCCAGCCGGGGCAGTGGGAGCTGCCGCGGGTCGACCACGTCGGCTTCGCACTCGACGAAGACGAGTTCCTCGAGGTGATGGAGCGCGCCCAGCGGCTCGAGCTTCGCGTGCAGGAATACCCGGGTCGCCGCACCTTCGTCGCCACCGGCGTCGGCTACCGGGTCGAGATCCATCCCCCGCGCGAATGGATCGACGACCTGCTTGCGGAAGGCGAGACGATGCGGCTAGCGGGCCTGCGGCTGCAGGCCGAGGATCCCGGCGCGCAGGCGTCGGCGCTCGCACAGCTCCTCGACGCGGTCCTTGACGAGCACAGCGTCCAGGTCGGCGATGCCTTCATCCGCTTCGTCCCGGAAGGGCCGCCGGGACGGCCGCAGCTCGACGGCGAATTGTTCTCTTGATCGACCGCCAGGCCTCATAGACTCGGGCCGTGAGCCGCAAGACGTACGCCGAGGCCGGGGTCTCGCTCACGTCGGCGGCCGCTGTCGTCGAGCGGCTTCGTAGTGCGGTCGAGTCGACTGGCGCGACCGGATTCGGCGCCTTCGCCGGCCTCCACCCTCTCGGCGACGGACGGCTGCTCGCGGCTTCGCTGGACTCGATCGGGACGAAGCCGATCGTTGCGCGCCCGCGCGGTGCGCTGCGCAATTGCGGCGCGGACATCGCCGCACACTGCATCAACGACGTGATCACGACCGGCGCCGAGCCGCTGCTGCTGCTCGACTACGTCGCTTCGGCCGAGATCGAGCTCGAACAGGTCGCCGAGCTGGTCGAGGGGGCCGCCGAGGTCTGCCGCCAGGCCCGTGTTGCGCTCATCGGGGGCGAGACGGCCGAGATGCCGGACGTCTACCGCAACGGCGAGCTCGACTTCGCCGCTGCCTGCGTCGGCATCGTCGGCCGCGACGACTTGATCGACGGTTCGCGTGTCGAGCCAGGGGACGCGGTGCTGGGCTTCCCCTCTAACGGCGTGCACGCCAACGGTTTCACCCTCGTGCGGCGCGTGCTCGCGGACGAGGACTACGAGGGCCCCGACCTCCTGGCACCGACCAAGCTCTACCTCGACGACGTGCGGTCTCTGCGAAGGCGTGCCGACGTCCGCGCCCTCGCGCATGTCACCGGCGGCGGGATCCTCGGCAATCTCTCGCGGGTCCTGCCGGAGGGCCGTGAGGCCGAGCTCGTCTGGGACTCGTGGGAGCGGCCTCGGGTCTTCGAGTGGCTCTCGAGGCACGTCGAGGAGGACGAGCTGCGAAATGTCTTCAACCTGGGCATCGGCTACTGCGCCGTCGTGCCTGCCGACGACGTCACCGACGAGTTCGTGATCGGCGAGATTCGGTGATCGGCGTCCTCGCCTCCGGCACAGGGACAAACCTCAAGGCGCTGCTCGACGCAGGCCTGCCCGTGGCGGCGGTGGCCTCCAACAATACGAAGGCAAAAGCACTCGACCGCGCGACAGCGGCCGGCATCGAGGCGGCCGCTTTCCCGTCGATCGAGTTCGATTCCCGCGAGCACCGCGACGAGCTGATGGCGGACTGGCTTGCCGAGCGCGAGGTCGAGCTCGTGGTCCTCGCGGGCTACATGCGGCTGCTGACCTCACCGTTCCTCGAGCGCTTTCCGGGCCGGATCCTGAACGTGCACCCGTCCCTGCTCCCCTCATTCCCAGGCGCGCAGGCGGTCGCCGACGCGCTCGCGCACGGCGCCAAGGTCACCGGCGCCACCGTCCACTTCGTCGACGCGGGCATCGACACCGGACCGATCGTGCTCCAGGAGGCGCTCGAGGTGCTCGAGGGCGACACCGTCGAGTCTCTGCACGCGCGAATCCAGGAAGTCGAGCATCGGCTGCTACCGCAAGCCGTCAGGCTCTTCCTGGACGGCAAGCTGACGCCGCCGGTGGCCGCGTGAAGCGCGCGCTGCTCTCCGTGTACGACAAGTCCGGGCTCGACGAGTTCGCCCAGGGCCTTGTCGACCTCGACTTCGAGATCGTCTCCAGCGGAGGCACAAGCGCCTACCTCGAGGAGATGAACGTTCCGGTGACGAGGATCGAGGACATCACCCAGGTGCCCGAGATGCTGGGCGGCCGGGTCAAGACCCTTCACCCTCGCATCCACGCCGCGATCCTCGCCCGCCGCGACGAGCCGGGCGACCTTTCCTCACTCGAGGAGCAAGAGCTACAGCCGTTCGACCTCGTCTGCGTCAATCTCTACCCCTTCCGCGAGACGGTCGCGAAGCGCGGGGTCACCGAAGCCGACGCGGTCGAGGTGATCGACATCGGCGGGCCGGCGATGATCCGCGCCGCCGCGAAGAACTTCGCCCACGTCGCGCCGGTCAGCCGGTCGACGCAGTACGAGCGGGTGCTCGATGAGCTCGGCCGCACCGGCGAGCTCTCTCTGGACACCCGCCGCGAGCTGGCTGCCGAGGCGTTCTCGGTCACGGCCGCCTATGAGGCCTCGATCGCCGGCTGGTTCATGGACCGCGACACGCTCCCGGACCGGCTGATCCCGGCCTTCGAGAAGGTGCTCGACCTCACGTACGGCGAGAACCCGCACCAGCGGGCCGCGTACTACGCGGAGATCGGCGCCAGGCGGCACCTCCTGTCGCAGGTCGAGCAGCTCCAAGGACGCGAGCTCTCGTACAACAACCTCAACGACCTGAACGCGGCGCGCCTCTGCCTCCGCGAGTTCGAGCTGCCCTGCGTCTGCATCGTCAAGCACGCGAATCCGTGCGGCGTCGCGGTCGCCGGCTCGATCGAGCACGCGTACGAGCGGGCGCTCGAGGCCGATCCCGTCTCGGCCTACGGGGGAATAGTCGTTCTCAACCGACCGATCTCCGAGGAGCTTGCGGAGCTGCTCGTCGACCAGTTCGTCGAGGTGTTGCTGGCGCCGGAGTACGAAGAGGGCGCGCTGGAGACGCTTCAGCAGAAGCCGGCGACCCGGATCCTTGTCGACCGCGAGCGGCGGCGCGACGCTCCGGGCGAACGCGACTACAAGCGGGTTCTCGGCGGCCTGCTCGTACAGGATCGCGACTGGGACGTCGAGGACCGTGTCGGCATGGAGATCGTCTGCGGCTCGGCGAGCGAGGCGCTCTGGGGCGATCTCCTCTTCGCCTGGCGGGTGTGCAAGCACGTCTCCTCGAACGCGATCGTGCTCGCGCGTGACCTGCAGACGCGCGGGATCGGCGCCGGCCAGATGAGCCGCGTCGATTCTGTGCGGCTCGCGGTCGAGAAGGCGCGCGAGCACGGTCACGCGCTCGAGGGCGCCGTCCTGGCCTCGGACGCCTTCTTCCCGTTCGCCGACGGCCCGGAACTGGCGCTGGGGGCCGGCGTGGCCGCGGTGATCCAGCCCGGTGGCTCGAAGCGTGACGACGAGGTGATCGCGGCCGTCGAGGCGGCCGGTGCGACGATGGTGTTCACGCACCGCCGCCACTTCCGCCACTGACCCCGCCGGCGTCGGCGTAATTTGGGATCGAGCGTCCGAAGCGTTACGTTTCACGCTTCGTGACCGACGTCTCCGCCGAACCGAACCCGCGCCGCTGGCTGATCCTCGCCGTCGTCGGCACGGCGTTCTTCATGACGATCCTCGACGTCGCGATCGTCAACGTGGCGATCCCGTCGATTCAGACCGATTTCAACATCAGCCAGACGACCGTCGAGTGGGTGATCATCGCCTACTCGATCACCTTCGGCGGCTTCCTCCTGCTCGGCGGGCGGATGGCCGACCTGCTCGGCCGGCGGCGGATCTTCATCGCCGGCCTGATCGTCTTCACGCTCAGCTCGCTCGTCTGCGGCCTTTCGCATGCGCTCGACAGCGCCGCGGTGCTGATCGGCGCGCGCACCGTGCAGGGGATCGGGGCGGCGATCATCTCCCCCGCGGCACTCTCGATCGTGACGACGACCTTCCGCGAAGGGCCCGAGCGCAACAAGGCACTGGGGATCTGGGGCGCGCTGGGCGGCTCGGGCGCCGCGGCCGGTGTCCTCGTCGGTGGGATCCTCGTCAAATACCTGGGCTGGGAGTGGATCTTCTTCGTCAACGTCCCCGTCGGCGCACTCGTGCTCGCGGTGACGCCGAGAATCATTCCCGAGAGCCGCGCCGACATCGGCGAGCGCGGCTTCGACGCGGCCGGCGCGTTCACCGTGACCGGCGGGCTGGCGCTGTTCGTCTACGCGATCTCGAAGGCGCCGACTGATGGCTGGGGGTCGGCCCGGACGATCCTGCTGCTCGTCGCGGCCGGGCTCCTCCTCGCGAGCTTCCTCGTGATCGAGCTGCGCGGGCGCGCGCCACTGATGCCCTTCGGGATCTTCCGTAACCGGTCGCTGAGCGCCGCGAACGTTGTTGGCTTCCTCATGGGCATGGTCATCTTCGCCAACTTCTTCATCCTGACGCTCTACGTCCAACAGGTACTCCTCTGGTCGCCGCTCCAGACCGGGGTCGCCTTCCTGGCGACCGCGGGAACGACGCCGATCTGGGCAGGCGTCGCCCAAGCGCTGACGACCAGGCTGGGGCCGAGACCGGTCGTGACCGCCGGGCTGCTGATCATGGCCGTCGCGCTCTATCTCTACACCGGGATCCCGGTCGACGGCCATTACTGGCCCGACCTGTTGCCCGCGTACCTCGTCTTCGCGGTCGGCCTGGCGTTCGCATTCGTCCCGGTCTCGATCGCCGCATTGACCGGGGTGAAGTCCGACGAAGCCGGACTTGCGTCCGGGCTGCTGAACACGAGCCAGCAGATCGGAGGCGCGATCGGCGTCGCCCTGGTGACCACGATCTTCACGACTCAGGCGAGGGACTTGCTCAAGAGCGGCCACGCGCAGCCGCAGGCGTTCACCTCGGGGTACCAGCACGCTTTCTGGGCGCTGCTCGGGATCGCGGTCGTCGGGGCGATCGCAGCATTCGTGCTCCTGCACGGCGTGAAAGCGGAAGACGTCGCGGACCAGGAGGCGGCAGGCGTCGCTGTCTAAGCTTGCGGCCGAGATGGCCCGCGAGTACCCAACCGTTCTCGACCTCGTCGGGGCAACGCCGATCGTCAGGCTTAGCAAGCTCGGCCGGGATGTCGAACCAACGCTGCTGGCGAAACTCGAGTACCTGAACCCCGGCGGCTCCGTCAAGGACCGGATCGGGCTGCCGATGATCGAGCAGGCCGAGCGCGACGGACAGCTCAGGCCGGGCGGCACGATCGTCGAGCCGACCTCTGGCAATACCGGCGTCGGTCTCGCGATCGCGGCGGCCATCAAGGGCTACCGCTGCATCTTCGTGATGCCTGACAAGATGAGCCAGGAGAAGATCGCGCTGCTCCGCGCCTACGGCGCCGAGGTCGTCATCTGCCCGACCGCCGTGCCGGCCGACTCACCCGAGAGCTACTACTCGGTCTCCGACCGCCTGGCGGAGGAGATTCCGGGCGGCTTCAAACCCGACCAGTACTCCAACATGGCCAATCCCGAGGCGCACTACGAGCGCACGGGGCCCGAGATCTGGGAGCAGACGGGCGGCGAGCTCGACGCGATCGTGATCTCCGTCGGCACCGGCGGCACGATCTCCGGCGTCGGCCGCTACTTCAAAGAGCGCAAGCCCGAGGTCTTGATCGTGGGCGCCGACCCGGAGGGATCGGTCTATACGGCCCAGGACGAGCGGGACGTCCATCCGTACCTCGTCGAGGGGATCGGCAAGGACACCTGGCCGCAGACGATGAACCCGGACGTCGTCGACGAGTGGGTGCGTGTATCCGACCGCGACTCGTTCCTGACCGCCCGTCGGCTCGCGCGCGAGGAAGGCCTCCTCGCCGGCGGGTCGAGCGGCACCTCGGCCTGGGCGATGCTGCAGGTGGCCCAGCAGTTCGGGCCGGACGCGCGTGTGCTGACGCTGCTCCCGGACTCCGGCCGCAACTACCTCTCGAAGTTCTACGACGACAACTGGCTGCTCGACCACGGCTTCCTCGACCGGAGTGCCCCGACGCCGACAGTCGAGCAAGTGCTGCAGGCCAAGAGAAGCCAGGGGCCGGGTGTTCCGGGGTTCGTCGTCATCGGCTCGCACCAGAAGGTCGGCGAGGCGATCGAGCTGATGCAGCAGTACTCCATCTCGCAGCTCCCCGTCGTCCGGGACGGAGACTCCGAGTCGCTCGCGGGCGTCGTCGGCTCGCTCCAGGATCGCGACTTGCTCGACCGCGTCTTTAAGAATCCCGACGCGCTCCACGAGGACGTTGCGAACGCGATGCAGCCCCCGCTGGCCACGATCGACGTCCGCGATTCCCTCGACGAGGTCTTTTCCACACTGACGGGTCGCACGAACGCCGTCGTCGTCGCCCGCGAAGGCCGGCCGATCGGCGTCGTCACGCGCTCGGACCTGCTCGAGTACCTCGCTCACCAGCGTGGGAACTCCAGGAGCTGAGTTGGCCGTCGACGTCCTGCGCGGCCTGCTCGAGCAGGCTTTCCCCGATGCGAGCGAGCTGAGGGTCGATGACCGCACCGGCGGGGGCGACCACTTCCAGGTCGTGGTCGCGAGCGCGCGCTTCGATGGGCTGCCGCTGGTTGAGCAGCACCGGCTCGTCAACGAGGCGCTCGCAGCCCCTCTCGCTGATGGCACGATTCACGAATTGCGGATCCAGACGAAAGGGAGTCAGTGACCGAGCTTCGCGAGCAGATCGAGAAGGTGATCCAGAACGAAGACGTGGCCCTGTTCATGAAGGGCACGCCGCAATTCGTCATGTGCGGCAACTCCGCGCGGGCGCTCGAGGCGCTGCGCCGTGTCGGCGCCTCGGTGACTGCGGTCGACGTGCTTCCCGACCCGAGGATCCGCGAGGAGCTCTCGGCGCTCTCGAACTGGCCGACGATCCCCCAGATCTTCGTCGGCGGCGAGCTGATCGGCGGCGCCGACATCGTCGAGGAGCTCGAGGCGAGCGGGGAGCTGGAGCGAACCCTGGAGCAGAAGCTTGGCTCTGGTTACCGCGAAGCGCCGAGCGAGAACGTCGTCGCGCTCGTGTAGGAGCGTTTGGCGGAAAACAGTCTGTGCCGCCGGCGCACGCTGCTCGCCCGCTGAGCGGCGTCCTCAGTCGTGCCAATAGCTTTGGCTATTGACGCTCCCTGCGTCCTTGTCAGCGAACGACCAGCGCACGCCGGCGACGAGCGGTTTCCCGCCAAACCCTCCTAGCGAATGAGAAGGGTCTGGCCGGTCTTGGCGACGGCTGCTGAGGCGTAGTGCCCCCGCCCGACGCGACGTGCGACGTAGACCGTCCCGCTCCGGACGTGCACGCGTGTGAGCTTCCCGGACACGGAGACGACCTGGAAGCGGGCGAGCTTGCTCGAGGCGTGGCGCGCTCCCCGCGGCAACGCGATCGCGTTCGCCGTCTGCACGCCGCCGGAGTGCTGGTCACCGCGGAAGTCGACGACCCCGCCGCGACCGAGCCGCATCGGCGCCCCCTCAGCCCGGGCGGAGTAGTCGCCCGGCACGATCTTCGCCGGCCCCGTAGCGATCACCCGCAGGCCGCGGCACTCGCGCGCGCCGAAGACGAGCCGGCTTCGCCTGCCGAGCGTCACCTGATAGCCGCCCCAGAGATGGTTGCCGGTCCGCACCCGCAGACTGGTGCTCGGAGAGGTGAGATCCCGCCGCACGACCGAGCCTGACGCGCCCAGAACCCGCAGCGGCCCCTGCTCGCACGAATGAGCGGGAACGTCGATCTTTGCGTTGACCGCCGCCGAGGTCGCGAGGACCGTGCCGTCCGCTTGCTCGCAGGTGCCGCGTCCGGTGAAGGAGACGACGTCCGCCGCGTTCCCGGCCGCCTGCACATCGAAGGTCGCGCTGCTCGCGGGTGCTCCCGAGTTGTAGAACTCGGTGCCCGAGCCGGCCAGGCTCGGGCGGCCGTCGAAGCGCGCGGCGTAGCTGTAGCCGACGCTCAGGTTCTCGCACTCCTGATCCGAGGCGATGCGCACATGGAACGTGACACCGTAGGAGCGGAGACCGCCCGGCGTGCGTCCGCCGGACGTGGTCGGACCGGAGCCCGTGACCGAGACCGACACCGAGGGCGGCGCCTCAGAGACGCCAGGGGTTGCAGCGACGAGGGGCGCAGTAATGACCGCGAGGGTCGCGAGGAAGGGCCGCAGCACGTCCGGAAGCTTATAGCCGTTGAAAAGCAGGTAGAGACCCGCACCCCTGGTGCCTGTCCCTGAAAGCCGTAACTAGACTGAACGCGTGGAGTTCGAGACCCGAGCGATCCACGAGGGGCAGGCGCCCGACCCGGCGACCGGCGCGCTGACCGTGCCGATCTACCAGACCTCGACCTACGCCCAGGAGGCGGTCGGCGAGACCAAAGGGTACGACTACTCACGGGTCTCCAACCCGACCCGCAGCGCGCTTCAGACCTGCCTCGCCTCACTCGAAGGCGCCGAGCACGGGATCGCGTTCGCCTCCGGCCTCGGGGCGACGACGACCCTCATGCACCTGCTCAACCCCGGCGACCGCGTCGTCTCCGTCGCCGACGTCTACGGCGGCGTCTACCGGATGTTCTCGCAGGTCTACGAGCCGAAGGGGTACGTCTTTGACTGGATCTCGGCAGAAGAGATCAACACGAACCTGACCGCGCACCTGGACGAGCGCACGCGGATCGTCTGGCTGGAGACGCCGACGAACCCGCTCCTGAACGTGATCGACATCCGCGCCGCCGCCGAAGCCGCGCACGCAGCCGGGGCGATGGTGGTCGTCGACAACACGTTTGCCTCTCCCTACCTGCAGCAGCCGCTTGCACTGGGCGCAGACGTCGTCGTGCACTCGACGACCAAGTACCTCGGCGGCCACTCCGACCTGATTGGAGGCTTCGTCGCCACCAACGACCCGACGGTGGCCGAGCGGCTCTCCTTCCTGCAGAAGTCGCTCGGGGCGGTTCCGGGCCCGTTCGACTGCTGGCTCGTCCTGCGAGGGCTGAAGACGCTTGCCGTGCGCATGCGCCAGCACTGCGCGAACGCCGTTGCGATCGCCGGCTTCCTCGAGCGCCACGCGCGCGTCGAGAAGGTCCTCTACCCGGGACTCCCTCACCATCCCGGCCACGAGATCGCTTCGCGTCAGATGCGGGACTTCGGGGGCATGATCTCGTTCCTGGCCAAGTCCGAAGAGGAGGCCGTGGCGCTCGTCGGACGGACGAAGATCTGGAAGCTGGCGGAAAGCCTCGGCGGCGTCGAGAGCCTGATCGAGGTGCCGGCACGGATGACTCACGCCTCGACCGCCGATTCGTCCTTCGCGGCGGCGCCGAACCTGGTGCGGCTCTCGGTCGGCCTCGAGTCGGCGGAGGATCTGCTGGCGGACCTCGAGGTAGCGCTCGCGGTCGCGGCGGCCACCGCCTGAGGTGGAGCCGCTAGACCTCGAGCATCTCGGCCACGAGCGGGTTATCGGCGCCTACCTGCTCGAGACATCCGAGGGTCCTGCGCTGCACGACTGCGGGCCCACGACCTGCATCACGAACATGAAGCAGCGGCTCGCCGAGCGCGGGCTCGCGCTCACCGACATCCAGCACCTGCTGCTCTCGCACATCCACCTCGACCATGCCGGCGCGGCCGGCGTGCTCGTGCGCGAGCACCCCCAGCTGCAGGTGCATGTCTCCTCCGTCGGCGCCCCGCACCTGGTCGACCCGAGCCGTCTCGAGCAGAGCGCACGTCGCCTTTACGGGGCGGAGTTCGACACGCTCTGGGGCGAGCTCGCGCCCGTGCCGGAGGCGAACATTCGCGTCGTCGGCGACACCGTGCTCGGGCTCGCCTGCTTCCCCACGCCGGGACATGCCTCCCACCACGTCTGCTATCTCGACCAGAACGGCTTGCTCTACGCGGGCGACTCGGCGGGCGTGCGCATCCAGCCGAGCCGGTTCGTGCTGCCGCCGACGCCGCCGCCCGAGTTCGACCTCGCCACCTGGGAGCACACGATCGACGAGATCCTGGTCCGCCAGCCCAAGCAGCTGGCGCTGATCCACTTCGGCGTTGCCGATGATCCTCGACGCCACCTCGAGGAGCTGCGCCTGCGCCTGCGCAGCTGGACCGAGATGGTCGGCAACGGCGCGACCGAGGAGGAGTTCGAGACGGCGACAAAGGCCGACCTCGCCGACGACGCGCCCGCGTACGAGCAGGCGATTCCAGCCTGGCAGTCGTACGCAGGGCTGCGGCGCTACTGGGACAAGCGGCGCTAGTGCTCCGTCCAGTAATGCCGCCGAGTTTCTGGGTCGCGAGCACCAAGCCAGAGGCCGCACTCCCTCGCGGCCAAGGCTCTCAGCCTTGGCAAGAGCGAGGGTGGGCTCTGGCGCCGCGTGATCGCGGGCCAGAAGCCGGCATGTATTGCTGGATGGGGCACTCGGAAGCGTGATCGCGCCGACCGAGCTCGGCGAGCTCGAGGCCTTTCGCAGCATCCTGGCCGGTGAACCGCAGCTGGAGGTCGAGGGCGCGCTCTGCACCTGTCTGGAGGCGACGCCGGGCTCGGCGATGTTCAACCGCGCGCTCGGGGTCGGCCTGGCGCAGCCTGCGACGGAAGCCGGTCTGGACGAGATCGACGCCTTCTTCTCGGACCGCGGCCTCGCCTACGGGATTCCGCTCACGCCCGACGCGCAGCCGCCCGAGCTGCCCGCGATGCTCGAGGCGCGCGGCTTCCGGCGCGGCTATGCGTGGACGAAGTTCTCACACCCGGCCGAAAGACCGCCTCAGCAGGCTGAGGATCTGCGGGTCGAAGAGCTCGGCGCCGACCGGGCCGACGTCTTCGCGGACGTCTTCAGCCGCGCCTATGGGACGCCGGATGTCGTCCGGCCCAAGCTCGAGCGCCTCCCCGGCAGCGCCGGCTGGTGCTGTTTCGCCGCCTTCGACGGCCAAAAGCCGGCGGCGACCGGTGCGCTTTTCGTCACCGGCTCGGTCGGCTGGCTCGGGGCCGCAGGCACCCTGCCGGAGCGCAGGCGGCGCGGCGCGCAGAACGCTCTCCTCGCCGCCCGGATCGCGGCCGGCATCGCCGTCGGCTGCACAACGCTGGTGACCGAGACCGGCGAGCCGGTGGGCGGAAAACCCGGCGGCTCATATCGCAACCTCGTCCGGGCGGGGTTCGAGCCGCGGTACGTCCGGCAGAACTACCTGTCGTCCCAGGAGGCCGACACCTCGGGAACCCGGGCGTGAACATCGCGCTCGCGCCATTACGGCTCCGCCAGTTCCGGCTGCTTTTCGCAGGCGAGCTCGTCTCGCTGCTCGGAACCGCGGTCGCGCCGGTTGCGTTGGCTTTCGCCGTGCTCGACCTGACCGGCTCCGCGACCGACCTCGGCTACGTGCTGGCGGCGGGCTGGCTCCCCCAAATCTTCTTCATCCTCGTCGGCGGTGTCCTCGGTGACAGGCTGCCGCGGACGCTCGTCATGGTCGGCGCGAACCTGATCAGCGCCGCCGCCCAGGCGGTCGCCGCCGGGCTCCTTTTGGCCGGCCACGCCCAGCCATGGCATCTCGCCGTCCTCCAGGCGGTGCGGGGGACGGCGACGGCGATCTTCTTTCCAGCCGCCCAGGCCGTCGTCCCCGAAGTCGTCGAGACCGAGCTACTCCAGCCCGCCAATGCCGTGCTGCGGCTGGCCGAAAGCTCGAGCCGCGTGCTGGGCGCAGGGGTCGGCGGGATAGCCGTCGCGGCCGCGGGAGCGGGCTGGGCAATCGCATTCGACGCCGTGACGTACTTCGTCAGCGCACTGATCCTCGTGCAGATGCACATCCCTCGCGTCGTCGTCGAGCGGGGCGAATCGATCTTCCGCGACCTGATCGAGGGGTGGAACGAATTCCGCTCGCGCCAATGGCTCTGGGTGGTCGTCGTCTGCGCATCGGTCGGGAATTTGGTCGCCACCGCGAGCTTCGCCGTGCTCGGCCCGCTGGTCGCGAAGTTCTACCTCGGCGGCGCGGCAGCCTACGGGGCCATCCTGGCCGCTCAGAGCGCCGGCTTCATCGCGGGCGGCCTGCTGTCGCTGCGCTGGCGCCCAGCGAGGCCGCTGTTGGTCTCGACGATCGCGTTGCTGCCGACGGCCGCGGAGATCGCCTGCTTCGCAGGCGTACGTGTCACCGCCGTGATCGCCGCCGTCGCCTTTTTCGCGGGGGTCGGGCTGGAGATCTTCGGCGTCAACTGGATCACAGCCCTGCAGCAACACATTCCGCGGCGGGTGCTCTCGCGCGTCAACTCCTACGACGCACTCGGCTCGTTCGTCTTCATCCCGTTCGGCCTGGTGATCGCCGGGCCCCTCGTCGACCGTCTGGGGCTCACGAACACCCTCTGGCTATTTCTCGGGATCGGCGTCGCGGCGGTCGGCGCGGCTCTGCTCAGCCGGGACGTGCGGACGCTACGACGCGTCGACGTGCCCGGCTAGACCGAGGCCGACGCCCGCTCGAGCGCCGCCTCGTAGACCCGCAGGTAGTCCTCGATCATCCGCTCCGGCCCGTAGCGCTCCTCGACGTAGCGCCTGCACTCGAGCGGGTCGAGCGCGTCCGCGCGCTCGAGCGCCGCAGGCATCTCGCGGTAGTGGTCGACGATGATCCCGTTGACGCCGTCCTCGATCACCTCGGGCACGGCACCGTGCCGAGTAGCGATCACGGGTGTGCCACAGGCTCCCGACTCGATCAAGACGAGCCCGAACGGCTCCTCCCATTCGATCGGGAACAGCGTCGCGCGGGCGTTCTGGAGCAGCTCGACCTTCTCGCCGTGGGTGACCTCGCCGAGGTACTCGATCTCGTCGTCCAGGTGCGGCTCGACCAGCTCGTGGAAGTACCGCTCCTCCTTGACGTCCTGCTTCTTGCCGGCGAGCTTCAGCGGCAGCCCTGTCTCCCTCGCCACCCAGATCGCCCGGTGCGCGCCCTTGTCGGGGCTCATGCGGCCGAGGAACAGGAGGTAGTCGCCGGGGTGGGGCTTGCAGGGGTAGAGCTGCAGGTCGAGCGCGTTGGGGCAGTTGCCCGCCCAGTTCAGCTCCGGCCGCGGCCGGCGCTGGTTGAGCGAGATCGAGATCAGCCCCACCTCGGGTGCCACCTGCCGCAACCCCTCGTAGACCTCGCCCGGCTCGCCGTCGAGCGGCCCATGGACCGTGTGCAGGACCGGCGTCTCGACCAGCCCGCCCAGCGCGATCGAAAGCGGCCCGGCATGGTCGTTGACGACGTCGAAGTCGCCGGCGCGGTCGAAGCAGGCGAGCGCGTGCCGGAGCTCGGGTTGCGACCGGCCGATCTGCTCACTCGGCGCCTCCGGGAAGACGTATGCGAGCTCCGCCTTCGTGTGCGAGTCGCCGGAGGCGAAGAGCGTCACCTCGTGCCCGGCGTCGGCGAGCCCGTCCGCGAGCAGCGAGACGACCCACTCGATCCCACCGTAGCCGCTGGGCGGAACGGCGAACCAGACCGGGCTCACGATCGCGATCTTCATGGAGTTCCTTTTCTACACCTCCTCAACCGTGACGTGTGCGTCCTCGACGCGCACGTCCCACTGCCGGTCGAAGGCCCGCACGCCCGTGAGCCGAACCGACCGACCCACCCAGGACGGCAGCTCGAGCGGCGCCAGCGTCTCGAGCGCGTGCCGCGCCCGGTCCGGACGCAGGCCCAGCAGCACCTGGAGCAGGAGGACGGGTGTCCCGGCCGCCCAGGCCTGTGGACGGGCGGCGGTCGGGTAGGCGATCGGGAAAGGCGTCTCTTGCCGCGCCATGCCGGCGAACACCTCCGGCAGCTGGTAGTCGAAGTGGCCCGCCGCGGTCAGCATCCGGCGAACGATCCGCTGAGCCTCGGGCCAGCGGCCGTAGCGCGCAAGGCCGACCGCGATCAGGGAATTGTCATGGGGCCAGACGGTGCCGTTGTGGTACGAGAGCGGGTTGTAGCCCGCGTCGCCGGTGGACATCGTCCGGACCCCCCAGCCCGACCAGAGCTCCTCGCCCATCAATGCGTCCACGATGGCGTCCACTCGCTCGCGCTGGACGATCCCGCTCCAGAGCAGGTGGCCGATGTTCGAGCAGAGCGAATCGACCTGGCGCTTCTCGCCGTCCAGCGCGAGCGCGAAGTAGCCACCGCGACGGTCGGTCCAGAACTTCTCGTCGAAGTTCCGCCGCAGCTCCTCGGCCTCACGCTCGAGGCGGTCGGCGAGCCCACGGTCACGCCAGACCTCGCGGGCCAGCTCGGCGGTGCGCCGCTTCGCGTCGTAGACGTACCCCTGCACCTCGCAGGGAGCCATCGGGCCCTTGGCGAGCGAGCCGTCGGAGAAGCGCTGCGAGTCGCCCGAGTCCTTCCAGGACTGGTTCTCGAGCCCGCGCTCGGTGCGCCGCTGGTATTCGACGAAACCGTCGCCGTCGAGATCGCCGTACTCGTCGATCCAGCCGAGCGCCTTCAGCGCCGGCTCCTTCAGATCGCGCACCATCGCCGCGTCGTCGGTCCAGCGCCAGACCTCCGAGAGCAGGATCAGGTAAAGCGGCGTCGCGTCGACGGAGCCGTAGTAGGTGTGGAACCACTTCTTCGCCGCCTTGCCGTCGCGAACCTCGTGGACGATCTTGCCCGGCTCGGCGTCGATCGACGGGTCGTCCTCGGTCGCCTGCAGGGTGGCCAGCACCTCGAGCGCCCCGCGCGCCAGCTCCGGCCCGAAGAGCAGGGTCTGGTAGCACGTGATCAGCGTGTCCCGGCCGAAGACCGTCATGAACCAGGGCATGCCTGCGGCAGGCAGCCGGCCGATCCCGCCGCCGCGGCGCATCCGCAGGGCCGCGAGGTCGGAGACGGACTGGAAGAACGAGTCGCCCAGGTCGTCCCAGTCGGCGCGGAGCTGGGGCACGCGCAGGCGCCAGGCGGCCAGCGACTCGCGGACGCGGGTGAGCTCGTCGCCGAAGCGGCGCTCGGCCTGGCGCGGCACGAGGTAGTCGCCCTCGGCCGACGGGATGACGTCGATTCGCAGGTGCCAGCGCTCGCGCGGCTCGAGCGAGATCTGCCAGCGGACGACGTCTCCTTCGATCTCCCCGCGCTCGGAGAAGATCACCTGCGTATGCGCGGAGTTGCCGGGGTCCTCCAGCAGGAACTCGTTGTGCTCGTCCGAGAAGCGAATCGGGACGGGGTCCGGCAGCGGCTTCGCCCGCCTGGGGTCGCCGAGTGCGAAATCGTGTTCCTTGACGGAGAGGATGTCCGCGAAGTCGCCCTCGATCTCGAGCGCCAGCTCGAGCGTCTGCTGCTCCATGCTCTGGTTCTGGACGACGATCACGTCCTGCATCCCTTCGCCGACGAAGCGCTCGCGCATGATCGAGACTACGTCCTGCTCGAGCCCGCCGGCGAGCGGGTTGCGGAGGAAGAACGCCGCCGAGAAGTACTCGACCTTGCCGGACGAGAGCAGCAGCGGCCGGACGCCGTTCACCTTCAGGCGCAGCACAGAGAGGAACCGCGTGTCCTCGGTGTAGAACCCGTGCGTCCGGCGGTCGATGTCGCCGACGTCGTCGCAAATACAGAAGGTCGAGCCCTCGAGGATGGTCAGCTGCGGGATGACAACACCTAGTTCCTGGCGATCCGAACCGGGCTCGACTGCGCAAGAGCCTTGACGACGATCTCGTCGACGTTCACGTGCAACGGCCGGGTGACCGCGAAGACGATGCACTCGGCGATGTCTTCGGGTCGCAGCGGTTCGACCCGCTCGTAGGGCGCCTTCGCCTTCTCCTCGTCGCCGCGGAAGCGCACCCGTGAGAAGTTGGACTCGACCAGCCCGGGGTCGACGGTCGTCAGCCGGATCGGCCGACCGAGCAGATCCTCGCGCAGGGCGTAGGTGAAACCGCGCACGGCGAACTTCGACGCGACGTAAACGGCGGCGTTCTCGTACGCCTGTCGGCCGGCGATCGAGCCCATGTTGACGATGTGCCCGCCGTCGGGGATGTGTGGCAGGCAAAGCCGGGTCATCCGCATCAGCCCATGGACGTTCGTCTCGAGCACGGTCTCCTCGTCCTCCTCGGTCCCGTCCCAGAAGGGATCGCGGCCGAGGCCGAGGCCGGCGTTGTTGACGAGGATCTGGATCGACCCGAGCTCGGCAACGGCGTACTCGACGAAGCGCTCACAGCTCTCAGGATCGGTGACATCGAGCTCGTGCTTGAGCTCGGTTTGGAGCTCGTCGACCCGGCGGGCGCCCCCGAGCACCCGCGCGCCCTCCCGCGCAAGCGCGGCGGCCGTCGAGGCGCCGATCCCGCTCGAGGCACCGGTGACGATAGTGGTCTTTCCCTCGAGCGCAGGCACAACGGGCGAGAGCCTAACGCTGAGCCAGCGGAAGCTCGCTCTGCAGCGGCGGCCTGGCGTGCTCGACCTGAAGGGTCGTGTGGCGGAGCTGGAAGCGCTCCGCGAGCATCGCCGCCAGCTCGCGGCGGGCCTCGTGGCAGTCGCCCTCGGGTCTCACGAGCACGTGCGCCGACAGCGAGGGGAAGCCGCTGCCGACCAACCAGACGTGGAGGTCGTGAACCTCCACGACGTCTGGGACGGCCAGCATCGCCTCGGCCACCTCGTCCGGAGGCATCTCGCCCGGGGAGACATCCAGGAGGATCCGTGACGAATCGCGGAGCAGGATCCAGCTCGACCAGAAGATCAGGACGGCGACGGCGAGGCTGGCGATCGGGTCGAGCCGGTCCCAGCCGGTCAGCAGGATCAGTGCGCCCGCCACCGCGGTGCCGGTGAAGGCAGCGACGTCGGTGGCAACGTGGAGAAAGGCGCCGCGGACGTTGAGGCTCTGCCGGCTCGGGCCTTTGAGGAGCGCTGCGGCAACCAGATTGACCGCGATCCCGGCCCCGGCAAGCACGAGCACGAGGCCGCCGCGGACGTCGGTCGGATCGACGAGCCGTCGCACCGCCTCGAAGACGATCCAGAGACCGACTAGCGCGAGGGTAATCCCGTTTGCGAGCGCCGCGAGGATCTCGACGCGCCGGAAACCGAACGTCCAGCTGCCGCCCGGCGGACGCTGCGAGATGGCAGCGGCCACCAGGGCGAGCGCGAGCGCAGCCGCGTCGGTGAGCATGTGTCCCGCGTCGGCGAGCAAAGCCAGCGAGCCGGCCACGATCCCGACCGCGATCTCGGCAACGAGTAGCCCAGCCACCAGGGCCAGGGCAACAGCGAGGCTGCGGCGACCGGCAGTCTCCGCCCCGTGTGCGTGGTGCCCGGCCACGGCCCGATCGTACCGAGGCCGGGTTGTAGCTAATGTTGCCTGGAGGCAGGTTGACCGACTGATCGATCAAGCGACCGCTCCTCACAGCGTCCTCCTCGTCGGAGACGACTCGGCGGTCCGCGATTGGATTCATTTGGCGCTGCAGGACACGGAGTTCGAGGTTGCCGGCGAAGCTCTGACCGCCGAGGGAGCACGAGCGCTGGCGGCCAAGACTGGACCTGACCTGTTACTCGTCGACGTCCGCGAACACACGGCCGGCACTACGCTCGTGCGTGACCTGCGCGCGCGAGGAGTCGAGACGCCCGCGATTCTGATGACGACGAGCCCTCAGCGCGGCTTGAACGAGAACGCGCAGGCGGCGGGCGCCCAGGGCTCGATTTTGCAGACCGGCAGCATCGGCGAGCTGCTCGAAGCGCTGCGCAAGGTCTTCAGTGGCGAGGATTGCTTCGATGCACGTCACCCTCGACGCCCACTCGAGCAAAGCGCGCTCAGCCCTCGAGAGCGTGACGTGCTCGGGCTCGTCGCCCGCGGAGCGACGAACCGCGAGATCGCAGGTGAGCTCGGGGTGGGCGAGGAGACCGTGAAGACGCTCCTGGCCCGAAGCTCGGCCAAGCTCGGGGTGCATGGCCGGAGCGAGGCCGCAACCGCCGCGCGCGGGCTCGGCCTGCTGTGAGCGAGCGGGCGCTCGCGGCGGCCCGTGGCCTGTCCCGGCTGTCAGACGGATTGCGGACGCCGCTTGCGCTCATCTCCGGGTATGCCGAGCTGCTGACGATCAGGCAGGACGAGGAGACGCTCGCTCAAGCCCCTCACCGGATCAAAGACGCCGCGACCGAGCTCACGCGGATCGTCGAAGACCTCCTGACGGTCTACGCGATCGACGCGAACGTCCTCTACCTGGCTCCGGTGCAGCTGAGCGTCACGGGCCTCGTCGAGGAGGCAGTTGCGGAGGCGGGCCGCCGTGGGACGAACGTCGTCGTCGAAACGGACGAGGCCAGTCAGTCCGCGCAGGTGCTGGCCGACCCCGAGTACGCGGGCTCGATGATCTCGTCGTTGCTCGAAAACGCGCGGAATCGCTCTGCGAACTCGGGGGCGACGCTCTCGGTCCGGAGCATCGGGGGCTTCGTCCAGGTCGAGGTCGCAGACCCCGGCGGGAGGGTCGAGGAAAGCGATCGCACCGAGGCCTTCGAGCCCTTCTCGAGCCTACAACCCCGGACGGGGCTCACCACCGGTCTCGAGCTCTACAAGGTTCGCCGCCTGGCCGAGCTCCAGCGGGGCCAGGTCTGGATCGACGACGGGCCCGGCGACCAGGCACGTTTCGGTTTCGCGTTGCCGCTGGCGCGCGCTCAGTGATGGCGGCAGAGCCGGTCGCGATACGAGTCGAGAATCGCGTTCTGCGCTGACTCGTAGCCGACGTCGTCCGAGCTCTTCGGGTTGTACTCGTGCAACCCAGGCCCCTCCCAGCTGACGTCCGGCGTTACCCCCGGCCCCATCACCAGAGCCGGTAGCGCTTCCCCACACCGGGCCCGCGCCGGTGATGGCGCGGCCAGTGAGGCGGTGTCGCGTAGCCGCCGGCGGTGGGGTCGAAGCGGAAGAACCCGTAACAGAAGACGCCGGTCCCCTTGTGGGTCACGAACGAGTTCTCCCGGCGCCAGCCGGGCCCGTACTTCGGGGCGTTGAGCGTGTCGAGGAAGACCAGCCGGCCGTACTTGTCGGTCGGCGAGCCCAGCTGGGTGGTCCCGAAGCCGTAGACCGGCCGACCCTGGTACGTGAGCCTGCCGAAGACCTGCTGGAAGCGGCCGCTGTAGACCCAGTCGGTGTGGGCCTCGAGCTCGGCGGTCTCGCCGCTCCAGTGGGAGAGGGTCAGCCAGGGAACCCTTTGGGTCGGCAGCCAAGGCGCGAAGCCGAGGTCGGGCAATGCGACGCGCCAGCTCTGGAGCGCCCAGAAGCTGCCGTCGCCGGCGGTGCAACTCGCGACCACGTTCGTGAGCACGGGGCCGCTGTAGCGGCTGCACGTGTCGGCAAAGGTCAGCCAGACGCGCCGGTGATAGGTGCCCCAGCCACCCGAGTAGTCGAGACGGAACGAGACCTGCTTGCCGGTGCTCGCGGGCTGGCGAGCGTTCATCGCGCCCCAGCCGAGCACGCGCCGGAGCCGCCCGCCCACGCGATACGTGATCAGCGCCTGACCCTTGCCGTTGACTTGGAGGTGAACGTCAGTGGCGTTTCGGTCGACGAGCTGGGATCCGCGTGCCGTGCCGGTCAGGACGAGAGCTGCAAGGAAGACGGGCAGGGCCAGCGCGGCGAGGGGGATGTTCTTGGGGGGAACCGAGCCGACCCTGCTCATGCATCCGTCTCCTTGTTGCCTTGCGGTGCAGTGAGGTAGGGAGCGGGGGCGCCGAAAACTTGCGCTCGGATTCAGCGGCTCGGGTAGGCAACTGTGAGGGTGTAGCGCAGCGGCTTGCGGGAGTTCGAGCTGAGCAGCAGGCGGTAGGTTCGTGCTCCTACGCGAGCACGAAGCCGGGCCGCGCCACGGCCGCGGGCCGAGACCACGACTCGCCCCGCTGCGAGCAGCCTCAGCCTGATCGCCGGCCGACCCGCACTGCGCACCTTCATAGTCGCCTGCAGCAGACCGACGCCCGTCACGACCACGATCGACTTCGTCTTTCCCGGGTCAAGCGAGCCGCCCATGAACTTCGTCCGTCGCTTCGCGACTCCCGAGCCGGAGTCGGTCTTCCCCCCGGCCGTTTCGCCCGGCTGGGCATCCGAGCCGATTGCCGGGCCGCCGGCCGGCGCAGCCAAACCTGGGGCCAGCGCCTGGAGCGCGGCGCAGGCGTCGACTCGGCCGGAGACAACGCCTGCAACCGGAGCCGCGGTCGACTCGAGTGCCCGCTCGACCTGCGCCGGAGTGACGCCTGGGACAAGAGAGAACGCGAGCCCGGCGATGCCGCTGACGACCGGCGCCGCCGACGAGGTTCCGAGGAACGAGACGTAGGTGCCGCCACGTCCGGTCGACGAGTTCTCGCCCGGGGCGGCCACGCGGGCCCCGGCGTTCGAGAACCCATACAGGTCGTCGTTTCGGTCGGAGGCTCCGACGCTGAGAACGTTCGGAAGCGCGGCGGGGTAGTCGGGAGCCAGGCTGCTCTCGTTGCCCGCCGCGGCCACCACCAGCACTCCATGCAGCCAGGCGTACTGCGTCGCCTCCGTCAAGGTCACGTCCTGGCCCGGGCCGCCGAGGCTGAGGTTCAGCACGCGGGCTCCGTGGTCGGTCGCCCAGATGATTCCCTGAGCGAGAGCCGACATGAAGCCGGTGCCGTCGGCGCCCAGGACTTTCACCGGCATCACCCGGCACGCCCAGCAGTAGCCGGCGACGCCAATCCGGTTGTCCGAGTCGGCTGCGACGACGCCGGCGACCGAAGTGCCGTGGCCGTTGTCGTCACTCGCGTCCTGGTCGTTGTTGACGTAGTCGTAGCCGGCGACGAGCTTGCCCTCTAGGTCGGGCTGTCGCGGGTCGACGCCCGTGTCCAGCACGCCAATCACGACTCGGGCGGAGCCGGTGCTCAGGTCCCAGGCCTGTTCCGCCCGGATCTTCGTGACCGACCACTGGGTAGGCAGGTACGGGTCGTTCGGAACCCTGAGGGCGTGGACGTGCCCGTCGAGCTCTGCGTACCGAACTCTCGGGTCGGCACGAAGGGCCGCAAGCGCGGTCTCGGGCCCGACCGGAACGAGCAGAGCCTCGGCGCGAAGCTCGGGCAGCCGGGCAACGACCTGGGCATCGAGCGTGCTCGCGACCTCCGCCGCATGCGCATATCCCTGCTGGGTGAAGCCGACGACGATGCGCGCCGAACCCGGCGAGGCCGAGCCGGCGCCCGCGTGGAGAGACAGCAGAGCACCGACGGCAAGGACTAAGAGGGACGCGCGCAACATCGCAAGGAGTCAGGGCCGCCGGAGGGCGCGTTCTTGCGGACGACCGCAATTTTTTCGCGTCTGCCGGCCCTAGTCAGCCACACCGCAGTAGACCGAGGAGGTAGTCACAAGATGTCTCTCAAGCTCAGAAAGAAGCTTCGGGCCTATGTGGTTCTCGGCGCGCTGGCGACAAGTCTCGCCCTCGTGCCGGGAGCGCATCCAGGCTCGGTTCCGCAACTGCTGACGCTGGGGCCGATCACGGCCGTGAACGGGACCGCGATCCTCAGCGGCACCGTTGGCGGCGCAACCGGCGGCCAGATCACCGTCAACGGGCAGTCGCTCGGCCTTGACGCGGCCGGCCACTTCGCGGGCGTCGTCAACCTCGACGGGGCGAGCACGATCGACCTCACGGTCGGAAACTCGACCGGACAGCTGGTCGACTTCCATGTCCCCCTGGCGCTCGCCGGGCCTGGCGGGATCATTCCCGCGAACGTCCTCGATGCCGTCGAACAGGCGGGAGCAACGCTGCTCCAGCCGATCGCAGGCCTGGCGGACGAGCCGCTGGCCGTTGCGGGCAGCGTTGCCGACAAGGGCCAGCTCGCGTCGCTCGCGGTGAACGGCACCGACGTCATGAGCCTGCTCGGGCCCGACCAGTCGTTCACGGTGCCCGTCCCCGGGACGACAAAGGAGGTCACGCTCACGGCGACGGACACAAGCGGAGTCTCCGAGACGACGCACTACAAGGTGCTCGACGCCTCGGGCCTGCTGACGACGCCGCTCGGCACCTCGGTCGCCGCGGCGAACGCGGTCGGGCTCAAGATCGCGAAGGTGCGCTACGTGGCCAAGGGGGTCGCGCGCACGAAGCGAGTCCGGATGATCGTGACGGTCAAGGACAGCCGCAACTATCTGGTGCGTGGCGCCAAGATCACGGTCCGGTCGAAAGCGGCCGGCCGGCTTACTCGCCGCTCCCAGGTGAAGAAGAGCAGTAAGACCGGCCAGGCAGGCTTCGTCCTGCGAGTCAAGCCACGCATGCTCGGGAAGCGGCTGGTGATGGTCACCGTCGCCCGAACGCCGACGACGAAGGCGGCGAAGACGACCTCGCTTCGCCTGGCGAAGGCGCACGCGAGCAAGAAGCGTCACCACTAGGAGGGTTTGGCGTAAAGCCGCTCGTCGCAGGCGTGCGCTGCTCGTTCGCTGACAAGGACGCAGGGAGCGTCAATAGCCAAAGCTATTGGCGCGACTGAGGACGCAGCTCAGCGGGCGAGCCGCGTGCGCCGGCGACACAGACTGTTTTGCGCCA